>Ga0207689_10004157_pt1 | contig 13164 bp, 10 predicted proteins | sample KBSMisM52_FD_184312 | JGI IMG/M metagenome (GOLD analysis project Ga0207689, IMG submission 184312) | Miscanthus rhizosphere microbial communities from Kellogg Biological Station, Michigan, USA - KBS Miscanthus M5-2 (SPAdes) (version 2) | ecosystem: Host-associated > Plants > Roots >... | reverse complement strand
TCTCCTGGGGTACGGAAAGTCCGGCGTCGATCATGCGAGCCGCACCATGCACGACAGGCGGCCGGACAAGGTTGACGCACTATAGCGCCGGCACACGGCTCAAATGTCGCAAACTGTCGCAACCTGTGCGATCGAGGCGATTGCTGTATACGCGCGAGGCTACGGAAGCGTAGGATCCACCTGCGGAAGATCCGCAAGCCCGACCATGGCACGACCGTGATCGGCTGCCCTCAGGTTTCTCAAGGTCGATAACGGCGCCGCCGGCTCGCTGAGACCGGCCACACCAACTGCAAAGTTGTTCCGATTGCGGTAGCGGGCGCTTCGCGCCAGCTGCCCTGTTTCTGGTTGACCCGACGGTCATCTCGATGAAGAGGAGTCTCACAATGGCGACGATCCAGGGGTCTGGAAGAGCGGTGCGCACGCGGCAATGGTTCACCATCGGCGCGATGGTCGTGATGTCGGTCGTGGGCGCGACGCGCGCGATCGCACAGAGCGTGTCGTCCGGAACGATGAGCACGGGCGCCGGTCGCATCGCGAGAAGCAAGCGCCGCGAGACCGGTCCGGCGAGAGCCGCCGCGGCGCCGCCAACGAGCAGGAATCCGAACAGCTCCAGATACACGCGCGCGTGCCTAACGAGCGCACGCGCGATCGCTCCCGGGCGCACTGGCGCGACCACCCCACGGTACCAGTAGCCCGCATCGTACCAGATGGGCAGCGTGCCGGGAATCGGTGCATCGATGTCGTAGACCGCCGGGTGGCTACCGCGCGCCGCGTCGAGTCGGGTGAGCGTCTGGCCGGTCGCCGTGGGCGATGGAAGTCGCGCCGGAAGCGGGAATGCCGAGGACACGGGCCCCGGAACGTCCGCCACGAACCACAGATAGTTGAGCCGTCCAACGTCGCCAATCGTCGGCGACCCCTTGAGTCGTGACGTGTACGCGATCTGTGGCGCGGCGATGCCGAGGAAGATCAACGCGGCCAGCGCGATCTGTGTCAGGTCGCCCGGCCGGCGCCGCAGGAGAACCGCGAGGGTCGCGAGCGTGAAAACGCCGATCGGCAGAAGCACCGCCTTGGCGAGATATCCCAACCCCAGGAGGAGCCCGAGCACGACGACGCTCGGCCACCGGCCACGTCCCGTTGTGAGCCGGATGCACACGGCCGCGATGGCGAAGACGATCGCCGCGACGGCCATGTCCGGCGTCAGCGTCCAGACACGAATCCAGCCGACGGTGAGGACGCCGAAAAACGCGTAGACCAGCACCTGCCAGGCGGTGTCGTTAGGTGGCGCGCCTGGAAACCGCGCGCGGGTCGTCCACCGAACTTCGCGAACGAGGTACTCGAGCGCGGTGAACGTGCAGAGAAAGAGCAGCAAGTTCACGCCCTGGGCGATCAAGAGCTCTCGCGCGGCACCTTGCCCGGCCACCAGCCGCGCGCCGGCCAGCAGTGTCGGATAGAGCGGGCTCCAATACCCGGTTCCTGCCGCAGGCCACCCACCCGACAGATACACATCGCTGGCGTCCAGATACGCGACGCCGTCCGGACTCATGGCGTCGCGCGAGAGCCAGAGTGCCGCTGTGCCAAATACGACCACGAACGCACGCAGAGCGGCGATCAGGATGCGAGCTCGAGAGGTCATGGCAGTCGGACGCGTGCGCAAGTTTGCTGCCCGGTCCGTTATTACGCCTCAGCTCGGAAGAAAGCAAACAGGCGCGGCTCCTCGGAGCCGCGCCCGTCGCTCGCTCGAGTCGGCGGTCGGCCAATATGCGGTCCCCAGTCGGTCCGGATATGCGCTACGGCGTGATCAGGGTGAACTCCCGGTCGAAAACCCTCCCGTACTCGAACGAGCGTTCCCGCTGCTACCTGACGCAGTGCTCACGGTCAGCGTGATCGTCGTCGTGTGTTCGCCGAGACCCGTCCCGTTTCCATGAATAACCACGGACGCCGAACCTACCGCGGCAGTCGCCGAGGCGGTGAGCGTCAACGTAGACTGGTCCGTCGTTGGTGCGGCCGGGTCGAACGTCGCCGTCACCCCGTTAGGCAGGCCGGTCGCGGACAACGTGACTGCGCCCGCGAACCCGCCCGTTCGCGTGATGGTTACCGTCGCGGTGCCATTCATTCCCGGCTGAATCGTGAGCACTTTCGGATCGACGGTTAGCGAAAAGCTGCCGGGGATGTTGACGGTGAGCGCAAGCGTTGTGGTCTGATCGGTCTGACCTTGCGACGTGCCCCTGATCGTGACCGTTGCGGCACCAATCGCGGCCGTCGCGGACGCTGTCAGCGTGAGGGTTGATGTCGCTCCCGTGGCGTCCGTCGGGTTGAACGCCGCGGTGACGCCGTTAGGCAGGCCGGTCGCCGTGAGGTTGACCGAGCCGGCAAATCCACCGGTTCTCGTGATGCTCACGGTGGACGTAGCGGAGAGACCCTGGATGACCGTCAGCGCCGCCGGGTTCATCTCGAGCGTGAAGCCACCTGCCGAAGCGGCGTTCACGGTCAAGGCGAGGGCGGTCGTCTGCTCGGTCAGCCCTGTTGCGTTCCCGTGGATGGTTACGGTGGCCACGCCGGTAGCAGCGGTCGCCGATGCGGTCAGCGTCAAGGTGGACGAGTTGGTCGTCGGCGCTGCCGGGTCGAACGCCGCCGTCACGCCGTTAGGCAGACCGGTCGCCGTGAGCGTAACCGCGCCGGCGAACCCGCCCGTTCGCGTGATGGTAACCGTCGATGTTACGGGAGCTCCCTGTTGAACGGTGAGCGTTGCCGGGTTCGCCGCCACCGTGAACCCACCGGCCGTCCCGGCGTTGACGGTCAGTTGGAACGTGGCGGTCTTTTCGGTCTGCCCCGTTGCCGTCCCTTTCACCGTGATTGTTGCGTTTCCGGGTGCTGCGTTGGAGGCGGCGGTGAGCGTCAGCGTTGACGAGTTGCCGGTGGCGCTTTGCGGATCGAATGCGGCTGTCACGCCGGTCGGTAGGCCAGAGGCGGTGAGCGCAACAGCTCCGGCGAAGCCGCCGGTTCTCGTGATGTTGACGATCTGGGTAGCCGTTCCGCCCGGCGCTGCGGTTACCGTCCCGTTGGCGACGGCGAGCGTGTACGTCTGCGTGGTCGGCTGGGTTCCATCGTCGTTGTGCTTGCACGCCGCAACCATTACTCCTACGACGAGGGCGGACATGAGTCTCGTTACTTCGAGCATGCCGACGCGCACGTTGCCTCCTAGCGCAAATGAGAGGCGCGATACGCCACACGCGGGCCGAATCCCGTGAGAGCACGAACACACGCTAATCTGCCCTCAGCTCAGTGGCGAACAACCGAACCCTAACCACGATTTCGAGCGATGAAAGCGGCTCTAACGACCTACGTCGTCTCGGAACGGTCGAGTGGTATAGACACGCCCGCTTACGGACGAATGACGATGCTGCGAACGGCGATCGAAGGGTCATGGGTCAGCGTCCGACAGTCCGCTTCGAGGCCGCGCCGCCGTAGTAGATGTACTCGCCCTTGCTCGGCCCGCCAGACGTGCCGACTGTAGCGCCGGCCGCTCCAGACCCCGCCGCGGTGAAGTAGTTCGTGAGCGCGAGAGCGCCGTACGGAACGTTCGTGGGCGCGATCCAGATGGGCGTCTGGTCAACGGTAGAGAGCTCGAGCGATGTGTTGCTGCTGCCGCCCGCCGCCGGGATCACGGTCAAGGCGAGCGTTGTCGTCCGGTCGAAAAACTGGCGGGGGTTGCGTCCGTGGATCGTCACGGTGGCTACGCCGGTCGCCGCAGTCGCGGACGCCGTCAGCGTCAAGGTGGAAGAATTGATCGTTATGTTGGGAGCGAACACCGCCGTCACGCCGTTAGGCAAACCGGTCGCCGTGAGCCAGACCCCGACGACGACGATCCCGCCGGCCTGCGTGATTTTCACAGTCGATGTGCCGCTCGCTCCCTGCTGAATGGTGAGCGTCTTCGGATTCATGGCCAGCGTGAAATCGCCAGGCGCCCCGGCGGTGACGGTCAGCTGGAACGTGGCGGTTTTGTCGGCCTGGCCGGCTGCCGTCCCCTTCACCGTGACGGTTGCGTTGCCCGTCACCGCGTTGGCGGCAGCGGTGAGTGTCAGAGTTGACGAGTTGCCGGCGGCGCTTTCCGGATCGAATGCTGCGGTCACGCCTGTTGGAAGGCCTTCCGCTGTGAGCGAAACAGCTCCGGCGAAGCCGCCAGTCCTCGTGATGTTGACGGTCTGCGTCGCCGCTCCACCCTGCGTCGCCGCAACCGTCGCGTTGGCGACGGCAAATGTGTACGTTGGCGCGGCGACCACGGTAATTGCGAGAGGTGCCGTTTCCGCGCTCACGCCGGTGCCCGCCGCTTTCACCGTTGCGTTGATGACGCCGGGGGTCGCGGATTCGCCCACGTCGAACGTGATGATGGCCGACGAGGCGTTACCGTCGATCGTGGCTGGAGCCGACGCATAGGTCACGGTACCGGGCAGCCCCTCGACGGCAATCGCCACGTCGCCCATGAACCCTCCTGACCGCGTAAGGTTCACAGTGGCCGTAGCGTTCGTGCCTTGCGTGATGTCGAGCGCGCTCGATGAGAGTGCTATGCTGATCGCCGGTGTCGGAGGGGTTACATCGTCATCGTCACCACCACAGGCCGCAATCGTCGCCGCGGCAACTAGTGCGGACATGACTCTCGTTACGTCGCTCAGTCCGGTACGCACATCGCCTCCTGTCGTGAATGGGAGGAGCGATACGCCGCACGCGAGCTAATTCGTGGGAGTATGAGCGCGCACCATCATCGGCGTTTCTCCCCTTTGCCGAATAGACGAACGCCTAACTGGGATTTTCCGAGGGAGCAGCCAGCCGTGAACGACGTGCTCTATTGGTACCCGTCGTGGAAGGCGTGCGGAGGTCCTCTTACGGACCGAATGACGATGCCGCGACCACGGTGATCGACAGGCCGGCGGTAGCGGCCATTACCCCAGTGCCGGTCGCGCGCACCGTCGCGTTGTAGACACCCGGGGCAACGATGCTAGAAGAGCGGAGCGTGATGACGGCTGACGAAACAGCTGGGTCGAGAGAGGGCGGGGCGACGGTAGTCAAGATGCCGCTCGGCATCCCTTCGATCACGATCGAAACATCGCCCGTGAAGCCACCGGAACGCGTCAGCGAGAGGTTGAGCGTGCTCGTCTCACCCTGGGTGACGCTGAGCGTTCCGGCCGACAACCCGATCTCGATCGCAGGTACCGGCTCGACGACGTCATTCCCACTGCACGCCGCGACGATCACGGCGGCGAGCAGCCCGACGATCGATCTCGTCAAATTCCCTACCTCGCGGGATGCGCGAGACGAAGGGGAAGGGAAGAAACCGTCGAACCATCGCCCAGCGTGGCAGTCACGGTCCACGAGAGTCCTCGCTGGTTCTTGGCGAGTGAATCGGCGAGCACGAACGATGTGTCGCGCATCGTGGAATCTACCAACGCGCTACCTGCCTCGTCGATCACCTCGAGCCGGTAGCTGACGGCATCGGCGGTTGGTCGCCACGCCAGTCCGGCATCGCCGGAGGGCAGCCAACGAACGGGATAGGTCGAAACAGCGGATCCCCCGCGCAGCCGCGGGCCAGTCTCGACGTCGCCGGATGTGGAGAGCAACCGCACACCGGCGACGATCAACAGGCTCGCCGCGATTGCCATCAACCCGACCGACGGGGACCGGAACCACGAGCGCTGGCGTGGCATTCCCGCGGCAGAGAGGCTCGCCCGAACGAGATCGAGCTCGCGTCGGCAGGTGTCGCACGCCATGACATGATCGAGCACCTCGAGCCGGACGGCTTCACTCCCCGACCGCTCGGCGAGCGCCACGAGGGCTTCGGGTTCCGGGTGCGAGCGGCGAGCGTCAGCGCGACTTTCGAGAGTCGTCCCGTACGCGAGGCGAAGTCGTTCGTCGTTCGATTGCATTACGTGTATCCCCCGCCGTCGATGCCCATGGCCCGTAGTCGCAGGCGAAGATCCGCCAGCCCGCGGTACACGAGGTTTCGCGCCTTCGCTTCGGTCCAGCCCATCAACTCTCCGATCTCCGCGGTGCCGTAGCCGGCGAGGTACATTCGGACCACCGGCCTCCTCGACGCGACGATCGACTGCAGTGCCTGCTCGACCCGCTCTCCGAGCTCCTTCAGCGACGCATCCAGTTCCGGCGTTGGTGGGGCTCGACGCGCACTCAATTCCGCGTCGTCCACCAGGTCGAGCGAGTCGCCTCGGGCTGATCGCCGCCGACGCACGATGTCGATGGCAGCCGTTGTCGCCGCTCGGTACAGATAGGACGGGCTGACGGCGTCGATCCTCTCATTGGTGCTCAGCGCACCCCAGAGTCGAACCCGAACCTCCTGTGTGAGCTCGTCCAGATCGGCGCTCGGAAGCCGATAGCGGGCCCCGACGGTCCGAAGCACGCCGGAGTATCTCGTCAATATCGACTCGAGCGCCCGCGACACCGTGTCAGGCTGCATCACGGACGTCATCGGATGGTCCGGCGGTGGGCGCACAATGGGTGGACACAAACAGATATTGCAACCGCACACGCTGCCGTCGCCAGCGGAAGAGCGTGCTGCGAGCCTACGTGTGGCGCTGACGCCGCGGTCAGTGCGGGCGCGCGGGCGTCGCCGGGCTTTGGCTGAGCTGTCCAGTCACCAGAGGTCGAGTCAACGGGTCGCCCCAGAGCACGAGCGCCGCCCAGTCTCTCGGGGCCGCGCCGCCTCGCAGGGCCTCCAGCTTGGCGCTGCGAAGCGCCGCCGCGGTTGGCTCGCCGCGAGCGAGTCGCTGGTAGAACCGTCGAACGAGCAGACGCTGCGCCTGGTCGTCGACGGCCCAGAGCGTCGCGGCGACGCCTCGAGCGCCCGCCTCGATCAGGGGGGCGACCAGTCCACGAAGTCCCTCGTCGCCGGCGTGGCCGCCACTCACCGCGGTCGCGCAGGCGGACAGCACAACGAGATCCGCGTCGAGCGAGAGGGCGCTCAGCTCCTCCGGGCGTACGATGCCGTCCTCACCACCTCCAGGGGAGAGCAGCAGTGCAGTCCCACGCAATCCCGCGGGGTCGACCACCGCGTGCGACGCGAAGTGTAAAACAGACACATCGGAGAGGGACATTCGCTTGAGCGCCGCTTCGCTCGCGTCGCGTCCGATTCGGGCGAGCGATCGCGGCGCAGTTCGGGCGACCTCCCGGGCCTCGGCGGCGGCTTCGGGGAGCGGAGGCAGCGTGTCCCACCGCGCCAAGCCGGACTGGCGCGGACGCTCCGGCGCTCCGAACGCGAGCACTCCGCGCGCGCCAGCCGCGGCCCGCACTGGCGTGTCGCCGTCTGTTCCCAGCGAGCGCCGACGGAGCGCGGCATAGACCGACGCACTCGGCGCGTACGAGATCTCGAAGCGCTCGATCATACGACGGCCATCGGGGAGCTCGAGCACGTCGAACGGCAGCGTGTTGAAGGGTGCGGCGGGAACGATGACGAGGCGTGAGACGCCGGCGCCGAGCGCCGATGCGATGGGCGCGGCTAACACAGCGCCAAGGGCGCGTGCCTGCGGCCTGGCGTCGTTCTTCGCTTGCAGCGCGAGCACCAGTCGGCGGACCGGGTCCACGAGCGAGTCGGCCGGCGGAACGATGTAGGCCGATGTGCCGTCGCGCGTGAGGACGAACGCGGTTGTCGGCTCATTCCACGTACCGGTGTTGAAGTGCACCACCGCCGTGGATTCCGGGAGCGCGGCCTGCAGCTCCGCGAGCGTGATGGGGCGAGTGTAGACCTTTGTCAGCGCCGCCTCGCGAGCTTCCGGGCGATCTGTGCTCGGGTCGCGCAGCGCCTCGCGCCGAGCCATTCCGTCGAGCAGCTCGCGAGCCTTGGTCCGCTCCGAAAAGTCGAAGGCGGATGTCGTGTGTCCCGCGCGCGCCAACGCCGCCACCACGGTGGCGACGCCGACGTCGGGGTCGTTTTCGTCACCTGCGTAGCCTAACGCGGCGAGCCGCTGCTCGCGGGTCTCGCGGGAGGCGCGATAGCGCTCGAAGCGCGCCATCGCTGCGCGCAGCGATGCCTCTGCCGTGTCGAGCCGTCCGAGCAGGGCTTCCGCCTCGGCGCGACGCGCGAGCTGGAGGTACGTCGGGGGTTCGCCCGCGCGCGCGGCCTCGCGCTGCGATCGGTCGAGCGCCTTGCGGGCATCGTTAGGTCTGCCCGTGCCGAGCGCGAGCAGGGCGTCGTAGTAGTCCAGGTCGACGTACGCCGCGGACCGCCCACGCATAGTCGTGTCGCGTGCGAGTGCCAGCATCTCGGTTGCGCGCGGCCAATCGCGCCGCGCGAGCGCATAGCGAAGGCGCTGGACGCGCGTGTCCAGCACCTGCGACGTGTTGCCGGACTGTGCGAGCTGCGTCTCGGCGTCGCGGAGGAGCGAGTCCGCACCGGCCCAATCCCGCACGGCCCACCGGACGGACGCCTCGGCAGTCATGGCGGTCGCGGAGCCCCATCGGTCGCGGGCGGAATCGAGCAGTACGCGGGAGGCAGCCAGGTGCCGTCGCGCTTCACCCCAGTCGTTGAGTGCCATCGCCACGTAACCGAGGTTCATCTCGGTCCAGCCCAGCGTCAGCTGGCCGGCAATGGTGCCGACGGCGAGTCCGGCGCGCAGATCGCGCTCGGCCGCTCCGAGCTCGCCGCGCGAGCGAAGGAGATAACCGCGCCATTGGAGGGCGCCCGCGTAGCCTACGAGGTCTCCCGCGTCCTTCAGGCGCCTAACGGCGAGTCCGAACAGGACTTCGGCGGAATCGGGCCGTCGGACGCGATACTGTTCGCGGCCCAGGACATTGTACGCGATGCCTTCGACGCGGGCCGCGTTGGCGCGTCGCGCGAGAATCAGCGCGGAATCGGCGAGCGGACCGGCGCCCGGCGTCCCGCGCGCGAGCACGAGCTGTGCGCGGTAGGCGAGGGCGAGAGCCCGGTTGGCAATGTCGTTCGTGGGAAGAACACGCGTTGCGCTGTCCAGGAGGCGAAGTCCCGCTTCGACGCCCTGTGTGCGGCCGCGTATCAACGCGAGTCGGGTGAGTGCGCCCCCTTCAGCGCTGCCGTCTCGCGCCGCCGTCCCCTCGGACGCGGCCAGGGCGAACAGGGAGTCGGCGTCACGTATTCGCCATTGCTGGCCCGCCGAGAGCGCGGTCTCGATTCGTGCCCAGGCGGCGATGCTGTCCGGGCGTGCTCCGGATCGCGTCAGTAGCGGAGCGATGAACGAGTCGGCGGCAGCGTAGTCATACGCGAGTCGGGCGAACGACGCGATGCCAAGGCGGGCCAAGCGGTTGGACGGATCGCGGCGAAGACGGCCGAGCCAATCCTGTCGCACGGCAGCGGCGCGACGGCTCGCTATCGCCTGCTCTGCCGCCAGGATGACGGCGCTCGGACTGCGCGGGAGCGAGGGCTGCTGCAGAGTCGCGCTGGTGATGATGCCAACCAGCGCCGGTAGGGCGATGGCGCGACGGGACGGCGAATGCATGGGGCCTAACTATGGTAGGGCGTCGGGATGGACGCTACTACCCAGCTATCAGCCATCAGCCATCGGCCATCAGCTCAAAGGGCGACGCTCGATTCCCGATTCCCGATTCCCGATTCCCGATTCCCGATTCCCGATTCCCGATTCCCTATGATCAAGTGCAGGTCCCCGAATTCGTGCCAGAGATAACCGTTTTCGAGGGCCGCCTTGTAGGCGAGACTGAGGTGACGCCTTCCGGCGAAGGCTTCGAGCAGGGCCAGGTGGGACGCGCGAGGTTCGTGGAAGCCCGTAACCAGAGCATCGACCACGCGAACGCCGCGTTCCGGAGTAACTATGAGGTCGGTCCAGCCCTCCGCGGCGCTCACGGTCCCGTCGGGCGACGCGACGGTTTCGAGCGCGCGCACGACGGTTGTACCGACCGCCACGACTCGATGGTGAGTCGCGCGCGCTCGATTCACCGCCTCCGCCGTGCATCCAGTGACTCGAAAGCGCTCAGCGTACGGCCGCTCTCCAGCCTCGAGGCTCGCCACTCCCGTGTGCAGGACGATCGGGGCGACCACCACGCCCTTCGACTGCAGTCGCATGACGATATCGGCCGTGAACGGCCGGCCCGCCGACGGCATTTCGGCGCTGCCGGGCTCCGTGCCGAACATCGTCTGGTACATGTAGAGCGGCCATCGCTCTCGCACGTAGGCGTAGCGGATGGGCGCGCCGAACTCCTCCGCGTACGCCATCACGCCGCCCGGGCAGGTGAGCTCGGCTTCCCACAATCGCACGGACTCGTTAGGCAGTCTCGAGCCGCGTTCGCCGAATGGCGCGAGCAACGTGGCAGAGCCGCCGCCACGGAGGCGGACGCGGTCGCCCGCGCGGGCATCGAGCAGGGGACGCGTCCCCTCGCCGGTCAATCGTCGAAGCTCGATCACCCAGCGATGATCGTCGGTGCTCCACGGGACCGGTGACGAGAGATGCACGGCAACGAGCTCTCCGGTGGCGGAGCCGCGCTCGGACCGCCACCCGTCAAGCGCCGCGTTGATCGTCGCGCTCGCGTTTACGACGAGAACATCGCCAGCCCCAAGAAAGTCCGGCAGGTCTCGCGCGGCGGCGTGCCTAACGTGGTCAGTGTCGGGATCGGACACGAGCAGGCGGACACCATCGCGCGCGAGGCCACGAGCTTCGGGCGGCTCGCGAGCGACGAGCTTCTCGGGGAGTTCGAAGTCGAGCGCGTCGACGGCTTCCGGCGAGCCGGCTCGCCGGTGCTTCAGGCGAATCGCTGACGTCACGCCGCCACCGATGCGGTCATGACAGCGAGCGGCGCCAGCGCCGACGCGATGTACCGCCCGCTCGGCAGATCACCCTCGAGCACGGCGACGAAGCCGGGCACTTTCGCTTCCGGCAGTGGCCGGTCGCTGATATCCTCGCCGGGGTAGGCCGCCTGCTGCATGTCCGTGCGCATGTCACCCGGATCCACCCAGTACACCCGCACGTCGGGATTCTCGGCCGCGAGCACCGCCGACAGCTGCTCGAGCGCGGCCTTGCTCGCACCGTAGCCGCCCCACGTCGGGTATGCGTTGATAGCCGCATCGCTCGTGACGTTCACGATCCGCGCGCCCGGCTTGAGCTCGTGGTGCAGCTCCTGGATCATCGCGAGTGGAGCGAGCACGTTGGCGAGAAACACCTCGACTAACGTCTCGAGCGGGTAGTCGTACAGTGGCGGCTGCGGGCTCGGTCCGAGGAGCCCGGCGTTGTTGATGATGGCGTCGAGGCCGCCGTGGCCGCGCGCGAGCACGGCGAGTGCCTCACGGTGCTTCGGATCGATGACATCCCCGGCGAGCGCCGCCACATGCGTGCGCGTCGCCAGCTCGTCTCGCACTCCGCGCAACCGCTCTGCATCCCGCGCGGTGAGAATGAGGTTCCATCCACGGGCCGCGAGCCCGCGCGCGAGCGCGAGCCCGAGCCCGCGTGAGGCGCCCGTGATGAGCGCGGTTCGTCCGTTGTTGGTCGTCATGGTCATGTCCAATGATCGGGGAGGAAACGTGGATCGAACGATCATCGGATCATTGCGCGCAGGGCATTGAGCGATCGTGCAGCCGCACCCTGTCCGAATGGACAGGTGACAGGTATCAGTGGCCGGGCGCGTCTTGCGCCGCGGTGGCGGCAACCATACTATCACTGCAAGTTCGCTAGCCCCGGAGTCCTCGCCATGTCACGAACGGCACTCGGCGAATTCGAGCATCACGTCATGCTGGCCTTGGTGCGGCTAGGCGGGCGATCCCGCGGCGCGCCGATCGTCCTCGAGCTCGAGTCAGCCACCCGACGTGCGGTCTCTCCCGCTGCGGTTTTCGTCGCTCTCCGCCGGCTCGAGCAGCGTGGCTACGCGCGCTCGTTGAAGCGAGAGGCGCGACCCGGTGAGGGCGGCCGAGGCAGCCGCGAATTTCAGATCACGTCTGCCGGCAAGGCGAAGCTCGCCGAATCGCGCCGGACGTTCGAGCGGTTGTGGGGCACCGGAAACCCGGTGGCGGAGCCGTCGTGATGCGCGGCGTCACTCCACGGTTTTCCACCGCGGTGCTCAGGGCGTTGCTGCCCAACGCCGTGCGAGACGAGGCGCTCGACGAGCTCCGTGACGGGTATCTGCTTCGCGTGGCCCAGTATGGGCGCGCCGCCGCCAATCGCTGGTATCGCGGACAGGTCCCCGCGTTTGCGATCCGCGTCAGGCTGGCGATTCTCACCGGTGGCCCGCTTACGCCGCCAACCGAGCTTCACGTCCCTGAACCCTCCCTCAGCGGGAGCGAGCGAATGACTACGATCCTGGCGGATCTGCGCTACGGCGCCCGCGCCCTGGTGCGCAACCCGGCGTTCTCCCTGATCGCCGTCCTGACGTTGGCGTTAGGCATCGGGGCCAACGCGGCGATCTTCAGCGTCGTGCGTACGGTGCTGCTCCGGCCGCTGCCGTTCCCCCAACCCGATCGTCTCGTGCAGGTCTGGGAGTCCCGGCGCGACCGCGGCTGGAATCAGTCGTCGTTCACGCACGCGAACTTCTGGGACGTACAGGACATGAACCGGTCGTTCTCCGCGATGGGGGCGATCACGTATGGATCGATCAACCTCGCCGGCAAGGACAACCCCGAGCTGCTCAGCGTCGCCTATGTGACTACCGGATTCCTTCGCGCGCTCGGTGTAACGCCTGTGGCAGGGCGCACGTTCGCCGACGGCGAGGATCGCGTTGGTGCGGACGACCGCATCGTCGTCCTCAGCCATCGCCTGTGGACCACCCAATTCGGCTCGGATCGGTCGATCGTCGGGCGAGACATCACATTGAGCGGTCAGGCGTATCACGTTCTCGGCGTGCTTCCGCCGGGAACACCGTGGCTCGACGCCGGTGACCTGTTCATGCCGCTCCGCCGAGGGCCTAACGAGGATCGCGACAGCTTCGAGCTCTCGGCCATCGCGCGGCTCAAGCCCGGCGTCACGATCGACGCGGCACGGGCGGATCTCAATCGCATTGCCGGCCAGCTCGCAAGTCAGTATCCCGAGGCGAAGGGAATGGGCGTTACGATCGAGCCGTCGGAGGGATGGGTAGCGAGCGGCTCGCTCAGGCGCGCGCTGTGGGTGCTGATGTCGGCCGTTGGATTTCTGTTGCTCATCGCGTGCGTCAACCTTGCCAACATGCTGCTCGCGCGCTCGACCGGCCGGATCC
>Ga0207689_10004156_pt1 | contig 13164 bp, 10 predicted proteins | sample KBSMisM52_FD_184312 | JGI IMG/M metagenome (GOLD analysis project Ga0207689, IMG submission 184312) | Miscanthus rhizosphere microbial communities from Kellogg Biological Station, Michigan, USA - KBS Miscanthus M5-2 (SPAdes) (version 2) | ecosystem: Host-associated > Plants > Roots >... | reverse complement strand
GGCCGGTCTGGTTATGGACCGATTGGGTGCAATAGGAACAATCCTCCGGGCAGCCGCCGGTCTTGATTGACAGCAAGGTCGAGGTCTGCACCTGGGTGGGATCGAAATAGGCCCGATGGACGGTCGCGGCCCGGAACATCAGCTCCGGAAAGGGCAGGGCGAACAGGGCGGCGATCTCCGCGCGCGTCCAGTCCGACCGGGCGTGGAGGTCTCTGGGGGGTGCAGTCATGGGTCGCCAGTCTAAGGGGGTTCGGCGGTTCGCAAAAGACCCCGTTCGTACAGGCCGCGACAGTGAAATTGAATCGAATTCAGCAAGGCGCCCCGTGCGCCAGCGCCTTATAAACGACCGAGGCACATACTTTTTCGCGCACCAGCGCGGAAAAGTATGGTGCCCCGGGAGGGACTTGAACCCCCACGCCTTGCGGCAACGGATTTTGAGTCCGCCGCGTCTACCATTCCACCACCGGGGCACATTTCGGCGGGCCGCTTTGTTAGCGGTTTGGACCCATTCCGTCCACCCTTTTGCGAACCGCCGAACCCCCTTAGACTGGCCGCCATGACTGCACCCGCCAGAGACCTCCACGCCCGGTCGGACTGGACGCGCGAGGAAATCGCCGCCCTGTTTGCCCTGCCCTTCCCGGAACTTGTTTTCCGGGCCGCCACCGTCCACCGGGCCTATTTCGACCCGGCGCAAGTGCAGACCTCGACCCTGCTGTCCATCAAGACCGGCGGATGTCCCGAGGATTGCGGCTATTGCAGCCAGTCCGCCAACTACGAGACCGGGGTGAAAGCCTCCAAGCTGATGGCGGTGGAGGCCGTGCTGGCCGAAGCCCGCGCCGCCAAGCAAGCCGGCGCCACCCGATTTTGCATGGGCGCGGCCTGGCGTGGTCCCAAGGACAAGGATCTGGACCAGGTCTGCGCCATGGTGGAAGGCGTCAAGGCGCTGGGCATGGAAACCTGTGTCACGGCGGGGATGCTAACCGCGGAACAGGCGGCGCGGCTGAAGCAAGCCGGGCTGGATTACTACAATCACAATCTCGACACCTCGCCCGAATATTACCGCCACATTGTCAGCACCCGTACTTATCAGGATCGCCTGGACACGCTGGAGCATGTGCGCAACGCAGGCGTCGCCGTCTGCTGCGGCGGCATTGTCGGCATGGGCGAAAGCGCCGAGGATCGCGTCGGCTTGATCCATGCCCTCGCTACGCTGCCGGTTCATCCCGAAAGCGTGCCGATCAATGCCCTGGTGCAGATCGAAGGTACGCCACAGGCGCTGGCGACGCCGATGGATCCGCTCGACTTTGTGCGAATGATTGCCGTCGCGCGCATCACCATGCCCAAGTCCATGGTGCGCCTGTCGGCGGGGCGCGAGGAGATGAGCGACGAAACCCAGGCCTTGTGTTTCCTGGCGGGCGCCAATTCCATCTTCCATGGCCCCAAGCTGCTGACGACACCCAATCCCTTGGCCGATCGCGACCGCCAACTTTTTGCCAAGCTGGGCTTGACCTCGATGCCGTTGGCAGACACTTCCTTGGCGCGCCCGGCATGAGCACGCGATCCAGAAAACTGATCATGCTGGCCTTGATCCTGGTGATCGGGGCGGCGATTCTGGCCCCCATCGTCATGGCCTTCGACCCCGAGCGCCTGCCCGGCGATTTCATTTTCAGCTGGGGAAAGCAGAATTACTTGATCCCGGTGATCTGGTCCTTGTGCGTAAGCGCCGCCCTCGGTCTTTTATATTTCTTTTACAGGCGGTAAGAGCGGCGGGCATCCTGCCGAGCCCAGCCCATGACCATTCGCAAAATCTCCCGTGCCCTGCTCTCGGTTTCCGACAAGACGGGCCTGGTCGCATTCGCTTTAGGCTTGGCGGATCAGGGCGTGATGCTGATCTCCACCGGCGGAACCGCCAAAAGCCTGCGTGATGCCGGCCTTGCCGTCACCGACGTTTCGGAGATCACCAATTTCCCGGAAATGATGGATGGCCGCGTCAAGACCCTGCATCCCATGGTGCATGGCGGTTTGCTGTCCTTGCGCGACAAGCCCGACCATGCCGCCGCCATGATGGAGCATGGCATTGCCGGCATCGACCTGCTGGTGTGCAGCCTCTATCCCTTCGAAGCCACGGTGGCGCGCGGCGCCGATTTCGAAACTACCATTGAGAATATCGATATTGGCGGGCCCGCCATGACGCGCTCCGCCGCCAAGAATCACGACTGGGTGACAGTGGTGGTCGATGTCGAAGACTATAAAGCGGTGCTGGACGAAATGAAGGCCAATGGCGGCGCCACCACCTATGCGCTTCGCAAAAGGCTCGCGCAGCGGGCCTTCGCCCGCACCGCCGCTTATGACGCCGCCGTGTCCAACTGGTTTGCCGGCGAGCTGACCAAGGAAGGCAATAAGGAGCCGCCGCGCCGCCGCAGCTTTGGCGGCGTGCTGCGCCAAGGCCTGCGCTATGGCGAGAACCCGCACCAGGAGGCGGCCTTCTATGCCGACGGCAGCGCGCGCCCGGGCGTGGCGACCGCCAGGCAATTGCAGGGCAAGGAACTCAGCTACAACAATATCAACGACACCGATGCCGCCTATGAGCTGGTGGCGGAGTTCGATCCGAAGGCGGCGCCCGCCTGCGCCATCATCAAGCATGCCAATCCTTGCGGCGTGGCGTTGGGCAAAACACTGCACGATGCCTATCTTGCAGCCCTGGCCTGCGATCCCGTCAGTGCTTTTGGCGGCGTGCTGGCCTTCAACCGCACCTTGGACGGCGCAACGGCGGAGGAAATCTCCAAAATTTTCACCGAAGTGATCATCGCGCCGGATGCGGATGAAGACGCGCAAAGAATCCTGGCCGGAAAAAAGAATTTGCGCTTGCTGACTGCCGGCGGCCTGCCGGACCCGCTGACACCGACCTTGACCTATCGCTCGGTGGCGGGCGGATTTTTGGTGCAGACCCGTGACAATGGCCGGGTTACCCGCGCCGGGCTGAAGGTCGTGACCAAGCGCAAGCCCACGGAACAGGAAATCACCGACATGCTGCTGGCCTTCACCATCGGCAAACATGTTAAGTCCAATGCCATCATCTATGTGAAGGACGGCAGCACGGCCGGCATCGGCGCCGGCCAAATGAGCCGGGTGGATTCCGCGCGCATCGCGGCCATCAAGGCCAAGGACGCCGCCAAGATCGCAGGTTGGGATAAGCCACGCACGGTTGGATCATCCGCGGCGTCGGAGGCCTTTTTCCCATTCCCGGACGGCTTGCTGGTGGTGGCGGAAGCCGGCGCCACGGCGGTGATCCAGCCCGGCGGGTCGGTCAACGATCAAAAAGTGATCGATGCTGCCGATGAAGCAGGTCTAGCCATGGTTTTCACCGGCATGCGGCACTTTAGACATTAAGCGAATTGTACGGCGCAAATGCTCTCGCCTCTAACGGCGACGTAGCTTGTCAAAGACCTCGTCGGGGCCAACGCCCCAGAGTCTGGCTTTTGAAATCCACCCATCCGCGCGCTCGCCGTGAATGCGGCAAGAATCGCGCGTGCAGGACCTTAAGCTCGCGACAGCGCCCGGATCGGCGAGCGCCACAATCTTGCCGCCATCGGCTTTGGCGGTGAGCGAGACGCGCCCCTTGCCGGTGATCAACACGGTGCGCTGATCGCTCAGCATGGAGGCGGCCATCCAGCCGACGGTTCCATCGGGGGCCTGAACCCGGCGCCAGACATCGAACTCCGCGATAACGGCAAAGGGATAGCCGCGATGCCGGTAAATCCATAGGACTTTATGGGCAAAGGATGGACCTTCGCGAAGAGAGGCTTTGTCCGGCCGCTGGCTGACATAACGCAAGATCTTGGCGGGTGCCGCCGCGGCCTGCGCGACCGAAAGAATCAACATAATTGCAACAAGCCGTGTCATGGCGTTCTTAATGAGCGACTCGCCAGATTTAGCGCAGCCACCGGCTTCCGTCACCCCGCGCCATGCGCTTTAATGACCTTTCCCCGGGAGTTTAGGAATGGCCGCCAGGAAACCACTCGTCATCGTCACCCGCAAACTGCCGGAAGCGGTCGAGACGCGCATGCGCGAATTGTTCGACGCGCGGCTGAATCTGGAGGACGTGCCGATGAGCGCGGGTGCGTTGGCGGATGCCATGGCCAGCGCCGAGATCCTGGTCCCTACCATCACCGACCGGATCGATGCCGCGCTGATCGCCAAGGCCGGCCCGCAATTGAAGTTGATCGCCAATTTCGGCGCCGGCGTGGACAATATCGACGTCAAAGCGGCGACCGACAAAGGCATCCTGGTGACCAATACGCCAGGGGTCCTGACCGAAGACACGGCCGACATGACCATGGCCCTGATTCTGTCGGTGCCGCGCCGGCTGGTCGAGGGCGTCTCCGTCATGCAGGAGGAAAAATTCGGCGGCTGGACACCGTGTTGGATGCTGGGCAACCGGCTGCAAGGCAAGCGGCTGGGGATAGTCGGCATGGGCCGGATCGGCCAGGCGGTGGCCCGCCGCGCCCGCGCCTTTGGGCTGCAGATCCACTATCACAACCGCAAGCAGGTCGCGGCCGCGATCGAGCAGGAATTGGAAGCGACCTATTGGGACAGCCTGGACCAGATGTTGGCGCGCATGGACATCGTGTCGGTCAATTGTCCGCATACGCCGGCCACTTTCCATCTTCTTTCCGCCCGGCGCCTGAAGCTGATGAAGCCTTCGGCCTATATCGTCAACACGGCGCGCGGCGAAGTGATCGACGAGAATACGCTGGCCTTGATGCTGGAAAAAGGCCAACTGTCGGGCGCCGGATTGGACGTGTTCGAAAATGAGCCCGCGGTCAATCCCAAATTGCTGAGGGCCAGGAATGTGGTGCTCTTGCCGCATATGGGCTCGGCCACCATCGAAGGCCGGGTCGATATGGGCGAGAAGGTGATCATCAACATCAGGTCGTTTGTCGATGGGCATGCGCCGCCGGACCGCGTGATTCCAGCTATGCTCTAATCACAAAGCCGGCGCGAGGGATTATTTCTTACCTTCGTAGATGACAGTATTCCAGTAACGCGCCTGATGACTGCCGGTGCGCTGAAAACCGCGCTTGAGAAGCACGCGCCCGATCATCCAGTTGAAGTAGCCATGCGCTACCAAGGCGGTTGCGCCATTGGTCTTGGCGCGGGCGATCAGAATTTCCGCGGCTTGGACGGCGCGCTTTGCCGCGCCACGCGGATTCTCGATTTCGGGATGAAAGCCGGCATGCCACAGGATCCGCGACACCACCGCCCATTTGGGGACCCGCATGCTCAGCAGCGGAATGCGCGGACTGGCCAGTGGTGCCTCGCAGAATAAAGGATCCGCGATCAATTCGGCGTGAGGCGCGAGCGCCGCGGCACTCTGATGGCTGCGCGGGCGGTCACTGGTGAAAACATGGTCCAATTCCCGAACCAGGTCGCGCAATTCCGCCGGCGGCAGGTTGGTCGGAGACAGACCGGCTTGTTCATAGGCGTCAATGTATTCGGCAAAGCCGGCATGCGAAGTGCGCGGGCTTAGTTCGATATGGGGCTGACCGTGCCGAATGAGCAGGATACGCATGGCTAAAGACCGAAATACGAGGCTGGCAAACCGAGTCCTTTCGGTGTGCAAAACAGGTTATCCGGCTGGCAGGCCGATCCAAAACCTCTCTTTTTTGCCCTATCGATGCCCACCGTTAAGGCCTAACGCCTAAAATTTAGGCAATTAGCTGTTGCATCGCAACAACGCTTGTCCAAATCACGCGTCCAGCCCCCAAAACAGGGCCAAAAAGACAAGACGCCGTATTGAGATTGGGTGGGCGAAACAGAACTGTCATCTCCATCCGGGGGCGCCATGCATCCAGGCGCCTGGCAACGAGAGGACTTGAAATGAAAAATTCGACCAAAATATTTTTGGGCGCGATCAGCTTGGCCGGCGTTGCCGCCGCCACGGCTCCCGCATTCGCCCAGGACGCTCCCCCGTGGGCGCTAACCGGTTATGTGGCTGCGACCAGCGACTATAGGTTCCGCGGCATCAGCCAGAACGAACGCAATTTCGCGCCGCAAGGCTCGCTCAACGTCACCGGTCCGGAAGGCTTCTATGTCGGCGCCTGGGCGTCGGAAGTCGATTTCACGCCGGGTAACGGCAATGCACCGCAAGTCGAACTCGACATCTATGGCGGCAAGCACACCGACCTTTGGGGCGTGGATTGGAATTTCCAACCTTATTACTATTCCTATCCGTCCGAGCCGAACGGCTATAACGCCGACTATTTCGAGATCATCAATCAGTTCTCGAAGGCTTTCGGCCCTGCCACTCTCACCGCCACTTGGGCCTGGTCCGACAACCTGGCCTTCAACGGCGGCACGGGCAATTACCTGGCCGGCACCGCCGCCTACACCATCTTCGACTGGCTGACCGTCAGCGGCAATCTCGGCCATCAATGGGCGCAAAACGCCAAGTATGCCGGTTCGAGCGACTATACCTATGGCGATATCGGCGTCACCGCACTGTGGAAGGGCTTTGCGCTCGACCTGCGTTACAGCGGCACCGATCTCAGCAACGCCAAGTGCGGCGCCTTCTACATGGCCACCACCCATGCCTGTGCCGGCAATGTCGTGGCCACGCTGACCTATAACTTCAGCCTGCTGCCCTAATCGCAGCCGGCATCCACCAGACAAAGCCCGCAAGGTTGTCGCCTTGCGGGCTTTTTCTTTGCGGTCCGGGCGGGCCGCTCCACCGCCCCTGATGGATTGCCGGTGGGCTGACTGTAAGGAAGCTGTAAAACCGGCTTGACCGAAGCCAAATTGGGTTACTAAACCCCAAGCAGGGCTAGGTGCACTGCACTGACACTCCCTTTTTCAAAGGACTGCGGGGGTGGGAACTTCCGCACCTGTTGCGCGTCCGTATCCGGTCGCGCCTAATGGCGCTCTATGGGCGGAAACGGGTCGTGACTTCTTCAAACAAGAAATGCCGATGTGACCGGGCGCATCACACCGTGACGGGCAAAGCATGACTTGGCTGGTCAAGGTCGCGCTGGACCGCCCCTATACCTTCATCGTCATGGCCCTGATGATCCTGATCTTCGGGCCGCTGGCGGCAGTGCGGACTCCCACCGACATCTTCCCCAATATCGACATTCCTGTACTCGCGGTGGCCTTTCAGTATGCCGGCCTGTCACCGGAGGAAATGGGCGCGCGGGTTATCGCCAATTATGAGCGCCTGCTGTCGACCACGGTCAATGATGTGGAGCATGTGGAAAGCATCTCCATTCCGGGGCTGGGGATCGCCAAAGTCTATTTCCAACCCGATGTCGATATAAGGCTGGCGACTGCCGAAGTGACGGCCATTTCACAAAGCGCGATCCGCCAGATGCCGGCAAACATTCAGCCGCCCAATATCATCAATTACAGCGCCTCGACCGTGCCGGTGCTGCAGATGGCTTTTTCCTCAAGCTCCATGTCGGAGCAGCAGGTGGCGGACCAGTCGCAGAATTTCGCCCGCCCGCGCCTGGCCACGGTGCGCGGGGCACGGACCACGGCACCCCAGGGCGGCAAGACCCGGTCGGTGCAGATCGACCTCGATCCCCAGGCGATGCAGGCGCGCGGATTGTCGGCCACGGATGTTCAGAATGCTTTTGCAAGCCAGAACCAGATCACACCGGCCGGCAACATCAAGATCGGCAGCTTCCAGTATGTCGTGGATCTCAACAATGCCGGCGAGACCATCGAAGAAATCAACAATATGCCGGTGAAGACGGTCAACGGCGGGACCATCTATCTGCGGGACGTCGCCCATGTCCGCGACGGCAACAATGTTCAAAACAATATTGTGCATGTCGATGGCGCGCGGGCGGTGCTGTCGACCGTTCTCAAGAACGGCAAGGCGTCCACCATAGATGTGGTGGAAGGCATTAAGAACATACTTCCCATTCTGCGGCGGCAGATGCCGCCCGAGCTCAAGGTCAATGTGTTGAGCGATCAGTCGCTGTTCGTGAAGGCGGCCATCGACGGCGTGGTGCGCGAAGGCGCTGTCGCCGCGTGCCTGACCAGCCTGATGATTTTGTTCTTTCTGGGCAGCTGGCGCTCCACCGTGATCATCGCCACGTCCATTCCGCTGGCGGTGCTTTGTGCCCTAATGGCGCTGTGGGCCACCGGTCAAACCCTCAACATCATGACCTTGGGCGGGCTGGCACTGGCGGTCGGCATTCTGGTGGACGACGCCACAGTAACGATTGAAAACATGAACTGGCACTTGGAGCACGGCAAGACCGTCTATGACGCCATCATGGACGGGGCCCGGCAGATCACCCAGCCGGCCTTTGTCTCGTTGCTGTGCATCTGCGTCGCCTTTGTGCCAATGTTTTCGCTGCAGGGCGTGGCCGGCTTCCTGTTTCAGCCCATGGCGATGGCGGTGGTGTTCGCCATGATCGGCTCGTTCATCCTGTCGCGCACGCTGGTGCCGACAATGGCCTATTACCTGCTGAGGCCCCATGCCGAAGAGCATGCTGCCCTTGGCAATAATGCTTTCGCTCGCCTCCAGAAGCGATTCGAGAAAGCATTTGCCGACGGACGCGAATCATATCGCAACATCTTGGCCCTGGCGATGACGCGCCGCCGGCAGTTTGTATTTGGCATGCTGGGGGCAATCGCCGTTTCCATGCTGCTGGTGCCTTTCCTGGGCCAGGATTTCTTTCCCTCTGTGGACTCCGGCCAGATCACGCTTCATGCCCGCACGCCGGCAGGCACCAGAGTGGAAGACACCACTCAGACGGTGGCGCAAATCGAGCGCGAAGTCCGCCGCATCATTCCGAGAGCGGAGCTCGCCACCATCGTGGACAATATCGGACTCAATCAAAGTCCGGTGAATTTGATCTACTCAAACTCCGGCACCGTAGGGCTTCAGGATGCCGACATCTTCATCACACTCAACGAAGACCACCGCTCCACGGCAGAGTATGTCCGCACCCTGCGCGAAAGGCTGCCGCGGCTGTTTCCCGCCGTGACTTTTTCCTATCCGCCGCCCGACATCACCAGCCAGATCCTCAACTTCGGCGCGCCCGCGCCGCTGGACATACAGGTGAGCGGCACAAGGCTGGAGGAAACCGAGGCCTTCGCGCATCGCATCTTTCGCCAGATCCGCACCATTCCGGGCCTGGTGGACGCGCGCGTGCAACAGTCCAGCAATCAGCCCAAGCTGAGGGTGGAGGCCGACCGCAGCCGCATGGCGCAGCTCGGCCTGACCGAGCGCGACGTCACCAACGCCCTAGGCACCGCCCTTGCCGGGACATCGCAGTCCGCCCCCAATTTCTTCCTGAATCCGAAAAACAATGTTTCCTATCAGATGCAGGCGCAGACTCCCGAATACAAAATGGATTCGCTCGAGGCCCTGCAGAATTTAACCGTGACGCCGGCGGGCGGCGGCAATCCTCAGATTTTGGGCGGCATTGCCAAGTTCAGCCGGACACAAGGCGCAGCCGTCGTGACGCACTACAACATCCTGCCGACGATCGACTTGTATGCCAGCATCCAAGATCGTGACCTGGGCGCGGTGGCGGCAGATGTGCAGAAAGTAATCAATGCCAACAGCAAATATCTGCCGCGGGGCGCCACGGTCACCTTGCGCGGCCAGATCGAGACCATGAAGTCGTCCTTCTCGGGGCTATTCTGGGGCCTCCTGGCGGCCATCGTGCTGATCTATCTCTTGATCGTGGTGAACTTTCAGAGCTGGACCGATCCCTTCATTATCATCACCGCACTGCCGGCGGCGCTGGCCGGCATTGTCTGGATGCTGTTCACCACCGGCACCACCTTGTCGGTGCCCGCTTTGACCGGGGCCATCATGTGCATGGGGGTTGCGACCGCCAATTCGATCCTGGTGGTCTCGTTCGCGCGCGAGCGGCTGGCCAATCACGGCAATGCGATGCTGGCCGCCGTGGAAGCGGGCTATACGCGCTTCCGCCCCGTTTGCATGACGGCCCTGGCCATGATCATCGGCATGCTGCCCATGGCGCTGGGCCTGGGTGAAGGCGGCGAACAGAATGCGCCTTTGGGCCGGGCCGTGATCGGCGGGCTGATATGCGCCACCGGAGCCACCTTGCTATTTGTGCCTGTGGTCTTCAGCATCATTCATGATCGTCTTCCGGCGAAAGCGGCGCCCCAGATCGCCCGGACAGGGGAAGCTTATGCCAGACAAGAATCCTGACGGCGGGCCGGTGGAGGCCAGCCATGAACCTGCGCGAGAGCCCGGTTCGGACCATCTGCTGCGCCATAGCACGCCGGCGGGTCTGAAGCGCTTCGGCAAGCTTGCGCTGATTGCGGCGGTTGTGATCGCGGTGGTGGGGATCGGCTGGCGGCTGTGGAAGAGCCATACCACGGCGCAATGGACCGAGGACCAGGCGGTGCAGACGGTGCAGATCATCAGGCTGACCAGCACCAAGACTGGCGGCAATCTCAACCTGCCGGGCGAGGTGCAGGCTTTTTCCAGCGCCCCGATCTATGCCCAGGTCACCGGCTATATGCAGAAATGGAACTTCGACATCGGCTCGAAGGTGAAACAAGGCGATCTTTTGGCCCAGATCGACCCGCGCACCTATCAGGCGGCGCTGAACCAGGCCAATGGCACCTTGGCCCGCGACAGCGCCACCTTGGCCAATGCCCGGCTGGACCTGGGCCGCTACCAGGCCCTGGCGGCGCAGAACGCCATCTCGGCCCAGCAGCTGGCCACCCAAGAGGCCAGCGTCAATGCCCAGGCCGGGATTGTGGAGGCCGATCGAGCCCAAGTGCAGCAGGCCTCGATCAACCTGGCCTATACCCGCATCATCGCGCCGTTCGACGGCACCGTCACCAGCCGGGCGGTGGATGTGGGCAATCTGGTGACGGCGGGAACACCCAACAGCGCCACTCCGCTCTTTACCGTCACCGACCAGAGCAAGTTGCGGCTCTATATCCGCGTTCCCCAGAACTATGCCTCCTACATCCGCCCCGGCATGAGCGTCAGCTTTACCGTGCCCCAGCATCCGGGCCGGGTCTTCCACGCCAATCTGGTGGCCAGCGCAGGCGCAGTGGCGACCGCCACCGGCACGGTGCTGGTGCAGTTCGGGCTGGACAATGCCGATGGCGCCTTGCAGCCGGGCGCCTATGCGGAAGTGAAATTCCCGCTGCCGGCGGGCGCCAACGGCATCCGCGTGCCCGCCACCGCGCTTCTGTTCCGCGATGAGGGCATGCAGGTCGCCACCGTCGATGCCAACAACCGCGTCAAGCTCAAGACCATCGTGATCTCCCGCGACATCGGCGCGGCGGTGGATGTCGCCAGCGGCGTCTCCCAGACCGACCGCATCATCGACAATCCCACCGACGCCCTGCAAAACGGCGACGAAGTCAGGATCGCGAAAAAATAGACCTACTATTGCGCGATGGAATGATCGGTGTTGAACTGTAGCGTTCGCATGCGACATGAACGCGGTCCGCATATCGGCCGGCCACACCATCAGACGCTTCCGGCCCGTCGGCAGTCAGCAGCATGGGAGGATTTCATGGAGCTTCGTCGTCTCTTGATGGCAAGTGCGAGCTTCGCTCTGGCCATCAGCCTTGCAGGCTCAGTCGGCAACTTCGTGCCTCGCGCCCAAGCGCAACGGGCGCCGCAGCCGGAAAGCAAGCTGCGCCACCTTATCTACATCGCCACTCCGGGCGATCGCGGTGCTGACGGGCAGTCAGGCGTGATCGTGTTGGACGCCGACCATGATTTTCATTTCTTGAAGCGCATCCCCTACGGCTTGGCGGCCAGCGAAATGCCCGGACCCAAGATTTCCGGCATGGCGGCGAGCGTTGCGGAAAATAAGATCTATATCACCAGCGACAGCGGCCGCATGATCGCCTTCGACCTCAAGACCGACAATATCGCCTGGGTATTCCAGGGCGAGAAGAAGCCCGTCAAGCTGATGCGGCCGAACTCGGCGACCTCCGGCTGTTGCGAGAGGCCGTGGCCGCTTCCCGATGGCCGCACCCTGCTGGTCGGCTCAAGTTACAACAATTGGTGGTATTTGATCGACGCGCATGACGGAAAGGTGCTGGGCAAGATCGACACGCCGCACGCCCCGCGCGCGCACAATTTGACAGTGACCCCGGACGGCAAGACCGCCTTCCTGGCGTCGCTTTCTCCCGCGCCCGATGCAAATGTCGCGATGGTCGATATCCCGAGCAGGAAGGTCCTGAAATATATTTCGTTCAGCGATGCGCCGCGGCCCATGACGATGAATCATGACGGCAGCTTGATTTATGTGAATGTCAACAATCTGGACGGTTTCGAGATCGCGGACACGGCGACCGGCAAAATGATCAAGCGCGTGGAGCTGCCCGGCGAGATGTGGAAGGCGAAATGGGCCAATCCCAACAATCACTATTTCGGTCATGGATTACCCAGTCACGGAATCGGGATGACGCCGGATGAAAGCGAAATATGGGTCACCGACGGCGCCAACGACGCCTGGCAGATCTGGGACAATCCGGGCGACGGCCGAAATCCGGTTTACAATCCTTCCAAGACGGTTCCCATCACGCCCGATGTCGGCTCGGCGTGGATTTCCATGACCAACGACGGAAGGCTGGCTTTCGTGGGCGACGGCAGCATCATCGATGTCAAGGCGCACAAGGTGATCGGCACGATGAAAGATGAATATGGCCGGCCGATCCATGCGGTGGAGAAGATTCTCTATATGGCCTTCCAGGACGGCAGACTGGTGGAAACCTCAAATCAATTCGCGGTCGGCAACACAGCGGCCTATACCCAGCGCACGGCCGGAGGCAGCCAAGGGAGACGGGCCAGCAATTAGTTGGGGTGAGGAGCGGTCCGCGCAACGCGCGGACGAGCAGGTCCAGTGGACCTGCGAGAGCGACGAACGCCCGGAGCGCAAGCGAGCGGCCGGGGATCCAGACCAGAAAGCTTCGCAAGCAGAGGACAACCGATTTGCTGGGGTACCTGCTTTTCTACCTGGGTCCCCTTCCCCTCGCGCTACGCGCTCGGCCGGGGACACTTTCCTAAGCGCGCTTTGCGCGCTTAGGAAAGTGGCTGGGGCGGGAGGGGTGAGCCCGTCTTACGAAACGGTCCAGTGGACCGTTTCGCGCGGCGAACGCCGCGAGCTTGAGCGAGCGGCCGGGGATCCCGACCAAAAAGCT
>Ga0207689_10004153_pt1 | contig 13166 bp, 13 predicted proteins | sample KBSMisM52_FD_184312 | JGI IMG/M metagenome (GOLD analysis project Ga0207689, IMG submission 184312) | Miscanthus rhizosphere microbial communities from Kellogg Biological Station, Michigan, USA - KBS Miscanthus M5-2 (SPAdes) (version 2) | ecosystem: Host-associated > Plants > Roots >... | reverse complement strand
GCCGGCGGCGCATACGCCCGACACCTGGACCAATTCATAGATGATGGCAGCCGCCTGCTGTCTTGCGTGCTCTACCTTAATGAGGCCTGGCTGCCAGCCGATGAGGGCGAGTTGCGCCTGCACTTGCGGGACCGCCACTTCGATATCGCACCGGTCGGCGGCAGGTTGGTTTGCTTTTTCAGCGCCCGCTTCGAACATGAAGTGCTGCCCCCCCGACGTCAGCGGCTCAGCCTCACCGGGTGGTTTCGCCGGCGCCCATAGCGTCATTCAGGGTGCGGCGAGGCGTTTGCTACCGTCTCGCCACAGAGCGGCTATCGAAGGACGTTTATTCCTTCGCTAAAATCCGTACAATTGCGCCTTCCACGCCGGCGCCCGCACTCCCGGGCCCGGCGTTTTGATTGTTTGACCTAGTGGATCGGTGGATTGATGGCTGCAAATGGCTGAGCACACGAAGCACTTAACGTTCAAGGGAAAGATCCTGATGGTCGGGTTCGGTGCCGTCGGCCAGGGCACGCTGCCGCTGCTCCGACGTCACATCGATATGCCAAAGGAAAGGGTCAAGATCATCACTGCCGAGGACTGGGGCCGGGAGATCGCCGAGGAACATGGTGTCTCGTTTACCGTAGAGCCGCTCACGCGGGAGAATTATCTCCCGATCCTGGACCGCGAGCTCAAAGCAGGCGATTTCCTCTTCAACGCTTCCTTCGACGTCTCCAGTCTCGCTCTGATCGAGTATTGCAGTCAGAAAGGCATCCTATACTTGGATGCCTGCATCGAACCGTGGGCCGGTGGGCACAACGATACGTCGATACCGGCGGCGCGCCGCTCGAATTACGCCTACCGCGAAGCCGCCCTGGCCCTGCGCGGAAAGTACCCCAAGGGCCCGACCGTGGTCCTAATGCACGGCGCCAACCCTGGGCTGGTATCGCATTTCACCAAGCAGGCCATGCTCAACCTCGCCCGTGACACCGACCCCCAATTGCCAGAACCTCGGTCTAAAGATGAATGGGCGCGTTTCGCGATGAGCCTTGGCATCAAAGCGATCCAGATCGCCGAACGCGACCGCCAAATCACATCGAAGCGCAAACAATGGGGTGAGTTCACCAACACCTGGTCGAGCGGCGCATTCGCGGGTGAATCACTACAGCCGGCAGAGCTGGGTTGGGGAACGCACGAGCGGCACTGGCCCAGCGACGGAATGGAGTTTGGCTTCGGCTGCGGCTCCTCCATCTATTTGAATCGGCCCGGATGCACCACCCGCGTTCGCTCTTGGGTTCCGAAGGAAGGGCCGTTTCACGGCTGGCTGATCTCACACGGTGAAGCTCACTCCATCCCGGACTACTTCACCGTTCGCGAGGGTAGTCGCGCCATCTACCGACCCACCTGCTACTACGCTTACCATCCCTGCGACGATGCCGTGCTCTCGTTGCAAGAGATGGTAGGACAGAATTACAAGCTACCGGAGCGCACGCGCCTGCTTCGCGATGACTTGTCCGACGGCTTCGACGAACTGGGTGTGCTGTTGCTGGGGCACGCCAAGGGTGCCTACTGGTATGGCTCGCAATTGTCCATCCATCAAGCCCGCGAATTGTGTCCGCACAACAATGCCACTAGTCTTCAAGTGAACGCCCCCGCGTTGGGTGCGGTCATCTGGGCGATGCGCAACCCGCGGGCTGGAATCGTCGAGCCGGACGACCTGGATTACAAAACAGTGCTCGACATCGCAATGCCCTATCTTGGGCCCGTAGTCGGCGTCTACAGCGAATGGAGTCCGCTGGTCGGTCGCGGTGAACTGTATCCTGAGGACGTGGACTGGGACGACCCCTGGCAGTTCAAGAATTTCCGGGTCGTCTAGAGGGCAAAGTCTCGGCGAGGCGCTGCGTGGAACGGAACATGCACACCTCCGGTTCCAGAGGACGCATCGGCCATGGAACGAAGACGCGATCGATTCGGATGGTTGGGACTGGCTTCAGGGCTCGTCGCGCTCGGCCTGGCTCTGTTGCCTGGCTGGATCGCACCGATCTACGCGCCTCCAGCCAAGCCGATTGAGCAAAGTGCCATCGACTTGATGAGCACGGTAAAGGACCGTGTGGTCGGAGCGATCAAAAGCGAACCCGTGCCCCTCCCACCGCCGCCGCCGCAGGAGATCTGGCAAAAGCGCGCCGGGTTGACTTCACTTCTAGCCGGTTTTACAGCGCTGGTGCTTGGCGTCCTGGCATTCGTGCGACGCGAAGAGCCGCGCCTCACCGCGTGTGCCATCGCACTCGGGACGGGTGCAATAGCCACGCAATTCATCTTTACCGCACTGCTCATCCTTGCCTTCGCGGTGCTGACCGGCGCCATTCTGGCGCGCTACAGCTGACGCCCATCGCCGCCGTGCGCGTGCGGCTCTAGTTAGCGTGTTGTTTGATTGTGTGTCCGGCGCAAGCGGCCGACGCAATTGACTTATTGCCGCCGGGTAACCCTCGATTGAAATCCAATACGCTGGACGCACGCGCGGCTACCGAGTGCATGTGCCCAACGAGGCGATCAATCCTGCTCGCCCGGTAGTTGCTCAATTTCCACGGCGGCGGTGGCAACGCCGCAGCGCATCAGCAGTATGTCCGGATGGACGCGCCGGCGGACCGCGCGAATTTTCTGGTCGTCTACCCTCGCGCCGGCACGATAATCCACGGCGGCCCCAGCGCAGCGCACAGCGCAACCCCGATGTCATTTTCGGCCTGTCGCGACGGCGTCGAAGTGATTCTGTGGCGTTTGACCGGGAGCGGCCACATTTGGCCTGGCGGCAAACCCGGCTATCTCACTCGCTGGCTGGGTGAGTCGACGGATGTGACCGATGCGAACGCCGAGATGTGGCGCTTCCTTCAGCGCTTCACTCGGGTGCATTGAGACTCGAGCGGGCAAGAATGGGCCAGATGCTGGCAAGCGAAATGCTTTCTCACGTCTGACACCTCGAATCACCTTTGCGACAAGTTTGAGACGTCTGCTAATCAAGGACTTACGAGGACCTGACTATGGCCACGAGCGTTTGGGTGCTGCGCCAAAGCGCAGCGGGCGACGGCGACGACTTCAACCATTCCGCCATCTTCGACGCTTCGGACGAATTGGACAAAGTCGCCGCCGATCTGGGCGTGAAGAAACTGTCCGAATTTTTCGACTGGACCGAGTTTGACGTCAGCATGTCAGACGATGAACCGCTCGAGGACTATGAGTACGTGGCAGCCGCACACTGGTTCGATCCAGTAGAGGCATTACCCACGTTGGAATCGCTTCTAGCTCATATGAAGCAGCACCCGACGATGCTCGAGTCTCCCGACTGGGAAGATCTGTATGAGCCGGTGGTCGAGGAATTGGAAGACGTAGTTGTAAAGGTGAAGCGCGCTGCCACGGAAGGCAGCCGTTTCAACCTTTGCGTCGTGATGTGAATCCCGCGATGTAAGCCCCGTGCAAGGGCCGGCGGACTTACTGCGGCAGGGGTTGCTGCTCCCGCACGATCTTGCCGTCGCGTTCGAGCCGGCGCCAGCAGGGCACCCGCGGCAGAACGCCCTCTATCACCACCACGTCCTCCACCGTGCATAGTTGACCTTGATCGACCATGGTCAACTCGGTACCGTCACAGGTCAGGTACTCGGCGACACGCGTCAAAATCTTGATGTACTCCCCCAGCGTAAGATCGCGTCGATCTGGCTTGGTCCATTGCTTGAAGGTGTTGAGGATCAACCGCGCACCGCCGGCCCATGCGATGTGGCCCTCAACCGTGCGCAAACCCTCCGTATAGCGAACACCTTCGCCCTTATTGATGATCTCCACCGAGTAGCGCAGGCGCACTTGCTTGGCTTGCTCCGCAGCGCGACGCTCATCGATGGGGATTTCCCTCTTTACCGGGGCAAACTCCCACGGCTTCTCCACCTCGCCGCCGGTCCTTTGTTTAACGGTTTCGAAAAGTGTTCGAATAAGTTTCACGGGTCACCCTGCCGTAGCATTCAAGAGCTACAGAACAAGAGCATAGACAATGCCTGCTTCGACCCGGGTCACGTAATTGTGCCATTATGGAACTGTGTGTCTCGCCAATCATTCTCTCGAATAGCGGCGGTTCCAACACACGCATACCTCGAACCTAGGAGACCCAAGATGAAACGTACAACCCTACTTTGCGCGCTGGCCGTCAGCATCGGCGTAGCCGGCACGTCCGCGCTGGCCCAGGAAAAACGCACTATCCTGACCCTGGAAACGGCAAAAAAAATGGCAGCAGCTTGCGAGCAAAAAGCCAAGGCCGAAGGATGGAAAATGAATATCGCGATCCTGGACGCTGGCGCGAACCTGAAGTACTTCCTGCGTCAAGATGATGCGTTCCTGGGCAGCGTGAAGATTGCCGAACTGAAGGCGAACACGTCGGCGAGCTTTCCGTTCTCCACCAAGCAAATTGGCGAGATCACCAAGGCCATTCCAGGCATCGCGTTCGTACCCGGCATCGTCACCTTCGAAGGCGGCTTACCGATCAAAACCGGCAGTGGCGAGCATATCGGCAGCATCGGCGTCAGCGGCGGGACAGCAGAGCAGGACGGCATGTGCGCCCAAGCTGGACTGGACGCGACAAAGGACGATTTGAAGTAATACTGGGTAACTGAGCACTTCATCAAGAACGCCGGATGTCACATCCGGCGTTTTTTTGGAACAATATACGGCGTTGACGTTTGTGACGTGCGGGCATAGCATTACGCCACCGCGCCGCAAGAGGGCATGCTGTCTACCGGTTTTCCGGATGCTGCTCTGCGGCGTTTTTGTCGATCCGGGTTCCGCGCCAGCTGGCCGACGACACACCAACAATGTCCACCAGACGGCGAGCAAGATCTCTTCGTACGCAGTGGACAATAACAAGACTTTGTCGGGAGGATGACATGCGCAGACTCAGCTTTAGCCTCGTCGCGGCGGCCCTGCTCTGTATTCCCGCGCTAGCGGCTGACCCTATCAAGATCGGTCTGGTCAACGAGACCACCGGCCCGAACGCCGAGGCGGGCAGTTACACAGTCAACGGCACCAAGCTCGCCGTGGAAGAGATCAATGCCAAGGGCGGCATCCTCGGGCGCCAGATCGAGCTGCGCATCGAAGACAATCAAAGTACCAACCCTGGTACCGTGCTCGCCTATTCCAAACTCACCGGCGAAGGCGGCATCACCGCTATCGTTGGCCCCATCCGCAGCACGCAGATTCAGGCTGCTTCTCCCACGATCCAGAAGGGCGGTATACCGGCGTTGGTAGGCGGCACCGACCCGAGCTTGACCAAGGTCAACAATCCCTGGATCTTCCGGGTGCGTCCGAACGATTCGTATTCCTCACGCGTAATCGCCGACTTCGGAGTGAACTCGCTGCAACTCAAGAAGTGGGCGATCGTTCACTCGACCGATGCTTTTGGCTCCGGTGGGATGAAGGCCTTGACCACGGCGTTGCAGTCCTACGGCGTTACTCCTGTGCTCATCCAGGGCTATACGAACAACTCCCAGGATTACACTCCGATCGTGCTCGCGATCAAGAAGTCCGGCGCCGATATCCTTGCGACCTACATGACCAATTCGCAGGATCTGGGCATTTTCGCCAAGCAATTGCGCCAACTCGGCGTGGGCATTCCCTGGGTGGGCTCGCCCTCGATCGTAACCGACACCGCGATGAAGCTTGCCGGGCCTGCCCTCTTCGGTACGTACGCAGTTGCCGACTTCACACCAGGATCCGGTGCGGAGGCCAAGTCCTTCGCCGAGAAATACAAAGCCAAGTACAAATTGGATGCGGATGTGTACTCCAGCTGGGCTTACGACGCCATCTACGTGCTGAAGAACGCCATCGAATCTGCCAAGAGCACCGAGCCTGAAAAAGTGCGCGCGGCGATCCTCGCGATCTGCGGTTGGAAAGGCGTCGAAGGCCTTTATTGCTTCGACAAGAATGGTGACGGCTTGCACGGCTACAACGTCGTACGCAATGAGAATGGCCGGGTCACCTACCTCAAGCACATCGATTTCAAGGACTGATCGGCGACGGCTTGCCAGCGATCGATATAGCCACGGCAAAGGAGGCACAGTAGCGTGGAAGCGCTGGCCAACAATCTTCAGGTGTTATTCCAGGGTCTTGCCCTGGGAAGCATCTATGCGCTCGTCGCATTGGGGTTCGTCCTCATCATCCGCGCGACGAACGTGGTGAATTTCGCACAAGGCGACTTCGCCATGCTCGGTGCCTATGCAATGGTGCTGTTCCTGGTCGGTCTGCCTGGTAACGCGGACCTGGGCATCCCCGGCTTCGAGACGGGCGTACCGTATTGGCTCGCGATCATCTTGTCCGTGGTGGTGATGACACTCATCGGCCTGGCCTTCAATTACGGCGTGTACTACCCGTTGCGGAATCGCTCATTTCTGCCGGTGCTGATCAGCACGTTGGGCGCGTCTATCTTCTTGCAGAATACGATCCTGGCGATATTCAACCCGCAACCACGACCGTTGGAGAAGCTGCTGAGCTCGGACGGCGTCACTATCGGCGGCGTATTCCTGGACAGTCAATATCTGGTGATTCTCGTGTTCACCGTCTGCGCTGTGGCATTTCAATACTTTTTCTTCGAGCACACGCTGCTGGGCAAGAAGCTGCAGGCTACCTCGCAGGATAAGGACATGGCGCGTCTCCTTGGAATCCCAGTCGCGCTGATGATCGCCATCACTTTCATCTACAGCTCGGTGCTGGGCGGAATGGCGGGCATCCTGATCGCGCCGATTCTGTTCGTATCGATCGGAATGGGTTCGATCATCGCGCTCAAAGCGTTTGCAGCGACCATCATCGGCGGCTTCGGCGATGTCGCAGGGGCGATTGTCGGTGGCATCATCATCGGTGTAATCGAGAGCTTCGCCGCCTACTACATTTCTGTTCCCTACAAAGACGCCTACGCCTTCCTGGCGCTGTTCCTGGTGCTGTTGTTTCGGCCGCAGGGGATTTTCGGCGAGAAGGTTTCCGAAAAAGCATGAACGAAGCCGCCGTCAAGAACGCGGCGCCTGCGCGCGCCCAGAACAATGTCGCCGGTCTGCTGGTGCTGGCACTCGCCGCCATTGCGCTCCCGCTGATCCCGTTCGTACTCCCCGTCAGCGACTATGTCCTGAACATCTTCATGAACTCCATCACCTATGCCATGGCCGTGCTCGGCATGGTGGTGGTGCTGGGCTATACGGGACAGATCAACCTGGCGCAGGCGGCCTTCTTCGGTTTCGGCGCCTACGCTGTGGCCCTGGGAACGCTCACCTACGGCATGCATTTCTGGGTGTCGTTTGCATTGGGGCTGGTCGTGGCCGCAGTGGCCGGGCTCGTGCTCGGGCTCACTACGCTACGGCTGGGCGGTCACTACCTGGCCATGATCACGATCAGCTTCCAGCAGATCTTCGATCTCATCATCGTGAACTGGATCGACCTCACTCATGGTCCCGATGGCATCGCAGGCATCGAACCTCCCTCGCTATTCGGATTTCACCTGACCGACAAGCGCGCTTACCTCGTGTTCTGCGCTGTCGTCCTGTACCTTCTGATCTGGTTCGTCTGGTGGCTGCCCAGCACCCGCCTCGGCCGCGCTATGCGAGCGGTGCGCGACAATGAGTTAGCGGCGGAAACCATCGGCGTGCACACGCTGCGCACGAAGGTGATCGCATTCACGATGAGTGCGGTGTTGGGTGGAATCGGCGGGGCTTTCTATGCAGCCGGCTTCAGCTACATCAGCCCGGACAACTTCAACTTTGCCCGCTCGGTGGAATTCCTCACCATGGTCTTGCTGGGTGGCGCGCAATCACCGTTCGGTGCCGCGCTCGGTACCGTGCTGTTGATTCTGCTGCCGGAGTGGTTGCGCTTCCTGAAGAACATCTACCTGGCAATCTACGGTATCTCCGTGATCCTCATCATGGTATTCATGCCGGAGGGTATCTGGGGGTTGCTGCGCAATTCCTGGAACAAGGTGCGCAAGCCGCGCCCGCTCGCTGTCGAGTCGGTGCCGGCGCTCGCGCTCGACATCAAGCTCGAGCACAGCACACCTATGCTCAAGCTCGAGAATCTGCAAAAGCATTTCGGCGGACTGAAAGCGGTTGACGGAATCGACCTCGAGGTCGCGCCCGGGACTGTGCATGCCCTCATCGGTCCCAACGGCTCGGGAAAAACGACCTCGTTGAACGTCGTGAACGGAATCTACAAACCGACTGCCGGCAAGATCGCCCTGGACGGCATCGACGTTACCAATCTCAAGCCACATGACCGCGCTGGGTTGGGCATGGGCCGCACGTTTCAGAACATCCGCCTGTTCCAAAGCATGACCGCGTTGGAAAATGTCATGGTGGGCGCACAGCGCGAGAACAATCCAATCGAATCCGGACGCGAAGCCCTGACGCAGCGGGCAATGGCGGCGCTCCAATTCGTCGGCATTGCGGATCGCGCACATATCGTCGTGCGCAGCCTTCCCTACGGAACGCAGCGGCTGGTGGAGATTGCGCGCGCGCTCGCCGGCTATCCCAAACTGTTATTGCTGGACGAACCCGGCGCTGGACTGAACCAGTCGGAGAAACAGGAGTTAGTGGGACTACTCAAGCGCTTGCGCGGGCATGGATTGACTATTTTCCTGATCGACCACGATATGGGGGTGGTCGAAAAGGTGTCCGACAAGATCACCGTGTTGAACTTCGGCAAGAAGATCGCTGAGGGTACGCCGCAGGATGTGCTGCGCCACCCCGACGTGATCGCCGCCTATCTCGGGGAGGCACCCGCCAGTGGCACTGCTTGAGCTTAAAAACGTCTCCAGCTTCTACGGCAGTATCCAGGCCCTGCACGGCGTCTCGCTCAAAGTCGAGCAGGGCGAGGTTGTCACGCTGCTGGGTGCCAATGGCGCGGGCAAGAGCACCACGTTGCGCACCATCTCGGGCCTGCTGAAGCCAGGCTCCGGGGAAATCTGGTTCGAGGGCAAACCCATCCACACTGCGGGCCCGGAGCAGATCGTGCGGCTGGGCATTTCGCACGTCCCCGAGGGACGGCGAATCTTTCCGGGACTGACGGTGCGCGAGAACATCATGCTCGGCGCGACTAGCCGTGGCTCATTGCCCAAGGCTCAAATGGCGCGAGAGGTCGAGGAGATGTTCGCGATCTTTCCGGATATCAAACGCTTCGAGAATGCGCTCGGCTGGCAGCTGTCCGGCGGCCAGCAGCAGATGCTGGCCGTGGCACGCGGGTTGATGGCCAGGCCCAAGCTGCTCTTGCTGGACGAACCGTCACTCGGCCTGGCACCGGTGATCGTGCAGCAGCTGTTCGCCACCATCCGCCGTATTCACGAGCGCGGCGCCACCATCTTGCTGGTGGAGCAAAATGCGAACATGGCGTTGTCGGTCGCCAGCCGCGGCTACGTGCTCGAGACCGGGAATCTAACGGTGGAAGGAACGAATTCCGAATTGTTGGGAAACGAAGAGGTTCGCGCCGCCTATCTGGGCGGACACGCAGCCTAGCCGCGCAAACGAGGCGGGTGTTAGGCGGCCGCCATCCGCCGTCTATCGCGCCCGCGGAGCGAAAAGGCCAGCAGACCTATTCCCAGGGCGAACAATGCGACCGATGTAGGCTCCGGCACCGCCGCCGTTGCCTGCAAGACGAGCGCGTCTATGGCGGTCTGTGGCCCGTCGCTGAAGAGTTCGATCCTCAGCGTCTGCCCGGCAAAACGGGAGAAATCCCTCCCGTCGATCAGCAGGGTAAAAGGTGCAAGAGTGCGCTCCGGTCCAGCGCCCGTGATCGACCCCAACTGGTTGCTTCCAGCCCACAAAGAGATCGCATAATTCGGCGGCGGCGTGGTGGACGACTCAAGCTTTGGAACTCCGACCACTCCCGTCAACGTATACAGAACCCCCGCATCCAGCAAACAGGCACTGCAGGACAGGGTCTGCGCGAGACCGCCTCCGGCAGGCGAAAAGCCGCTTGCAAGATAAGCCACTTGATTCCCGTCCAATCCCGCTACCGGAGTGTTCCAGAAACCCAATGGAGAATCTTTGATGTTCCACACGCCGCTGTCGGCGTTGGGGCCAAGAATGTCCCAGCCGGTGGCTCCGGTCTGAAGCCCGCCCATCGTAACTGCGGGTAATTCGAAACTCGGATTGATGATATTGAGAGTGGTTGCACCCGCGGGGACGGACGCGCACAACGCGGCGGCCAACAGGAGGCCACGCGGTTTGCCCTTGATGCTCATTTCTTGTGGTCTCCTGGCTCGATGCGGGCTATGCCCGTCGGCCTTAAAGCTTTCCGTATGCTGCGATTTGCGGCGCGATCATCGCCGTAGGGTCCCCACCCGCCTCCCAGCATCGACCAACATTCTTGAACGCGCGCCAACCCAGCACAAGGATTGTCAAATCCAGATGGGATATTGTCCACACTCCGTACCGATTGGCAATGCGGATGGCCCCGTAGGGTTCCAGCACTTGGACAACGCGGGGGTCCCACTTGGAGTTGGGCTGTACCCGACTGCGGCGTTGAGAAAGTGGACTAGCCACTGGTCGCGACTGCGGTATAATTCCGCCCCTCTCAGGGGGTCACTAGCTCAACTGGTAGAGCAGCGGACTCTTAATCCGTTGGTTCGCGGTTCGAGTCCGCGGTGGCCTACCAATCAAATGAGGGCATTACCTATCACACCCTTCCCCAGGCCGTAGGTGATGCGCCCAGTCCCCGGACCAGCCCCCATGACCGCCACCTCTTCGATCGCCCTGCGACGCCCAGCGTACTGACCTGGCGTCCGTGCGCAATTCGTCGATGCTAGCCCTCGGCCTGCGGTGGAGCAATGTGTTGGCGCTGCTCACTCTGATCATCGTAGCCAGCCTTCTGTCGCCTTACTTCTTCGATCTGCGCAACATCATGAACGTTCTGCGAGGCGCGAGCGTGTTGTGCATCGTCGCCGTGGGGATGACGCTGGTTATCCTGAGTCGTGGCGTGGATCTGTCAGCAGGCTCCATTCTGGGAATGTCGGGGGCGACCCTGGCGCTGATGGCCGCCATTGATGCAAAGTTTGCGATCGCCGCTGCGCTGGGAGCCGGCGTTGCCGTAGGTCTGGCGAACGGCGTGCTTATCGCCTATTTGGGGCTGCAACCGTTCATCGCTACGGTAGCCACGCTCATCGCGACGCGCGGTCTGGTTTATATCGTGAGCGATGGGGCCAACATCATCGTGCGGGATCCACCAGCATGGTTCGAGGCCATCGGATCCGGACACTTGGGTCCGGTGCCGATACCGATCCTCATCGCTGCGACCGTGGTAGCCGTGTTCATTTTTGTGCTAACTCAGACGCCCTTCGGCCGTCATGTCTACGCCGTTGGCGCCAACGAGGAGGCCGCCAGGCTGTACGGCGTGAACGTCAAGCGGACGAAGATTGTCGTCTACTGTATCAGCGGGCTGCTCGCCGCCCTGGCAAGTATCGTCCAGGTGAGCCGCCTCACCGTGGCGGAGCCCAACGCGGGTCAGCTGATAGAGCTGGATGCTATTGCCGCGACTTTGATCGGCGGTACAACGTTCGACGGTGGGGTGGGTGGGATCCCCGGGACTGTACTCGGAGTGCTGATTCTCGCCGTGCTGGGCAACTTGCTCAACCTGAAGGGCGTGTCGCCTTTTGTGCAAATGGTCCTGCAGGGTGTCATCATCGTTCTTGCGGTAATAATCAGTGAACTGAGGCAGAGAAGACGCTAGCTTTCCATCAACTTACCCGGAATTGCTAGTACAAACAGAACAAGAATTAGGAGGAGACCGTGACCGTCACCAGGACGAAGATCTCTCGACGAGACGCGCTGAAGGCGAGTGCTGTCCTTGTCGCCCCGTTTATCGCGAAGTACTCGCGCGGCGCCGGTCCCATGGCGGGCAAACGCATGGGCTACTCGATGAGCTTTGCGACAATCGAGTGGCTCGTCACGCAGCGGCGCGGGGTAGAAGAAGCCGCCAAGACTGCGGGCTTCGAGTTGGTGTTCGCCGACGCCCGCGATAATCCCGCCAAACAGGTGCGTGATCTGGAAGACATGATCACGCAGAAGTGCGACGTGATTCTCATCTCGACCTACTACGCCGAGGCCATCACGCCCGCCGTCAAGATGATCAACGACGTCGGCATTCCCCTGGTTGTGCTCAGTTCCAGCATCAAGGGCAACATCACTTGGACTTGCCATCTTTCGACCGACACGCTGGGTACGGCACACGCTGCCGGTGAGTATTTCGTCAAAAACCTCGGCGGCAAGGGGCGCGTCGTGCAGATCGAAGGCAAACCGGGCTCAGTCGTCAACCAGATGCGCGGCACCGGTTGGACCGAGGTCATCGCCAAGAATCCGGGCATCGAGCTCGTCAAGCACGTGGTGGCGAACTACGAGCGCATGCAGGCCTTGCGGCATATGGAGGACATCTTGCGATCGACTCAGGACATCTCCGCCGTATATTGCCACAACGATGAGATGGCCCTGGGTGCGATCAAGGCCATCAAGGAATCGGGTCGCGCCAAGGAGATGTGGGTGACCGGCTATGACGGCATCCAACTCGACGCGCTGGAAGCCATAAACAACGGGGAGCTGCGCGCGACCTGGCAATATCTGCCCTTCGGCACGGAAGCAGTGGATGCCGCGGTGAAGATCCTGCAGGGCGTGAAGGTGCCAAGGGAGATCGTCTTCCCCTCTCCGCTCATCACCAGAGACAACGTCTCAGAGTTCTACGACGCCAAAGAGCGCAAAGTCAGGCCCTTCAAGTCCCAACTCAAAGTTTAGGGAAGCTCTGATCAAGTCTTGCGACGCGCGTTGCGTCAGGTGCGGAGGGATGCGAGAGCGTCCCGCGACGAAGCTAAGGTTGGAACCTTAGCGAGGGCGTGTCGTAGCGCGGAAGAGGGGCCCCTTTAGGGGATCTGACAGCGAAGACACGCATACGGCCGGAGGCGACAACGCTCATGACCGGTTTCACGGTCGCATCCCCGCAAGCGGGGCCCCTGTTCCGCGTTTCGCCGGCCCCTGCTCTTCGCTGCGGCGCGCTACTGCAGCTCAACATTGGCGTCCTTGATGACTTTGGCCCATTTGGCAATCTCGGATTTGATATGCGCGGCGAATTGCTCCGGCGTGCTGCCGACTGGCTCCGCGCCGAGTTCCGACAGACGTGTGCTCACATCGGGCAGCTTA
>Ga0207689_10004149_pt1 | contig 13171 bp, 9 predicted proteins | sample KBSMisM52_FD_184312 | JGI IMG/M metagenome (GOLD analysis project Ga0207689, IMG submission 184312) | Miscanthus rhizosphere microbial communities from Kellogg Biological Station, Michigan, USA - KBS Miscanthus M5-2 (SPAdes) (version 2) | ecosystem: Host-associated > Plants > Roots > Rhizosphere... | reverse complement strand
AATCGCCTGGTTCAAGAATAGAATTGGGTGGCAATACTGTTACCTTAAACTGAAACTGGGCTTTTGATCCGATATTATTCGTGTAATTCTTTTCGGGAAGATTTGTGTTAGGAAGTTGTAATGGTATTGTAGTACCATTATCATTTGCTACAGCATACAATGTATTTAGTCCCGGCCTGTTTATATCCACGATAAAAATATACTGCTGACTGCAGCATTTACCTTTTATTTCATCAGTCAACGCAAATGTTCCGAGTTTCACCGCATTGCCACCTGCAGGATCGCTGTCATAAAATGTTATTGGTGTTCCCGGAGGCATAGATGCATATCCGTTATTGCAAACAAAAAGTGCAACCCGTATTTTATTTTGCTGGTAACAATCTACTGACTGGACATGGAGATCAGCATCAGCAGTCGGGTCTTCTACATTAAAACGAAAGGTTTCAGTTGTATCTGTGCAAGCGCCGTTCGTTGCAATCAAACGAACCGTATAATGCGCAGGCTGAAGAAACACATACTTCAGATCAACACCGGTACTTATTTCCTGTTCAGCCATTCCCTGGTCATTACTCATCAGCCATCGGTAGGAAGTAGCATTTACAGACCGGTTAGTAAAATAAATACTGTCCAGGTAAATATTCTGCTTGGAAGCAATCAATCGTTTATCGGGATAAAACCTGGCTGTAACACCGCAATTCACAATAATATAGTCAGTATATATGGCATAACAGTTTGCGTTTCCATTATAAGCTTTCAATGTTACTTTATACTTTCCCGATGATGGAAATGTATATGTGAAATTTTGTGTGGTTGATAGGATAGTATTATCTACAAGCCATTCAAAACTTGTTGCACCGGTAGATATGTTTGTAAAATTGATGACATCGCCGGCCAAGGGATACGCATTATCCCTTGTAAAAGCGGCGATACTATTTTCAGTACATGGTTGATCACACTGATTCTGTAATAAAAGACTATTACGCTGTGTAGCAATTGCGGCACGCATTCTTACTGCCTGGCCTTCTGAAAAAGATTTATGGCACGCGTCATTTCCATAATCCATAAAATTGGAAATCATATCCGGTACGTCCGTTGAGAAACCGGACAAGGTATCGCTCCCGCACGAATTATCGGGTTGATCACAGGCAACAGAATTTCCAATTGATCTGTCAGGTGGTGTATCGCAGACTCTGTCACCTTGTGTAGAACAATCGTTATTCGTACAGGTCAATCCTTCGAAAGTATGATACAATCCAAGATAATGACCCATTTCATGAGCGAGCAAAGCACCGAACCCTGTTACAACAATTCCATCCGTTGGTCCGGCACCGGGAGGCATCGTTGCATAGCCGGCTTCATGCATTCTCGTCCACACACCACATTGAAACCTGGGCATCAGTTCTGATTTCAGGCCTTTTACATACCAGATGTTTACATAGCGTGAAGGATCCCATTGAACCAGATTCTTCATCCGGCTATCTTCAATATCGACATCAAAATCTTCAAAAAAAGATTTGGTACGTGTAATGCCGGTTGTATTGCCGCCATCAGGATCCTTTTTTGCAAGACAAAAACGTATTCTTGTGTCAACACCGGGAGTAAGCGGATTATCACCACCGGTATATACCCCTGCTTTTCCAAAAGCATTATTCAGATCGTTTAACGCATCAATCATTTCCTGGTCGGTAACCGTAGTCGGGTCTTCGCTGATGATATGAAATACTACCGGTAAGGTATAGTCAACCGCGAGTACGCTTGCGTCCGAAGAAGCCATCATAATATCCCGGTTCATTTTATCTTCAGCCGCTTTGTATTTTGGATTTAGCCGCAATCGCTGGAGCATCAGATCGGTGCTATGGATATCTTGTTTGTAAGGCTCCTTTATCTTTTGGCCGGGAACAACAAGTTTAATCGTCGGTTTTTTTTGTGCAAAAACAGGAAAGGAGCTCGATAAAATGAGAAATATCAGAACAGCAAGGAAATATAGCGAAGAGTAAAGGTTTCTCATAAGGTTCTAAACGGATATTGGCCACAGAGCAAATATTGCTCCTTATTAAGGAGTTTATAGAAAGCAAAAACTGTGCAAATACAAAAGCCTATTGAAGAATTGTTATTTTTACGTGATTCATACAGGACTTTAATAGTAAAATGTACATGGCAACGCAGATAATTACGAATATCAGGCAATTGATAAATGCAAGCGAACAACGATCACTGCTGAGAGGAACAGAACTGGCGGTGCTGCCTTCATTAGAACATGCCTGGGTGCTGATTGAAGATGATGTTATTGCCGATTTTGGAACGATGAATACAATCAACCCTTCATTTCTTAAAATCCAAAATAAGACCGATGCCTCCGGCGGGTTCGTGCTCCCTTGCTGGTGTGATTCCCACACTCACCTGGTATTTGCAGCGAGCAGGGAAAACGAATTCCTGGATAAATTAAAAGGATTGAGTTATGCCCAAATAGCAGAAAAGGGTGGCGGCATATTAAATTCAGCAAAAAAATTAAATGATACCCCGGAAGATGAATTATTCAATCTTGCATGGAAACGATTGGAAGAAGTAAGCAAACTGGGAACCGGTGCTATCGAAATTAAAAGCGGTTATGGATTAAGTACAGAAGGCGAATTAAAAATGCTCCGGGTTATTAAAAAATTAAAACAAAAGGCAAACGTCTTAATTAAGTCAACATTCCTTGGTGCACATGCATATCCGGAGCCCTATAAAGAAAATCACCAGGGATATATTGACCAGGTTATTCATAATATGCTACCAGTAATAGCGAAAGAGAAATTGGCCGATTATATTGATGTATTTTGTGAAACCGGTTTTTTTTCACCGCAGGAAACCGAAGTTATTTGCAAGGCAGCTATGCAATATGGGCTGAAACCAAAGTTGCATGTAAACCAGTTAAACAGCATTGGTGGTATTGAAACAGGAATTAAACTGAACGCTCTTTCATTAGATCACCTGGAAACGATGACGGATGAGGATATCCATCAACTTAAAGGATCAAATACGATAGGAACCCTTTTGCCAACAGCTGCTTTCTTTTTGCGTATGCCGTTTCAACCGGCAAGGCAATTAATTGATTCGGGTTGCGCGATTGCTTTAGCAAGTGATTATAATCCCGGCTCATCACCGAGTGGTAACATGAACTTTGTGTTATCATTGAGCTGTATCCAGATGAAGATGCTACCGGAAGAAGCAATCAATGCCGCAACTATAAATGGCGCATATGCTATGGAACTGCAGAATGAGGCAGGAAGTATAACTAAAGGAAAGAAAGCAAATCTTATCTTTACAAAAGAAATTCCTTCAATTTCTTACTTGCCTTACGCCTTTGGTTCGAATCTTGTTGAAAGAGTAATGATCGCGGGAGAATGGCTGCAATAACATGTAATATTGCAGTCTGATTATACTAATTACAACTCCTGCATTTTTTAAAAAAGGATTGAACCAGGAGACCAGGATATCATTTCAGAACAGCGATTAAACAGACAGGCATGACCTTTTTGAAAATTACTTTCCCCTTGCAGGATCCGGTTCCCATTTTTACGATAGTCCTTTTTATAATCCTGTTAGCGCCCATCATTCTCCGCAAACTCAGAATACCAAGCATTGTAGGATTGATATTGGCCGGGATGACCATAGGTGATCATGGTTTTAACCTGGTGGCAAAAGGAAGTATTGATTTGTTTGGTAAAGCGGGTTTACTTTATATCATGTTCCTCGCCGGCCTTGAGCTGGATATGGCAGAGTTTAAGAGAAATACTTATAAAAGTATCGTATTTGGGTTTCTCACTTTTTCCATTCCGCTCAGTTTAGGTCTTTTGTTATGTTACAAGTTCCTTCATTTTAATTTCACGGCTTCACTACTTGTATCAAGTATGTTCGCAACACATACATTGGTTGCTTATCCATTGGCAAGCAGGATGGGCATCTCAAAAAATGAAGCAGTAACGATAGCTGTAGGCGGCACAATCATTACAGATACTGCAGTGCTTCTTATGTTACCGGTGATAGTCGGATCTATTAAAGGAGGTTTAACACAGGAATTCTGGATCCGCTTAAGTATATCCTTTTTATTATTTGCTTTATTTATTCTTTTTGGATTCCCTCCAATCGGCAGGTGGTTTTTTAAAAGAATAAAAGATGATCAGACAACACATTTTGTATTTGTGCTAGCAATGGTTTTTCTTGCTGCATTCCTCGCAGAGATTGCCGGAATAGAAGGAATTATTGGTGCATTCCTTGCCGGTCTTGCACTGAATCAACTGATACCCCGCACATCTCCATTAATGAACCGTATTGAGTTTACCGGCAATGCTATTTTCATCCCATTTTTCCTGATAAGTGTTGGTATGCTTATCGATTTACGTGTTCTGTTAAAGGGGCAAACTGCTTTAATCATAGCCGGATTGCTAACGGCCATGGCTTTGGTTAGTAAATGGATGGCCGCATTTATTACGCAACTTATTTTCAGGTTTACCGCTACTCAAAGGAACGTGATGTTTGGATTGAGTTCAGCCCATGCGGCAGCAACAATTGCGGTTATTTTAATTGGATATAATTTAGGTGTAGTGGATGAAAATGTATTGAACGGTACTATCATTCTTATCCTGGTAACTTGTCTTACCGGCTCATTTGTAACTGCGAACGCAGGCAAACGGCTCGCAGTAACCGAATCTGCAAAACTTCCGGAGGTAGTTAACCTTCAGGAACGGATTTTAATACCCGTAACCAATCCGGAAAAGAATGAGCAATTGCTTGATTTTGCCATAATGCTGCATGAGCGACGAGAAAAGAATCCGATTTACCTGTTGAATGTTGTACAGGATAGTGAGGAAGTAAAAGAACAGGTGTTCCAGACAAACCAGAATATGGAAAAAGCAATCAAACATGCGGCGGAAACTGAAACCCGTGTTCAATTGCTGACCAGGGTCGATTTGAATATTGTGTCCGGCATATCCAGGGCTGTAAAAGAAATGCTGATATCGGATGTAGTTATTAACTGGGATGATAAAAGTGGGGGAACGGGTGATTTTTTATTTAATACATTGTTTGGTTCTGCAACGGATAATATATTAGACAGTGTTTGGGAAACTGTATATGTATGCAGGCTCGTACACCCCGTTAATGCAAACAAAAGAATTGTTTTGCTAATAGCAAAGAATGCGGAGTATGAAATCGGATTTGCCAATTCTATTCGTAAAATAGCAGCGCTGAGCCGGCAATCAGGTATTTCAATAACAGCATACACTTCCGGCAAGACACAAGTTGCTTTTGAAAAAGAAGCTAAGAAAGTACGCAGCCTGCCGGACATCAGATACAAATCTTTTAATGATGGTGACAGCGAATCACTCGTAAAAAATATTTCCGGAGACGATCTTGTTGTTGTTATTAGTGCAAGAAAAGGTACAATATCTTATAGTTCGCAATTTGAAAATATTCATACGCGGCTCACAAAACAATTCCCGGATAATAATTTTATTTTAGTTTACCCGGAGCAAACACAGGTTGATTTTCTCGAAAGTGGAATGCAGTCCCAGGATATTAATCTCACACCAATACAGGAACAGATCGATAATCTGAATAAGCTGGGCAAGGCAGTCAGGCGAATATTCCGGCCCGCCAAATCCGGGGAAAGAAAGGATACCAACGGCGGGTAACTTTTCTTTTATTAAATTGCCCGGTTAAAAGCCTCATGAAGCATTTCCGCTTTTATAATAAACAGGACATACTTTCACTGACCAAGCTACGCAGATACGAAACAAAACTCGGCGAAAGAGTTCTTTGTGTAACTGATCCGGTACAGTTTGAATCATTCCTGAAAAAAACCACGGCCACTTATTTTCTGATAGGCGTTCCTGAAGATATCGGTGTGCGGGCTAACACAGGTTTGGCCGGGGCGGATACGGCATGGATTCCCTTTCTTCAATCATTTCTCAACATTCAGAGCAACGATTTTTTAGGAGGTGATGAAATTGTATTATTAGGTCATTTTGATTTCGGTGATATACAATACCTGATAGATAATAATGCGCATGGAGAAGAAGAGAAACTGGAAGCTTATCGTCATGCTGTAACAACAGTTGATGATGAAGTAGAGACTCTTGTAAAAATAATTACAGAAGCAAAAAAGGTTCCGATAGTAATAGGAGGAGGACATAATAACGCGTATCCGTTAATTAAGGGCGCAGCAAAGGGCTGGCATAAAGCAGGGGCGGTACCTCTTGCGCAGATCAATTGTGTAAACCTTGATGCGCACAGCGATTACCGGCCGTTAGAAGGGCGTCATAGCGGCAATGCGTTTCGGTATGCGGAAGAAGATGGTTATTTACAGAAATATTGTATTGTTGGATTGCATGAAAATTACCTGCCGCAAAATGTCTGGATCGACTTTGTCAACAATCCATTTTTAGATTGCATTACTTACGAAGATATATTCATTCATGAAAAACGAACTTTTCTGCAGGCTGTTTCTCATGCAATAGAATTTACCGAAGATTCCCTGTGCGGTGTTGAACTTGACCTGGATGCAGTACAAAATGTGTTAAGCAGTGCGGTAACTCCTTCCGGAATATTGCCTGTACATGCCCGTCAATATATCACGCATGTTGCGGCCGGTTCAAAACCTGCATACCTGCATATTTGTGAAGGAGCTGTAAGATTATCTACAGGCAGAACAGATGATTCTACGGGTAAATTGATCAGTTATTTAGTGAGTGATTTTGTGAAGGGAATGAAACTTTAAGACTTAATTGGTACTCCTGAAATTATTTTCTTCTTTTCTTCAGCCACGCATCAGTTTTGCGCACAAAAGGGGCGCTACTATCTGAAAGGATTTCTTTATCAATTGTTATCAGGTAACTACAATTATTCTGTATGCATAGATCATACAGATAGTTATCTTTTGAATCCTTCGAAAGCCTGAAAATATTTCTTGGCGCCTGGATTATGAGAAATGGGGAGATCAATTGTATTAGTTTATCAGCTTCGGCGTGCGTAAAATCAAATCCTGTAATAAGAGCTTCATGAATTTCGCTTAGCAGGTAATTATCTGCATATACTATCAGTTCGTTTTCAAAAATGCTCTGAAGAAGTGTGCCGACTCTAAAATGTCCGGCATATTTCACCCACACACAGCTATCAATGCAGCATCTTTTTACCGTTGGCATATTTCTTTTGACGGATAGAAGTGGTAAGGCTTATAATTTCATCATCAGTTCTTCTTACAGATGGTTTTTTCTTTTTCTTTAACAGGGCCTCGAACGCCTTCATTTCGCTCAAGGCATCGGGTGCAAACAGCTTTAAGCGCAAGAGTTGTTTTTCTTCCTGGGATAGTTTTTTTATCGCAGAAAGAACACTTTTTAAAGAATCCTTTTGAGTTTTTCTTTTTGTTGGCTGCATATATCTTTGTTCAGCGTAAATATACATTTTTCTCCCCGGAGGCTACATCGTTTTATTGGCCGTAGGTTGCCAGCAACGGGATTAAAAAGGAATTCCCAAGTTAATATACCCTTGTACTTTTCTGGTCTGGTCGCAATACATTACACTTAAGTCCAACGGCCCTAAAGCAAAGTTGTATGAAAATGTGAGCCCATAACCGGAATAGAAATCTTCGTATTTAAAAAACCTGCTTGTACTTATAAAATTATTGAAAAGAATATTTGCCCTGCCCGTGATATAAGTATTGAAAAATATTTGCTGGCGTACACCAAGCTGTGCTGTAGCCATAGAGGCAGAGTATACAGACCCTTCCTGCAACCCCGCAAACGTTACCTGGTTACGGAATAATTTTGTCATACCACCTACAATGTATTCATTCATTATATTTCCGTCGTAGTTAAAATTAATTCCGCTCTGCGCCTGTAACATTACTGTGGTGGAATTGGTGAACGAAAGATAGCCCTCCGCAGATAACCATGTTTTGAAATAACTGCCGGTTGCGACAGACAACGAATCGGGATTGGCAGGTGGCTGACCATTAATTAAAAATCGAACGGTTGATCGTTGCTGCAGTACTTGTCCGCCCTCAGCTTCAATCTTTATTCCCTTCCGGGGAAAGATCTTTTTATCCAGCGTGTTATATTTTATTTCTGTAAATAAAGTAGAAAAGTGATTACTGCCATTGAATTGAAGTTCACTGGCAATGGTGGGTCTGTAATGCAGCCATTCAAAGCGATGCCCGATACCAATGGTAATACTCCGGCTGGGTGAATAATGAAACTTCTCACTTACTTCCCAGTTGTCCTGTTTATATAAACCACTTTGCTTGGATTGTTCATAGGTAATGAGATCAAAACGATCGAATTGTGTTTTTACTGTAAGGCCGAAATTTTTAAGGCGGCCAATGTACTGCAAATGTTCTGCTTTTATTCTGAAGCTTTCGCCAATATTAACGCTGACAAGACTGCGTGAATTTGAAATAAAAAGATTTCGCGAAGTGAGGTTGGCAATAAGGCCTATTCCGGAAAAGCGGTTATAATGCAGGCTCACCTTCGCAAAGGTCAGTGCGTTTTCTACTACGTTAAATATGGCTTTACATGTTCCGTCGGGCTGCGGCTGTAATGAATACACGATGCGATTATAATACCGGGTACCAAAAGCCTGCCGTACCATATCTGATAAGTTTTTTGCTGTATAATATACACCCGTTTCAAGATTCATTGTGTTTACAAAAAAGCCTTCGGTGGTATTTTTCAACCCATTTATTTCATACGATGAAAGTTTGATATGCGGTACATCCGGTAAACGGTTGTGTGGTTTGTCTTCTTTACCATAAATAGCATCAAGAGAATCCGTGATATTTTTTAAACGGGGATATAACTTTCTTCCTTCTTCCATACCAATTTCCAAAATTTTATCAGCGTCGGAAAAATTGGCCATCGAATAATTCTCAAGATTAATCGGAACATAAATATTGCATAAAGGGATTTCGGATTTTGAGTCGGCTGCTTCGCGAAAAAAAGCAACCTGCAAGAGCAATTGCAATATATTTTTGACTTTCTGAGAGGGTAGAAGGCCATTGGCAACATTACTTCCTACAACGATATCAGCTCCCATTTCTTTTACATCCTTTACCGGGAAATTCCGGCTGACGCCGCCATCAATAAGACGATGTTCACCATAATCAACAGCGGTAAATACAGAAGGTATGGCCATAGTGGCCCGAACCGCGGAGATAATCTCTCCATTCTTCATCACAATCATATCCCCGGTTCCGATATCCGTACCGATACAACGAAAAGGGATGTTGAAGTTTGAAAAGTCTTTGATATTGTATACCGGGAAAAATAATTCTGAGAATTTCAACCAGAGTTCCTCTGCTTCCAGCAAACCGCTGCTTAATTTAAGTTTTCCTTTTACCCATGGCAATTCGACATCGTATTTTGAATATTCGTCTTTTTCCTCCATAAATAAACTGCGCAGTGATGATTGATTACTTAACAAAAGGTTCCAGTCAATTGCTCGGGTAATTTTTTCCAGTGAATCGGCAGAATAACCAATGGCATACAAAGCACCGAGAATTCCGCCCATACTGGTTCCTGTTATATAATCGACTTTTAATCCTGCGGAATCAATCGCTTTTAAAATACCGATATGGGCAAGTCCTTTGGCGCCACCGCCGCTAAGTGTAAGCCCGATCTTAGGGCGGCCCGGTAAAGATTGGGAAAACAGAAAAATTGGAAATACAAAAAGAGTTATGAATACCGCAAAGATTCTCATCGGCACAATTACTTTTAATTGTGCGAAGATAATTTAAGATCACCTGACAATGATACCTAAAATGTTATTTCTGTTTTACAACAAGCGGGTCATTAAAGGAGATGAAATTATTTTACATCGTTTATAAAGCTGATATCGCTGTTTGCTGACGCTTTTTTTAATCTGGCAAGTACAGCAATGGCTTCTTGTTTGTTGTTTTGTTTAATCAATACTCTATGCAAGCCCGACAATGACCACACATTTTCATTATTATCGGCGAGGTCTTGTTTGAAAGCAGTTTCGGCGTTTTTGTATTGTCCAGCCACTAAATATGCATTTGCCAAATAGTTTTTGGGATTAAGAAGCCAGTCCCTCGGTTCATTATATACCATCTTTTTTTCCCGTTCCACAGCCTCTTTGAAATAATTTATCGCCTCAGTATTTTTATTTTGCTTTAACGAGATACTTCCTTTTAAAAGGGATGCAGCCACATTTGCTCCATCTATTGCGGGCGAAAAAGGAGTAAAAGGTTGAAATAAGGCACTATCTTTTAAAAGCGTTTCAATGACAGAAAGCTCCTTCTTCGCTTCGGTGATATTATTCGTACTGCTATACGCCATTCCCTTCCCGAAATGCGAAAGCAGAGAGGCATAAACATGTTTTTCATCAATTGAAACAGCATTCAGTAAGCCATCCCAATCTTCAAAGCGGATCATGGTCAGTGTTGGAATCATGTAAGTATATTGCATATAGTTGCCTATGCCACCCGGAATGGAAATATAGGACGTGTCAATGCTTTTTTGCAAAGCAAGTGCTGCGTCAATCGAATATTGTTTTCGCCCGGCATGCATAGCGCAGTTTACAAGCATATGCTCATTATGCAGACGGTATAGCGCTTCATTTGCTATTGTTCCGGGAAATAGCTCTGCATATTTTGTGTATTGTTTTACGGCTTCTTCATTTACAGTGTAGCCTTTTGTATAAAAACCTGTTCTTAAATAAATATGCGAAGGCATATGCACTAAATGAGATAAGCCCGGATTTAATTTTCCCAGACGATCCGCACTTGCCATTGCTTTTTGTGGAAATGGAGATGGCTCCATGACGTGAATATAATAATGGTTCAAACCGGGATGTTCCGGCGCCTTTACCAATCCTTTCTCTAGTACTTCACGAATGCGGGGAGTCCATGGGTAAGGTGTTCCGTTAACTTTCCATAATTCCCAGGGATGTTCCAGCATCATTGCATCAGCAAATAAAGCGGCCGCGTCGGCATTACCTGGAAATTTTAGGTAAACTTTTTCCATTGAAGAAGTATAGTTGTTATTCAATAGTCCCCTGGATATTGTCGAATCGTTTGAATAGCGGACAATCATAGCATCGATCAATGCTTTTTCAAACAGAGAAGAGTTTAGGGAAAGTTCTTTAGCTTTTTGTATCGCTTCCAGAGCCGATGGTGAAGCTGTATACCCGGCATCATTTATATTCGGTCCGTATGCCAGCGCCTTTGCCCACCATATCATTGGGTTTTCAGGATCAAATTTTGCCGCCTTCATGAATGAGGCCATTGACTCTATTATGTGAAAGCCATAGTACATATTTATTCCCTGGTTGAAATAAAACTGCGCACTATCACTTTTCGAATTTATAGGCCACTTATATTTTCCCGCTCCGGGCATAGGGGGAATATCTGTTTCTTCGAGATATTCATTCAGCAGGTTCCAATCAGGACTACACCTGACAATTGTACTCATCCTGGGAATAGCCGGGCTATACACGGTTTCGGTTTTGCTATTTGAAACATGTACCAATCCCAACGCGGTAAAGAAAGCCAGGAAAGGAATAACGAATATCTTCATGCTTTGTATATTTCAATACAAAAGTTACACTATTTTTTTACTCATCAATTTTGCAAATAAAAAAACCGCCCGGTCAGGAGCGGTCTTTAAAAATAACAGCGTCATTATTATTTTACCGGTTCGAGATATTGTGCATAGGCGTATCCTTCTTCACCATCCACGCTGCGGATCAGCCACCACTGGTCGCTTGATTTGCTCACTAATGTTACAATTTCATTGTGAGCGGCTTTGCCAACAATAGGTTGATCTGTACCCGGGCCTTTGCGGATATTCAGGTTGCTGCGTTCGGTAATTACTTTTAATTTACCACCGTCTATTGCACCGCTTACATTTACATTCAATACAAGATCGCCGCTTGTATAATTGGGATCGAGTTTATCATACTCATTCCACAGTTGATCTTTTACCGCTCCACTTGGAACATCGCCATCTACATACAGGACGCCGTCTTGTTCCCTTACCTTAAGGTTACTTGCGCCTGCAGTAGTTGCCGCGTCAATAAGCGGTTTGTATTTATCCTGAAGTGCCATAGTTTGTATCCTCCGTTTTATTTAATGGTTAATTTGTTTTCAACCTTTTTAGGTTTCAATGCACTTAATTTCTGCATCAGTTTTGGCAAATCAGTTTTTTTGATTTCACCTGTCAATGTAATGACACCATCTTTCACATCAGCTTTTACACCGGGATTGTCTTTAATTGCATCCACGACACTTTTTGCCAAAGGATCGTCTGGTGTAATTGCAGGTTGCTCAACCAGCGGAGCAGGTGGAGGTGCCACGGTAAGACTGTTATTTACCGACTTTAATCCTTTGATTTCTTTTAGCGCAACATCGGCAGCCGATTTTGCAGCTTCATCTTTTACTTCACCGGTCAATGTTGCAATGCCATCTGTAACACTTACTGTTACTCCCTGTAAATCGGGATTCGCTTTTAATGCAGTTTCTACCGAGGTTTTAACGTCTGCATCCTTTACTCCGCAAGACGAAATCGTTAGGCTGATTACCGCCGCTGACATGAAAAGCAGTAATAACCTGTAAAGTTGTTTTTTCATAATAAGTAATTGTAATTAAAGTTTAAAAGAAGATACCGCGCCAGGTATCACCCGTATAATTGTGCCAAAAAAAATTTAATCCCGCAATTATCAGATAGGGGCGAATCTAATATTATAAAATTGTTATTACCACACTTCTATTGAGGCGTTATGCAATTATTTACCCTAAATTCTCAAGGGCAATAATCTTTTCAAATATTTCTTCATACTGCTTACTGAGACGGAAAATTTCTTCGGTCGTTGTGTTGTACTCTTTTTCCGTTTGAAGAAACTTATTTTTGTCAGAGTATATGGCAGGATCAGTCATAGCGGATTCAAGGTTCGATTTTTTCTTATTCAATTCCGCGAGTTTTTCTTCAGCCTGCTGAAAAAGCCGTTGCTGTTTTTGTAATTCTTTTTTTGTTTCTTTTGATACCGGAGAATTTACAGGGTGGGAATCGGCTGTTTTACCCGCATTTTCTTTTTTTACTTCTGCTTGTTTAGCAGCCGCCTCCTGTTTTTTGTTCGTATCTTCTTTCTTTGGGGTTTTTTCTCCTGCTTTTTTATT
>Ga0207689_10004147_pt1 | contig 13173 bp, 13 predicted proteins | sample KBSMisM52_FD_184312 | JGI IMG/M metagenome (GOLD analysis project Ga0207689, IMG submission 184312) | Miscanthus rhizosphere microbial communities from Kellogg Biological Station, Michigan, USA - KBS Miscanthus M5-2 (SPAdes) (version 2) | ecosystem: Host-associated > Plants > Roots >... | reverse complement strand
GCCAACAAGCTGACGAATACGCCGACCAAGATCAATCCGATTTTACTCATCAGGTGCAAAGCCCAGTTTCACTTTTCATTTGCAGCGAGGAGATGCCATTGAAGCGATTACGACAATATCGTTCAACGACTGATCTCTTGGACGCAACCGCGTTGCGGTTGATTCGATTGACTTAACTCTTCCCAGGGTAGCCGAAGCGGCAACCCTGGGCTTTGAGCCGAAACCGCTTCGCGGTAACTGAATTCAACCATTCAACGCCGCGAGTTAGCGATTCTCGTTTGCTTATCGTTGCTTCTTAATCTTTGACGTACACGAAGCGATCGTCGCACAACGCGGATCGTAGCCTCCAATAAAGACGGTGCCTCGAACTTCCTCTTCGTCAGATGGCAAGGCTACTTCCAGGTCTTTATTCTTTTCCCCGTTAAGAATCTTTCCGGAGCTGACCGTCCACAGGTAAGTGATTGGCGTCGATAGCAATGGTCCACCCGATACTGTAGTCAGGAATTTCAAGCTCGCAGAGGTATCAATCTCGTCCGGGCATGAAACCGATATGACTGGACAAGGGCTCGAGTTCTGACTGCACGGACCGCAATCGACGACTGTGATTTGCTGTTGCGCACTTCCATTGCCGGCGTGTTGGTCCGAAACTTTGACTGTGGCGGTGTAAACGCCAGGCACGACGCCTTTCAAGTCCCACGATAGAACGTTGCCTGACGAGATAAGTTTTCCAGCGGTAACACTCCACTCAAACCTCGATTGCTCATCAATGCCTGGGTTAGTTGAATTTGCTACTAGCTTCGCAGTCGACACCCGCGTAGGGCACTGCGCGCTCCCACAAATCATTTCTTCAGAACTGACGATACTCACTGGTATCGAGTGGGCCACGACTCTCGGCTTCGGCGGCGCTTTTACGGTTCGCCTCTTTGCTGTTTTTGCCGTCGCCTTCTTTGCTGTTGATTTGTTTGCTGTTGATTTCTTTGCTGTTGGCTTGGCTTTAGGCTTTGCCTTCCGTTTTTCGGCAAAGCCAAAACTAAGACTAACCGCGAGTAAGATTACGAATACGAGGATCGCTCTATGCATATGCCGGGGCACAGACTTCAGTCTGTGATGTTTTCTCAGAGAGCTCCTAAATCAAAGTTCACAGACTGAAGTCTGTGCCACTTAAATATCCTGCGCGCATCGGAACCCGGACGTCATCCAACGCTCGTGCGCGTGAAAGAAATTTCTGTATGTCGATCGAATGTGAAGCTGTGGCGTAGCGAAAGATCCGCCGCGCAAGACCTTCTGATTGACGAACCACTTGTCGTTGTATTCGTCGAACTCAGACTTGAAGCCGGGATAAGGAACATAGTCTGAAGTTGTCCACTCCCAGACGTCACCGATCAGCTGATGACATCCGTAAGCGTTAACTCCTTGCGGATAGGATCCCACTGGCGCCGCCGACCAAAGACCGTTTTCGAAAAGATTCCCCTGTTCCGCTCGAGGAATTTGCTCGCCCCATGGAAAGAGATGCTTCACGCCGTTCGAGTCATAGCACGCCGCTTTTTCCCATTCAGCTTCGGTCGGCAGACGCTTTCCCAACCACTTGGCATACGCGGACGCTTCAAAAAAACTCACATGACAAACCGGCTCATCAAGTCTTTCCGATACTGGGCGCAAGCCATCGAAGTCACGAATAAGCCACTGGCCATCGTGAATCTCCCAATAAAGCGGCGCATGCCAGTGCTCGCGGTTGACCGTCTCCCAACCTTCTGAAAACCACCAACGAAAATTCTTGTAACCGCCGTTCTGGATAAATGCGAGAAAGTCGCCATTGCTAACCGGCGCCTTATCGATCGCAAAGTCTTTCATGAACACCTGGTGCTCAGGCTTCTCATTGTCAAACGCGAACCCTTTGGAGTGCGGTGACTCGTCACCGTTTTGGTAAATCGAAATCTCTTCAGGTGAGCCCTCCTTAACAGTTGGGCTACTGCCCCCACTGCTGCCCCGATATCCCAACCACATTAATCCGCCTTCGATCTCCGCCATCCCTTCGACACGCACAGCCGACCCTGGTTTGCTTTTAAGCTTGACGTCAAATTGATCGCACAACAGATGCTTGATGTCATAAACCAACAACTCCTGGTGTTGCATTTCGTGTTCAAGGCCGAGTCTTACCAACGACCAGATCGTTGGGTCGCTCGTGCTTTCCAAAAACGACAACATCTGTTCATCGACGTGGTTGCGATAAGCGACGGTTGCTTTAACTGTAGGTCTGGATTTGGTCCCGCGCTTTGGGCGCTCGATACGCGAGCCAAAACCTTCGTAGTAGGAGTTGAAGTAGTAAAGAAAATCTTCGGAATAGACTCTAAACGCGGGCTTGTGCGCTTGCAGGACCGTTTCGAAAAACCACGACGTGTGACCAATGTGCCAGCGGGGCGGACTCATGAACTCCGCCGTTTGAATCACGTAGTCTTCTATCTCGAGCGGAGCAACAATCTCCATCGTCCGGCGGCGGACGCTCTTGTAGAGATCGATGAGAGCCTTCTTGTCGATGGGAACCCTGAGTGTAGAAACCATTTTCGCTCTCCCAAGTTGAAGCCCCATTATAATGAATGAACGTGATTAGCGCAGTTAGGAAGAGCGAGCGGGGCAGTAGCCCGACTGTCAAGGAGGGCTCAACTGCGGTGCTCGATCTGGAGCCTTCCTTGACAGTCGGGCTACTGCCCCGCTCGAACGATCAGAGACAAAGAGCCGAGTTCAGTAACACGAGCAACAATAGCCGCGAAGGGGTAGTCTCGTCTCAGCACTGATAAAAGCTCACCTGCCCGTTGTTCATTAACGGCAATCAACATTCCACCCGCTGTCTGCGGATCGAAAAGAAGCTTTACCAGATTCTCATCGACTGAATCTGCAATCTCGACGTCTTCACCAACATACTCACGATTGGTCTTGTCGCCGCTGGTCAACATTCCCTGAGTCGCCAATTCCAAAGCGCCGTCGAGTAACGGCACTGACGACGCATCGATTTCAATCGTGACCTTACTAGCACAGGCCATTTCCCACGTATGACCCAACAATGAAAACCCTGTAACGTCGGTCGCGCCAGTAACGTCAAACTCACGCATCGCTTCCGCAGCAAACTTCCCGGGCGTCAACATTGTGGCCACTGACCCGCTGACGATTGCCTCGCTCGCCTGCCCTCTTTTGATTCCCGTTGAAATAACTCCAGTACCAATCGGCTTAGTCAAAATGACGACGTCGCCAACCTTTGCCCCGGCATTGCGAGCCACTTTGTTTGGGTCGATCACTCCTGTCACCGAGTAGCCAAACATAATCTGTTCATTATCGACGCTGTGACCGCCAATCAACGTGATTCCATATTTGTTCAGTGTCTCAAGACCGCCGCGCATAATCTCGCCAAGAATTGCCGGATCTACACCCTTTTTTGGGAAACAAGTGATTGCCATTGCGGTGATCGGTGTTCCAGCCATCGCCCAGACGTCGTTGATTGAATTCAATGCGGCGATGCGGCCGTAGTCGAAAGGGTCGTCGACAATAGGAGTAAAGAAGTCGAGCGTCTGAACCAAAGCGAGGTCGTCGCGTAGACGGTATACTCCCGCGTCGTCGGCCGTATCAAAACCGACAATCAAATTTGGGTCGTGTGGTTGTTTCGGAAGCCCGCTCAACACTTGAGCGAGTAAGCTCGGGCTAAGTTTCGCCGCTCAACCAGAGCACGAAACCATCTCAGTCAAACGCATCGATAGCTACCTCCTTTCGTGATTTGGACAAAAGTATAGCCACAGATCAGATAGATAAACACAGATCCAGCCAAAACGAACGTCTTTAACGGCTCTATGATCTGTGTGTATCTGTATTATCTGTGGCCCAATTTGTCAGGGTTATTTACCAGCGCCTTCGTTGATTAGTTGTGCGAAGGAGATTGGTAAGCCGTCTGGATCGATCGCGACTGCAAGCTTAATTCCCTCACCTTCGCGTTGGGTCGGCGGCATGACAAACGTAATTGCCTTTGATTTTAACTCTTCGTAGGTCTTGTCGACGTCCTCAACATTGAATCCAATCGAACAGGCGCCGGCAACCTTTGATTGATCGCCCGTGTCCTGATACTCACGAGCTATACCACCACCATGCAATGCGAGTGTGGTAGTGCCCGTAGCGAACTCCGTCCATTCAGGAGACTCAAATTTCAAGGGGATTCCCAGCTTATCTCGGTAGAACTCAACTGAGCGTTTCATGTCCGACACCACAACCATCGTGTAATCGATTTGGTTGAACATTTCGGTTTCTCCTCTTACTTCTTGCGCGCCTTACTGTTTCCCATGGCGACGATGACGTCGAATTCGTCTTTAGTAAGCGGCATCACCGAGAGCTGTGACTGACGAATCAACGGAAGTTGACTCAGTCGCTTGTCGTAGCGAATGGCAGCCAATTGAACCGGACTGGCAAGGGATCTTACCGGCTTTAGATCGACAGCGACCCATTGCTCGTCATTAGTTGTAGGATCCTGGTACGCACTTTTGGTTACTTCAGCCAGGCCGACAACTTCCTTTCCCTTGCCGGAATGGTAGAACAACACTCGATCGCCAACTTTCATCCCTCGAAGGTTGTTTCGCGCCTGGTAGTTTCTGACACCGGACCAGTCAGTCGCTCCATCCTTAACGAAATCGTCCCAGGAGTAAGTCTCGGGTTCCTGTTTTACCATCCAGTAACTGTTCTTTGTCGCCTTTTTCATTTGCTCATCTCGAAATTGATCTGTTGTCCGATATGCTTTAGCTTGTCGTGACGACTTCAGATTGAAGATTGCTAGCTAGGGATTGAGCCGTGCGAATGTAGCTGCTCCAATCTGAAATCTGAAATCATCACGGCAAGCTAAAGACTATCGGATATTGGAGAAAATAAATGCCTAAAGAGGGAACCACTGCGCCTGCTTTCAAAACCACCGATGCTAACGGTGAAACGGTAAGCCTAAAAGATTTTCGCGGTCAAAAGGTTGTACTTTATTTCTATCCAAAAGACGACACACCAGGCTGCACCAAAGAAGCATGTTCGTTTCGCGATTCGTTTTCGACGTATAAGAAGAAAGGCATCACTATCCTGGGGGTGTCTCCCGACAGCGAAAAGTCTCACCAGAAGTTCGTCACAAAATACAAACTCCCGTTCACATTGCTAGCCGATACCGATCACTCGATAGCGGACGCTTACGGCGTTTACGGTGAGAAGAAGTTTATGGGGCGAACCTACATGGGTATTCATCGAACGACTTTTTTGATCGATGAGAAGGGTAAGATCAAGAAAGTCTTTGAAAAGGTAAAGCCCGAAGATCATGCCAATGAGGTACTCGGGGCTTTTGCGGAGTAACTGCAATCTTGAACTATCCGAGGACCCAAGCGGCGGCTAGGCTGCCACCCAGCCGCCTATTTTTTCGGGTTCACCTTCGGGGTTCTTACCTGGCATCAAACCATGCAAACAACTGAACGAGCTCGGCACGTCGCCTTTGCGAGCCGGAAGACGTGGATTGTCTTCCTGATTTGCCTCTTCAGCTGAATCGTTCAGAAAGTACCACCGGGTATTGTCCTGAACTTGAGTGCGAATCTCGCGCGTCCACAGCAGAAGATTCGCTAAGGCGTCGCCAATTTCATCCTTGCCCAGCTTCGTTTCCTGGGCGATTTCTTTTTGGGTCTTCGCACCTCTCCGTATCGCGTCGCGAACGCGCTCAACTGGAGACAATTTACTAACAGACTTAGCGTAGTGAGTGTTTGATGAATGGTCATCACCAACCAGGTCAGTCATGTCGACTTGTTGAGCGATGTATCTCTTGCGCGCGGACTTGTATTCCTTCAACGCGCGACGGCTCTGCGTGACCTTATTGCGAATGCAACTCTTGCAATAAAGATTGCGGCCATCTTTTCTCGCTCGACATATACCGAAGTCGGAGATCGAAAGATCTTTCGCGCAAATCGGGCAGTGCTTGATACCGGGGGAGAGTTCTTTGTCTGGGTTCATATCCGCACTCCGCTAGAACAACGTTGAGGGCGACCACTTTTTAGAAAACACTTCCCCTTGGTCCGGTCTAGGAGAGCGCCCGGCCAGGAGTTCTGTTTTTAGGTTTATTGATTGGCGAAGGTGCCCAAATCGGGGGCGATCGCCTGGATTGCCTTGCGCAACTTCTCTGAACGCTGCGCCCCAACACTTAACTGAACTTGATAATCGATGAAGGCGTCCGGGCAATTGCGAGAAACATGAGAGCGAGTAAACCTTCAAACGAATCAAACATCAGGTCGCCAAAACTAACTACCGGCAATCAAACGCTTCAGCGAGGGAATCGCATTATAGTGATCGAAAGTTTTTTTGCAAGGCCCAAAGTGAAACTTTTGAGCTGCGAAACGAGGCAAAAATTTTTATGAATTAATAACGTCGCGGAGTCCCACTTTTTCAGTTCGCAAACAACTCTCATACGTGAGGATAGATGATCACATCACACTCTTCTTGATGTTCGCTTCATGACTGCAATGCTGCTTACGTGTGCAAACTAACTGGACGAATTGTTAAGAAAACTGAATGCGATCCGAAAATCAAAAAACTGTTCGCCGTATGTTGGCGCAAATAGTTCCGATCGTTTTCTTGCGTATCCACAATTAGTTGAGCCTTCGATTTGTGATCGATAAGCTTTGCAGTGCGGCGCCTCGTCACCGCATTGGTAGATTCGAAAGATCCGCACTAACAAAGCGGTGGACGAGGACCGCACTCTAAATCAAAAATCAATCGCAATGTACGCGATGGTCCACAGACAAATCGTCGTTGATCGAATGTCCTTAAGCTCAACGTGTTGTAATAGAAAGATTTTTTCGCGCGCCGCTCGCGTGTGCAAAGTGTTCTAAGTGTGCGCTTGTAACAGCTTTGTAAAACGAGGACGGTGGATTTCCACAAGGATTTCCTCAGAAGCTGTGGAAAACTTTACTGAGGGCCGGTAGGACAACTGACTACTTCTTTCGATCTTTCAAGCGAATCACAAACTTTAACCCTGACCAGACTTCGTCAACGGCGCAGATCTTTACGTCAACTAACCCGCAGTCCAGTCCGATTCGTTGCACGCTGTCAAAAGCTAAATCTGTCGGTACTCCTGAACTTTTCTTGGGCCACGCAACCCAGATCATTCCATTGCTAGAAAGCTTCTTTGCTAAGGCCGGAAACTGTTTGGCCAGTGCCTTCTCTCGATCAACAAACAACATGACCAAATCAAGTGGCGCACTCAACTTCCCCACAATCACGGTATCGTCCGGAAGCTTTCCAAGTTGTTTTTGAAAGTTCGCCGGCTCATTGATCAAAGCGATTCGTTGCTTCTCTTTGAGGCCGAGCTTCTTAGGTAGTGGGGTTGCTGAGTATCCAGCCATGCTTTTAAGCTCTTTGTCACTTCGGATTCTTAAGTCCTGTCCGTAACTTATTTCCAACTTCTCTCAAAACTCGAGGCGCCAATCGTTCTACATTTGTGTCTATAAACGCTTGAACCGCGGCTCGATCTCTTTTAGCCAACTCGCGAAGCGCCCACGACAACGCTTTCACAACCATATCGTCGCGATCGTTGATAACTAAGCGACAAATTTTTAGGGTACGATTCGGTTCGCCTTTGCCACCTCTTGCAACATTGTTCAGCGGCACGGTTGTGACTACAGCCGCACGTCGCCACCAACGATCTTTAGAACGAGTCCACTTCTCAATCAACGCATCGGGTATCTGCTTTTCTCGCCACGCAGGCCCAGACAGATAGCAAGCGAAAGTATCAACTGCGTCCCAGGTGTCGATTCCCTGCCCTAACGAAACTGTGTTTCTGGAATCCAGACTTGCTAATGCGTGTTTGTGATGATGAACCAATTCGTAAGCAAAGAAGCGAGGTACTTGTTCGTTTTTGAGCAGATGAAGTGCGAGGGCAATGACGGCAGCGCCGCTCAAATCGGAAATCTGCTTTGAGAAGGTACGACGAACACTTCTTATATCGTTTGTCCGGCGCGAAGTAAGCCTAGCGAGCCTAGCGATAATCTCGCCTTCCAATTGGCTGTTTGTGTTTTTTGCTATTTTCACCAAAGTCTCAACACTTTCCACCACGTGAAGCCAACAAGACTCCAAATCGCAATCGTTAGAAACGACACGACCAGTCCTACGAGCCACCAGTTCCGTTGTGAGACGTATCCGGCGCCAAAATAGATAGGCGCTGGAGTCGTTCCATAGTGAGTCAGCGAAGCGCCGAGATTTGAGAAATACGCCAGGGATAAAACCGCGAGATATGTCGGTGCGCCGGCTGCAAGAATTACGATTAAGAATGGCGTGAACATGGCCGTGGCGTGCGCTGTGATGCTGGCGAAGCCGTAGTGAGCGTAGAAGTAAATCAACAGTAGAACAGCGAGAGCGAGCCACCACTTCCATCCCAACGTTAGACTAGCAGCAGATTCGGCGAACTTCTTGGTGAGTCCCGTTTGACCGAGTCCTTCCGCCATTCTCAGCAGACCGCCGTACCAGATAAAAACGCTCCATGCCGGTCTTTCGGCAATGAGATCCTCCCAATTCAGGACGCCACTCAGTAGCAGTATGCAGATTCCGACCATCGCGACTGTCGCATAGTGAAAGCCAGTCAGTTTGGGAGTCATCCAGAGCACTGCAATTAGGGCAAAAACGAGCAACATCACCCATTCCGACCATTTCGTCTTGCCCATCTGTTTAAGTTCATCTGAAGCAAATTGAGCAGCGGCGGGCGTGTGCTTTATTTCAGGAGGGAATACGCGATAGATCAGCAAAGGGACCAGGAACAAACTTACTACCGCGGGAACGATGGCCGCAGTTATCCAGAGCGCATACGTGATGTCGACGCCCGTTACTTCCTTCGCCAGCTTCGAGATGATTGGATTGGAAGCCTGCCCCGTCAAATACATTGCACAAACGATGACGTTGCACTGGTAGACAGTCGTCATCAGAAAAGCACCAAGCCTTCTGGCCGTCGGACCAGGTTTCGAGTCGTAAGCCTCAGCCAGGCTCTTTGCGATTGGAAAGATGATTCCACCAGACCGAGCGCCGGTGGATGGGATTACCGCTCCGAGCAACGCTTCCGTCGAAATCAGCGCGTAACCGAGGCCGAGTGAGTGTCGACCGATCGCTCTGATGAAGAGAAAGGCAATACGACGTCCCAGACCAGTCTTGATCATTCCTCGCGAGATGAAGAAAGCCGCGAGAACCAGCCAAACCACCGGATCAGCGTAACCGGTGAGCGACTCTTCAATTGTCATCACTTTGAAGAGCGACAACGCAGTTACGCCCAACAAAACCATTGCGCTACCGGGCAACGGCTGAAGAATCGATCCCATGATCGTCGCAGCGAAAATGGCGAGCAGTCGCCAGGATTGAGGTGTGATACCCGGTGGAACAGGAACTAAGAGGATTGCGACCGGCAGAAGTAAGACGACTCCCCAACGCACGAGTGCGCTTTTGGAGAAAAACTTTTCGGCGGTCGTTTTATCTGAAGTGGGTTGCTGAAACTGTGATGGTTGTTCCACTCAATCGTCCTTCAAGCGGGCGATAATAAGGCGATAAGATAGACGATCTACTCCATGATCGGATTAGAACTAATCCAAACGGTCTCCGGATCGATGACTGCAGATCGGTCAGTCTGGTTTGGCTGGAGACTGACTGACTTCTGGATTTGAGCCAACTCAAGTAGGGCAAGAGCTTTCTTATACGAGACTTCGATCGTTTCGATAGCCATGCGCGCCTTTCCAAACGCAATCCCGGCGCGCTCACTTTGCTTCCTGCTACTCAACCGGCGGGCAATTTCCTTCAGCGCCAGGCTCTTTTCGTAGGCATACTCGATCGAATCTGCGCTCGCTTGAGCTTTTGTGATAGCCCTCGCGGCCTCTTCGGGAAGATTTGCGTCCCAGTACTCATCACTTACGGCCATCCAGAAGGTGGAGGTTTTAGACAAATCAGTCAAGAACTCTGCAGCTCGTGAAGCATCGCGTCCGGCAACCACCAACTGTCGTCCAATATCGACAAGCAAACTTGTTTTCTGATCTGTACCGGTAATTGACTCGGCTATCTTGAGGCTTTCGTCAAAATAACCGCAGAGTGCATATCTGTACGCCAACATCGACAGCACTTGCTCTCGAACAGCAATACCCCTTTCACCGGTCAATTCCGGCTCTCGAGCAATCTCGACCGCCTGATCCAGTAGCTCCTTTGCGGGCTGTTGCTTGCCATCTTTGTGATACGCCTCAGCCAACTGCATGCTTGCAAGCGAAAACTGAAACGGGTCTTCAATCTCTTCAAGCACTGAGTCGGCCTGGGAGTAATCGTTCAGGGCCGCCAGACCGCCCACAACTTGGGACAACGCCTGGTCACGTCCAGCAGTAGCTGTGATTCCCACGCCGGCAGAACTCTCGATGTCGCCGCAGAGTTCGTGTGCCTGCATAAGTCTATCCAGTGCTGACTCACGATCACCCAGCTTTTCGTAAATTGAGGCCAAACCGGCTAGTGAGTAGACCTGATCCTCGGGGAACTCAATCTCCTCGGCCGCGCTAGTTGCTTCTCCCAGTAGTTCAGAAGCCTCTTCAGCGCGCCCTTTGTCGACTGATTCAAGGGCTATTTGTCCGAAGGTCGTTGTTCGACTGTGCGCTGGCTCAATCATCTTGGCCACTTCGATTGCAGCCTCGAAAGCTCCGCTCTGCGCGTAAAGCACAGCAATGTTGCTCAAAGCATCTGCGGGGTCTACCAGTTCATCTGTCAGACGAATTGCTTCTTCGAATTCACCGCGTTTTGCGAGGCTGATTGCGGTTTGTTCAATGGCAATCGCAACCAAACTGGGATCTTCAATTGAATCGAGGAGTTGATTGGCTGACTCGGGTTCTTGGACATCAAAACTCAACGCTGCGAGGGTTCCGATCGTCCTGTCTCGCAGGTAGGGATCCTGAATGGTCTCAGCGAGCTCTTCAGCGGTGCTCAAATCTCCTCGGCGACAGTACTCCGTGGCAATGGCCTCCAATAATTCCGAATGCTCTTCGCCCTCGACTGTTTCTGCTACAGCCAGCGCAGAAGCCAGCAAGTCTTCGTTAGCTAAGTTGTTTTCTGGAGTCATCTTCGTTCACTCTCAATAATGGTTCGTTGTTGAGTCGTTGCGTCGACATCCAAATTCCACGCTTCCAGCGTAAGTATTAAGCGAACCCGCGACTAGTGAGGGTATTCTAAAAACAGGGTGTCAAATATGGCCGGAAATGCTGAACCGGAAAAAATTACTGACAAAGAAACCTTTCTAAACCGGCGTCTCTTCATACAAAGCGCGGTGTTGGCAGGAACTGCTGCCGCCAGCACGTTGCTCTACCGCCGTCTCAATCCGCCGGCGGTCAAGCAGGTCGAGGGAGAGAAGCTCAGCGAAGTCGCTCTCGTCTCAAAAGAAGAAGCGCTCAAGAACGGTTTTGTCGTCGACGAACAGAAGACACCACTTCAAAGCATCACAAATTACAACAACTTCTACGAATTCGACACCTCGAAGAGTGGCGTTGCCTATGCCGCCAAAGGTTTTGTGTCTCGACCGTGGTCTGTTTCGGTTGAGGGACTTGTAAATAAGCCCCGAGTTTTTGACCTTGATGAACTACTAAAGTTCCAACAGGAAGAACGCGTCTATCGTTTTCGCTGTGTCGAAGGTTGGTCGATGGTGATTCCGTGGATTGGGTTTCCCCTGAAAGCGCTGCTCGACAAAGTTGAGCCCACTTCCCAGGCTCGTTACGTAGCGTTTCAAACCTTGTTAGATCCCAAGCGAATGCCAAACCAGTCGATCGGCATTCTCGATTGGCCCTACGTCGAGGGATTGCGGCTCGACGAAGCCATGCACCCGTTGACGATCATGGCCACCGGACTCTATGGAGAAACATTGCCACCACAGGACGGCGCTCCCATTCGGCTCGTAGTTCCATGGAAGTACGGTTTCAAGAGCATTAAGTCAGTGGTGAAGATTTCGTTGGTCGCTGATGAACCCCCAACGACTTGGAATATCCAGTCACCCGATGAGTACGGATTTTATTCGAACGTAAATCCAAACGTCCCGCACCCGCGCTGGAGTCAAGCGACTGAGCAACGAATTGGCGAATACGGCAAACGTAAGACGATGATCTTCAATGGATACGGTGAGCAGGTAGCTGGACTTTATAAGGGGATGGATTTGGTGAAGAACTTTTGAAATTTGAGCTTTGTACTTAGTGCTTTGAGCTTTGTGCTTTGTGCTTTGAGCTTTGTGCTTGGTACTTAGTGCTTTGTACTTAGTGCTTTGTACTTTGAAAGAACTAGTACGCGGCAACGAAGGCAAACAAAAGCACAAAGCTCAAAGCTCAAAGTACAAAACACAAAGTTCCAAGCACAGCTTTTATGTCCAACACCCGCTTCACAAAACTCGTTATCTTCGTAAACGCGCTTGTCCCGCTGCTGTTACTGCTTTGGGATCTGTATCACCACAACGTTGGCGCTAATCCGCAGGAGTTCGCGATACGCACAACAGGGATGCTGACGCTTGTTTTCCTGACGCTGACGGTGGCAATCACACCACTGCGAAAGACCTTTGGTATCAATTCGCTCGTTAAGTTCCGGCGTATGCTCGGACTTTTTGCCTTCTTCTATGGTTTCTTACACCTGACAAGCTATATCTGGCTTGATCGACTGTTCAATTTTGTCAGCGTCGTTCAGGACGTTGCGCGTCGTCCATTCATTCTTGTCGGCATGACTGGATTTCTACTAATGCTGCCCCTCGCTATTACCTCAACCAACAAGATGGTCAAACGACTCGGCGGCAAACGTTGGGTGCTCCTCCATCGATTGGTTTATGTCGCAGTGGCCGCAGGAGTCCTGCACTTCTGGATGCTGGTGAAATCTGACGCGCGTTTGCCGTTAACGTTCGCATTCATCGTCGGCTTGTTACTCGCCCACCGTTTGTTCGTTAAGTACGCACCAGCGAGTCCACCGACAAGAGCAGGATTATTTCCGAAGTAGCGCCCCGTGCAGTAGCCCCCGATGCAGTAGCGCCCGGTGCAGTAGCGTCCGGTGCAGTAGTGCCCGGTGCAGTAGCCCGACTGTCAAGGAGGGCTCAGTCGCCAAGGTTGCATCTAAGTGTCGTGAGCCCTCCTTGACAGTCGGGCTACTGCACCGGAC
>Ga0207689_10004142_pt1 | contig 13179 bp, 10 predicted proteins | sample KBSMisM52_FD_184312 | JGI IMG/M metagenome (GOLD analysis project Ga0207689, IMG submission 184312) | Miscanthus rhizosphere microbial communities from Kellogg Biological Station, Michigan, USA - KBS Miscanthus M5-2 (SPAdes) (version 2) | ecosystem: Host-associated > Plants > Roots >... | reverse complement strand
CGAGGTGTTTCCCGCGAGCACGCTGGGCAAGGAAACGGACATCAACCAGGGAATGACGCTCGGCACGGTCGACATGATCATCAGCGGGCCGTCGTTCGCCGCGCGCAGCTACCCTCGCCTCGGCATCGCCTATTACCCGTTCATCTTCCGCGACGCCGATCACCTGATTGCCTACTCGAAGAGCCCGATCTTCGCGGAGATGGTCGAGGAATTCCGCAAGAAGACGGGCATCCAGATCCTCGCCTACACCTACTACGGCGCGCGCCAGACCACCGCGCAGAAGCCGTTCACCGATTGCGCCGGGATGAAGGGCCTCAAGATTCGGGTGCCTGACGTGCCCGCCTACATGGCGACGCCCAAGGCCTGCGGCGCCAACCCGACGCCCATCGCGTTCGCCGAGGTGTACCTCGCCTTGCAGAACGGCACGGTCGACGCGCAGGAGAACCCGCTGACGACGATCGAGGCGAAGAAGTTCTACGAGGTGCAGAAGGCGATCATGATGACCTCGCACATCGTCGACGGCCTCACCACCCAGGTCGCGCCGCACGTGTGGAACAAGCTCACCGACCAGGAAAAGCAGATCTTCACCGAGGTCACGCGTGAAGCGGCGGTCCGCGCGACCGCGCAGATCAAGAAGCGTGAAGCCGAGCTTGCCGAAGAGTTCAAGAAGAAGGGCCTGCAGATCGTCCAGGTCAACAAGCAAAGCTTCATCGACGCCGTGCTGAAGAGCGCGACGCCGGAATCGATGGGTTTCACCAAGTCCGACTACGACAAGATCGTGGCGATCAAGTAACCGCGAGCGCTGCGCGCGGCGGGGGCGACCACCCCGGCCGCGCGACCTTCCCGACATGACGGAGGAACGAGCGATGGCCACGCCCGACGGCAGCGAGCAAGCCCATGTCCTCGATGCGGATGGTCATTTCCATGTCGACGACGCTCCCATCGACCTGTCGCATTACATTATCGAGGACTGGGCATCGCTCGGCTTCTTCTGGCTGCTCGGCCTGTGCGTGTTCTACCAGTTCTTCACGCGCTACGTGATGAACGACTCGGCGGCGTGGACCGAGGAGATCGCCCGCTACCTGCTGATGAGCACGGTGTTCGTCGGCATTGCCGCCGCGGTGCGGCGCACGCGCCACATCCACGTCGACTTCCTCTACCGGCTTCTTCCGGCGAGCGCCGGCCGCGTGCTCTCCACGGTAGTCGACATCGGGCGGATGGTCTTCTTCGTCATTGCGGTCGGCCTGACGATCCAGATGATGAGCCGGATGGGGGCATTGCAGATGACGATCATCGACCTGCCGATGAATCTGATTTACGGCATCTGCGGGTTGGGCTTCGCCGCGGCTGCCGTGCGCTCGGTGCAGGTCGCCATCGAGAACTGGCGCCGCGGGTGGAGCCTGCTCGAGCAACCCGAGCACGCGATCGAGGAGCATATCGAATGAGCGAGGCGGGCGAGCGCAGCAAGCCTAGTCCCGAAGGGCGCGTCGCCGAGCGATTGAGCGCGGCCGACAAGAAGGGCGAACACCGACCCGAGAACCGTCCGGAGGCCGCGGTATGAGCGAGTTGGCAGTCAAGAGGCAGGCATGACCGGCACGCTTCTCACCGCGTTCCTTGCATTGATGGTGACCGGCATACCGGTCGCCATCGCGATGGCGGGGGCGTCGCTCATCTACATCTGGCTGTCGGGAAGCTCGCCGCCGATGGTGGTCGTCCACCGGATGATCAGCGGCCTCGACAGTTTTCCGCTGCTCGCGGTGCCGTTCTTCATCCTCGCCGGCAACCTGATGAACAACGCCGGCATCACCAACCGGATCTACAACTTCGCGCTGGCGCTGGTCGGCTGGATGAAGGGCGGTCTCGGACACGTGAACATCATCGGCTCGGTGATCTTCGCCGGCATGTCGGGCACTGCGATCGCCGATGCCGCCGGTCTCGGGACCATCGAGATCAAGGCGATGCGCGACCATGGCTACAGCAAGGAATTCTCGGTCGGCGTGACTGCGGCGTCCGCGACGCTCGGGCCGATCATCCCGCCGTCCCTGCCGTTCGTCATCTACGGGATGGTTGCCAACGTGTCGATCGGGCAATTGTTCCTCGCGGGGATCCTGCCCGGACTCGTGATGACGGTGCTGATGATGCTGACCGTTGCCTACTTCGCGCACAAGAACAACTGGGGCGCCGACATCAAGTTCATCTGGAGCCGGGTCGGCAAGGCAATGGTCGAGCTTGGCATCGTCATCGCGTTTCCGTTGATTATCTGGGCTGCGGTCCTGCTCGGCGCCAACCCTCCCGTCGCGACAGGAGTGGCGATGCTGGCGCTGTTCGCCGCCGACAAGAAATTCAAGTTCGAAGCCGTGCTGCCGATCATGACTCCGGTATTGCTGATCGGCGGCATGACGACGGGCATCTTCACGCCCACCGAAGGCGCGGTGGCGGCATCCATCTGGGCGCTTTTCCTCGGGGTCTTCTGGTATCGCACGCTGTCGTTCAAGATGTTGATCAAGGTTTCGATGGAGACGATCGAGACCACGGCGACGGTGCTGTTCATCGTCGCGGCGGCATCGATCTTCGGCTGGCTCCTGACGGCGACGCGCGTCACCGACATGGTCACGGCGTGGGTGCTGGGCTTCACCAGCTCGCCGTGGATATTCCTGCTGCTCGTCAACCTGCTGCTGCTCTTCGTAGGTTGCTTCCTCGAGCCGACGGCGGCCATCCTGATTGCGATACCGGTGTTGATGCCGGCAGTGACCCAGCTCGGGATCGACCCCGTGCATTTCGGTCTCATCGTCGTGCTCAACCTGATGATCGGCCTCCTGCATCCACCGATGGGCATGGTGCTGTACGTGCTCGCGAGAGTGGCGAGAATGTCGCTCGAGCGGACGACGATGGCCATCCTGCCGTGGCTCATTCCGCTGCTCGGCAGCCTGATCCTCATCACCTACGTGCCGATCATCTCGTTGTGGTTGCCGCGGCTGTTCTATCGCTGAGCGCCGGCCGTGGCGACGATCCTATCCGTTGAAATCCTGCAAGTCGACCTCGCGCCGAAGGTCGTGCGCACGGATGCGATCCAGTCGTTCGTCACGCAGGAAACGCCGATCGTGCGGATTCGCTGCGACGACGGCGCGACCGGCGTGGGGTACAGCTACACGATCGGCACCGGCGGCTCGTCCGTCGTGGCGCTCCTGCGCGACCATCTCGCGCCCAAGCTGATCGGCCGCGATCCCGATTGCATCGAAGCGATCTGGAAGGATCTCTTCTTCCATACCCATGCCACTGCGGTAGGCGCGATCACGAGCCTCTCGCTCGCGGCGATCGATACGGCGCTGTGGGATCTCCGCTGCCGGCGCTCGGGACTCCCGTTGTGGAAAGCGGCCGGCGGCGCGCAGCCGAAGGTGCCCGTCTACACGACAGAAGGCGGCTGGCTGCACCTGCCGACGGAGTCGCTCGTCGCGCAGACGCTGGAAGCTAAGGCGCAGGGTTTTCGCGGCGCGAAGCTCAAGGTAGGCAAGCCGCACATCGCCGAAGACGTCGCGCGGCTCGCGGCAGTACGCGAAGCGGTGGGCGGGCAATTCGAGATCATGGTCGATGCGAATCAGTGCTTCAGCGTGTCCGAAGCCATCCGGCGCGCGCGTGCATTCGAGCCGTTCGGGCTTGCGTGGCTAGAGGAGCCGCTGCCGGCCGAGGATCTTGCCGGCCACGTCGAGCTCGCGTCCCACACGTCCATCCCCATCGCGGTGGGCGAATCGCTCTATCACCCGGCGCATTTCCGGGAGTATCTCGCGGGCCGCGCGTGCTCCATCGTCCAGGTCGACTGCGCCCGCATCGGCGGCATCACCCCTTGGCTCAAGGTTGCCCATCTCGCGGAAACGTTCAACGTTGCGGTGTGTCCGCATTTCCTGATGGAGCTGCACGTGTCGCTGACCGCGGCGGCGCCGAACGCCGCGTGGGTCGAGTACATTCCCCAGCTCGATGACATCACCACCTCGCGGCTCGCGATCGCCGATGGTTTTGCCGTCGCGCCGTCGACGCCAGGACTCGGCATCGACTGGGACTTTCCGGCGATCGATAAACGCGCCGTCGCGCGGGCAGCGCTGCCCGCCTGATCCAGGAGAAACTCATGCTTACCCGCGCCTCGCTGACCATCCGCCTTCACCCCGACGATGACGTCGTGATCGCCCGCACGCAGCTCGTGGGCGGCACCCTGCTTGCGGAGGAGAACGTCACCGTCTCCGGGCTGATTCCACCGGGACACAAGGTCGCCACGCGCGCGATCCCCGCCGGCGAGCCCGTCAAGCGCTACAACCAGATCATCGGGTTCGCGTCGCGGAACATCGGCGCCGGCGAGCACGTCCATCTCAACAACCTGGAGATGGGCGCGTTCACTCGCGACTACGCGTTCGGCGTGGACATGAAGCCGACGCGCTACGTCGATCCGCCCGCAACGTTCATGGGCATCGTCCGCTCCGACGGGCGCGTTGCCACGCGCAACTACATCGGGCTCTTGTCCACGGTCAACTGCTCGGCGACGGTCGTGCGCGGCATCGCCGACGCGTTCCGCGGCGACGCGCTCGCGGCGTTTCCGGGCGTCGATGGCGTGGTCGCGCTGACCCACGGCTCAGGTTGCGGGATGGACACCCACGGCGACGGCATGAAGCTCCTGCGGCGCACGCTCGGAGGCTACGCGCGACACGCGAACTTCGGCGGCGTGCTGGTCGTCGGGCTGGGCTGCGAAGCGAACCAGATCAGCTCGCTCTTCGGCGCGGAAAACCTCCAGGAAGGCCCGCTCCTGCGCACGTTCAGCATCCAGGACACGGGCGGCACGGCGAAGACCATCGCGCACGGCATCGACATCGTTCGCGAAATGCTTCCCCATGCCAATACGGTCAAGCGGCAGCCGGTCCCCGCATCGCACATCACCGTCGGCTTGCAATGCGGAGGATCCGACGGGTATTCCGGGATCACTGCCAACCCCGCGCTCGGCGCGGCGGTGGATCTCCTCGTCCGGCACGGCGGCACGGCGATCCTGTCGGAGACGCCCGAAGTCTACGGCGCGGAGCACCTCTTGACCCGACGGGCGGTTTCGCGCGCGATCGGCGAGAAGCTCATCGCGCGCATCAAGTGGTGGGAGGACTACACGACGCGCGAGAAGGGCGAGATGAACAACAATCCGTCGCCCGGCAACAAGGCGGGCGGCCTCACCACGATCCTCGAAAAATCGCTGGGCGCGGTCGCCAAGGGCGGCACGACGAACCTGGTCGATGTCTACGAGTATGCCGAGCCGGTCACGGCGAAGGGATTCGTGTTCATGGACACGCCGGGCTACGACCCGGTGTCCGCGACGGGGCAAGTGGCCGGCGGAGCGAACATGATCGTGTTCACGACGGGTCGCGGATCGGCGTATGGCTGCGCGCCGTCGCCGTCGCTCAAGCTCTCCACCAACACCGCGTTGTGGGTAAAGCAGGAAGAGGACATCGATCTCAATTGCGGGGAGATCGTCGACGGCACCGCGAGCGTCGATGAAGTCGGCGCGCAACTCTTCCAGCTGATGCTCGACACGGCGTCGGGCGCCAAAAGCAAGAGCGAGCAGCACGGCTACGGCCAGAGCGAGTTCGTGCCCTGGTACGTCGGGGCCGTGATGTAGTGGCAGTCCGGTTGACACACCCGGAGGGAGCCCTTACGCTGCCTTGGGGCTCCGGATCAGTCGCGAGGGCAGCGGCGACGCCCGCGCCATTTGCAGGATTCAGAGGAGGGGTTTCATGAAGACAGTTTCAAGGCTGGGCCTCGCGCTCTTCGCGGCGACGGCGTTCGTGTTTGCGAGCCAGGCCATGGCTCAGGAAAAGCTCACCGTCTGGTGGGTGCGCGGCTTCTACAAGTCCGAGGACGACGCGCTTTACGCCGCCATCAAGAAATTCGAGGACAAGACCGGCGTGAAGGTCGAGCTCTCGCAATATCCGGTGCAGGACATGATCCCGAAGACCGTCGCGGCGCTCGATGCCGGCACGCCGCCGGACGTCGCCTATGCCGACGTCTACGACTTCCAGGTCACGGGCAAATGGGCGTTCGACGGCAAGCTCGAGGACGTCACCGACATCATCACGCCGATCAAGGACAAGTTCCTCAAGAACACGATCGAGACGACCTACCTGTACAACGACAAGACCAAGAAGAAGGCGTACTACGCGTTTCCGATGAAGCAGCAGACGATGCACATCCAGTACTGGAAGGACATGCTGGCCGAAGCGGGTTACAAGGAGTCGGACATTCCGACCACATGGAAGGCCTACTGGGACTTCTGGTGCGACAAGGTGCAGCCGGCGCATCGCAGCAAGACAGGCAAGCGCACGTACGCGGTCGGCCAGCCCATGGGCGTGGATTCGAGCGACTCGTTCTACTCGTTCCTGACGTTCATGGATGCCTACAACGTCAAGCTCGTCGACGACAACGGCAAGTTGCTGGTCGACGACCCGAAGGTCAAGGCTGGACTCGTCAACGCCCTTCGCGATTACACGAATATTCGCACGCGTGGGTGCACGCCGCCGTCGTCGACTTCGTGGAAGGACCCGGACAACAACGTGTCGTTCGCCAACAAGACGATCCTGCTGACGCACAATGCGACGATCTCGATCGCCGCGAAGTGGCTCGACGATTCAAAGAACGAAACACTCACGGCCGAACAGCGCGCGCAGGCGAAAAAGAACTACGACGAACTGATCGCCACGGCCGGCTTCCCGATCAAGCCCGACGGCTCGAAGTTCGTCTACCGGGCCGCCGTGAAGACAGGAGTGATCTTCGAGGCGTCGAAGAACAAGAAGCGCGCGAAGGAATTCGTCACCTTCATGCTGCAGGACGAGAACCTGCAGCCGTACGTCGAAGGCTCGCTCGGCCGCTGGTTCCCGGTGACGATCTCCGGCACGAAAAGCGCGTTCTGGCAGGCCGACCCGCATCGCAAGGCGGTGTTCAACCAGTTCGGCGCCGGCACGGTGACGTTCGAATTCACGAAGAATTACAAGTTCACCGTGCTCAACAACGAAAACGTCTGGGCGAAGGCGATGAGCCGCGTCGTCAACGACAACGTCCCGGTCGAAAAGGCGGTCGACGAGATGATCGCGCGCATCAAGCAGGTCGCGGGGTAGGGAAGAAGGAAACGACGCCGCCGGAAGGCGGCGCCGCTCGCCGCCATGGCGACGCTCGCACTCCCCGACGAGCGGCCGGCCGGCCCGGCCGGCCCCGTGCGCAAGGGCACGTCCCCTTGGCAGCGCTGGGGGCTCATCATGCTCGCGCCGTACGCGCTGGTGTTCGCGATCTTCGTCGTGTATCCGATCGGTTACGGCCTCTGGCTCGCGCGGCATCCGGTGAGCTACGAGAAGCTGTTCGACGATCCGGTGTTCTTCCGTGCGGTCCTCAATACGCTGGCGTTCCTGGTCCTGGCGATCAATTTCAAGATGATCGTCGCGCTGATCCTGTCCGGATTTTTCGTCGTCGCTCGACCGTGGATCAAGTGGCTGTCGCTGTTGTTCATCCTGCCATGGGCGGTGCCGTCGATCCCGACGATCCTGTCGATCCGCTTCATGCTGAACCCCGAATGGGGACTCATCAATTCGCTGATCTTCCGGTTCACTGGTGCGGACGGCCCCAACTGGCTCAACGACCCCTACCTTGCACTGGCGATCGCGATGCTCGTCCACGTCTGGAAATCGTTGCCGTTCTGGACGCTTATCCTGATCGCGGGGAGGCTCGCGATCCCGGCGGAGCATTACGAAGCCGCGTCGGTCGACGGCGCCACGAGCTGGCAGAAGTTCAGGTTCATCACGTGGCCGTCGATGCGCACGCTCTACCTCACGTGCACGATCCTGTCGATGATCTTCACGATGGGCGATTTCAACAGCGTCTATCTCTTGACCGGCGGCGGTCCCGCCGATCTCACGCACGTGCTGGCCACGCTCGGCATCCGCTACCTGCGGCTCGATGAAGTCGACATGTCGATGGCGGCGATCGTCATCGCTCTGCCGGCAGTATTGCCCCTCGTGTATTTCATGATGAAGCGCCTGTCCAAGTGAGCCTCCGCAAGGTCACCGCCGAGGCGAAACTCCTGCTGATCGGCATTCCGGTGCTGATCTGGACGATGTTGCCGATCTACCATCTGTTCCTGTTCGCGATCTCGCCGAAGGAGCAGGCGATGGGCGGGCTGCTGTGGCCGGATCATCCCACGCTGCACAATTTCGAGGTCGTGTTCAAGCAGCAGCATCATTACCTCAATTTCTTCTGGCTGCAGATGTGGAATTCGCTGCTCATCGCGGTGGCGACCGGCCTTATCACGCTGATGGTGGCCACCGGCGCGGCGTTCGCGATCAGCCGGCTCAAGGTGCGTGGCGGGCGCCTCGCGATGAACCTTGCGCTCCTCACGTATTTCATTCCAGCCGCGTTTCTCGCGGTGCCGATGTACAAGACGATGGGCGTGTACGGGATACTGAACAACCAGTGGTCGCTGATCCTCGCAATGGTGACGATCGCCACGCCGTACTCGATCTGGGTGCTGAAGCAGGCGTCCGACAAGCTTCCCTTCGAGCTCGACGAGGCGGCGAAGATCGACGGCGCGTCGCCGCTGCAGCTGTTCCGGCTCGTCTACCTGCCGTTGATGACGCCGTCGCTGGTGGCGGTGGGCACCTATGCGCTGCTCCTCGCCTGGAACGAATACCTGTACGCGTTCCTGCTCTTGTCCAGCGAACGCGACATCACGCTGGGCGTCGCGCTCGGCAATTTTCTGGCCGCCGACGATTCGCCATGGGAGCTCCTGATGACCACCGGTCTCCTGTACGCGCTGCCGCCGGCCGCGATCTACTATACGTTCAAGCGCTACATGGTCGGCGGGCTCACCGCCGGCGCCGTCAAGAGCTGACACCGGGGTCCACGCATGGCATCCGTCTCGTTCAAGAACATCGAGAAATCGTTTGGCACCACGAAGGTCATCCACGGCATCGGCTTCGACATCGTGGACGGCGAGTTCGTCGTGCTGGTCGGCCCTTCGGGCTGCGGCAAGTCCACCCTGCTGCGGATGCTCGCCGGCCTCGAGGAGATCACCGGCGGCACGATCGCGATCGACGGCCGGGTGGTGAACGACGTCGAGTCGAAGGATCGCGACATCGCCATGGTTTTCCAGAGCTATGCGCTCTATCCGCACATGACGGTCGCCGACAACATGGCGTTCAGCCTGAAGCTGCGCAAGGCCGACGCGGCGATGATTGCCGAGCGCGTCAACCGCGCCTCGAAGATCCTCAACCTCGATCCGTATCTCAAGCGATTCCCGCGCGAGCTCTCGGGCGGCCAGCGGCAGCGCGTGGCGATGGGGCGCGCGATCGTCCGCGATCCCAAGGTGTTCCTGTTCGACGAGCCGTTGTCGAACCTCGATGCGAAGCTGCGGGTCGCGATGCGGGCCGAGATCAAGGCGCTGCACCAGCGCCTCAAGACGACGACGGTGTACGTCACGCACGACCAGGTCGAGGCGATGACGATGGCCGACCGCATCGTCGTCATGCACGACGGGCGCATCGAGCAGATCGGCACGCCGCTCGACCTGTACGACAAGCCGGGCAACCTCTTTGTCGCGCAGTTCATCGGCTCGCCGGCCATGAACGTCGTCAACGGCACGGTGCGCCGCGCCACAGGGCGCGCGCACGTCGAGGCGGCGGGGGCGCAATGGCCGCTCGACGGCGGCCCCGGGGCCGACGGACAGGCCGTCACCTACGGGATCCGCCCCGAGCACCTGACACTTGCGGGGAGCGGCGGCGTGCCGGGAGAGATCATCGTGGTCGAGCCGACGGGCGCCGAAACCGAGCTTCTCATCAAGGTCGGCGAGGAGCAGGTGATACTGCGCACGCACGGCAGGCCGCACGTCAACCCGGACGAAAAGGTCCATCTCACCGTCGATCCCGCCAACGTTCACCTGTTCGATCGAGGAACGGGAGCGCGGCTGACCGCGTAGCGGCATCTCCAGCGACGCGATCGGCGGCTCATGTCACCGATCGCCATCGCGTGGTTTCCAGCGGGCGCCTCAACGCCCTGCGCATCGCGCCAAACTCCCGTAGCATTCTCCAGCGCAGCAGTGCTGTGGGGAAAGGCCAATGTCGGAATTGACTAGCCGCGTGAAGTCGCTGGATGAGTCCCTGTGGCGGCGCCTGGAGCTCTTCCGCGGTTTCGTCGTCGCCAACAAGGGCCTCGTCGCCTATCTCGTCGCCGTGGCGGTAGCGGCGTTCGGCTACGACGTCGTCACCTTTTCGCTGAAGACCGACTCCGAATTGCACGCGCTCCACGCCGGAGCCAAGCTGGCGTGGATCGGGGAAGGCCGGTGGGCGATGTACTACCTCAACGCCGGGCTCATGCCCGATCCCGTCATGCCGTTCGTGCCGACGCTGACGGGTCTCGTCGGAGTGACCTGCGGCGCGCTCTTTTTCTTCCTTTCGCTGTCCGGGGAACGCACGCTTTCCGACTATCTCGCCGCCCCGCTGGCGATCGCTTGTCCGCTGCTGGCCTTCGGCTTCTATTTCACGACGCTCAGCTACGGGCTCGGTGTCGCGGTTGCCGCGACGGGCGCCGGACTCTATGCAGTAACGCGATGGCGATGGGGTTCCGCGGCATGGGCGGTCGCATGCTTTGCGATCGCCATCGGCATCTATCAATCGACGCTCCTGCTGATGCCCGTGTTGTTCGGCTTCTATCTGGTCGTGCAGATCATCGCCGTTCCGCGCTTGAGCGTCGATTTGCTGCTGCGTCGCGTCGGCGCCTTCCTTGCCGTAGTGCTTGCAGCCTGTGCGCTGTACGAGCTCATCCGGATCGCTACGCTGCACGCGTACCACGTGCCGCGCGCGATGGAATACCTGCAAGGCTATCTCAACTGGCCGACGGACCGCTCCTCCTGGGGGACGACGATCCGCAAGACCCTCGCGACCGGAAAGGCGTACTACACGGGCGGCGAGGCGTACTACCTGGACGAGCTCCGGATCGTCGCCGTCCTGTTCTGGTTGACGCTCGCCGTTACCGTCGCGCAGCTCGTCGCGGCGCCGCAATCGATATCGGTGAAAATTGTCGGCCTGCTCGCGCTGGGCGGGAGCCTGTGTGCGCCGCTGCTCATGCACCTGCTCAACGACGGCTACATGCCGCCGCGCACCGTGCTGGGCGTGCCCTTCGTTCTCGCCGGCCTCGTCTTTGCCGCGTCCTTCAACGGCAACAGGACGGTGAAGCTCGTGCTGGGCGTGCTGGTGCTGTCATGCTTCTTCAAGTTCGTCGTCGTCAACAGCCGCTATACGCTGGCCAACGAATTGAGCTGGAAAGCCGATCAGGATCTTTCGCTGCTGATCCTCCAGCGCGCCTATTCGGTGCTGCACAAGTTTCCCGACCGCAATCCGCCCTATCCGGTCGCATTGGTCGGCGCGTTGCAGCCCGGGCAATCGCCCTTGTACGTCCAGCGCGACCTCATCGGCTCGTCGTTCTACAACACGAATGGGGGAAACGTGGGCCGGGTCGTGGGTCTTTGGCGCAGCATGCGCCATTTCGATTTCAGGGCGGCCTCCGATGAGGAAGCGCTCGCCGTCGCCGGGCGCGCGGTGGCCATGCCCGTCTGGCCTGTCGAAGGTTCCGTCGATGTGGTCAATGGCGTGATCGTGGTGAAGATCGGCGAATACACGCCGAAACAGATCACGACGCTGTGCGACTATGCCCCGACCAGCGACTTCTGCGAGCGGCACGCCCAGGTCGTGCACGCGGATTCCGGCAACGAACGGCGGGTCTTTTCGCCGGCGAACTATCAGGGCCTCTGGTGGAATGCGCCCGGGGGCTCGCAAGCAGGTTGGGGGCTCGAGCTCGCGCACCAGGGCGAAACGATCTATGCATCGTGGTTCACCCACGATCTCACCGGGCGCAGCTGGTGGCTGGTCATGTCCGCGCGGAGGCGCGCGGACAACGCCTATACCGGCACGCTGTTCGAGATGCGCGGGCCCCCATTGGCAGCGGAAGTATTCAATCCGGCGGACGTGATCTCGACGCCGGTGGGAAGCGGCACCCTGAAGTTCAGCGATCCGGGCAACGGCACGTTCGACTACACGGTCAAGGGCATACGCCAGACGAGGACCATTGCCAAAGCCGTGTTCGGCAAGGTGCCGACGTGCACGTCCGCCGACAAGGCAAATCCCGCGCGAGTGACCAACTACCAAGGCCTGTGGTGGGCGGCATCCGAGCCGGGCTGGGGGATCAACGTCGACCACCAGGACGACGCGATCCTGGCGACGTGGTTCACCTACGACCTGGACGGCGCGCCGCTGTGGCTCGCGGTTACGGCGGCAAAGACCGGGCCGGGCGTGTACGCAGGAGATTTGTATCGCCAGACGGGAGCGCGGTTCGACGCCATCGACCCCGTCGCGGTGCGATCGACGAAGGTAGGAACGGCGACGCTCGCCTTCGCGGACGGCGACAACGCCACATTCGCCTACACGATCGAAGGCGTGGCAGCGGGTGCGGTGAAGCGGACGAAGGCGATCACGCGCACGGTGTTCGTGCCGCCCGGCACCGTGTGCCGATAGCCGGCGTCGGGTCCGTGCGCGATGCGCCGACTATTTCGGTGGCGGAACGCACGTATCCTCGACCACACCCTCTGCCGCGAGCGCATCGACGTCCGCATCGGAGTAGCCGTGCTCGCGCAACACTTGGCGCGTGTGCTCGCCCAGCATCGGCGCGGAGCGAGTGATCGCCGTCGGCGTCTCGGAAAAATGGATCGGACAGCCGAGCGCCCTGGTCGGCCCGGCCTGCGCGTGGACGAGATCGACGACCATGCCGCGCGCCAGCGTTTGCGGATGCGCGAGGGCCTCACCAATCGAGTGGACCGGGCCGACCGGCACGCCGGCGGCGTCGAAGCGCTCGATCCACTCGGCCTTCGTCCTGGTCGCGAGCACGGCGTCCATTCGCGACGTCAACGCCGGCAGATTCTCCATGCGGGCCGAGTTGGACGCGAAGCGCGGATCGGCGCGCCACTCCGGATGGCCGAGCACGTCGGCGATCCGTTCCCAGTTCGACTGGTTCGCGCCGCCGATGTTGATCCAGCCGTCGCTCGCACGAAACGCCTGGTAGGGCGCGGTCAGGAGATGCGCCGATCCACTCGGGCCGGGCGATTCGCCGGTGGCGAAGTGGATC
>Ga0207689_10004139_pt1 | contig 13186 bp, 10 predicted proteins | sample KBSMisM52_FD_184312 | JGI IMG/M metagenome (GOLD analysis project Ga0207689, IMG submission 184312) | Miscanthus rhizosphere microbial communities from Kellogg Biological Station, Michigan, USA - KBS Miscanthus M5-2 (SPAdes) (version 2) | ecosystem: Host-associated > Plants > Roots >... | reverse complement strand
CTTGTAAGAAATTGTTCGAAGGTTGGAGCGTCTTCTTTGTATTCGATTTCCTGCGTCTTGTATCCAGGGTCGAGATAGTCTTGAAACTCACGGCCGAAATCGATTTCTTCAAATGCGTCGCGCGAACCTTCTTCCCCAACACTCTCTTCTGTACTGCCATCTTCACCATGTTCACCGGCTGCAAAACTGTCAGCCATGTCCTCAGTCGGGCCTGTCAACGACGACACTACATCCGGGTCGCCAGATCCATTTGTTCCAGGAGTGCCCGCTTCGGGTGCCGAGGCTTCAAAAGCAGAATCCGCATCCGAACTTGCCAGGTGATCGAGAACCTTCTCGGCTAATTCCTGGACTTCTTCCTGACTGGGGACTTCTTCAAGAACTGGGTTCTCCAACAATTGCTGCTGAATGAGATCCGTCAACTCCAACGAAGTCATTTGCAGCATCTCGATCCGCTGTCGCAACTGCGGTGTCAGAACGAGTCGTTGAGAGAGGCTGGTAGTAAGTTTAAGAGACATCCTTAAATCAATTTAGTCATGATTGGTGTTTAATTTGTGCGCCAAAGCACAAGGGGATTATAACCGATCAGGCAAGGTTTGCGGGTAGGCATTACATCCGGAATTTTTCACCCAAATAAAGTCGACGAACTTCTGCGTCGTCTGTCAAGTCCTTTGGTTTACCCGATCTAAAAATGCGACCCTCTGCCATGATATAGGCTCGGTCGGTAACGCCAAGTGTCTCACGAACATTGTGGTCCGTGATTAGAATTCCAATACCACGACTTCGCAAATAGAGAATTACATTTTGAATGTCGTCGACAGCCTTGGGATCGATTCCGGCGAACGGTTCATCAAGAAGAATGTATTGCGGTTCAGTTGCAAGTGAGCGAGCGATCTCGGTGCGACGACGCTCTCCACCGGAAAGGGCGTCTCCTCGAGTGTTGCGAACATGACTAATGCCAAATTCTTCAAGAAGCTCTTCCAGTCTTTTGAGCTGTTCTCGCCGACGGAGGCCCACGGTCTCAAGCACTGCAAGAATATTTTGGGCCGTGGTCATTTTTCGAAATACAGAAGGTTCTTGCGGAAGGTAACCAATCCCCAGCCGTGCTCGCAGGTACATGGGCAACTTGGTCAAATCTCTTTCACCAAGCACAACACTTCCTGAGTCTGGTCGCTCAAGACCAACAATCATGTAGAACGTGGTGGTCTTCCCTGCACCGTTCGCACCGAGCAAGCCGACTACTTCACCTTTGTTCACCTGAATGCTTACATCGTCGACCACCCGGCGGCGCCCGTAATTCTTAACCAGTTTGACGCTCCGCAGTGCATCGGCCGGTTGCGCGACCGGTGCGTTGCCTATCGCCACCTCGCGTCCATCTTCTACCAAGTGTAAATCTTCAACTCGCATACTGGGCTAAGTATCTACGATAAACTTTAGTTTGTCGTCCACTAATAAATAAAAGGACACTCTGTTTCAAGTGTACCGTTCACAAAAACCAAACTAGTGTTTTTAGGGAATCGACAAACTGAAGTTCATCGTACATGCGGAGCGACTATGGCTTTTTGATCTTGTGGGTGGTGCGAATTCGTCCAGGTGATAACGGTCCACGCGGATCGTCCGCCGTGACTTTATTGTCCCGAATTGACAGCGTCAAACGATTGCCTTCTGTGTTTCCCTTTTCCGCATCTTCAACCCGCGCGGGATTGCCTTTCAAGACGGCGACTTCATCTGCGGCAGTATATTGGACCCAATCTCCAATACCTTTCCGGTTTGGTTGAGTCAGAACAACATCGCGTTCAGCAATTGTCTTGTCCATCTCGTTGGATTCCTTCATGAGATAGACATCAGCAATGCCGCTGGTGAGGCGGTCCGTTCCCTGCTTGATATCGACGTTCCCTTCGTAGTGAATGGTTCGGTTTGGATCCGAGTACTTCAACGAATCGGCTGAAGCAAACACGGGAACAACCACTGAGTTGCCGTCAATTTTACGCTTCGAATTGTAGATGCCGGTCTGAACGTGCCCACTTGCATCCATCGTTTTGTCGTTCATGTAAAGATTCAATTTGTCGCTGCGCACAAAATTATCATCCTGCCAGGCGCGAGCATTACCGGTATAGGTGGCAAGACCCGTTTCATGATGAAACTCTGCACGATCGCTAACGATGTAAACAGGACTTTTTACTTTCGAGAACGGCGTAGCGCCATTTGTTTGTTCCTGGCTGTAATAGGTCGACGCAGTTCGTCCACGACTGTACGACACCTTATTCGCGAGATCAGAATCCAACTCAACGGCTTTGGTCCGCCCACGTGAGTCCCACACGGTTGGCTCACCACCACGAAGCCTGACGGTCTGATCCTTAGCAGTATATGAAACTGTCGCAGCGATTCCGTTTCGATCGTTCTCGTTAAACTTCGCGTCGCCTTGTGCATCGAAGCGTTCGATGTCCTGGGTATCAGGAATGAACACCGCAGTCATCGTTTGGGAAGTCAACGTACGCGTTCCTCGTTTTGGGTTCGGCTGGACCGGATCAATCACTGCTTTAGCGCCGGAAGTAGCATTACATACTTTTGTCAGATTCCCGGACGGAAAGAACTCGCAGTTGAAGTATGGAGCGGTAACTGTCTTTCTATCACTCGCACTACTGCGGTCCAACGGGTCCACAAATAGTTCTGCGTTGCCATTAGCTTCCGCCTTTTCCAGATCCTGGCCCGAGCTTCGCCAAAAGAGTTTCACTTGATCGGCAGTCAAACGCTTATTGGCCGCACGTGGATCGTTGGCCTTAGACTTGGGCGCAGACATCGTAATCACTGAGCGACCCGTAGCATCCAACTGCTTCAGCACGCTCTGATTGTTCTGTGCTTGAAACTTAACTTCAATGGAGTTGGCGCCTGACCACTCGACGTCCGAGTCGGCATTCAGAGTTCTTCCCTTCACATCCTGCCAGGCAACGGCGGATTCGAGCTTCTGATCCTTGTCGAGGTAAAAGTCCATATTGAACGAGTGAACCTCAGCAGAGTGACCAGGTTCCATTGTACGGAGATAGGCATTGCCACGAAGCTCACACTTTTGCAGTTGCTTCTCTTTGCTGAGCAGGGCGTTAAGCGTATCGCCACTCATCACACTCGTTTCCTGCTCCGCCGTTACGCCACCGGAAAAAGTTAGCTTCATCGAATCCTGTTCGAACAGCGCTTGCGCCGACTTAATCGTAACCGGCTTCGACCTGGGAGAAGCCTTTGCGTTTGCGTCAGTACCAGCGTGTGGAACAACAGTTATCTCAACGTCCTTTTTCAACTGCAGTCGATGCGTCTTCTGTTCTAGGACTGCACCGACTGATCGCCCGGAGATGTTCTCTCTTTCAAACGTTATCGGACTGTCGGTTTGCGCCACCTCGCTATTCCGATCGAGTGCAAGCTCCTCCGTCGCAACTTTCAACTTGTCCTTGGTTTCGATTCTGACGTTGCCTACAAAGGAAATGACGTCTGTGCTCGGTTGATAAATCGCACGTGTCGCTGAGATTTGATCCGGCACGTTTCCGGAAGCCGGATAGACCCCAACGCTTACATTCTCAAGCTCGTGATGACTATCTGAAAACGTGATGTCCTTCGAAGCTTTCACGAGTAGATACGAACCATCCTGCTTGGTCATTCGCTGCTCATAACCCTCGACGATACCAGTCACATCTTTTGAGAGTTCAGCAGGCTTTTTCGACAGCACAAACTTGTCTCTATTGCGCAGTTTGTAATACGAGACGCCCACGAATCCGACACCGGCGGCAAGCAGCACAAACGCAGTGATACGGGCCACGAGTGGAACTCGCGCTCGGAGTCCAATTCCGAAGGCTCGTCTTCTGGTTACTTCTTGCATATATCTTGTGCTTGGTGCTTAGCGCTTGGTGCTTAGTGCTTAGTGCTTTGTCCCATAATCACCTGGTAGACCTTTAGCAAACCAACAAAGTACAAAGCTCAAAGCACTAAGCTCACTGTTGTCTCAAGTCCGCCACATTCAACTGCACTTTAATCTCATCGTTCCAAACGCTCGTCTCTATTGTATAGGCCAGTTCGATGCTTCCTTTTAACTCGGGCGTTTGCTGTCCCGGCTCAATGCAGTTCCACCAGAGTGCTTCGAGTGGTCTATTATTAGCTCCGGCAAGTCGCATCTTCAGGTGTCGATCTTTCATCACAACAGGCTCTGATACTAGCCGAAGTCCCCTCGAGCAAAACACTGGTCGAGTATTCCCTGCTCCGTAAGGTTCCATCGACTGAAGTTCTCTTGTCAGACCAAACGTGACGTCTTCTGCTCTCAACTCCATATCGATTGTCACCGACGGTTCAAGATCATCGGCAGTTAAGCAGGAAGCTGCATGCTGATTCAGCCGTTCTCTCAACTGGTCGATGCGCTCCGGTCTGATTGTGACCCCAGCCGCGTGCGAATGACCACCAAACTTCTCAAACAAATCAGCGCAACTGGTCAAGCCATCCAGCAAATGGTACGCGGCAATACTCCGCCCGGAACCATGAGCGACGTTACCCTCAATCGAAAACACGACGCACGGCCGGTTGATGCGTTCGGCGATCTTCGACGCTGCGATACCAATCACACCTCGATGCCACCCCTCACCTGCGATAACAGCAACATGGGAACCCGGCTTTCCGTTGTCCGCTAACTCCGCAACAGCCAGATCGATGATTTGCTGCTGAACGACCTTACGCTCCTCATTGCGAGTATCCAGATGTATTGCCAATCGGCGCGCTTCTTCCGTGTCACGAGTGTCAAACAACTCAACGACTGCCTTCGCCGCATCCATTCGTCCAGCGGCATTGATTCGGGGTCCCAAGCGAAAACCCAAATCGTATGCTGTCATGCCCTTGCCATCTCCGCAACCAGCCACCTCCATCAGTGCGCGCAGACCCGGATTTCGCGCTTTTGCGAGGTCCTTTAGTCCTAACGCCACAATTGCCCGGTTCTCACCGACCAGTTTCGCGACATCAGCTACAGTCCCAATTGCCACAATCTTCATGAACGCAGCAACCTGCGATTCACGGCCGCGTTCGCGGAATAATGCATGAACTAATTTGAAGGCGACGCCGACGCCAGCCAGATGCTTGTCCGGGTAATTACAACCAACCTGATTTGGATTCAAGACGGCAAGAGCGGGTGGTGATCCATGGTCTCCATCCGGCAAGTGATGGTCGGTGATAATTACATCAAGACCATTGTCGCGCGCCCAATAAAGAGGTTCGTGAGCGCGTATGCCGCAGTCAACGCTCACAACTAACTTGTAGCCTTCGTTTCGCGCACGCTCCAAAGCAGCTTGCTGGATGCCGTAACCTTCGGTAAATCGATGCGGAACGTGGAAGCCGGTTTGAGCGCCCAGAAGTTTCAGGGCCCGTAACAAGACTGCTGTACCGGTTGTTCCATCGACGTCATAGTCGCCATAGATCAGTATCGGCTCTTGGTTGTCGATCGCTTGTTCCAAACGGGCGACAGCTTCCCGCATTCCGAGCATGAGAAAAGGTTCGTGGATCTGTTTGTTGTTTGGAGTAAGAAACGACCGCGCGGACGACGCATCGTCGTATCCGCGGGAAATTAGCAAAGCAGCCAGGATTGGTGAGACACCCAGAACGCGTGCGAGCGAGGCAGCTTGAGCAGCGTCCTGCCTACGCACGATCCAGCGTTTGGCTTTAATCAATTTGTCATGAGTCTTTCACTTATTCGGCAAACCAGCCGTCGGCGTCCAGCAGCTTAACACCAATTCGCTTTTTGCCGTCGAGCTCGTCGATCCATGCCCCGTTAACCTCAGCCTCAAGAGATCCGCCAAATGGCGGGACTAACTTGAGAACAGTTCCAACTGAGATATCGACATCGATCAGCAATGTCGCTCCCCCACGACTAATCTTGGTCGCCGTTGCTTTACTTTGGAACTGTTGGCCGTTGCTATCTGTTCCTTCGACGTCTAACGGGAATTCTACAGGAACGCGCGGGCTTCTAGGTCGTTGTGAGGAAGTAACGTTTCGAGATTCATTCTCGTTCATTCAAATCACCGCCCTTAAGTATTTGGCTATCGAGTCGGGCAGCCTGTAGGCGCCGGAGAGGATCGAGGCGAAAGTAGTTTACCGAGTTGATTCCGGATTGCCAACAGTTGTGATTGCAGATTTGGTATCCGATCAGCTTTAGAGCCTCTTGCACAAGAACAACGCGCGGTCAAAGTGATGCCAGCGCATTTTGGTGTCAACGACAAGCTAAAGCATATCGGACATTTCAGATGTTCGCCGAAAAATACCCTGCCGATAATGCCGCCAGAATCAGTCCACCAACAATCACTCGATAGATGATGAACACGCCTGTTGAGTGAGTGCGGAGGAACCGTAATAGAAACCAGATTGACGCATACCCAACAATGCCCGACACGATCGTCGCAACTGCTAACGACCCATAGCTTCCCGCAGGGATTTTAGTCACCGCTTCCTTCAACTCCAGCAGTCCGCTTGCGGCGATAGCAGGAATTGAAAGGAGAAACGAAAACCTCGCCGCCGTCTCACGCGTCTCACCAGCAAAAAGGCCGGCCATAATGGTCGAGCCTGAGCGACTAGAACCAGGTATTAGAGCCAGGACTTGTGCGGAGCCAACTGCCAGCGCATCGCCGATGCCAAGTTGCTTCATGTCACGAGCTCGTTTACCAACCAACTCAGCAATCGCCAGCAGCGCCGCCACGACAATCATCATCGTAGCGATAACCCAGAGGTTCTTCGTGAACGTTCCTTCGATCACTTTCTTGAGCAGTAGACCAAAGATGCCAACCGGAAGCGATCCAATGATCACCAACCAACCCAACCACGCATCGTGCGAAAGTTTCGGTTCGCCAGGTTTAGTCGATCCACTCACTAATGCGAGATGATCTCCAACAAAGGCACGAAGGATCTTAATGATGTCGGGGGCGAAATAGATCAACACCGCCAGCAAAGTGCCTAACTGAATTACGGCAATGGTTGCTGTTGTTTGTTGAGCCTGAAGAGTTTTGTTCATTCCGCCGTAGAGATTTACCAGGCGCGCTGCAAACACAAGGTGCGCCGTCGAACTAACGGGAATGAATTCAGTAAGGCCCTGCACGAGGCCAAGGATAATGGCTTGAAGGATAGTCATGGCAAACGGGATCTTTTATTTGGGTATCTGAACTTTGACCTTTGTACTTTGTTTCATAAACGCCGGACCCATTTTAATCAAGCACCGGGACACAAACGAACAAAGTACAAAGCACCGAATACTAAGCTCGTCTTACTCCCTATATGAACTCCTTGCCGCAATCCGATCGTACATGAAAGTCGGCATGATTAAGCCCAGGCGAACAATACTGGCGAGTTGCCAAGGAAAGGCGTAACTCTTTTTTCGTTTCTCAATCGCCTTGATGATTTTTGCCACCGCGTGATCAAGTTCCATTAGAAACGGCATGGTCGCTTCGCGTCCTGCCGTCAGCGGCGTCTTGATGAAACCCGGGTGAATGATAGTTACAGAGACTCCTGAGTTTCTGAGATCAATTCTCAACGTTTCAAAGAAACTGCTTAGAGCCGCCTTGCTCGAACAATAAGCTGCTGATTTTGGTATTCCGCGATAAGCAGCCAAACTCGAAATGGCCACCAGCTGTCCCTCACCTCGCTTCGCCATTTCAGGTAACACCGCGGTGACGCTATTTACTGCACCGAGCACGTTGACATTGAACAGATTGGCAACTGCGGCCGGCTGTAAATCTACGGCGTGACTAGCGCCACCGATTCCTGCGTTTGCAATCATTAGATCGATGTGGCCAAACTCGCTTCTCAACTTATCAGCAGCACTTCTAATCGACTGAGCATCGTTAACGTCTGCTACCACAGCCAACGCCCGACCGTTTTGCATCTTGATGTCGTCAACAATTTCGCCCAGCAGTTCGGCCCGACGCGCTACTAGCCCAACCACCGCTCCACGACGGGCTAGTTCCACAGCAACACCTCGGCCTATACCGGACGAAGCACCGGTGATCATCACTACTTTGTCTGTCCAGTTTGGCAAGGATAATCTTATGTACGATATGCGTCTGTCTTGTCGTTGAGCTGAAGAAAAAATCAGCCACCGACAAAAGCGAATACCCGCTGATCTGATTCAACGGCTAAATCAGTTCGCATTCTTTCTTCTTGATCTGATTTCTTCTTAAACTCAACGACAAGCTGAAGCATATCGGACACTTACGCTCTAACAATCACAAACGTGATCACTGGTTTCGCGCCGGTGCGTTTCTGGATGAACCTCTTCAGTTCGACACGCAAATGTTCCTTCAATAGGGAGTCATCGTCCAATGTCTGACGTGAAGCTCCGGTGATCCCCGCAGCAACCACACGATTAGCATCATTCAAAAGAAAGTCCTGAAGTTGAGGAATCGTTTCCGCGTTGTTACCACCGATGGGGTTGATTCCGTTCGAGGCGCTGAGACCACGGACTCCTCTAGCAACTATTTGTGGGTCTTCGATAAGTTCGCCTGTTTCATCATCGATCGTAACGACAACCGTCACGCTACCTTCGTAGGCGAGTTGTTTTCGTTGTCGAACCGTCTCGCTATGTATTTCTTCGAATCCCGTATCGTCAATAAATGTCCGGCCAATCTCGCGCTTATCGATGATGGCTGCACGTTCGCCATCAAGCTCCAATACATCACCATTCTCAATCAGGATAATGTTCTCTTCCGCGTAGCCAAGATGGTTCTTAACGAATTCCTTGTGGCGAAACAGCATTCGATATTCACCGTGAATAGGTACGACGAACTTTGGTCGCACCGCCTCAGTCATGATTCGAATGTCTTCCTGCGACGCATGTCCGCTTACGTGAACCAGCCGGCGCTTTTCTTCAATAATGTTTGCGCCTCGTTTGTAGATGAAGCCGATCATGCGCGAGATCACACGCTCATTGCCCGGAATGATGCGGGCTGACAAGACAACCGTGTCGCCTTCTTCGACCATGAGACCTTTGTAACTCTGCATCGCCATCTGCGATAAGGCTGCGCGCGTTTCACCCTGGGAACCAGTCACAAGAAACACGATCGAGTCGTCGCTCATCTCCTTTGTCTGGTTCAGCGAGACGAGTAGCCCGTCAGGGATATCGAGATAACCCAGACGGTCCGCAACGTCGAAGTTCTTCAGCATCGATCGGCCCAGCACACAAACACGGCGATTGAACTGCTGAGCAACGTCCAGCACGATCTGTAGACGGTGAATCGATGAAGCGAAAGCGGCGACGATAATTCTACCCTTTGCTTCGGCGAAGATTTCTTCGAACGCAGGAATGACTGCACGCTCAGACGGAGTGCGACCCGGCACGGTAGCGTTTGTCGAATCCGACAGCAGAGCCAACACACCTTCCTGCCCGTATCGTCTGAACGAGCGCAGATCTATCGGTTCACCAATCACCGGAGTCTCATCAACCTTGTAATCTCCAGTATGGATAATGGTCCCAACGGGAGTGCGTATGGCTAACGAGAAACAGTCGACGAGTGAGTGCGACACACGTATGAACTCGACCGAAAACGAACCGATCTCGACTACGTCGCGCGGTTCGACACGATGGAGCAACACGTCGCCGAGCAGGTCATGCTCTTCGAGTTTGCTTTCAGCAAGACCAGCAGTGAAGTGTGAACAGTAGACGGGAACGTTGAACTTCTTGAGCAGGTATGGAAGTGCGCCCAGATGATCCTCATGACCGTGCGTGAGCACGATCGCAGTGATGTCATCTTTATATTCGTCGAGAAACGAAAAGTTTGGAATGGAGACGTCTACACCGTAGGCACTCTCCTCCGGAAAACCCATGCCGGCATCGAGAATAATCATCTCGTCGCCAAAGCGCACAGCCATACAATTCATTCCAAACTCGCCGATACCGCCGAGCGGAATGATCTCTAGAACACTACTCACTTTTGGTTGTTACTCTACTCTCGGGGAACCTTATGACCTTGAACACTGAATGCTAGCAGGTCTGATTAGGCTGGAAAGTATAGCACAAGGAGGGGCATGGTCTGTGTGACTTTGCTCTTAGAAACTCGAGAGTCCATGCGTTGCCAATCACCTGGTCTTGTGGCTTTGCCACCTCCCGTGCGGAAAGCCCTCTGGCTTTCCGTGCGCTACTTAGAGAAGTGTGAGGCTTCGCCTCGGGCGGCTTAGCCGCCGAAAGAGTCGAGGGTTGCTCGGAAAGCCAGAGGCTTTCGCACGGGAAGCGGCAAAGCCGCATAGTCGTCCAACAGAAGAAGACAACAGAGCCAGACTTTTTTTTGGATCTTGCATCGTCGAGCTTTGACGCTGCACAATCTTGTTATGACAAAACTTCCTTCGATACTCGGCTTTATCCTTCTCTATTCGACGATGGCTTTCGCTGCAACCGCGACCATGCGTGTTGACTACTACCACACTGGCGACGCGTCGCATGAAGTCTTCAGTGTCGATAAAGTCAGCATTGAGTCACTTCCCTGGCCCGGTGATCCTTCACAGGCAATCGATACAAGCAACTTGGGAAAGTACTTTTTTGAAGTTCGCGACGCGCAGACAAAGAAAGTTCTTTACTCACGCGGCTTCGCCTCAATCTATGGGGAATGGGAAACGACAGACGAAGCCAAGACCGTTAACCGTACGTTTCAGGAGTCATTCCGCTTCCCTGCTCCAACAGTGCCTTTCAACATTGTGCTGAAAAAACGGGACGCGAAGAACGCGTTTCAGGAGATCTGGGCAACGTCAGTCGACCCTTCTGATCAGTTCATCGATCGATCAAAGCAAGTTGCGCCAGCTCCGGTCATTGCGATTCAGAAAACGGGTGATCCGGAAAAGAGGGTCGACTTCCTAATTCTGGGTGATGGTTACACCGCGGCGGAAGCAAACAAGTTTGAAGCTGATGCGAGACGCTTAACGGAAGTTTTGTTTTCGACATCGCCGTTCAAGGAAAACCGCAGGAGGTTCAATGTGTGGGCGATGAGTCCACCGGCAGGCGAATCCGGCATTTCCAGGCCATCAACTGGTCAGTATCGCGACAATCCGCTCGGCGCTACATACGATGCGTTTGGTTCTGAAAGATACGTGCTGACCTTTGATAACCATGCACTTCGCAAAGCTGCGCAATTTGCGCCGTATGAATTTATAGAAGTGCTCGCAAACAACAGGACCTACGGAGGTGGCGGGATCTTCAACTTGTATAGCACCGTTGCTTCCGACAATGCTTTTTCAAATTATGTTTTCGTGCATGAGTTTGGTCATCACTTCGCTGGACTCGCGGATGAGTACTACACGTCATCAGTCGCTTACGGATCGGCAACCGAGAAAGTTGAGCCATGGGAACCAAACGTGACTGCGCTGCTAAACGTTGCGAATTTGAAGTGGCGAACACTAGTCTCGCCTTTTGTGGACGTCACGCCGATTCCGACGCCATGGAACAAAGAAGAGTTTGAAAAGTACTCACGTGAGATCCAGGCTCGGCGAGTACAACTTCGGAAAGACAAACGTCCGGAAGAAGAAATGGAAGCTCTCTTCAAGGAAGAGCTAGCTCGCGAGCAAGAGATGTTCAAAGCCGAAAAGCATTTCAACCAGGTGGGCGCGTTTGAGGGTGCGATGTATGAAGCGCGCGGGTACTACCGACCGGAAGTGGACTGCATCATGTTTTCGCGCACAGATCACTTTTGCAAAGTCTGCCAGCGGGCGATTCAGAACATCATTCAGATGTATTCAAAGGATTAGCGAAGGCCAACTGCAGCTCGCAACTATTGTTTCAATTTGTTTTGGCGTTCCTGAATTGCTTCAAGTTCGGGGATTACTAATAGATCTTTTGGCCGTCCGGCCGCTCGTTTAGAAGCGATCAATTTGGCGATGTCTATAACTCGAAACTCGTAACCAAAGAGATCGTAGGTCAACGCTCCTTTGATCGCATCCTCGTAATAGCCAATTCCGAGCACTTCGCCGAGTAGATCGACGTTACCGATGGTTGTGGAAAAGGTGAAGTTTAAGCCGCGACGAAGAGTTTCCGAATCCATGATAAACGGAATCTCTGCCGGGGCATTTCGAAGCCGGGCGTTTACCGATTTGAGTGCGGTAGCAAGAGCCTCAAGGTTGCTTGGATTTCGGGCATAACAGACATCGAGATCGGTTGTTGGAATTTCAGATCCGTGCAACGTTGCAGCAACCCCTCCAACTATTACGCACTCGATACTGAAGGAACCAAGAAGGCGGGCTTGCTTCTCAATAGTGAATTCAATCTCGTTGCTCAGATCTGTCATCAGTTGGGATACCGTGACTTAGCAGTTTAGCGTTCGCTCTCAGTTTGGCAATGCCCGCAATGTGATTATCGAGCTTCCGAACTCGCTGTTCCGGAGTCAGTCTTAGATTCTGAAGGGTCAGGGTGAGATCGATCCCAAACTCAACCGCGCGCGCTGCGGCGGAACCGGGTGGTGGATTGAGGAAGTAGTCGTCGGCTTCTTGCCGCATATTCGAAGTATAGCACCTTGGTCTGAGTCCTCGAGGTAATTGGTTTGAGGCTTTGCCGCCTCCCGTGCGGAAAGCCTCCGGCTTTCCGGCCCGACACAAAACACGATTGAGGCTCTGCCTCCAATCGTACGAAATGCCTTAGGCTTTTCAAATCAGCAACCAAAAGAACGGAGGCGGAGCCTCGATCATTTATATAGGCACCCCGGAAAGCCGGAGGCTTTCCGCACGGGAGGCGGCACAGCCGCAGATCCTTGCTATCATGCGCAGCGCTTTGTAGACACTCCGCAAAGGATCTCTTCATGCCGTTCGCGCTGAAAACCATTCTTGTCTGCTTTCTTCTCATGTCCTTCGCTTCTGGTGCGGAAACAAACGCACCATTACCAGTCGCCCCTTTAAAACTAACCCCTCACCGAATCACGCTCGACAATGGAAGATCATTCACATTGAATCTTCTGGAAGAGTTCGAAATCACTCCAGCAGTTCAAAGCTTGAAGCGTGTGCGTTTCATGGCGAAGAGTCCAGACAATCGCATCTTTGTCACCGACATGTATGACCTCACCGACAACAGAAAAGGCGTTGTCTACATCCTCGACGAATTCGATCCAGCAGCTAAGCGTTTCAATAAAGTCACCAAATTCATGAGTGGATTGCGCAACCCCAATAGTGTTGCGTTCTACACTGCCAACGATGGAACACAGTGGTTCTATCT
>Ga0207689_10004138_pt1 | contig 13186 bp, 5 predicted proteins | sample KBSMisM52_FD_184312 | JGI IMG/M metagenome (GOLD analysis project Ga0207689, IMG submission 184312) | Miscanthus rhizosphere microbial communities from Kellogg Biological Station, Michigan, USA - KBS Miscanthus M5-2 (SPAdes) (version 2) | ecosystem: Host-associated > Plants > Roots > Rhizosphere... | reverse complement strand
TCCGGGAAGTGCGCGGACGCGGGCTGATGCTGGCCGTCGAGCTTCACCCGGAAGCAGGCGGTGCACGTCGCTACTGTCAGGGCCTGCAGGCCCGAGGCATCCTCGCCAAGGACACACATGGGCACACGATTCGCATCGCTCCGCCGCTTGTTATCTCCAGCGATCAGGTCGACTGGGCGCTGGAACAGATCGCCGCCACTTTGTGGCAGGATTTTTCGTGACTACTGACGACGCTGTGACTGCCGTCCTGATGTGCCGTTGATGTCATAGGATTGCGAGATGAACGGGCCGGTGTCGCAGCGGTCCCGGCCGCCACTTGTGCCGCGGCTATGCGAGGGTGCGAAAGGTCGCCTCGATATGCCGCGCGGCGCACCTTTAATCACTCGCTGCGAGCTGACTGTGGAGATACAAAATGCCTCATTTGATCATGAGCGATGACTACCGGTTTGGCCGTACGGCAAACGCGTCAGCGTGCCATTTCTGCGGCGTGGGTAGCCGACAAAATCATCATGCCGTTAGCCATTTCAACTTGGGCCACTGAGGTCGGACACAGGCCAGCTTTCCAAGAGAACGCGCAACGAAATCGCAACGAATTGGGTGAAACGACCGTGAACAAAACGTGACGAGAACACCCTCAAGGACTAGAAAAATCAACAACTTAGAAGATATTCACTGCGTTCGGGACGCAGGAGGCAAATCGTAACTTGAGCTGAATCCCAGCGATCAATCGCACGCGGACTGCAGGTCAGCAGACGGTTGGATTTTTCGCTGTAAGCCATTGATCCGTAATGATTGGATTTTGGCTTAGTTGGAAAAATTCTCTTGAGAAATCAACGCTAGCAGCGTGTCTCTTAATCAGCGGGTCCCAGGTTCGAGCCCTGGTGCGCCCACCAAGCCTTTCAAGGACTTAGCGGATATTGTCAGCTCCTAACCTGACGCCGTTTACACCACCGTTTACAGTTTTGTTCTCGCTTCGAGCTTCAGCACCGCCGCCTTGGCAAGCTGAATGTCGCGACCGAGATAGGTGCGCATCAAGAATGGCCTCGACGTCCTTCAATGAGTGGCCGGTCACGGCCGCGATCTGCGGCACGCTGGCGCCCGCAATGGCCAAGCGGACCACCGCCGTGCCTCGCAGGTCATGAAAAGTGAGGCCGGTGACGCCGGCACGATCGCAGGCCTTTCCCCAGGACGTACGAAACCCGTCTGACGTCCACGGCCTAATGTCTGTTTTGGCTTAGCGAATGCGTTTGCCTGCGCCCTTAGCTTCTGCCGATCAAGCTAAATCAGACTGGAGTCGGTTGGCTGACTAGTAAGGTTTGGTCGCAAAGCTTATCAGTTACTGTTGCGTTCCTTCTAAGGATCAAGATCTCCGCACTGGTGGAGATCAACACTCGATTTTGGGCGTTGCGTCTTGGTCTAACTGGCTCGCGATCATTCGCAAGCGTCGCGCAACCAGCGCTGTGATGCCTCCCTGAATGCGAACGAAATAGTCCGTGTAATAATTGTGAAGTTCCGATTGGTAGTGATGCGCCCACTGCCAAGCTTTGCCCATGGCGTTCACGATACGGCCATTCTGGTGCCGGGCCATCCACGATACGGGCAAACAAGCCGCGGCAAACACGAGGGAATGCAGCAATGTCCGCTGTTGAGGTGCCGGCTCAACCGGCCGACGCAACACAGGCGTTGCATCTCTCTGCTGGGGTTTCAAATTGCAAGGTCTCACGTGGTCGTTCGTTGAGCTGACGAGCCACGTCCTCACCGCTATCGGCCAGAATCTGCGTCGCGTCCTCGCCCGGCAGAAGGCTTTGCTGCACTCAATCCTGCTTGCCCTATGCTGGGCTTTCGCCTCGCGCCAGCACTCAAACCGGCCTTCTTAACGGACGACCACTTAGACCCGCTCTACAGGAACGGCGAATACGTATCCGACACCGCGCTCGGTCTGGATGACGCGCGGTGCGCGGGGGTTGCGTTCGAGCTTGCGGCGCAGGCGAAGAATCTGCACGTCGATGCTGCGGTCGAAGACATCCTCGTGAACGCGGGTCGCCTGCAACAGATGATCGCGACTAAGCGGCCGCAGTGGCGCTTCGAGAAAGGTGAGCAACATTGCATACTCACCGTTCGTCAATGCGACCTGTGCGCCGGCCGGGTCGGTGAGTCGGCGGCTCTTACGGTCGAGTTGCCAGCCCAAAAATCGAAGGCGGCCACGCTCGCGATCGCGCGGCGGCGGCATGCGTCCGACATTGAACCGTCGCAACACCGCGCGGACGCGCGCGAGCAGCTCGCGCAGATTGAATGGTTTCGTCAGATAATCGTCGGCACCGAGTTCCAGCCCAACCACCCGATCGATGTCTTCGCAGCGGTGACCAGTGATAATGATGACGGGCAACTCGGAGTTCAGCCGGACGTTCCTCAAGAGATCGAGTCCGTCGTCCAAGCCTAGCCGAAGATCGAGGATCACCAAATTCACCTCGGCGCCGCCAAGTTGATCGACCATCTCCTCACGATTAGATGCCAACAGGGTGTGGATGCTGTTCTCGAGAAAATATTCCAGGATCATGCGTTGTAAGGCGGGATCGTCCTCCACGACGAGGACGCACACCTGGTGATCGATGCTTCTGCGAAGGCCTGGGTCCTTCACCGATGAACCGCTCATCTCGCCAAGCCCTTTATTGATGTCGCGGAAGCACACCTATTACTGCACTATTGATTGGGCTGTCGCGCACGCTCAGCCAATAGCAAATCGCTGCACCTCGCGTAAGTGTGATGAACTCCCGGCGTTACGTTCGACCATCTGCGCTAGCGAACAGCGTCGCCTGTACGGCGCACCTGTCTGGAGGTCGATTCTCAAGGTTCTTATCCGAAAGGAGCGAAGGTTACGCGCCGAGAAAATAAAGCAAAAATCAAGATCGTATGGAGGGTTGTCAAAAGGCCGCCTTGAGGCGGAGGGGGCCATTTTGCGTGATATTCGCCGTTACTCAAATCGGGGTAAGCTCGGCGAAAGCGCTACCTTTCACCGCTCAAGGCGACTGATTTTTGGGCGATGTTGGCCGACTATGTCAGGCTTGCTCACGCATCGAAACAATTCGATTCCATAGTATCATCTCACCTCAAGAGGTGGAGCGAGTGGTCCAGCTCGACACTTAATGCATTTTGGTTCTACTGCAGTAGCATTGACTAGGCGCCTTTCAATCTCTTTCGATATCGGTGCACTCGGGGCTACGCGATGGGTTTTGGCGTGGGCATAGCGATAGGGCCAGGGGCTGTCGGAACCATTGGCCATGAAGGTCGGATTGAGTACACCGCGAATGGAAATGTCGTCAATCTGGCGTCACGGCTTTGCTGCGGGGTCGATGACACGCCGATGCGGGTGGATGCGGTTGTCGCCAATCGGGTGAAGCAGAGCATCGCGCCTGTATCCTTCGGAGGGCGGACCATCAAGGGCTACGATCATCCATTGCAGGTCTTTGCCACTGAGCGCATCGAGGGTGCAATTCGGTATCCCGATTGTGGATGGTGCCTCCCGTGATTGGTGCTGCAGATAGGCGCAGGATTGCGTATCTCCTGTTGGTCGTTTGCCTCAACGTCGTCTGGCCGGCTGCCGGTCAGTCGCCAATCCTCCCCGCCCGCGCCGGCCTCGAACCGATCACACCAATCCCTGCCGGTCGCGCGCAAGACTCACAGCGTCTGTTGCTCGGAGAACGATTGTTCAATGACCGGCGTCTGTCTCACGGTAACACGCACAGCTGTTCATCGTGCCATGATACAGAAACCAATGGCGCAAGTGCCAATGCCCACGACACCCCCGAAGGCCTACCCATGGCACTTAATACGCCCACCGTCTTCAATGTGAGTTTGAATTTTCGCCTGAACTGGGAAGGGAATTTCCGTACGCTGGAAGAAGGAGCCGAGCATACTCTTCGCAATCCCGCGATCATGGCGTCGAGCGCGGGCGAGGTCGCGAGCAAACTGCGTGCCGATCCAGAATTCGTGAGCCAATTCCGCAACGCTTACGGGCGGGGGCCCGACGCGGCTGCCGTACTGGATGCGATCGCGACCTACGAACGGTCCCTCGTTACGCCGGGCAGCCGCTTCGACCGGTGGCTAGCAGGCGAAGCCGACGCGATAACGCCGGAGGAGCTGTCCGGCTATCAGGTTTTCAAATCGCTCGGCTGCATCACTTGCCATCAAGGTGTCAACGTTGGCGGCAATCTGTTTCAGCGGCACGGCATTTTCCATCCACTCGGCTCGCCTGAGCCGGTGCTGGTCCGAGTCCCCAGCTTGCGAAACGTGGCAACCACTCCACCCTATTTCCACGACGGCAGCGCGCCAACGTTGCCGGAGGCTGTGAGGATGATGGGTATGGCCCAACTCGATCGCGTGCTGACCAAACCGCAAATCACCGCCATCGTCGCATTCCTCAACACGCTGACGGGCACCTACCGAGGTCAGTTGGTGCGACCAGCCAGTGCCACGTCGCGCGCGGGCCCCTCGTTCCGATGAGGAATTTACCTAGCGCCCTTGGGTTTTCGCTGCTGATCGCGCTGCTCACCTGGCTGTTGCTGCGCGGAATCGACACTAACGCACCAGCCTATGCAATGACACTGCGGGCCTTCGACGATTACGTGCTCGCCGAGGCCTCTCTCCATCGCGACGTCCTGCAGGCGCGCGCCGGGTTGCTTCGCGACTACGACAGCTTCGTCAGTGCAGCGCAGGCGATGCAAGACGCCGTCAGCCGGCTCCGTTCCCACGCGCAGACCGAAGGTCTCGATGTAAGACCGGTTGACCGGCTTGCGGCGGCGGTCGTGCAGCAGGAAGACCTGATGGAGCGTTTCAAGACCAGCAACGCACTCTTGCAGAATTCACTGTCCTACGTTGGACTCTTGAGTACAAGTCCGGCGTTCCGCGCCAACGACGCGCAACTCGCATCAGCAGCTGACGCTCTGGCGGCGGCCGTTCTCTATGTCTCGCGCGAGACATCAAACGACGCCCTTATCACGCTCAAGGAACGGATCGATCGGTTTGCTGAGCAAGCGGCCACGGTTGGGCCGGACGCGGAAGTCGCACGGGCGATGCTGGCGCACGCTCGTTTACTGTATGAACAGCTCCCGGCGATCGATGAAGCACTGAAGTCGTTCATTGCCGCGCCGAGCCGACAGCCCCTCGAAGAGACCCGCGCACTGTTTTCACGCCACCGGTCCATGGTTGAAGCAGTGGAGCATCGCTTTCGGCTGCTGCTGTACCTGGTCTCGCTGCTGCTACTTATCATGCTCTTGCTTCTCGGCCTGCGGCTGCGTGCCCGTGCCGGTGCACTGCGACGGCGCGCGGCATTTGAACATGTCATAGCGGAGAACTCGACACGGCTCATCAATTGCTCACCGGCCGAAACTGAGGCGCGGCTAAAGCAGGTGCTAGGCGAGTTCAGCCGGGCGATCGGCGCGGACCGCGCCTATGTAGTGCTGGATGAAAAGCCCCTTCGGTTGCACACATGGTCTGCCGACGGAAATGGGTTCCCGTCGGGCTGGCCTGATCAAGCGCTAACATTATCCGAGCAACTCGGTGCGACGGAGCCGGACAGCGTCACCGTTTCCGATGTCACAGCCTTGGCGGCCGGTCCATTGAAGGACACGTTGACGGCCGCCGGCGTGCGTGCCTGGGCATGCGTGCAGTTGACCCGACCGGGGCGGGTCCGAAGCATCATGGGTTTTGATGCCTTTCGGCCGGTTCGGACGAGGATGTTTCCGCTGTCAATCGTGCGGCTTGCCGGAGACGCGGTCGCTAATGCCATCGAACGCGAATTTCTTGAGCATGACAGGGCGAAACTCACGGCGCGATTGGAACGAGCTCGTCGCATGCAAATGGTCGGATTGCTGGCCAGCGGCATTGCGCATAACTTCAACAACATCATCGCCGCTATTCTCGGCTATTCGGAAATGGTCGAGCCACAGCTGATACGCGGAACCAAATCAGCGCGGCATATCGAGGAGATACGCCAGGCGGCGCAGCGGGGGCGCGATCTGGTAGACAACATTCTCTCCTTCGGGCGTCGGACTGAAGCGCGTGTCCGGCCAGTGCAGGTACGCACTCTGCTTCAGGAGGCAGCCTCACTGCTGCGTGCCTCGTTACCAGCCGGCGTCGAGCTTGTCCTTGACGACGTCTCGATTGATGTCGCCGTATCGGGCGAGCCCGTGCAGCTGCAGCAGATCATCCTCAATCTGTGCACCAATGCCGCGCAAGCGATGGACGGCAGCGGTTGTATCCGCGTAACCGCGAAGCAAGAAGAGCTGGTCGCTCCGCTTCAAATGAGCGACGGCGATGTTTCGCCGGGCCACTATGTATGCATTGCTGTCAGCGACACCGGGCGCGGCTTTGATGCGCGCGTGGCGCGACGAATGTTCGAGCCATTCTTCACGACCCGCTTCGCGGGAACCGGCCTCGGTCTCGCAACTGTTCGCGAAATTGTTCGTGATCACGATGGAGCCATTAACGTGCGGAGCCAACCCGGGCGCGGAAGCCGCTTTGAGGTATGGCTGCCGGCGGCGGCGGGTAGTATCGCGGTGGTCGGGGCGACGATGCTGCCTCTCGGGCGCGGCGAGACGGTTCTGATCGTCGAAAGTGAACCAGAACGTCTGCTACGGGACGAGGAAGAAGTGGCGGCGTTAGGATACGAACCTGTCGGCTTTGAGCACGCCGGCGATGCGCTTGCAGCGTGCCGTGCGGAGCCCGGTCGTTTCGACATCATCCTGATTAGTCAAGGGTTGCAAACCCGGGATGGATTGGATCTCGCCAAGGCCCTGCATCAGGTCGCGCCGATGCCGCCGGTGTTGCTTGCCGCCGCGTCGACCATCGACCTCAGCGTCAGCAGGCTGGCGGAAGCAGGAGTTTCCGAGGTGCTGCAATGGCCGCTGGCGAGCACCGAACTCGCCGCCGCGCTGGCGCTCTGCCTGCGAAAATCCGGCACGTTACAATTGTAACGCGAGCTGAAATTTTTCTGTAACGCCGGGCCGTCATCTCTGGAGCCAGGCCGCACATACGCGCGCCGTATTCCGGAGGAGACGATGGCTAGCAGGCAAGCTTTTTCGCCAAGCCCAAGCTTGGCTGCGACTGCAAGAGTACAAGCCCATGCGCCCGAAACCCGATCGGGTGTCGAGACGCGCAAGGCGATTTGCCGTGTCTTGCGGTATCGGCCTGATCGTTTCGCTGCTTTTGGCGACCTCCCGCCTGGACCTGAGTGCGGGATTTTTCTGACACCACGTCGCCTCCACTGATCACTGGCCGAATGTAACCGGCCAGGATCATTGAGGGCCACCAAAGTATCGGTACGAAACTCCAACATGTCCATCCCCGAGAAGCGCATCTGCGCTGATCATCAACATTGAAGGACGACTACAATGGCTATCACGTCGATATTTTCCAAGAATATTCTCACGGAGTTCGGTGATGCGACCGACAACAGCATCATCACGAGCCGCGATGCGGCCGGTAACATTCTCGTCAACGGCGGTGCGGTCCCGATCATGGGAGGTAATCCAACCGTTGCCAATACCGCCCTGATTCAGGTGTTCGGTCAGGCCGGCAACGACACGATTACATTAAATGAAGCGAATGGCGCGCTGCCCGCCGCGAATTTGTTTGGCGGCGACGGCAACGACACCATTACCGGCGGCTCGGGCAACGACATGCTGTTCGGACAGGCCGGCAACGACATTCTGCTCGGCAAGGGCGGCAACGATTTCCTGTTCGGCGGCGATGGCAACGATACGCTCACCGGCGGCGCCGGTGACGACCAGGTGTTCGGCCAGGCCGGCAACGATCGCATGATCTGGAATCCCGGCGATGGCAGCGATCTTCTTGAAGGCGGCGATGGCACCGACACCGCCGAAGTCAACGGCGGCAACGGCGCCGAACAGTTCACGCTCACCGCCAACGGCACGCGCGTGCGCTTCGATCGAGTCACGCCCGCTCCGTTCTTCCTCGATATCGGTACCACCGAGAACTTCGTGCTTAACATGAACGGCGGCGACGACACTTTCACCGCCGGCAACGGTCTCGCCAGCCTCATCACGGTTACCGTGGACGGCGGCGCCGGTAACGACACCATCACCGGCGGCGACGGCGCCGACCGGCTGCTCGGCGGCGATGGCAACGACCTCATCACCGGCGGCCGCGGCAATGATACCTTGCTCGGCGGCACCGGCAACGACACTTTCGTCTGGAATCCGGGTGATGGCAGCGACGCTGTCGAGGGCCAGGACGGGACCGACACGCTCCAGTTCAACGGCGCCAACATCAACGAGAAGATCGACATCACGGCCAACGGCACCCGTGCGCGATTCACGCGTGACGTCGCCAACATCACGATGGATCTCAACAGTGTCGAGCATATCAACTTCACGGCCCTCGGCGGCGCCGACACCATCACGGTTGGCGACCTGACCGGCACCGGCGTCACGCAGGTTGCGCTCGATCTCAGCGCGACGCCCGGCACGGGAACCGGCGACGGCTCAATCGACCACGTCACGGTCACCGGCACCGGCGGTAACGACCAGATCCAGGTAATAGGTTCTGGCAGTTCCGTGACGGTCAGCGGCCTGGCGGCGCAGGTTGCCATCACCGGGGCGGAAGCCGCCGACGTGCTGACGATCAGCGCCGGCAACGGCAACGACACTATCGATGCGGGTACCATGCCGGCCGGATCCATGAGCCTCGTTATCGATGGCGGTGCGGGCAACGACACCATCATCGGTAGCCACGGCGTCGACACCCTGATCGGCGGCGCCGGCAACGACACGGTGACTGGCGGCCAGGGCAATGACTCCGCCAACCTCGGCGACGGCAACGACACCTTCATCTGGAACCCCGGCGATGGCAGCGACATCGTCGAAGGCGGAGCCGGCACCGATACGCTGGTGTTCGACGGCGCCAACCTTGGCGAACGCATCGATATCTCGGCCAATGGCGGCCGGGCGCTGCTGACCCGCGACATCGGTATTGTCACCATGGATCTCAACAGCGTCGAGCACATCCAGCTCAACACGCTGGGCGGCGCCGACACCGTCACGGTCGGCGATCTGACCGGCACCGGTGTGACGCAGGTGGCGATCGACCTTGGTGCCACTGGCGGTGGCGGTGACGCAGCCGCAGACACCGTGGTCGTCAACGGCACCGCCGCTAGCGACGCCATCAGCGTCGTCAACAGCGGTGGATCGCTGGTGGTCAGGGGCCTGGCGGAGCAGGTGACGATCGCAAACGCCGAAGCAGGGGATCAGCTGACGCTCAACGGCGGTGCCGGCAACGACACTATCGACACTTCGGCGATCGTGGCCGGCAAGGTCAAGCTCACGCTCAACGGTGGCGACGGCGATGACATCATCAGGGGCAGCCAGGGCGATGACCTCGTCAACGGCGGTCGCGGCAACGACGTTGCCCAGCTCGGCGCCGGCAACGACACCTTCGTTTGGAATCCGGGCGATGGCAGCGACACCGTTGAGGGCCAGGGCGGCAACGATACGCTGTTGTTCAACGGTGCGAACATCGACGAAAAAGTCGACATATCTGCCAACGGCAGCCGCGTGCGGTTCACGCGGGACGTCGCCAGCATCACCATGGACCTCAACGGCGTTGAGAATATCCAGTTCAACGCACTTGGCGGCGCCGACACCATTACGGTCAACGATCTGACCGGGACCAACGTCAACCAGGTCAATCTCGATCTGGGCGGCAATGACAACGCGGCCGATACCGTAATCCTCAACGCAACCAATGGCAATGACGTAATCTTGGTCTCCAGCAACAACGGCGTTGTCACGGTGACAGGTCTCGCCGAGACCGTGACGATCTCGAACTTCGACGCCAATGATCGCATCGTGATCCATGGTCTCGGCGGTGACGACGTCATCAGCGCGACGGGACTAGGGGCCGGCATCCTGCTCACTGCGGACGGCGGCGAAGGCAATGATGTCCTGATCGGTGGTCAAGGTGTTGACACCCTGCTTGGCGGTGTCGGCGACGACATCCTGATTGGCGGCTCCGCGCAGAACGTGCTCGACGGCGGACCTGGCGCCAACGTCGTGATCCCCGGCGTCCCACCTGCACCTGTCATCACGCCTGATCCGGTCCCTGCGCCCGATCCGGTCCCGCCGCCGCCGGCTCGGGTCGCGGCGCCCGATTCGGTTGTGCCCGGTCCGATCGCGGGCCCGGGTCCGGTCGTTAGGCCCGACCCCGTGGCTCCGCTTCCGCCGGTTGCCAGCCCGCCGACCTTGCCGAGCATGAGCGCGGCCTTGCTTGGTCAGTTCATGGCATCGAGCTTCGTTGCGGACGGTGAAGGTCACGGCGCGATGCCGATGTCTGATCCGCATGTGAACCAGCCGCCGTTGCTGGCGATGCCGCAGCACGCCTGAACGCAGCGTCACCCTGGAGAATGCAGATGACTACGGCGACCAGCAGCAACGGCAACGACTCGGGACTCGAGGCCCTCGTGACGTTACTGCATTTCCAGGGTGTTGCGGCGGATCGCGAACAGATCCGCCACCTGCTCGGAACCAACAAGATCGGCGCATTGGAGATTCTCCGGTGCGCCAAAGACTTCGGATTGAAGGCGCGAGCGTGCCGGACCAAATGGTCGCGGCTTGCTAAAACGCCATTGCCGGCGATCGCATGCCTGCGGGACGGCCGGTTCATGGTGGTTGCCAAAGCCAGTGGCGATGAAGTGCTGGTGCAGTCGCCGCAGGATTCCCGTCCCGCACTGATGTCGCGCGCCGAACTGCTTGACATCTGGGATGGCGGTTTGATCCTGTTGACGCGCCGGGCCGGTTTGTCCGACATCGGCCGCCGCTTCGACATCACCTGGTTTCTGGGCGCGATCCACAAATACCGGCGCCTGCTGGGCGAGGTGCTGCTGGCGTCGTTCTTCCTGCAATTGTTCGCGCTGGTCTCGCCTCTGTTTTTCCAGGTCGTCATCGACAAGGTGCTGGTGCACCGTTCGCTGAACACGCTCGATGTACTGGTCATCGGCCTCGTCGCGATCTCGATGTTCGAGACAGTTCTGGGTATCCTGCGCACCTATCTGTTCTCGCACACCACCAACCGCATCGACGTCGAACTCGGGGCGCGGCTGTTCAACCATTTGCTGGCGCTGCCGATGGCCTATTTTCAGGCGCGGCGTGTCGGCGATTCGGTGGCACGGGTGCGTGAACTGGAGAACATCCGCAATTTCCTCACCAGTTCTGCGCTCACGCTCGCCATCGACCTGCTTTTCACCTTCTTATTCCTGGCGGTGATGTTCGCCTATTCACCGCTCCTGACCTGGATCGTGCTCGGCTCGTTCCCGATCTACATCGCGATCTCGGCTGTCATGACACCGCTGTTCCGGCGGCGGCTCGATGAAAAATTCCGGCGCGGCGCCGAGAACCAGGCGTTCCTGGTCGAGAGCGTCACCGGGATCGAGACGCTCAAGGCGATGGCGGTCGAGCCCCAAATGCAGCGCCGCTGGGAAGAGCAACTCGCGGGCTATGTCGGCGCCAGCTTCCGCGTCCTGAGCCTCGGCAACACGGCAAGCCAGATGGTGCAGTTCGTCAGCAAGGTTGTCACCGCAGCTATCCTGTATTTCGGCGCGCGACTGGTGATCGACGGCGGCCTGTCGGTCGGCGAGCTCGTCGCCTTCAACATATTGTCCGGCAGGGTCAGTGCGCCTGTCCTGCGGCTTGCGCAGATCTGGCAGGACTTTCACCAGGCGCGGCTGTCGGTGCAACGGTTGGGCGACATCCTCAATACCACGGCTGAACCGACTCACGCGCTGGCGCGGGCGCGCCTGCCGTCGATCCGCGGCAATATTAGTTTCGACCACGTCACGTTTCGCTATCGCCTCAACGGGCGGGAAGTGCTGCACGACGTCAGCTTCGACGTGCCGGCCGGGCAGATGGTCGGCATTGTGGGACCTTCGGGGTCGGGCAAGAGCACCTTCGCCAAGCTGGTGCAGCGTCTCTATGTGCCTGAAAGCGGACGGGTCATGATCGACGGCATGGATCTCGCGCTGGCCGATCCCGCGTGGCTGCGTCGCCAGATCGGCGTAGTCTTGCAGGAAAACGTGCTGTTCAACCGCTCGGTGCGCGAAAACATCGCGCTGGCCGATCCGGCGATGCCGATGGAGCGCGTGATCGCGGCGGCAAAGCTCGCAGGAGCGCACGATTTTATCCTCGAACTGGAAGAAGACTACGACACGATTGTCGGCGAGCGGGGCTCGACGCTTTCCGGCGGCCAGCGCCAGCGCATTGCGATTGCCCGCGCCCTGATCTCGGATCCCCGCGTCCTGATCTTCGACGAGGCAACCAGTGCGCTGGACTATGAAAGCGAGCGCATCATCCAGCAGAACATGAAGGAGATCGCCAGGGGGCGCACGGTCCTGATCATCGCGCACCGGCTCTCGACGGTGCGGGCGGCAGACCGGATTGTCACGCTCGATCACGGCCGGCTGGTGGAGGATGGTACCCACGACGCGCTGATCAAAACCGGCGGGCGTTATGCGGCGTTGCACCGGTTGCAGGGAGGAATTTATGAAGTCGGTTAGCGGCGCGCTTCCCAAGAAGCGGACTGAAATCGTCGTCCCGTTCCGGCGCATCAATGAAAGGCGCGAATTCGCCTTTCTGCCGGCCGCGCTCGAGATCGTGGAGACACCGCCATCGCCGATCGGGCGGGCGATCGTAGCAATTATCGTCGTGCTGTTCTGCGTAGCGTTGGTCTGGTCGTGGTGGGGCACAATCGACATCGTGGCTTCGGCGACCGGGAAAATCGTACCGAGCGGGCGCACCAAGATCATCCAGCCGTTCGAGACCGGGGTGGTTCGCGCCATCCGGGTGCAGGACGGGCAGGCCGTCAAAGCCGGCGACGTGTTGGTCGAGCTCGATCCGACCGTGAATGCCGCGGAGCGCGACCACCTCCAGAATGATCTGCTTGCCGAGCAACTCAACGTCGCGCGGATGCGCGCGGCGCTGGGGGCCGGCGATGATCATGCGGCCGACTTCGTTGCCCCTGCCGGTGCGGACCCGATCCTGGTCAGCACCCAGCGTCAGTTGTTGCTCGACCAGGTCACCGAGCATCGCGCCAAAATCGCCGCGCTCGCGCGTCAGCAGGCGCAGAAGGAAGCCGAACAGGCCACGACCGGGGCCGCCATTCACAAGCTCGAGGCGATGAT
>Ga0207689_10004136_pt1 | contig 13186 bp, 10 predicted proteins | sample KBSMisM52_FD_184312 | JGI IMG/M metagenome (GOLD analysis project Ga0207689, IMG submission 184312) | Miscanthus rhizosphere microbial communities from Kellogg Biological Station, Michigan, USA - KBS Miscanthus M5-2 (SPAdes) (version 2) | ecosystem: Host-associated > Plants > Roots >... | reverse complement strand
CCGCATTTACTTCGCTGATCGAGGCGCCGCAGCCCACCAGGGTTTCGTTTGCCGCACGTAAGTCGTCGAGCGTGATGTTGTCGGTACTCGGCAATTCAAACATGGCCGACCCACCACCTGAGATCATGAAAACGATAAGCGAGTTTTCGTGATCCGCCACCTCGAGCAAATGGATCGCTGCTTTCGCGGCGGCAAGACTAGCTTCATTAGGCAAAGGATGACCGCCCTCAAAATATTCCCATCCAAATACACGTCGTGGTCCAGAGAGAACACCCTTGAGGAATCCCTCGCCAAAAACCTTCTCACCTTCGTACGACATTCGCTCTGAAGCTTTTCCGATGGCGATTCCGAATACATTCAGCAATGGACTGACTTCAAACTCGGTGTCACCTACGACCAGGCGTGACTCATCGACCTGCACCTTTTCTCGTATCGCTGCCGCAGGATCGACGGCTCGCAAGGCTTCGCCGAAAATTTCATGCGCGGCAAGGCGCAACTCCATGCGATCGGACATGTTTGCTTACTCGACAGTGATTTGACCGCGCATCGCCAGGAAACGATGTTCACTGATGCCGCGCACCATAATCACATGTTCAGGTTTGGCGAACGGCCCGTATTTTTGGCGGTGCTCAATGATGCGTTGCGCCAGGCCCTTACCGATGCCCGGTAACGTTTCGAGTTCTTTGGCTGGCGCAGTGTTGAGGTTGATTCGCGAGGACGTCGAAAGGTTCTCGGCCTTTGAAAGGGAAGTTAGGTCAGTCGCAACTGAACGTGAACGTTTGGCGCACGCCAAGGCCGAAAAGAAAAGAGATACCGAAATCACCAACGTGAGAATTCGACGAAGGTGACTGCTGGCAGGATAAATTAGAATGATTGGAGTCATTCGCGGCGGCTCCGTAGGAGCCAGATATTTATAGTTCGCCTATGTCAGAGTCGACAAATAGCTCCGTAGGATCGAGATACTAGCCAAGACCACCCTGTGATGCCGCTCCTACGGAGCTTTAACCTTCAGATGCTGGCGCAGTGCTATAAATATTTCGTCCCTACGGGACTCTCGGAACGTGTTTACGCCGCCGCCCCTGGTAAGTGCAATTTGCTGGAAGTGTTACAAAACAAAAGCTTGTGACGCTCAAGTGTGCGATCTTCACAGGCTTATTCACAGAATCTGTGAAAGTAAACGATCAAAAAGCCACGCAAAAGTGAGCGTTCAGTCCACGCTTCCCGCCGATTTTGCCGCTACGGAAACATTACCTGAGCCAGTTGTCGTTGCCAGAGCAGGTTGCGCCGCTGCTTGTTCATGTTTTGCGTATCTATCTAAGCCAAATCCGAGGAAGAGCGTGGCAGCGATAATTGCGCTGGAAAAGAAATAAGGCGACGAGACACCGATGTAATCGAACGCCCAACCGTAAAATAGCGGGAAAATGATCCGCGCTATGCCGCCGTACGTCTGTTGCATTCCCATGTAAAGACCGCGTTCTCTTTGATTGACGACACGTGAAAGCAATGCCGTCACGCAAGGAAAAGTAAACGCAGTGCCGAGTGGAATCAGGGCCGTAGCAAGGGCCAGCATGCCGAAGTTCTGCGATAAAGGCATTCCGACAACACCAGCCGCCAACAGAATCAGGCCAAGGCGCGAAAGTTTCGCCTCACCCAGCCAATCGACCATTCGTCCCAGCAGGAGTACCCGCGCGAAGACCGAGATCGCGCCCGTGTACATGAAGAAATAACCGATCAACTCCTTGGTAACTGCGAAACGCGCGTTCAAGAAAAGTGCCAGCACCGCGAAGGTTCCCTGGAACGCTCCAATTGCAATCGCGTAAATCAGAATCAATCGCGATGAAGGCTCACTCGGTTGCGAGATCACACGCCAGATGGCTTGACGCGATTTGCGCGGCGGTTCGCCAGTTTCACGTGACATAGCGTCCTCAGCACCGCGAGGCTCGGTTAAATAGCGCGCCGCAAAAATGATGTTGATAAGGCAAAGAGCGGCGGCCAGAACTCCTGGCGCGGCACGGCCGAACGCAATCGTCGAGTGTTCACTCATCGCTTTGCTTGCGCCCAAGGTCACTGCGAAGGAGCCAATAACCGGACCTATGACAACGCCAAGATTCGTTGTTGCCGACAGCCAACCCAAAGCACGCGTACGATCCTTTGGTTCAGTTGAATCGGCGACGTAAGCTTGAATGACTCCGACAGTGCCGCCACCTGCACCCTGCACCAGGCGCGAAATGAACAACACCAACAATGAGTGAGCGAAGCCAAAAATGAGATAGGCAATTCCAGAAGCGGCCAAGGCGATGAGCAGCGTTGGCCGGCGACCGACGCGATCGGAAAACCTTCCCCAAAGCGGTGCGCTTAACAGTTGCGCAACGGTGTAAGAGGTGACGATGAACCCTGTGATGGTTCCGACGCCTATGGGAAAATGCCATACGGTCAAGCCAGACCCGCTTAACTCCTTCACATAAAACGGCAGCAGCGGAATGATCATCAGCAATCCAACCATATCGATGAACGCGGTGATCATGAGCGTAAAGAGCTTCGCCGGAATCTTTTTTACTTCGCGATAGAAGACGTAGAGCAGCGCAATCGCAATCGCGCCCAATAGCACGCGCACGAAAGGTGACTGGAAAGAGTGGGCGAGATTGGACTGGATCAGCAGCATCTCAGAAGATTGGAAATCCGCAGATTCCGCAGATTACACAGATTGGAAAAAACTGAACAGCGCCAAACGTGCTGAAAAGCACTGATGTGTTTTCAACCGACAGCAGATTACTACTTATCTGTGTAATCTGCGTAATCTGCGGATGTAACTTCACAACTCTTGACAACTTTTTACTTGACCTTGACACGCTGTCTGAAGGCTCGTCATATACTGGGCCCGAATTTCGTCGGAGGTCCCGACAGATGAAGAAACGAAAATTGATGGGCGGCTTCAATCGATTTCGACTAATTCTGACGCTCGGTTTGGCGGTGCTTTTGCCGGCCGCAGCGCTCATCGTGCTGAACTTCTATCAGTTGCGATCGTTCGAACGCGACAAGGTGCTCGAAAAGACCATTGATCGCGATTTTCAGGAAGTGCTGGCCTTCTCTGAAAAGACGATGAACAAAAAGATCTATGCGAAGGTCGATGAAGCCCGCGAAATGTTTCCCGCGCCGGAAGACCCGGAAAGAGAGGAAAAGTTAAACAAGATTCTCGCGGAGAATCCTGTCTTAACGCATGCTTTCCTGTTTGATGAACAGGGCGACGTGTTTCAAACGCAGCCTTCACAAGAGAGTGACAAGTACGTCCGGGAAGAGCACGACCGTTTGGAGGATTCGTATCGCGCGTGGTTTAGCAGCAAAACGGAAGCCAGAAGCCTGGTGGAAATGCTGCAAAAGAACGCACACCACACCTACTTTGGCGCTGACCAGGCAAAACGGGCCGATGGCCCGGGCTATTTGTTGACGGCCATTTTTGTCTTGCCAAACGTTGCAGGTGACCGAGTGGTAATCGGAGGGGTCACGTTCGATCCATGTTACATGAAAAGCACTTTCTTTCCGGCGATGCTCAACGAGTTGGTGAAAGACAAGTCTGCCGAGCAGAGCGGGAACAGCGTCGCGATGATTATTTATCATTTGGATCCGGACATGCGCGAGGTAAAACCGCTGGCCGCGACCGCAGGCTGGGGCGAAGGAAAACCGGAAGTGAGCCGTAAGTTTGAAGATGTCTTTAAAGGCCTGTCGCTGGGTATCAAGTTTCAAGGCACGAGTGTACAGCAGCTGGGTGAGTCGTGGATGCATCGAAATTTTATCGTCCTCGGAATTCTTTCGGCTTTGATCATCATCGGCCTGGTGCTGACCAAGCATGTCGTCAGCAAAGAAGTGGCCCTGGCGAAACTTAAATCAGATTTTGTTTCGAATGTTTCGCATGAACTGCGTACGCCGCTGGCCTTGATTCGCTTGTACGCTGAAACGCTCGAGCTGGGACGTATCACGACGAAGGAAAAGAAACACGAGTACTACAAAATCATTCGCAAAGAGAGCGAGCGACTTACGGGCCTCATTAACAACATTCTGGATTTCTCGCGCATCGAGGCGGGACATAAAGAGTACGAGTTTCGCGAAACCGACATTGGCGATCTGGTGCGCAACACGCTCGATTCATACCGTTATCAAATCGAGCAGCAAGGCTTCACGTTGAAAGAGGAAATCGATGAAAGCCTGCCGAGCGTATGCGTCGATCGGGAGGCCATCGCGCGCGCGCTGCTGAATCTAATGAACAACGCGCTAAAGTATTCGCCCAACGAGAAATTCTTACGCGTGAAGCTTTATCGCGAGAATGGATCGGTAAAACTTGAAGTTGAAGACCACGGCATCGGCATTACCAGTCGCGAGCAAACAAAGATCTTCGAGAAGTTCTATCGCACCGGCGATCCGCTCGTGCATAACACGAAGGGGAGCGGCCTCGGGTTGTCCCTGGTGCGCCACATCACCGACGCCCACGGCGGCAGCATCGACGTTGACAGCACGCCTGGAAAAGGCAGCAGGTTCACGCTGACGTTGCCGGTGAACGGGAAGACGCGGCCGGCGGCGGCGCGGCTTGAGGCGGCGCAAACCTAAAGCGCGCCCGGCACTTGTTTGAGGAGCCAACTTTCATGAGCAGCAAAATCAACGAAAACACGAAGTCGAATGGCCACGGAGCGGTGGCCGATGCCGGCAGTGAAAGACGGCCGCGCATTTTGATTGTCGAAGACGAGCCGGCGATGGTGGCGGGATTGCGCGACAACTTTGAGTACGAAGGCTACGAGGTGATCAGCGCCGGCGATGGCGCGGAAGGATTGGAGCGCGCGCTGGCAGATGATCCGGATTTGATCGTGCTCGACGTGATGATGCCGCGGATGAGCGGCCTGGAAGTCTGCAAGCAGCTTAAGTCTCAAAAACCTTCGCTGCCGATCATTATGCTGACGGCGCGTGGTCAGGAAGTAGATAAAGTTGTCGGTCTCGAATTAGGCGCTGATGATTACGTCACCAAGCCGTTCTCAATTCGCGAATTGATGGCGCGCGTAAAAGCCGTCCTGCGACGTGCCGTGCCGCATGCAGCGCCGCCTGAAATCTACAAGTTCAGCGATGTCGAAGTGAATATCCGCCACAATGAAGTGCTGCGGAACGGTTCGCGGGTGGAACTCTCGGCGAAAGAGTTTGCCTTGCTCGCCTATTTCATTGCGCATCCGGCTGAAACATTGTCGCGCGATCGTTTGCTCGATGCGGTTTGGGGTTACGAAAATTATCCGAACACGCGCACGGTCGATACGCACATCGTTCACCTGCGGCAGAAGTTGGAACCAAATCCTGAGGAACCGCGTTTCATTCTTACAGTGCACGGTACAGGTTATAAGTTTGTCGGTTAGTTGATTCACGCCGCCCAGTCGCCGGCGCCAAGCTCGCCCGTAACTTTCGTTCTCTTGATCACGGCAGGAGAGATCATGTCGCAATCATTCAATACAGCAGCAGCACCAAGAAAAGCGCTCGACGTTCGGCCGTACACCAGGCGACGGCCTGCGCGTAAGGTTGCCCGGCAAGAACTGGAAACGAAGCTCGCGGAACTGCAGAAAGACTACGCCGAATTGCACACTTCGATTTTTGAGGCGGCGCAAGTCCATCGCCGTCTCTGCGCGCCGCGGCATCTGCGCTTTGGCGACTTTGACATTGCGAACGAAATTTTCGCGGTGCGGCAGTTGCCGGGGGACTTCTTCAGCGTGGAAGAGATTGGCAAGGACGTTGTCTTCGCGCTTGGTGACGTCAGCGGGAAGGGACTTGCCGCCGGGATGTGGACGCCGCATCTGGTCGGACTGGTGCGTGCTCACACAACCGCGCAGGCCACGCCTGAAGCGATTGTCACCGATGTTAATCGGGCGATCTGTCGTGCATCGACACTTGGGCCGTTTGCGAGTTTGTTTTTGGCGAGACTAGACACTCGGACCGGCGTACTCAAATACTGCAGCGCCGGTCACCCGCCTGCATTTCTGTTGCGGGCGAATGGTGTGATGGAAATGCTAACTGATGGCGGATTGCTCCTGGGCGCGCTTGGTGAGGCTAAGTACGTTGCGGGGTCGTGCAAGCTAGGCGCCAGCGATACGCTCTTGATTTATTCCGACGGCATCACTGAAACGCTGAATAGCCTCAGTCAGGAGTTCGGCTACGAGCGACTTGAGCGTTATTTGCGCAGTTGCCACAGAGACTCCGCCGATTCAATTTTGTTTTCGGTACTTGGTGCCGTCCAGGATTTCGCCGCCACGCGGCCGCTGGTTGATGACATGTCGCTGGCGATTATCCGTCGAAATTAATCGGCAGATTACGCAGCTTAACCATCGCCGAACGGATTCGTCACCAGCGCAGCGACAAGCAGCTCAAACCGCCGTCCATCTTTTGAAATTCGGACATGTCGATGGCCAGCGTTTTATAGCCTAGTTGTCGCAGCGCGCTTGCTAATTGCTCGTAACCCGCCGCTATCACGACGTAATCGTTGACCTTCACGCAGTTCGCCGCATAATCTTCGCCCTTTGGAACCAGCATCTGCTGGAAATCCGCAAACTCTTTGCGTCCGGCGAGCGCCTCAGTAACTACCACTCGATTATCGCCGAGATAGGCCAGGCCACTTTTCAGATGCAGCAGCGAATCGATATCTCGAATATCGACGAAGCTGCTCGTGTAACCATGATCAGCGAGAAAACCTGCCAATTGCTCTGCCGCCGATTCATTTGTTCGCGCGGATAAGCCGATGAAGTAATGTTTGCCGGCTTCACAAACGTCGCCACCGTCCAGTGTGCCGGGCGGTTCGATTTGGTGGATGGCATTCTCCGGCAGCACCTGCTGAAAAACGGTGCGGATGGTTTCGACCTCACCGACGCGACTCGTTGCTCCCGGCTCAGTCAGAACCGCGATGTGTCCCAGCCGGTCAAGGTCAGCTTTCGAAGAAGAAGGCGAGTTCACCATAACTGCCGTGTCTTCAACGAAACACGAATCCGGATAATTTGAATCTGCGACCAGGCGAATCAAACCCAACCCGCACCGTTCGAGCGCCGCGCAATACGCGTCGTGCTGCTTCAGTGCTAATCCGTAATCAGGCGCGCCTAGTCCTGCGGTCGTCAAACCTTCGGCAAAGTTCGAGGCCGGTGGGCGCACGATGGCCTTAGTCAACATTGCGGCGATGGTAACGTGGCGCGCTCAGGCGTACAATGGCGCGCATCCCAACCTGAGGAGACTGGGCGAGTATGTCTGACCCACATCAATCCGAAGCGACCACTGAACAACTTGTAATGACCGATGAAATGCGCGAAGCGCTGCGCGGTGCCCATGTTACCGATGAGGAAGCCTTCACCGCCGGTGAGCAACAGGTCGAAGACATGATCGCCGCAAATGAACCGCTCGGCGATATTCTCGACACACTGGTGCGTATGATTGAAGCGCAATCGCCGGGAATGTACTGCTCGGTGCTCTTGCTCAGTCCCGACGGGAACCATATTGAACACGGCGCGGCACCCAGTCTCCCGGAGTCTTACGTCAAAGCGGTCGATGGGGAGCCGATTGGACCAAAGAACGGTTCGTGCGGGACGGCCATGCATCGCGGCGAACGCGTAATCGTAACCGATATCCTGACGGATCCGCTTTGGGAAGATTACCGTGCGTTAGCGGAGGGCACTAGTCTGCGGGCGTGCTGGTCGACGCCGATTCTCTCTCGACGCGGCAAAGTCCTCGGTTCGTTTGCGATGTATTACGCGCAACCGCAAGCGCCCACCGGTGAGGAAGCGCGCCTTACCGAAACCGCAACTCGACTCGCCGCGAAAGCCATCGAAAACCGTAATGCTTCGCGCTGAAGAGTGACTTAACATTCGCGCCAAACGCCCACCGCTCACTTCTTCAGAAGCGAATTCTTATCCAGCCACGCGATCACCGCGCCATCAAACTCTTTCGACTTCTCCATCATGAGGAAATGGCCGACGCCATCGAAGATCTGAAAATCGAGCTTCGGCGCGATCGCGCGAAACGATTCTTCGGCGTTCGGCGGTAACAGAGCGGTCTTTGCCATGATCGCAAGCACCGGCACATTGATTTTGTCGTCACCCCAAATTGAATCGTCCAACATGCCCTCAAAAGCGCTCACCAGGACATACTGTGGAGTGCTCATTGAAGCAGCGCTGATACGCTGCTTAACATCGGCGGCGAGATTGGGGCCGGCGATGAAGCCCATCATTTGGTTAACCGCGTCCTGGTATTTGGGCCCGCGGAACCCTGCCATCATCTGATCGATCATCGCTTTGTCCCCAAACGGCCTGAGCGATCCATCGACGATGACAATTCCGAGAGTCTTTTCCGCGTACTTGCGGTAGAACTGGCGCGCAACGGGCGTCCCCATGCTGTGACCAACAAGCACTGCGCGCTTTACCTTAGCGTCGCGCATTACTGCGTCAACCGCGCGCGCAAAATAGTCCATGCTGTAAGTCGTCTGCGGCTTGTCGCTCTGACCATGTCCGGGAAGCTCAAGGACGATGACGCGATTTCGCTTGCTGAGATCGGCGACGTTGTCACGCCAAGCATCGGCGCTTTGCGTCCAGCCATGAATCAATACCAGCGCTTCATCGCCTTTGCCATAGTTGACGTAATGGATGCGCGCGTCGTCGAGTTTCGCGAAGCGCGATTCACCACTCGAAGTCTGACCGACCGCAGTCCCGGCCGTTAGCGCCGACGCAAAAACAATTGCCATCGAGAATAGGTAGCTTTTTTGGAATCTCATCAATCAGTCTCCTAACATATCGGGATTTTACGACGACGGAGGAAGTAATAACCACTCGACGGGTAACGATGGCACTGCCGGCAAGCGGATGTTAAGCTTCGTCTGCCCAACCCATGAAATCCAACGGCGCTAACTCAATTCATTACCGCAACTGCAATCTGTCTGAAGCAATCTGCGGCATCGAGATCACCCGTGACGGCGACCATCTCATCATTCGCGGTGACAAAGACGACCCGTTCAGTCGCGGATTCATCTGCCCGAAAGCCGTTGCCTTACAGGACATTCACTATGACAAAGACCGTCTGAAGCAGCCGGTGCGCCGCACCGCGAATGGTTGGCAACGCATCGACTGGAACGAAGCATTCGACGAAGTGGCGCGGGAACTCAAACGTATCCAGACGCAGCATCGACAGAACGCCGTGGCCACGTATCTCGGCAACCCGACCGTTCACAGTTACGGGGCGATGCTATTCGCCCCCGGGTTCATACGCAGTCTGCACACGCGCAACAAGTTCTCGGCCACGTCTGTCGATCAATTGGCGCATCACGTCGCCGCGTACTTAATGTTTGGTCATCAACTGCTGCTACCGATTCCGGACATCGATCGCACAAAGTTCCTGCTGATGCTCGGCGCGAACCCCGCGGCTTCAAATGGCAGCATGATGACTGCGCCCGGCATGCCGGAGCGGTTGAAAGGAATCCGGGCGCGCGGCGGCAAAGTCATACTCGTTGATCCCCGGCGCAACGAGACGGCGGCGTTGGTCGATCGTCACCTTTTCATTCGGCCCGGGACAGACGCGCTCTTCTTGTTGGCGCTGCTTCACGTGGTGTTCGCGGAAAAACTGATGCAACTCGGCACATTGTCGTCAATGACCGATGGTTTGGAAATCGTCGAGCAGCTGGTTTCGGAGTTCGCTCCGGACCGTGTTGCCACGATCGTCGGGATCGACGAGCAGGAGGTGCGCCGCATCGCGCGAGAGTTTGCATCAGCCGAATCCGCCGTTTGTTACGGTCGAATCGGAGTCAGCACGCAGGAGTTTGGTGGTCTGTGCCAGTGGTTGATTAATGTGCTCAACATCGTTACCAGGAATTTGGATCGTGCCGGCGGTGCCATGTTCACTTTGCCCGCATTCGATCCGGTGACGGCGCCACAAGCAATCGCGCCACGTGGGAGCTTCGGACGCTGGCATAGCCGGGTGCGCAGGTTGCCGGAATTCGCGGGCGAGTTGCCGGTGGCGGCGCTTGCTGAAGAGATTCTCACCGCAGGTCCGAGACAGATTAAGGCGGTCGTGACCCACGCCGGCAACCCAGTGCTCTCCACACCGAATGGGCGTGAATTGGATCGCGCGCTGGCGGGTTTGGAGTTCATGGTGTCGATCGATTTTTACATCAACGAGACGACACGTCATGCGCACATCATTCTGCCGCCGACTGGCCCGCTCGAGCGTGGTCATTACGACCTCGCATTTCATCTCCTTGGTGTGCGCAATGTGGCGAAGTTCTCGCCGCCGCTGTTTGAAACCAACGGCGAGCGGCGACATGACTGGCAAATCTTTTTCGAGCTGCAAACGCGTATGGAAAGCAGCGGCGCGCTGGGCCGGATGAAGCGGGCCGTGGGCAGCCGTTTTCTGGGACCCGAAAGAATTCTCGACCTCGGTTTGCGTCTTGGCCCTTATGGCGACAGGTTCAATCCATTTTCGAAAGGATTAAATTTGCGCAAACTGAAGAAGGCGGTGCACGGCATCGACTTCGGTCCGCTGACGCCTTGTCTGCGCACTCGTCTGCAGACGGCGGACAAACGGATTCATTTAGCGCCGGAAGTGTTCGTCAAAGACATTGCTCGATTGAAAGAGTCGAGGCGTTGGGAGCGCGGGGATCCTGCCCGCATAGAATCGACGGAGTCTCGTGACGCGGCGGCATCAAATGGTCAGCTACTTCTGATCGGCCGGCGGCAACTTCGCAGCAACAACTCTTGGTTGCATAACGCGGAACGACTCGTGAAAGGCAAACCGCGATGCACGCTGCTCATCCATCCGGCCGATGCCGCGGATCGCGGAATGGAACAAGGACAAACCGTCAGGGTGCGATCAGAAACAGGATCGATCGAGATCGCGTGCGAGATTTCTGACGAGATAATGCGCGGTGTCGTCAGCATTCCGCACGGCTGGGGTCATAATCGAAAGGGAAGTCAGTTAACGATTGCGGAACAACACCCGGGTCAAAGCATTAACGATCTCACCAACAATCGCTCCGTCGATGCACTCTGCGGGACCGCTGCGTTCAATGGGACGCCGGTGACTGTTGAGTTGCTCAACTAATATTCATGGTTTGGTCTTTGGTTTGAGGTTTTCAGTTTTCAGTTTCTAATTTTCAATTCTTTGTCGTCTTAAGCCCTCCCTTACGGTCGGGCTACTGCTCACTGCCACTGCTCACGGTTTTCTGCAGGCTGTTCTCAGCATCGTTACACCGGCGGTACCGGGCGCGACGTCCTGAAAAGGCTCGTCGTCATCGCGATTGGTCGTTTCTAAGACCGTCCCCGCCTTGTCGTATTGGATGACTGTCTTGACTCGCAGTTGATCGCTACGGCATTTCATCTCGTACAGTACCAGCGCGAAATCGCCGTCCGTGTTCTTATGCTCTTCTTTGATCCACGACTTGAGCACACCCGTTTGCGCATCACAGTTTGTCTTGCGAGGGTTGTACCAGAAGTGATTGTTGGAGGATTGGCCAAGTGAGAACCACTGGTTCGGTCGATTCGACTCGGCAATCATGTCTGCGCGGTCTTTGTAATAAACGCCGCACGGCGACGACAAAGGCTTATCGACAGTTGCAGTCCTTTTCGGCGAAGTTTTTTTCGGCGCCGCTTTCGCCGGCGCAGTAGCGGGTTTCTCTGTAGCTGTCTTGCCGCCGCCCACCGATTCGTTGTTTGCGGTTTGCGCGAATGCCGACGTCGCCAGCAAAACGAGAGCTGGAGCAATGATTAACTTTCGCATTTGAGTCGCCTTATATCACCAATTGTTCAGAAGCGCGAGAGGATGAATTTGGAGTGCGCTGGCAAAGCGAAGCGCCGACGGCGCTTTGGATCGCATTTCACCACCAAGACACAAAGACACCAAGCTCTGGAAGTTTTTGTTCTTTTCTCTTCGTGCCTTTGTGTCTTTGTGGTTAAGCGGGTTGCCGTCTGCTTCCGTCCCCATCTTTCCTGGAGTGGAATCGCTAAAAGTGGTATAAGAAAATCACGCTTGCCATCGTCTCCCCAAAACTGATTCCCCCAATTTCAGAACAGTGAGCCTCTGTTCTTCCTGCCTCCCGACAGGCATTTGAGGGTCTCATGTTTCGACAGCTATTTATCGTTCTCCTCGTGCACTCCGGTCTTTTCTCTGTCCAGTTACAGGCCCAAAACGATCCGATCGTGCGGCCCAGACGGATCCAGACTGCTCCCGCATCGGTTGAACCGAATATTCGCGAGACGCAGTCAGAGAGCGCTGACGCTGATGCGAAACGGCTCTACAAGATCGGCGTCCGCTATGGCAATGCCGGTCTTTATGAACAGGCCGCTGAGATGTTTGAGCGGGTCGTGAAGTTGAAACCTGATTACGGCGATGCCTATCTGAGCCTCGGCCACGCTTACTATGACCTGCGCCTGTGGGAGCAAGCCGTTGACAATATTGAACGCGGGCTCGCGCTCAAGCCAGGCGATAAGGATTCAAGAAAGCGGCTGGCCGACGCTCAAAGAATGTTGGAACAGCAGACGGTCAGTGGAAGAAAAGCCACGACGCCCGCTAATAGTTCAGGCCGTAGTGCGATCAGCCCCAGGATGTCTTCGCCCATCGCTGAGAAAATCGACGCGGCTGCCAAGGCTAACGCCGACGAAGGACTGACAAAAATCTACCGGGTTGGTCCGGGCGACGTTCTGGATGTGCGTTTGACTGATGGCGTGCCGGCGCAGTCAACCTTGTTCACTGTAAGTGCGGCAGGTTTCCTCGAGCATGCTGAACTGAGCACGCCGATTCGCAGTGCGGGGCTGACTGTTGATGACATCGCCGCGCGGATCGAAGAGGATCTCAAACAACGATCGTCAATCAAGAATCCGAGAGTATCTGTCGCGGTCGAGGAATACATCAGCCACACTATCCTCGTCAGTGGTTTGGTAAAGGAACCCGGCACCAAGAGCCTCAAGCGCGAGGGCATTCCACTTTTCGTCGTAATCGCGGACGCGCAACCCTTGCCCGAAGCCGGCCGCGTGAGTGTGCAGCGCAACGCCTCGAACGAAAGTTTCCTGATTGATCTCTCGGAAACTTCTGCGCTCAAGATGTTGGTCCGCCCAGGTGACGTCGTTAGCCTGCTCGAACGAGAGGCCCAGTTCTTTTATTTGAGCGGCCTAGTGAAGTCCCCGGGAGAGAAAATCTTCCGCCG
>Ga0207689_10004134_pt1 | contig 13188 bp, 13 predicted proteins | sample KBSMisM52_FD_184312 | JGI IMG/M metagenome (GOLD analysis project Ga0207689, IMG submission 184312) | Miscanthus rhizosphere microbial communities from Kellogg Biological Station, Michigan, USA - KBS Miscanthus M5-2 (SPAdes) (version 2) | ecosystem: Host-associated > Plants > Roots >... | reverse complement strand
AAAAAGATCACTTAAAAACATATTCGCCCTTCCTACACGAATAACCGAAAGTTGGATGCCACTTTCACGCATGATCTCCAAACCATAACGGAATGAAAAAACGATTCCCTCCTGTATGGCGCGAAAAACGTGAGCCTTTGAATGCTTGTTAAGGTCGATATGTAAAAGATGCGCTCCCACGATTTTGTTTTCAAATATCCTTTCTGCCCCATTCCCAAATGGCAACACAAATAGCCCATCACTTCCGGGCTGTATTTGCGATGCCTGTTTGTTCATCTCATTATAATTCGTCGCTGACAGATCTTTTATCCACCGGTTCATAATGCCGGTGCCATTGATACATAATAAAACCCCTACCCTTCGTTCTGCTTTACTATGATTCACATGGGCAAATGCATTTACTCTCGAAAGTTTGTCAAAATACAAACCATCGGTCACGGCATAGATCACTCCCGATGTTCCCGCCGTAGCAGCCACTTCACCCGGGTGAAATACATTCAATGAAAGCGCATTGTTTAACTGGTCGCCCGCTTTATAACTTACAGGAATGCCTGGTTTCAGCGAAAGTTCTTTTGCAACTTCCAGCGACAAAGACCCATGACAGGAAAAAAGAGGTTTTACTTCCGGAATGATTTTTTCGTCAAAACCGAAGCAGTTCATTACATCCTTCGACAATTCATCCTCTTTGAAATCCCAAAGGATTCCTTCTGATAACGCAGAGGATGTGGTTGTGATCTCGCCGGTTAATTTCATGGCTGCAAAATCACCCGGCAACATCATTTTATGAGAACGCTCAAAGATTGTTGGTTCATTTTCTTTTACCCACGAAAGCTTGGAAGCTGTAAAATTCCCGGGTGAATTGAGCAGAGCACTCAATGATCTCTGTTCACCAATTTTTTTGAAAGCTGCATTTCCAGTTTCCACAGCGCGGCTATCACACCAGATGATACTGTCACGCAAAACTTTTTGTTGCTTATCGACCAATACCAATCCATGCATCTGGTAAGCAATGCCGATTGCCGCAATGTCTTTGGGATCGAATTTGCCCGCAGCATTTACTTTTTTTACTGCCTCTTTGATATTCTGCCACCACATTTCGGGCGATTGTTCGGCCCAGCCGGTTTGCAGTGATGTGATCGTGACCTCTTCGCCAGGATATTGTGCAGAGGCAATACTTTGCTGGGTATCTGCATCTACAACGGAGACTTTAATAGAAGATGTTCCAAGGTCAATTCCGAGTAATAACATTTTTTCTTTGTATAGAAATCAAATTTAACGTTGAACGATGAGAATTGAACATTGAATATTTATGAAAAGAAATGTTCAGTATTCATTGTGAAGTCTATGCATTGGCCAATGCCCTGTCAAGATGAACATATCCCCCATCAACATGTATCAATTGACCGGTCGTGTGACTTGATCGGGACGATAGTAAGAAAGCTACAGCGCTGGCGATCTCTTCAGCAGTGGTCATGCGGTTCCCCAATGGGATCTTTGATTCGATCTCTTTCAACTTTTCTTCAGGACTGGGCAAGGTCCTTATCCATTTCTCATAGAGCGGCGTAAAACATTCGGCAACTATTACAGCATTGACCCGAATGCCGTACTTCAATAATTCAACGGCCCACTCCCTTGTGAGTGCATTGCGACCGCCATTGGCAGCGGCATAAGCGGACGTATTTCCTTGTCCTGTTTCAGCAGTCTTTGAGCCAATATTCACGATAGCGCCCTTTGACTTTTTTAATTCAGGTAAAGATAATTGCGCCATCAAATAATAATGTACGAGGTTTTTGTGAAGACTTTGTATGAATCTTTCATAATTGCCACTCTCTAGTCCGACTCCGTCATTTATTCCGGCATTATTTACCAGCCCATCAATCCGATGAAATTTTTCGATGACAGCATTTACAGCCTTTACACATTCTGAAGGGTCCGTTAATTCAGCTGCTACCTGCCAGGCTTTACCGCCATTCGCTTCAACCTCATTTAATGTTTTAAGATTGTCTTTTTCATTTCTGCCCACGATAACCGGGCATGCTCCCTCAGCGCCAAGAAGTTTTACAATGCCTTCACCAATGCCTTTTGCACCGCCTGTAACAATAATGATCTTATTTTCTAATTGCAGATCCATATGTCAACCCCAGAGGCTGTCTCAAAACACCCAGAAAATTAAATCTCACGCAACGGCGCCCAGACGCAGCGTTGAAAATCATTACCACTATTCTTCGCGACGACGCCTTTGCGAGAAATAAAAATAACTTGTGAGATAGCCTTCCTTATTTAAAGATTATAAAATTTAGTTGCGTTGTCACCAAAAAACAGTTCTTGTTCCGTTTCAGAAAACGAAGAAAAATATTCCTGGACTATCCCAAGCATTTGCTCATAGGAAGCGGCTACCAGGCAAACGGGCCAATCAGAACCATAGAGGATGCGGTTGGGTCCAAATGCTTCGATGACCACATCTATATAAGGCACAAAATCATCCTGCTTCCAATTCGTCCAATCTGCCTCTGTAACCATCCCTGAAATTTTGCAATACACATTTTCAAACCTGGCTATGTTTTGAATCTCCCTTTTCCAATGGCTGATTTCGTTTTTTCTAATTCCAGGTTTCGCCAGGTGATCAATTACAAACTTCTGGTGCATAAATGCACCCACAAATTCAGGAACATATTTTAACTGATCCGGATAGATCAGGATATCATAAGTAAAACCAAATTTTTCCAGTTGGCTGACCCCATTCATAAATTCAGGCTTCAGCATCAACGACCTATCTGTTTCGCCCTGCAATACATGCCTGAAACCTTTCATCTTTTTAAAAGAACTATAGTAAGACAACCGTTCCTCTATATTATTTGCCCGCAGATCGACCCAGCCAACAGCCCCTTTAATAAAATCATTTTCTTCAGCATTCTTCAACTGAAATTCGTTTTCATTTTCCGATTGGTCACTTTGCACAACGACGGAACCATCGAAATCGTTATTTTTCAGCACTGGCTGAAGATCCCGGGGAAGAAAGTCTTTTTGGATAACCGCCATATCATCATTTATCCAACTGTCCCGCACAGGATCGAATTTCCAGAAATGCTGGTGGGCGTCAATTCGCATACCTCCAACCCCTGAAGGAAAGTTTCGAGCAGTACTCATTGTACAACAGTATAAGCCTGGTAGGCTTTCACATTTTGTTTTGCTTTCCCTAATCCATCTATTCCTAATTCGACTGTGTCTCCATCCTTCAGATAAACATTTGGTTTCATTCCCAGGCCCACGCCGGCAGGAGTTCCGGTAGAAATTACATCTCCGGGCAGCAAACTCATGAACTGGCTCACGTAAGAGACCAGGAATGGAATTTTAAAGATCAGGTTTGAAGTGGTTCCATCCTGCATTGTCTTTCCATTCACGCTTAGCCACAAACGCAAATTGTTTACATCTTTCATTTCATCCTTTGTGACCAACCACGGCCCCAGCGGCGCAAATGTATCACAGCCTTTGCCTTTATCCCAGGTTCCATTCCTTTCCAATTGAAAATTACGTTCGCTTACATCATTGTGTAAACAATAACCCGCCACGTAATTCATAGCATTGGCCTCGTCTACATAACTGGCTTTTTTTTCGATCACCACAGCAAGTTCTACTTCCCAATCTGTTTTTTCGGAATTTTTTGGGATGATGATGTCATCAAATGGTCCACACAGCGAGGAAGTTGATTTTAAAAAAATAACCGGCTCAGTGGGGATCGCCGCATTTGTTTCTTTTGCGTGGTCGGCATAATTCAAACCAATGCAAACAATTTTTGATGGTCTTGCAATTGGACTTCCCAATCTAACATCGCCATCGATTTTGGGAAGACGACCTTGATTTTCTTTCAACAAATCGTCCAATCGCCCCAGTCCATTGCTTCCGAAAAAATCCTCATTGTAATCTTCGCAAAACCCTGACACGTCATAGTGAACACCATCAATGACTATCCCTGGTTTTTCTTCACCGTTTTTTCCAAATCGGATCAGCTTCATGTGCAAAAATTTTTTTTGATCATTGTATCTGTATGATGGTATCAATATCGTCCCATGTTATACCATCGGCATATACAAACACTCCCTCGGTTTGTTGTTTGAACTTAAGAGTTTTCTTATCACTGAATGAAATGACATTCTTTACCTTTTGTTGCACGCCCGGAATAAATATATAAACTCCCGCAGGTTTTTTCAAAACATGAGCAAAGATGGTCTTATCTTTTACGGTGATCACTCCCCATTCCTGTGGCGGGATAATATTTCCTTTTGCCCCATAAATAGTTTCTCCGTTTTGCTTCATCCAGTTGCCCATCGCCTTCAATGTGTCTTTGAATTCAGTTTGAATTTCGCCATTGGGCATCGGGCCGACATTCAATAGAAAATTAGCATTGTGCCCTGCAGCGTTCACCATATAATGAATAAGCTCTTTCACCGATTTATACGACACGTCGGTAATATTGTATCCCCAGGAATTATTCATCGTCTCGCATGTCTCCAGCGGCAATGCAGAAACGGATGCACCCCCAAATCCGGTGGTATTATTACCAGGAAGGTCTTTTTCAAACATCTGGAAATCTTCCCCGGGCAATGGAGTGATGTGATGATTGTTGCCTACCAGACATTGAGGTTGCAGTTTGTGAATAAGATCATAGATCTCTCTGAAATGCCAGTCAACGCGAGGCGTTGGATTGTCATGGTTGTCATTGTCCAACTGATCCCAATAGCCATCAAACCAGATGCCTGCTATCTCGCCATAGTTGGTCAGTAATTCTGTCAACTGGCTTTTCATGAATTGAATATAGTCATTCCAGTTACCATGTACCGTTCTGCCTGTGCCGTGGCCTGTATTGCCAGTCCAATACGAATAATCATCTCTTCTCCAATCCAGCAGCGAATAATATAGGAAGAGGCCAACACCTTGCTTATGGCATTCATCTGCCAGCATCTTCACAATGTCTTTGTGATAGGGTGTATTCATAATGTTGAAGTCGGAGAATTTTGTATCCCACATACTGAATCCATCATGATGTCTTGTGATCAGTGTGATATACTTCATGCCGGCATTTTTTGCCATGCTCACCCATGCCGCCGCATCAAATTGAATGGGATTAAAAAAGTCTTTAAGCCTCGTATAATTCTTTACGCTGATATTCCTGACCTGCATCACCCACTCACCTGAGCCGGGGATGCTGAAAGGTCCCCAGTGAATAAACAATCCGAACCTCGCATCGCTAAACCATTCTCTCGCCTTTAAGTTCTCCGGTGTTGGTGTGTAGGGTTGAGAAGAAATATGTCCGAAGACAATAACACTAAAGAACGATATCAATAAGTATTTCATGTATCGTATTTTAATTGTTCAATTTTACAAATCCTCCATCGATCAAATAATCGCACCCTGTGATAAAACCTGCTTCTTCACTGCAGAGATACAAAGCAAGGCTGGCGATCTCTTCCGGTTTGCCCATTCGCCCAATGGGCTGGGTTTTGGATAATTTGTCAAACATCTCCTTTTCCTTTCCAGGAAAATTTTTTTGGAGATAGCCATCCACAAAAGGTGTATGCACTCTTGCCGGCGAAATGGAGTTACAGCGAATATTGGACCCGAGATAATCCTTTGCTACCGATATGGTCATTCCGATCACAGCTCCCTTTGTCATCGAATAAGCAAACCGGTCCGGTAAGCCCACAGCAGCGGCAACGGAAGCCATGTTCAAAATACAGCCGGCGTTTTTCTTTTTCATTATCGGGATCATTTCATGCATGCAATTGTACATGCCCTTAACATTTACATTGAACAAACGAACGAGGTCTTCTTCAGCAGTAGTTTCTATTGTTCCCACATGTGCAATGCCTGCATTATTCACGAGAATGTCGATGACAGGTATGCCGGCTACAATACTTTTTACATTTGCCTGGTTTGTTACATCACATTCATGAAAAAAAGATTTGCCTCCCAATGTGTTGATCTCTTCAACAACTGCTTTTGCATTCTCATCAATATCTAAAATATGGACTTCACTTTCCTGCTTCGAAAATAACAATGCAATGGCTTTTCCAATACCGCTTCCACCACCGGTAATAACTGAAATCTTATTTTTTAGACTGAACATGGTATTAATCCAAAGCGGAGCTTTAACTAATTATCTACTAATCATCTCGTCTATGAGACCTTTGTGGCCGTTGTGATCCTTGTGCTCCTTGTAACCAATTTTATTCCGGAGGAAAGGTCACGAAGTACGCAAAGGACTACACAGAACACTAAGAAAGTTTTCAAGGATTTACGGCAAAAATTCTCTCCATCAATCTCCACTTCTCTCCGGGCCTACCGCCTGGTATTGCCTGCTGATACTTCCACATCAATCGCTCCCATTCCTGTACTTTTTTATTCGCCTCATCCATCTTCGCCTTTTGCTCAAATGTAAAATCATCATTCGTTTCCATGATCATAAAAAGCCGGTTGCTGATCCTGTAAATTTCCATTTGCTGAATCCCTGCATCTTTAATACTCTTCAAAATTTCCGGCCAGACTTTGCGATGGTATTCTTCGTACTCATCAATGAGCGCGGCATCATCCTTCAGATCCAGTGCAAGAGAAAAACGTTTCATACTATTTGCGTTTGAACCACTGCATCACGACTGACGGCAACTTTATAGCCTTTCAACCCAAAAAACAAAACAACGACGAAACAGATCAAGGGTACTATGTACCCGGTCTGGATGTTTTTTGTTGCATCTGAAATAAGACCAAGGACCGGTGGTAAGGCCGCGCCACCAACAATGGCCATTATGATAAGACTGGATCCCATTTTTGTTTCATGGCCAAGACCTTTTATTCCCAATGCAAAAATGGTAGGGAACATGATCGACATAAAAAACCCGATGCCGATCAATGCATACACGGTAACCATTCCTTCGCTGAATATGGCAACCAGTGAAAGCAAAATATTGATGGCTGCATAAAGAGATAGTAACCTGGCAGGTTGAATATATTTCATGATAAATGTTCCAAAAAAACGGCCCGTCATAAATGCAATACCATAGCCCCAACCAAGATATTCTGCCGCAACTTTTTCATTAAGACCGGCTGACCTGTGTGCAAGATTAATGAAAAAGCTTGTCACACAAACCTGCGCCCCTACATAAAAAAATTGCGCGATCACAGCCCAGGTAAGGTGTTTGTGCCGCAGGGTGTGCAATAAATTTTTCCTTTCTGTTTTTTCTTCTTTTATATCAGGAAGCTTCGTAAGCAAAAACAAAACTGCCACAGCAAGTATGATCAGGCCGATGACAATATAGGGACCCTTTACACTTGCTGCTTCAGATTGCAGATAGACATTCCGCGTTTCCTGGCTCATTTGGGCCAGGTCAGCATCCGTATACTCTTTGCCAGAGAGGATAAATCGACCCCCGATCAAGGGGGCTACGGTCACCGCGAGACCGTTGAACGACTGCGCCAGGTTCAAACGTTGCGTAGCAGTTTCTTCAGCGCCTAAAACCGTGGCATAGGGATTTGCCGCTGTTTCCAACATGGCGAGACCACAGGCGATGATAAACAACGCAGCAAGAAAAAATGCATATTCTCTAGTATTAGCAGCAGGCACAAATAGAAAAGCTCCCAATGCAAAAAATGTCAGGCCGATTATTATGCCAGACCGATAACCCAACCTTTGCATGATCATTCCGGCGGGAATGGCCATGATAAAATAAGCAATGAACACGGCTGAATCAACTAACGAAGATTGCAGTGTGTTTAACCGAAAAGCTTTTCTCAGGTGAGGGATCAATATGGAATCAAGATTGATGATGAGTCCCCAGAAGAAAAATAAACTTGTGACCAGTATAAATGGTACAAAATACTTGTTTGCTTGGCTCATTACAATTGGTTTGGTTGATTCATTGAAATTTGAAAAGCTCTATTTCACAGAAAATTTATACACCGTGGTTTCCCTGTATGTTTCGCCGGGTTTTAAAATGGTGCTGGGAAATGAAGACTCATTTGGGCTATCCGGATAGTGCTGGGTTTCTAAACACAGACCTGCATGTGCAACATACCTTTGTCCTCCTTTTGTTGTCTGTAAATCTCCATTAAGGAAATTTCCCGAGTAGAATTGAATACCAGGCTGCGTTGTAAATACTTCCATATAGCGGCCACTCGATGGATCATAAACCGTTGCTGCCTGGTGTTCCCGATAGCTATCGGCATCATTTCCTTTCTTACTTAATATTAAGTTGTGATCGAATCCTCCTTTTATTTTGTCAATATCTTTTCCAATTGCTTTCGGGGTCGTGAAATCAAACGGCGTTCCTTTCACATCGTCGATCTGCCCTGTCGGAATTAACTGGTCATTCACGGGCGTGTATTTATCAGCATTTAACTGCAGTACATGATCCACTACTGTGGAATCCTTACCCGCAGACAAATTAAAATAGGAATGATTCGTCAGGTTTACAGGAGTAGCTTTATCAGTACTAGCGGTATAATCAATTTTTAAGGAATTGTCTGAGCCCAGTGTGTATACTACCTGTACATTCAAATTTCCCGGGTAACCCTCTTCTCCATCCTTGCTTTGATAGGTCAGCTTCAAACTGCTGTCACCAATTTTTTCTGTATTCCATATTACTTTATCGAAACCAACGTTTCCACCGTGCAGGCTATTACCAAAATTGTTTGCCGCGAGTTTGTATGTTTTGCCGTCCAACGCAAATTTTGCGCTGGCAATACGGTTGGCGTAACGGCCCACCAAAGCTCCCATGTAGGGGTTACCTTTTTGCACATATCCACTAAATGTTTCAAAGCCCAGCACGACATCACCCATCTTTCCGTTTTTGTCAGGCACTATGAGTTTTGTTATAGTGCCCCCATAGTTTAAAATGCCTGCCTGCATGCCAGATGAATTAGTCAGAGTGTATTCTGTAACGGGTGCATTATTATAATCCCCAAATGGTCTTTCTTTAATACTTGCTTTCATCGAATCTGCGGTTTCGTGTGCTGTCCCTTCATTGGAAGCTGAACTGTTGTTGTTGTTACAGGCACAAAAAAATAGAAAAATAAGGGAACATAAAAGATACGCTTGTTTGTTCATATGGCTTTTTTTAAATGGGGAGTTTAACAGACGAATCTATAAATTTTTCATACAGGTTTTAAAAAATCATGTATAAAAATATCATCAAAGTCATTGATAAAGCCAATGACATTTTTATAATCAGTAAATTCTTCCTTGCCATGCAGGCTCGTAATGATGATGCACTTCATCCCTGCATTCAAAGCAGATTCTGCGCCCTTTGGAGAGTCTTCAAAAACAAGGCAATCCCCGAATGGAAGTTTTAAGACATCGGCACATTTTAACCAGGTCTCCGGATCAGGCTTGCTCCGGGCAACGTCATCAGCACTCACCAGCGCATCAAAATAGCTCCTTATTCCCAGCCCGTCCAGGACAAAATCTATATTGAAGCGGATCGCGGCTGAGCCGATCCCCAGTTTTATTCCTGCCTCATAAGATTCTTTTAAAAATCTTTCAAGCCCATGGAGCAGTTTTAAGTACGGACGAAAATGCCGTTGATACTGACTCTCTTTTTCAAAACTCAATTTATCCTTTTCTTCTTCGGTAAACTTGCCGGGCAGTATTCTTTCGATCAGTTCATGATTTTTTCCATAACACTCCGCTTTCATCCTTTCCATGCTGATATTAGCGCCGAATTCATTCAGGATGCGATACCAGGCTGTGATATGATACTGCATGTCGTTGATCATTGTTCCATTCATGTCAAATAAAAATGCCTTTACTTCCCGCACCTTGCTGTTTTTGCACATCAAGTTAAGTATTGAACACGAATTGAACACTAATTGCACGAATTGAGCACGAATTTCACAAACAAACCTTTCGCCCACACGCCTCCAGGTCAATCCTTGTAATCTGTTTAATTCGTGGCTAATTAGTGTAATTCGTGACTTACATTTGCTCCTCAAAAACTTACTGCATTATGAATCATTTCAAAAAGATCATTTTTAGCATTCTAAGCATTTGGCTCGTAGAATTTGGTTTTTGCCAATCAATGGGAAAGGTCATTGAAGAAGCCACCGTGAAAAGTTCCATTCTCAACAAAGCAGTCAGGTATACCGTCTATCTTCCTCCTGACTATGATCGTTCCGAAAGAACTTATCCGGTTGTGTACCTGTTGCATGGTTTTACTGATGATAATACTGGCTGGTTGCAATTTGGTGAGATCAACAGGTACGCAGATAAAGCCATTGCTGACGGCATCATTCCACCGATGATCATTGTAATGCCAAACGGAGATTCAAGTTTCTACATTAACTCTTACGACGGCAAAGAAAAGTATGAAGATTTTTTCATCAAGGAATTTATGCCTGCCGTCGAAAAAACCTATCGCATTAAAGCGCAAAAACAATATCGGGGAGTGGCGGGTCTTTCCATGGGTGGTTATGGCTCATTGATCTATTCTTTAAAATATCCCCAGCTTTTTGCGGCGGCTGCTCCATTAAGTGCTGCCGTATTTGACGACAGCGCATTGGTAACTATGCCCGATGCTAACTATGATTTTGTTTTCGGACAATTATACGGGCGGGGGTTGAAGGGAAAAGAAAGGCTAAGCAAAACATTTTATGATAACTCACCTTTGAAAATAATTGAAACAAAATCTGTCGATGACCTGAAGAAGGTTCGGTACTGGATCGATTGTGGTGATGATGATTTCCTGACAAAGGGAAACTGCCTGCTGCATATATTACTGGTCGATAAAAAGGTGCCGCATGAGTATCGTGTCAGGGATGGTGCACACAACTGGACCTATTGGCGCACCGGCATCGTAGATGCTTTGAAATTTATTGGCGAAAGTTTTCATCAGCAATAAGGATATCTCTTGTTATTATTCTAAAAACTATAACCCGTATCTTTAAAATCGTATGAAGAAGAATTTTTTTATTGCTTTTGAAGGTCTTGATGGAAGCGGAAAAAGTACCCAGGTAAAACTATTGGCTGAAAAATTAAAAGGACAGGGTTTGAAAATACATACCACCGCGGAACCGACTACCAGCCGGATTGGCCATATCATCAAAGATATTTTCAAACATAAAATGGAGGCTGACCACAGAACGATCGCAGCACTTTATGCCGCAGACAGGCTGGATCATCTCACCAATAAAACTGACGGTATTTTGAAAAAAATGGATGAAGGATATACCGTTATTACTGATCGCTATTATTTTTCATCGTATGCTTATCATGGCACACACATGGACATAAACTGGGTCATCAATGCTAATTCATTGAGCGCTGACCTGCTTCGTCCGGATCTGAATATTTATATTGACATATCACCTGAAGAAAGCATGAAACGGCTTAATAAAGGGAGAGACTCGATCGAATTATATGAATCGACAGAAAATCTTAGACAAGTAAAAGAAAAATATTTTGAGGCATTCGAATTACTGGCCGACAAAGAAAAAATTTCAGTTATCAATGGGAATCGTCCGGAAAAAGAGATCGCAAATGATATTTGGAGGGAAGTTTCGAAGCTGGTTGGATCCGATAGCCATCATATGGAAAATACCAGACAATGAAAAGTGAGTGGATACCGGTTCTCAAAGGAAAACTTGTCGACGAATACACCCGGTGTGTCCATTATCACTCGCCACTGGACGTCATCGCCATAAAATTCAAATGCTGTGATGAATATTATCCTTGCTATGAATGTCATGAAGAAGAGGCGGGGCACGCAGCTGAACGATGGACAAAGAACGAATTCAATACAAAAGCAATTCTCTGTGGTGTCTGTAGAAATGAAATGACAATTCAGGAATATTTAACCGGCAATAACCGTTGCCCTCAATGCAATTCCGCTTTTAATCCGAATTGCAGTAAACATTATCATTTGTATTTTGAAAATTAAACTCAAGCGATGTCAGTCGAAAAAAAATTAGCCGAATTAAAGTTAGCACTCCCCCAATCTGCTCCATCAAAAGGTATTTATAAAAAATGTCTTGCTGTGGGGGGACTTTTATATGTGTCCGGGCATGTCTCGATCAACAGCGATGGCAGCCTGATCAAAGGCAAGTTGGGGAAAGACATCTCAGACGACGAAGGAAAAGCAGCAGCCAGGCAGGCTGGTCTTGCCATTCTTAGTTCCATCAAAGAGCATTTTGGAAATTTTGACAAAATAAAAAGGGTGGTAAAGCTCCTGGGAATGGTGAATTGCATACCCGAATATGAAAATCAGCCAGTGATTATTAATGGGTGCAGTGAATTATATGTTCAGCTTTGGGGTGATGATAATGGTAAAGGAGTTCGCAGCGCAGTCGGAATGGGTTCGCTTCCTGGTAATGTTGCTGTTGAAATTGAAGCAATTTTTGAACTTCAGTAATACAAAATGACCGAATGGTATCATATCAACGACATCGATAAACTCGATTCACCAACTCTTGTTGTCTTTCCGGAGCGAGTCAGGGCAAATATCCGGGAAGCGATCAGCATGGTTGAAAATGTGACTCAACTGCGGCCACATGTAAAAACAAACAAGTCAGCCCAGGCAACACAGTTAATGCTAGATGCCGGTATCACTAAATTCAAGTGCGCCACCATTGCAGAAGCGGAAATGTTGGGCATGATCGATGCACCCGATGTTGTGCTGGCTTATCAGCCTCTGGGACCTAAACTTCGCCGATTCATTGAACTCGTAAAAAAATATCCCGCGACAAAATTCGCCTGCCTTACAGACAACATGTATGCTGCGCAGGAACAAGGCGACGCATTTTCCTCCAATGACCTGGAAATATCAGTTTATGTTGACCTGAATGTTGGGATGAACAGAACTGGAATTATCCCGGGTGAAAAAGCCATTGAGCTGTGCAAATTTTGTTCATCAACAAGAGGCATCCGATTTGCGGGCCTTCATGCATACGATGGGCATATTCGAAACAAAGACTTTGAGATGCGCACAACAGACTGCGACGATGCTTTTTCAATGATTGAAAAACTGCAGGAACAATTGTTGAAAATTGGGATCGCATCGCCCACCATCATTGCGGGTGGCTCTCCTACTTTTCCTATTCATGCAAAACGAAAGAACATTGAGTGCAGCCCGGGAACCTTTATCTATTGGGATAAAGGTTATAGTGATCTGTGTCCTGAACAAAATTTTCGCCCTGCCGCCGTGC
>Ga0207689_10004127_pt1 | contig 13200 bp, 12 predicted proteins | sample KBSMisM52_FD_184312 | JGI IMG/M metagenome (GOLD analysis project Ga0207689, IMG submission 184312) | Miscanthus rhizosphere microbial communities from Kellogg Biological Station, Michigan, USA - KBS Miscanthus M5-2 (SPAdes) (version 2) | ecosystem: Host-associated > Plants > Roots >... | reverse complement strand
CAGGCCGGGGCCAAACCGGCACTGGATGCCGGCATGGCGCAGCGCCACCCGCTGCGCATCCTGCTGGCCGAAGACAACGTCGTCAACCAGAAGCTCGCGATGCGCCTGCTGCAGCAGATGGGCTACCGCGCCGACCTGGCAAGCAACGGCGTCGAGGCGATCGAAAGCGTCGCGCGCCAGCCCTACGATGTGGTGCTGATGGACGTGCAGATGCCCGAGATGGATGGCCTCGAAGCCTCGCGCGAGATCACCCGGCGCTGGCCGCATCGGCAGCGACCGCGCATCGTCGCGATGACGGCGAACGCAATGCAGGGCGACCGCGAGGCCTGCCTGGAGGCGGGCATGGACGACTACCTGACGAAACCGATCCGCATCGACCAGCTGGTCGAAGCGCTCAACAGCGTCACCGCACGCGAGGACCGCTGATGGAAGAGATCGATCGCACCACTTTTGCCGAGCTGCAGGCCGCCGCCGGCGCCGAGTTCGTCGCCGAGCTGGTCGACACCTTTCTGGAAGAGGCGCCGCAGATGCTCGCCGAACTGCGCCGCGCGCTGGCCGAAGGCAACGCGGACCGCTTTCGGCGCGCGGCGCATTCGCTCAAGTCGAACAGCCACACCTTCGGCGCGCTCGCGCTCGGCGCGATGGCGCGCGAGCTCGAACTGGGCGGCCTGCCGCCGGACGCTGCGCCGATCGATCGCCTCGATGCCGCCTATGCGCGCGCGGCCGCCGCATTGACGAGGCTCGCGAGGCTCGACCATGACTGAGACCGGCGCGCGGCTGCTGGTGGCCGACGACAACAAGGTGAACCGGCTGCTGCTCGCGCGCAGCCTGGAGCTGCAGGGCCATCGCGTGGCCTCGGCCGAGAACGGCGCGATCGCGCTCGACATGCTCGCCCGCGAGGCCTTCGACCTGCTGCTGCTCGACATGGAGATGCCCGAGCTCGACGGCTTCCAGGTGCTGGAGCGGCTGGCGCGCGACGCGCGCCTGCGCGACCTGCCGGTGATCGTTACCTCGTCGCTCGAAGGCGTCGCGACGATCGTGCGCTGCATCGAACTCGGCGCCGACGACTACCTGCACAAGCCGATCAATCCGGTATTGCTGAAAGCCCGCATCGACTCGAGCCTCGAGAAGAAGCGCCTGCGCGATCAGCAGCAGGAACTGGTGCGCCGTTTCGCGACCTCCGAGGTCGCGCAGGACCTGCAGCAGTCGGGCTTCGCGCTCGGCGGCCGGCGCGTCCAGGGCACGGTGATGTTCTCAGACATCCGCGGCTTCACCGCGATGGTCGAGTCGCAACCGCCCGAAGAAACCATCGAGCTGCTCAATGCCTATTACGCACTGATGTTCGACGCCATCAGCGGCCACGGCGGCGTGGTCAACCAGATGATCGGTGACGGCCTGATGGCCATCTTCGGCGCACCGCTGCCGCTGGCCGAGCCGCCGCGGGCGGCGGTCGGCGCGGCGCTCGACATGATCGAGATGGTCGAGTTGCTCAACGTCGATCGCGCCGCGGCACAGAAGGCGCCGATCCGCATCGGCATCGGCATCGCGTCGGGCGAGATGGTGGCCGGCTACACCGGCACCAAGGCGCGTGCGACCTACACCTGCATCGGCGACACCGTGAACCTGGCGGCGCGGCTGGAGGCGCACACGAAGCGCGCGCAGCGCCCGATCCTGATCGACGCAGCGACGCAGGCGGCGCTGGCCGGCGACATCGCCACCGATGCGCTCGGCGACGTGCTGTTCGACGGCAAGGCGGCGGCAGTCGCGGTGTTCGCCGTGCATGCCACCGCATGAGGGCCCGGCAACGCCGCAGTTAAGCTTCGTGCTTTGCCCGCGGACCCGACCATGCTGCATCCCCAAGCGCGCGCGCTGCTCGACTTCATCGAGGCACGCGGCATCCCGCCGACCCACACGCTCAGCCCGGCCGAAGCGCGCGCGTTCTATCGCGAGCGGCGCAGCGTGACGCAGCCGCTGCCGCCCGAGGTCGCACTGGTGCGCGAGCTGCAGGCCGATGGCCCGCGCGGCGCGATCCCGCTGCGGCTGTACCGGCCGCTCGGCGCGAGCGATGCCGCAGCATTGCCGGTGCTCGTCTACTTTCACGGCGGCGGCTGGGTGATCGGCGATCTCGACACGCACGACACCTTGTGCCGCGAGCTCGCCAACGGCGCCGGCTGCGCGGTCGTCGCGGTCGACTACCGGATGGGGCCGGAGCACCGCTTCCCGGCCGCGGTCGACGACTGCATCGCCGCGACGCGCTGGGTCCACGCACAGGCCGGTGCATTGCAGCTCGATGCGACCCGGCTCGCAGTCGGCGGCGACAGCGCCGGCGGCAACCTCGCGGCGGTGGTCGCGATCGCGGCGCGCGACGGCGGTATCGATGCGGCCGCGCCGGTGCCGATCGCCTGGCAGCTGCTGATCTATCCGGCGACCGACCAGCACCGCAGCGCGCCGTCGCACGCGACGAACGGCCAGGGCTATCTGCTGACCAGCGACACGATGGACTACTTCACCGGCCACTACATCGCCGACCCGGCGCAGTACCGCGACTGGCGCGCCTCGCCGCTGCTGCACCCCGACCTGAGCCGGTTGCCGCCGGCGCTGGTGCTGACCGCCGGCTACGACCCGCTGCGCGACGAGGGCGCGGCCTACGCCGAGCGCCTGACCGACGCAGGCAACCGCGCAAGCTACGTGTGCTTCGAGCGCCAGATCCACGGCTTCATCACGATGGGCAAGGTGCTCGACGAAGCGAACGCCGCAGTCGCGCTGTGCGCAGCGGAGCTGAAGCGCGCGCTGCGGGCCGCATGAGCGTTCGCCGCCTCGTCGCGCTCGTCGCGTTCCTCGCTGCGACGCTGCAGGCGGCCGCGGCCGCCGCACCGGCCAGCGTCTACCTCGAAGACCTCACCTGGACCGAGCTGCGCGACGCGCAGCGTGCCGGCAAGACGACCATCATCGTGCCGGTCGGCGGCACGGAGCAGAGCGGCCCGCAGATCGCGCTCGGCAAGCACAACGTGCGCGCGCAGGTGCTCGCCGGCCGCATCGCCGAGGCGCTGGGCAACGCGCTGGTCGCGCCGGTCGTCAGCTACGTGCCCGAGGGCAGCATCACGCCGCCGGCCGGCCACATGCGCTTCCCCGGCACGATCTCGATCCCGGACGATGCGTTCCAGGGCCTCCTGGCCGGCGCCGCGCGCAGCTTCAGGCAAGGCGGCTTCACCGACGTGGTGCTGATCGGCGACCACGGCGGCTACCAGGCGCAGTTGAACGCGGTGGCGCAGCGGCTCAACCATGAATGGTCGGCATCGAAGGCGCGCGTGCATTTCATCGACACCTATTACCGCGTCACGCAAACCGACTACGTGCAGTGGCTGCACGGCCAGGGCCTGAACGATGCACAGATCGGCAGCCATGCCGGGAGCGCCGACACGGCACTGACGCAGGCGGTCGCGCCGGCGCGCGTGCGGCCGGAGCAGTTCGCGGCGGCGGCGCGCGATGCGCCGGGCAATGGCGTCGCCGGTGATCCGCGCGCCGCGACCGCGGCGCTGGGCCAGGCCGGCGTCGATCTCATCGTCTCGCACTCGGTCATCGCGATCCGCAAGGCGGTCGCTGCACGACAATGACGGGTTCAGCCCGGAACCGTGAGAAGACCATCGCCATGCGCCGCCCCTTTGCCGCCCTCGCCCTAACATTCATCGGCGCCTCCACCGCGTGGTGGGCCGCTGCCCAGACCGCCGCCGCACCGGCCTCAGCCGCACGCGCCGGCGCGATCGCCACGGTGCCCGGCATGGCGCCAGTGCCCGATCCGAACAACCTGTACAGCGAGACCGGCAGCGGCCACATGAGCCCGGCGGTCGCGGGCGCGCTCGAACGCGTCTATGTGCCGAACCACACCGCCAACACGGTGTCGGTGATCGACCCGGCGAGCCTGAAGGTGATCGCGACCTTCCCGGTCGGCCTGAACCCGCAGCATGTGGTGCCGTCGTGGGATCTGCGCACGCTCTGGGTCGCCAACAACGCCGAGAACCGCAACACCGGCAGCCTGACGCCGATCGATCCGCTGACCGGAAAGCCCGGCAAGGCGATCCCGGTCGAAGACCCGTACAACATGTACTGGTCGCCCGACGGCCAGCACGCGATCGTCGTCGCCGAAGCCTTTAAGCGCCTGGACTTCCGTGATCCGAAGACGATGGCGCTGAACTACGCGATCGACACGCCCGACTGCGGCGGCATCAACCATGCCGACTTCTCGATCGACGGCCGCTTCGCGTTCTTCACCTGTGAGTTCAACGGCGCGATGACCAAGGTCGACCTGGTCAACCGCAAGGTCGTCGGCACGCTCAAGCTCAGCGCCTACTTCAATCGCCCGGACATCCTCGCGACGCTCGCGAAGCCGGGCAAGAAGCCGAAGCGCATCCCCGACCCGGCCGACCTCGGCGCGACCATCTGCACCACCCCCGGCATGCCGCAGGACGTGCGCATCTCGCCCGACGGCAAGCTGCTGTTCATCGCCGACATGATGGTCGACGGCGTGCACGTCGTCGAGGCCGATGCCTTGAAACAGGTCGGCTTCATCCCGACCGGCGTCGGCGCGCACGGCCTGTACCCGAGCCGCGACGGCAAGCAGCTCTACGTCGCCAACCGCGGCACGAATCTGATCCACGGCAAGCCCGGCGGCAAGGGCGGCGTCTCGGTGATCGACTTCGCCACGCGCAAGGTCGTGCAGACCTGGGCCATCCCGGGCGGCGGCAGCCCCGACATGGGCAACGTCAGCGCCGACGGCAAGTACCTGTGGCTGTCGGGCCGCTTCGATGATGTCGTGTACCGCTTCGACACCGGCAGCGGCCAGGTCGACAAGGTCAAGGTCGGGCGCGAGCCGCACGGCCTGACGGTGTGGCCGCAGCCGGGCCGCTACTCGCTCGGCCACACCGGCAACCTGCGCTAGAGAAGCCTCGGCGGCGGGCAGAACGCCGGGCGCCCACGCGCGCTCAGAGGGTGTGAGGCTGTCGGTCCTCAACCCTCGCACGGCCTCTGAGCGAGCCGACTGCGCTGCACAATTGCATAGGTGCTTCGCTCCGTCGGCTCAGGCGGCCTGCTTGCGGCGCGCCCGCCACGCGCCGAGCATCACCAGCAGGCCGGGCAGCAGGATCGCGCCCCAGATGATCTTGTCGAGATTGCTTTTGACCCAAGGGATGTTGCCGAACAGGTAGCCGGCCAGCGTCAGGCTGCCGACCCACAGCACGCCGCCGGTGACGTCGAAGAACGTGAACTTGCTGCGCGTCATCTGCGCGACGCCGGCGACGAACGGCGCGAACGTGCGCAGGAACGGCATGAAGCGCGCGAGCACGATCGTCGTGCCGCCGTAGCGCTCGTAGAAGTCGTGGGCCTGGTTGAAGGCCTTCTTGTTGAACCAGCGCGAGCTCTCCCACTGGAACACGCGCGGCCCGACCAGCCGGCCGATCGCGTAGTTGCTCTGGTTGCCCAGGATCGCGGCGGCGATCAGCAGCGGCAGCACCAGGCCCAGGTTCATCAGCCCGGCGCCGGCCAGCGCGCCGACCACGAACAGCAGCGAGTCGCCGGGCAGGAAGGGCATCACGACAACGCCGGTCTCGACGAAGATGATCAGGAACAGCAGCGCGTACACCCACGCGCCGTAGGTCTGCACGAAGGTCGCAAGGTGCACGTCGACGTGCAGGATGAAGTCGAGAACGAATGCGAGGATGTCCATCGGGCCGGATTATCGGTGCCGCTGCTGCCGCCCTTGCCAGAGCAGCTCGCGCACGGGCACCCACGCGTCGACCGCATACGGCCGCGAAAATGCGCGGTTTTTCCGAGCGACCGGCGCGCTTTCTACAATGCGCCGATGAATGCCGTGCTCCAGCCCGCCGCACGCCGGCCGATCCGCGAACTGCCCGACGAGCTGGTGAGCCAGATCGCCGCCGGCGAGGTCGTCGAGCGGCCCGCGTCGGTGGTGCGCGAGCTGGTCGACAACGCGCTCGACGCTGGCGCGACCGAGGTCACGGTCAAGCTCGTCGGCGGCGGCATCCGCGCGATCGTCGTCGAGGATGACGGCCACGGCATCCCGGCCGACGAACTCGCGCTCGCGCTGCGCCGGCATGCCACCAGCAAGATCGCGTCGCTGCACGAGCTCGAGGGCGTCGCGACGATGGGCTTTCGCGGCGAGGCGCTGGCCGCGATCGGCTCGATCGCCGAGCTGACGATCGCCAGCCGCACCGCCGATGCAGCGCATGCGCAGCGCCTCGATGCCCGCTCCGGCGAGCTCGTGCCGGCGGCGCGCGGCGTCGGCACCAGCGTCGAGGTGCGCGAGCTGTTCTTCAGCACGCCGGCGCGCCGCAAGTTCCTGAAGACCGAGGCCACCGAGTTCGCGCATTGCGTCGAGGCGGTGCGGCGCCACGCGCTGGCGCGGCCCGAGGTCGGCTTCGCGGTCTGGCACGACGGCAAGCTGGCGCAGCAATGGCGCCGCAGCAGCCGCGAGCAGCGCCTGCACGATGTGCTCGGCGCCGAGTTCGTCGACAGCAGCCGCGTGCTCGCGCTCGAGGCCGGGCCGCTGCGTGTCGCGGGCCGCAGCGGCACGCCCGAGGCCGCGCGCGCGCGCGCCGACCAGCAGTACGTCTACGTCAACGGCCGCTTCGTGCGCGACAAGCTGATCGCGCACGGCGTGCGCTCGGCCTACGAAGACGTGCTGCACGGCGGGCGCCAGCCGGCCTATGTGCTGTTCATCGAGATCGCACCCGACCGCGTCGATGTCAACGTGCACCCGACCAAGGTCGAGGTGCGCTTTCGCGATTCGCGCGAGGTGCATCAGGCGGTGCGGCGCGCGGTCGAGACCGCGCTGGCGATCCCGCGCGCCGGTGCCGGCCTCGAGCCATCGCTGATGGGGCACGACCTGCGCGCCGATGCGGGCCTGGATGGGCCAGGACGCGGCACGCCGGCCTTCGCCGCGCGTCCCTTCGATGCGCGGCCTGCCGGCGGCTTCGGCGCCGCACCGCGTCGCTTCGACACCGCGCAGCAAGGCTCGCTCGGCCTGCAGCATGCCGCGGCCTTGTATGCGCAGGAACTGCCGGCGCGCTGGGCCGGCCAGCCGGCCGCGCCGGCGACCGAGGTGGCCACGGCAGCGCCAGCCGCACCCTGTCCGATGCAGGCGAGCGACGACTGGCCGCTGGGCAAGGCGATCGCGCAGCTCGGCGGTGTGTTCGTGCTGGCCGAGAACGCGCATGGGCTGGTGATCGTCGACATGCACGCGGCGCACGAGCGCATCGTCTACGAGCGTTTGAAGGCGAGCCTCGCGCACAGCGCGATCGAGACGCAGCCGCTGTTGATTCCGGCGACCTTCGCCGCGACCGCGCACGAGATCGCGACCGCCGAGGCACAGGCCGAGACCTTGCACGCGCTCGGGCTCGACGTGTCGCCGCTGTCGGCCGGCGTGCTCGCGGTGCGCTCGCAGCCGGCCGCGCTGGCCGGCGGCGATGTCGTCGCGCTGGTGCGCGAGGTGCTGGCCGAGCTGGCGCAGTTCGACGCGAGCCGCGTCGTCGAGCGCGCGCGCGACGAGCTGCTGTCGACGATGGCCTGCCATGGTGCGGTGCGCGCCAACCGCAGCCTCACGCTCGACGAGATGAACGCGCTGCTGCGCGACATGGAGCGCACCGAGCGCGCCGACCAGTGCAACCACGGCCGGCCGACCTGGCGCCAGATCACGATGAAAGAGCTCGATGGCCTGTTCTGGCGGGGGCGCTGAATGACGCGCCTGGTCGATGTCGTGCGCTGGCGCTGGGCCGCGGTCGCGCTGCTGACGCTGGCCGCGCTCGCCGGCTGCGTCAGCCTCGATGCGCAGCAGCGCCGGTGGATCTTCCAGGCCCGCAGCACGCCGGCCGCAGCGCTGGTCGCGCGCGACGACGGCCTGGCCGACGTCTGGATCGCGCTGCCCCGCAGCGCGGCCGGCCAGCCCACCAGCGCGACGGCGGCGCCGCTGCAGCTGCATGCGCTGTGGCTCGCCGGCCCGAGCGCCGATGCGCCGGTGCTGCTGTACCTGCACGGCGCGCGGCGCAACGTCGAAGGCAGCACGTTTCGCATCCATCAGATGCAGGCTCTCGGCTTCGGCGTGTTGGCGATCGACTACCGCGGCTTCGGCCGCAGCACCGACGAGCTGCCCTCGGAGGCGACGGTCGACGAAGACGCACGCGCCGCCTGGGGCTGGCTCGCGGCGAACCTTCCGGGACGCGACCGCTACATCTTCGGCCACTCGCTCGGCGGCGCGATCGCGGTGCGGCTCGCGAGCGAGGTCGACGATGCGAAGGGCCTGATCGTCGAAGGCACGTTCACGTCGATCCCGGCGGTGTTCGAGACGATGCGATGGGGCTGGCTGCCGATCACGCCGCTGATCACGCAGCGCTTCGATGCGGCCGACCGCATCGCGCGGGTCAAGGCGCCGGTGCTGGTCGTGCATGGCGACGCCGATGCGTTGATCCTCCCCGAGCTCGGGCGCGCGCTGTTCGAGCGGGCGCGTGCGCCGAAGCGCTTCGTGCTGGTCGAGGGCGGCACCCACTACAGCACCAACCGCATCGGCAGCGCGCAGTACCGCGAGGCGCTGCGCGACCTGTTCGGCCTGGGCGCCTGAGGCACCTGTTTCACGAGATCCGTCATGGCCACCATCAAGCTCAAGAAGCCCGGCAGCACTGCTGCCACCCCCGGCGGAGCGAACCCCGCGGCGCCGGCACGCGCGCCGCTGCGCGGCAGCGGTGCGGCGCGGCCGCGGCCGACCCTGGCGCAGGCGCAAGCCGAGCGCGCCGAACGCGATGCACGCCATCAGGCGCAATACCAGGAGCAACTGCGCCAGCGCTATGGGGCAACACCGCCGCCGGACGCGTTCACGCGCCGCGAGCCGGTGCGCCCGGCGCATGCGCCGCCGCGGCCCGCCGAGCCGCGGCGCGACCCGCGCCACGACCCCCGCCGCGATCCGCGCGAGAGTGCCCGCGCCGAGCCGCGCCATGACATGCGCCGCGACACGCGCCAGGATGCGCGCGATGCGGCGCGGCCGCCACCGCGCCACGATCCACGCGCAGAACCGCGCACAGAACCGCGCCGTGATGCGCGCCGTGATCCACGGCTCGATCCGCCGCGTGATCCGCACGCGCCGCGTCCGCCGCAGCGCCATGACGCGCGCCATGCCGTGGGCCCGGCGGGGCGACCGCCACCTCGCCCGCCCGCGCCTCGCCACGATCCGCGCCATGACCCCCGCGCCACCGCGGCGCCGCGAGGCCGGCCGCGCGATCACGACGACGACGACATGCCGCCGGCGCATGCGCCGGGCAGCATGCGGCTGTCCAAGCGCATGAGCGAGCTCGGCATCGCCTCGCGCCGCGAGGCCGACGAATGGATCGCGAAGGGCTATGTGCGCGTCGACGACCAGATCGTCAGCGAACTCGGTTCGCGCGTCCAGCCGCACCAGCGCATCACGATCGATGCGAAGGCGAAGTTCCAGCAGGCGCAGCGGGTCACGGTGTTGCTGAACAAGCCGGTCGGCTATGTCAGCGGCCAGGCCGAAGACGGCTACGAACCGGCGTTCGTGCTGGTGACGCCGGCCAACCAGTGGCGCGACGACCGCTCCGGCACGCGCTTCCTGCGGGATCACCTGAAGAGCCTGGTGCCGGCCGGGCGCCTCGACATCGATTCGGTCGGCCTGCTGGTGCTGACGCAGGACGGCCGCATCGCCAAGCAACTGATTGGCGAAGACAGCGACATCGAGAAGGAATACCTGGTGCGCGTGGCCAGCGCCGACGGCGAGCGACTGCCCGATGCGGCACTCGCACTGCTGCGCCACGGCCTCGAGCTCGACGGCGAGGCGCTGCGCCCGGCGCAGGTCGAATGGGTCAACGACGACCAGCTGCGCTTCGTGCTGACGCAGGGCAAGAAGCGCCAGATCCGTCGCATGTGCGACGCAGTCGGCCTGCAGGTGCTGGGGCTGAAGCGGGTGCGCATCGGCCGGGTGATGCTGGGCGATCTGCCGACCGGGCAGTGGCGCTACCTGCGCGCCGACGAGAGCTTCGCGTGACGAGCGCGACGGTGCCGGTGCCCATCGACCGCCACACCACCGGCGACGACCTGCAGGCACTGCTGACCGGCACCTTGTTCATCGCGCTTGGTGTCGCGATGTTCAAGCACGCCGGGCTGTTGACCGGCGGCACCGCGGGCCTGGCGTTCCTGCTGCATTACGCGACCGGCGTGAGCTTCGGCAAGCTGTTCTTCCTGATCAACCTGCCCTTCTACTGGATCGCCTGGCGGCGCATGGGCCGCGCGTTCACGGTCAAGACCTTCATCGCGGTCGCGCTGCTGTCAATGCTGACCGAATGGCAGCCGCTCGCGCTCAGCTTCGCGGCACTGCAGCCGCTCTATGCGGCGATCATGGGCGGGCTGCTGATGGGCAGCGGCTTCCTGATGCTGTTCCGCCACCGCGCCAGCCTCGGCGGCGTCGGCATCGTCGCGTTGGTGCTGCAGCAGGAGCGCGGCTGGCGCGCAGGCAAGGTGCAGATGGCGGTCGACTGCGCGATCGTGCTGGCGGCGCTGTTCGTCGTCGATCCTCTGCACATCGGCTACTCGCTGGTCGGCGCGATCGCGTTGAACCTGACGCTCACGGTCAACCACAAGCCGGGCCGCTACGTCGCGATGTGACGCGCCGCTGCCGCGCAGCCGCGGGCTCAACGGTTGCGGTTCATGCGCAGCACGGTCCAGCCGTTGCGCAGCGCGGTCGATTCGAGGCGCGGATCGGGGTCGACGACGATCGGCCGGCGCACGACGCTGAGCACCACCAGGTCGTTGATCGAGTCGCTGTAGAAGCTGGCATCGCGCAGCACGCGTTCCGGCAGGCCCTGCTCGGCCGCCCACTGGCGCAGCCGGTCGATCTTGCCGGTGCGCATGTTCAGGATGCCGTGGGTCCGGCCGGTGTAGCGGCCGCCGAACAGCTCGAGCTCGGTGCACAGGTAATGATCGACGCCGAGATCGACCGCCGTGAATTCGCTGACCACGCGGTTCGTCGCGGTGGTCAGCACCAGCGTCTCGCCGGCGGCACGGTGGCGCTGCAGCAGCGCGCGCGCATCCTCGGGAATCCGCGGCCGCACCCGCTCGTCGAAGAAGCGCTCGCGCAACGGCAGCAGTTCGGTCGGCGTGAGGCCGGCCAGGGTCGCGGCATAGAAGTCGCAGTAGTCGCGCGGCACCACGGTACCGGCGTTGTAGCGTTCCGCGATGCGGCCGCTGCGCTCGCGCAGGCTCGCCGGCTGCAGGCCCAGGTCGACGAGGAAGTCGCACCACAGCACATCGCTGTCGGCGCTGAGCAGGGTGTGGTCGAGATCGAAGAGCGCCAGTCGCATCGCCCGATGATGCCATCGGCCCGGCCTGCTAACCTCGCCGTATGCCGTTGCCTGACGCCGCGCGAAGCACGATGCCCCCGCGGGTCGTGGTGCCCACCATCACCTTGTTGCTGGCCTTGCAGCCGGTCACGACCGATCTGTACCTGCCGGCCTTGCCGGGGCTGCAGCGCGCGCTCGGCGCCAGCCTCGGTGCCGCGCAGCTGACCCTGTCGGCGCTGATCGTCTGCTTCGGCGTGGGCCAGCTCGCCTGCGGGCCGCTGGCCGACCGCTTCGGCCGCCGCCCGGTGTTGCTGGTCGGCATGGCGCTGTACACCGCGGCCAGCCTGCTCAGCGCGCTCGCGCCCAGCATCGAGTGGCTGATCCTGTGGCGCGCGGTGCAGGGCGCGGCGCTCGCCGCCGCGGTGACCTGCGGCCGCGCGATCGTGCGCGACCTGTTCGCGCCGGCCGAAGGCGCTCGCACGATGTCGCGCGCGCTCGGCGGCCTGGGCATCGTCGCAATGCTGTCGCCGATCGTCGGCGGGCTGCTGGCACAGTCGTTCGGCTGGCATGCAGTGCTGCTCGCACCCGCGCTGTTCGGCGCCGCGACGCTCGCGTTCATCGCGCTGAGCTTCGACGAAACGCTCGCCCAACGCGACGCGCGTGCGACCCGCCCAGCGCAGCTGCTGCGCAACTGGGGCGCGCTGCTCGCGCACCCGACGTTCCGCGCCTGGACCGCGCTGCTGTGCTGCACCTGGGGCGGCCTGTTCTTCCTGCTCGCCGGCTCGTCGTTCGTGTTCATCGACATGTTCGGCACCTCACGCGCGGCCTATGGCGTGATCCTGGCGACCGGCTCGATGGCCTACGTCACCGGCACCTGGCTGTGCCGGCGCCTGCTGCTGCGCCACGGGCTGCGCGGCGCCGTCCGGCGCGGCGCGCTGTTCTCGCTCGCCGGCGGCCTCGGCATGGCCGCGCTGAGCCTGGCCGACGTGCGCGGCGTGTGGGCCATCATGCTGCCGCAGTGGCTGTTCGCGATCGGCCACGGCATCCACCAGCCCTGCGGCCAGGTCGGCGCGACCGGCCCGTTCCCCGACAAGGCCGGCACCGCGGCGTCGCTGTCGGGCTTCGCCATGATGCTGACCGCGTTCGGGGTCGGGATCTGGGTCGGCGCGACCCTCGCGCATTCGGTGCTGCCGATGACCCTGGGGGTCGGCCTGTTTAGCATCCTGCTCGCGCTGGTCGCCTTCACCTGGGTGCAGCGTCACGGCGACCCGTCGTCGGCCTGGCACGCGACACCGCAAGCACTCGGCGCGGAAATGCTGCCATGACCGCGCCGCCGCGTTACCTGTGCCTGGCCGGCCCGACCGCATCGGGCAAGACCGCTGCAGCGCTCGCGATTGCGCAGGCGTGGGTGGGGCACCAGCCGGTCGAGATCGTCAGCGTCGACTCGGCGCTGGTCTATCGCGGCATGGACATCGGCACCGCGAAGCCGAGCGCCGACGAACGCGCGAGCGTGCCGCACCACCTGATCGACATCATCGACCCGGCCGAGTCGTATTCGGCCGCGCGCTTCGTCACCGACGCGACCCGGCTGATCGGCGAGATCGAAGCCCGCGGCGCGCTGCCCTTGCTGGTCGGCGGCACGATGCTGTACTTCAAGGCCTTGTTCGAAGGGCTCGACGCGATGCCGGCCGCTGACCGCGCGGTGCGCGCCGCGATCGCCGAGCAGCTCGAGCGCGAAGGCCTGCATGCGCTGCACCGCGAACTGCAGCGCGTCGACCCGGTCACCGCCGCGCGACTCGCGCCGGCCGACCAGCAGCGCATCCAGCGTGCGCTCGAGGTCTACCGCGTC
>Ga0207689_10004125_pt1 | contig 13204 bp, 10 predicted proteins | sample KBSMisM52_FD_184312 | JGI IMG/M metagenome (GOLD analysis project Ga0207689, IMG submission 184312) | Miscanthus rhizosphere microbial communities from Kellogg Biological Station, Michigan, USA - KBS Miscanthus M5-2 (SPAdes) (version 2) | ecosystem: Host-associated > Plants > Roots >... | reverse complement strand
GAGAGCGTGGTGATCGGTATAAACAACATACCCATGCCCACCCCTCTTACGATAAGCATCCAGAAAAAATCGTCTGAACTGGTATGGGGTGTAATGATGAAATAACCCCAGAAAGTAAAAACAGCAAAAAGCACCATTCCACCTGCCACCAGGTACTGTTGAGGGATCCCCTTTTGCAATAATTTTCCGATCAAAGGCATCATTACGGCGGTGGTCAATGCCGCTGGCACCATCAACATTCCGGCCTGCAAGGGAGTCCAACCCAAGGTTGCTTGCGTATATAACGGAATAATAAATGTGGTACCGTATAGACCAAAGCCGAGTATAAACGAAAGGGCTGTCCCAACTCTAAGGTTTCCATTTTTCAATGCTTTCAAATTAACGATCGGTTTGCGATAAGTCATTTCGCGCCAGATAAAGAAAAACGCACCCAGTATTGCTGTAATTGTAAGTATAATGATTGCCTTACTGTTAAACCAATCATCTTCCTGTCCCTTTTCCAGTATATATTGCAGTGAGCCGACAAACGCCGCTAATAACCCGATACCCAACCAATCTACATCACCTATTGCACTTTTTTCCGCATACTTCGGACTTCTTACAAATTGTAATGTCAATAAAGTAGCAATAATGCCTAATGGAATATTTATGTAGAAAATAAGCGGCCATGTTGCATGATATACGATATATCCTCCCAGTGGTGGTCCAAGTGTTGGACCAACTATAACACCAAGACCATAAATAGCCTGTGCCATTCCTCTTTTCTCCGGAGGATAACTTTCTGTAATAATTGTTTGCGACGTGGTCAGCAACGCTCCGCCCCCTACGCCCTGCAAAAAACGGAATACGATCAGTTCAACAATTCCGGTTGCATTACCACACAAAAACGAACAAATGGTAAACATAACAATGGACACAGCAAAGTAATTACGGCGGCCGAATTGCTGAGCCAGCCAGCTCGTCATCGGTATTATGATTACATTACCGATCGCGTAGGCCGTTACTATCCAACCAATTTCACTTGTTGTGGCACCCAGGTTACCTTTCATATCATTCAGGGCCACATTCACAATAGTCGTATCCACTATTTCAAGCAGGGCGCAGATGATCGCTGTCAGCGTGATCACAACCCTTCTTGATCCATATTCTACTAACGATTGCTGTTGCATAAATATGTCGTGAGCGGTGATCCGATAGTATCGGATCGTCAGTCATGAGTAACCTCAATGACCACCACTTTTTTAGTTTAAGATTACTTCAAAAATCAAAATCATTGACCATTCACTATTCACCAATCAATCCAGATGCACATCCACTACCACGTTCATGCCTGGCCGCAATTTCCTTACCAGTGAATCTGCAGGGTCTGTAAATTCAATTTTTACAGGCAGGCGCTGAACTACTTTTACAAAGTTGCCGCTGGCATTATCCGGCGGCAGCAAAGCAAACATAGAACCTGTAGCGGGTGAAAATGAGGAAACAATCGCCTGGAACTTATGGCCATCATACGCATCTGCCTTTATCACTACTTTTTGTCCTTCCTTCATTTTATCCAGTTGCGTTTCTTTAAAATTGGCTACTACCCACACATTCCTGCTATGCACAATGCTGAATAATGCCTGTCCGGCCTGCACATATTGCCCCGTTTGAATATTGACTTTCGATACCAATCCATTTTCCGGTGCAGTAATGACGGTATAGGATAAATTCAATTTCGCCGCGTCCACATCTACCTGCTTCTGCTTTATCGTTGCTTCGGCTATGCCTACCTGTTGAGATGTAGCATTGCTTTGTACAGATACTGCATTCGTTTGCTGTGCTGCCTGTTTTTTTTGTTCTTCCAACACGGCCAGTTGCTTTTCCGAGGTTTGCTTGGCTGCAAGTGCCTGCTCATACTGTTGCTGTGTAATAGAATGATCTTTTATCAGGTTTGAATAACGCTCATAGTCCTGTGTCGCCCGCCATACATTTACTTTCGCTGCTTCTATCTGCGCATCAGCGGTGCCGATAGATGCCCGGTAGGTGGCGATATTTGCTCTCGCTGCATTCGTCGCCGCCTTCGCATTTTCAAGATTACTTCTGGATACAGTCAATGCAGCTTCTGCTTCCTGCAGTTTTACCGCATAATCCCTGTCATCCAGAATTAATAACGTATCTCCTTTTTTTACCTGCTGGTTATCCTGCACTTTTATTTCGCTAACATACCCGGCTACACGGGGAATTACAAGATTGATATCTCCGCTTACCTGTGCATCATCTGTATCTTCGTGATGCAGGCCATGCTGGTACTTTGCAATACCAAACCATCCCCCGCCAATAACCAATGCAGCGAGGATAATAAAAAATACAGGATTTCTTTTTTTCGGAGCGGTCGTTGTTTCAGTATTCTTTGCTTCCATTTTATTCAGCTTTTATAATTTGTTTATTGCTTTATTTTTTTAAATCAACACTCAATGTTCCGGTTGATTGTAATAACTTATGATACGTGACAAATGCATCTGCTCTCGCCAATGTATAATTTAATCTTGCCTGCAATTGCGCCACGTCAGCTTCCAATAAATCTGTAGTTGTAGCCAGGCTGTTGTCAAATTTATTTTTTACAATGCGATAGTTTTCTTCTGCCTGCGCCACTGCAGTCACATATACTTCTATTTTCTTCCGGTTACTCAACAGGTTTAAATAGTTCCTGTTTACCTCGCGTTTTATATTATCATCAAGGATCGCTTCAGTGGCTTCCATTTGTTTTACCCTTGCATCGGCCTGCTGCACTTTTGATTTCGTTTTCCACAACGATGCTATATTGTACGATACACCGACGCCAACATTCAATGCGTTCGTAACAGTGAAAAAATGAGGTATGTCAGCGGCAATGTATCCACCGGTAAGATTCAGCGATGGCAACATTTCTGCCTTTGTTGATTTTACGGTGGTTTCAGCAGATTTTTTTCTGAGCATTAATGCTTCCATATCCTTCCTGCCGTTTCTAGCAGCCAGTACAAATTCTTCCAGGGTACGGTTATCGTTTTTCTTATCAATGCCCGACGTGTCCATCACCAGTTCTGTTGTTTCGGGAATGCCAAGCATCAGGTCCATATTGAGATTTGCGTATTGCGCATTGTTTTCAGCATCGAGAAGGCTGAGTTCAAGATTGGATGACTGCAATTGTGCCTTCAATAAATCATTTCTCGCTAATATTCCATTCTTTTCAAGGTTGGTAAAATCTTTTACCCGCTGCTGCGATTGTGCAAGGTTTTCTTTTACCAAACGAACCGCTGATTTTGCCTTGAATAAGTTTGCATATGCTTCAATGGCATTTTGTATTACTTCATCTTTATCATCTTCTGCATCCAGCCGCATCGCTTCTGCGAGGTAACGCGACGATTCAATGCCATATTTAATGCGACCGCCCTGGTAGATAGGCAACGAAATATTCACCAAACCATATGCGGCTTGATTTATTTTGGGTGATTCACCGCTGCCTGAACCACTTCCACTATTATCCTTCGTATTCATGACAATATTCGCAGTATTAAGGCGGACGTACGAACCTGAGACTGTTGCACTCGGTAATCTTTTTTCTGTTGCTTCCTTTAATGCCGCGGTAGCTTCGTCAATCTTTGCCTTGTCACCCTTTAACTGGTGACTGTTTTTGAGGCTCAGGTCAATAGCTTCGTCCAACGTAAGCACTTTTTTATCCTGTGCCTGTGTGTAGCCCATCATTAGCAGCGCCGGAACCAACAACAAGGTTTTTAGTTTACTCTTCATGTGTCAATATTGCTTTAAACATAAATTTGAGATGATGACTTAATTTTTTCTTTATCAGTTTATTCAACTCGTCATCAGATAAAGATTGCAGGTTATTAATTTCCTTATAATAATGCTGCGTCGTAACCAGGTGATTGACCGTGCCGATTAATGTTGCCATCATTATTGGCACATCTATATTCCTTTTGAATTCACCCGTTTTCTGTCCCTCCTGTATCAGTTTTTTTACCAGTTCCTGGTTCTTTCTTTTAAACTGGAATATCAACTCCGTTACAGCACTACGATGATTGTGCACCTGCTCCCTGGACATTATTTTATGAAAACAGGTTTGGTTTTGAATTTTGTCTATATAATAATCAATCAGGTTATATAGTTTTTGCAAAGAGCTTGATTCCTTGTCGCCCAACATACTTTCTACCTTCAACATCGAAGGCTCGCTGCGGAAAGTGAATAGTGCCTCCAACAGTTTTTCCTTCGAACCGAAGTAATAAGAGATCATGGCAAGGTTGACATCAGCCTTTTCAGAAATATCCCTGACAGAAGTGCCGTCGAAGCCTTTTTCAGCAAACAGCTCTTCTGCTGCCTCCATGATCTGCACTTGTTTGTCGTTGTAACTCATAGTGTGTAATGAAAATGAGGGCACAAATTTAAACAAATGTTTAATTTAAACAAGCGTTTAATTATTTTTTTAGATTAAATTTTTGTTACCCCGAAATGAACGAATGATTGTTTAGGGAAATTTTTTGCTGCCCATTGGTAGGCAGATGAAGTGATTGCGACGCAACGAAGACGCCATGAAAAACCACGGCTGGTATCTCAAAAAAAATTAACGCTGGCTTGCAATCAGCAGGTTCAGGTCGGTATACTTTAAATCAAAGCGCTCGCTTAAATAAAAATTCGTAAGGGCTCCTTTAAAAAGATAGATACCGTTGCGCAAGTGGATTTTATGCCATAGAAGATTTTCAAATCCACCTTCCTCGCCCGCCTCCATTAATAAAGGCATGAGCACATTACTTATAGCCTGCGATGCAGTTCTTGCAAACCCGGAAGGAATATTGGGTACACAATAATGAATGACGCCGTATTTTAAGAAGATCGGGTGCTCGTGTGATGTAATTTCAGAGGTTTCAAAACAACCACCGCGGTCAATACTCACGTCAATGACTACACTGCCGGGCCGCATGTTGCTGACCATTTCTTCAGTTACGACCATCGGCGTTCTGCCCGTTTCGGAAGCAAGCGCACCAACAGCCACCTCACAGGTCTTTAGTTGCTTTGCCAGCATTCTCGGTTCTATAACGGAGGTCCACAACCGATGACCGATATTATTTTGTAAGCGTTTAAGCCTGTATACGCTATTATCAAAAACTTTGACAGACGCTCCCAGCGCCAGCGCCGCCCTCGCGGCATACTCACCTACGATACCTGCACCGATGATAATTACTTTTGTTGGTGCAATGCCCGATATACCTCCCAGCAAAACGCCTTTACCATGATTTGCAGAACCTAAATATTGAGCAGCGATCAGCATGACGGCGCTTCCCGCAATTTCGCTCATGCTGCGTACAATCGGGTAAGAACCACTGTCGTCTTTTAAATTTTCGAACGAGATGGCCGTGATCCGTTTATCCATCATCCGCTGCAGAATATCTGCTTTCAACACAGAGAGATGGATCGGCGAAATGATCACCTGGTTGATTTGCAGCAATGCAAGATCCTCTTCAATAACCGGCGCACTTTTTACTAATATCGGAGCTTTGTAAATTTCAGCTCTGTCATAAATAATTTTCGCACCGGCTTCACTGTAATCCTTATCGCGAAAATGCGAAGCATCGCCGGCATTGTGTTCAATTGAAACATGATGACCGTTGCTTACCAGCACACTTACCGCATCCGGCGTCAGCGCAACACGGTTTTCCTGGAACGCAATCTCCCTGGGTATGCCAATATGCATCTGCGAGCTTTTCGGCTTTACATCAAGGGTTTCTTCTAATGTTTCATAGCTGAATGAGGGGCTGATGATCGGTTTTTGCTGACTCATTTAAGGTTAGAGATTTCGGTTTGTGATTTAAAACAGGAAGGTTTTAGCGAAGTCAAACCTGTCAAATTTAGCAGATAACTTACGACGCCGGAGCTGACTTATTAGACCAATCTGACTTTTATGACTCTTTTGACTTTTCAATCTGCGGCTTTTGCTATCAATCAAAAATAACTATTTCCCGCTGATTAGAAGCCGTCTTGTTTGATTATCAAATGCATTAATAGTTGCATGTATCGTATTATCCGGGAGTAAATGCGGAACTTTCTCCGGCCATTCTACCAGGCAGATATGATCGCTGTACAGGCAATCTTCAATGCCTGCCTGTATTGCCTCCTCTTCGTCGTTCAACCGGTACAGATCGATATGAAAAATCTTTTTGGTTATCCCTTTTTCATCAAAGCTGTACTCATTTATTATTGAAAACGTCGGGCTGCCAACAATATCTTTCACAGCTTTTACATCACAAAGTGCATGTATAAAAGTTGTTTTGCCCGATCCCATATTTCCATGAAAAGCAATGACAGATGTATCGGTTACAGCTTTCCAAAATTCAACCGCAACCTTTTGAATATCAGCAAGAGTAAAGTTCCACTCCATCAGCAAATTTAACAGTCATTGGCAACAGTGTTGTTAAGATATTTGACGTTGATCATCTGCATGCCCATTTAACTTTGGTAATTTTGCAACAAAATTTGCAACATAGAATGGATACGATTCAATGGAAAGTGGAGGGAATGGATTGTTCGAATTGTGCCCTTACCATTCATAAATACCTCGAAAAGCAAGGCGGGAAAAATGTAAAAGTAAATTTTGCGACCGGCGATGTAAGTTTTGAAATAAATGGTGCAGCAACGGAAGAAAAACTCGCAAAAGGCATTAACGATCTTGGTTATGCGGTAAAAGATCCTGCATTATCTCACCCGGGTCATGAAACAAAGGCCGGTTTTTTAACTACACATCTTCAACGCTTTTGGATTTGCTTGCCCTTTACATTGGTATTAATGCTGCATATGATACCGGGCATTCACTGGCATTGGCTGATGAACCCGTGGTTGCAACTTGCTTTAACGCTGCCGGTGTACATTATTGGTATGAGCTTTTTTGGAAAAAGCGCCTATAAAAGCGTTGTTAACGGCATGCCAAACATGAATGTGTTGATAGCAATCGGTGCTTCCGCCGCCTTTATTTATAGCTTATACGGCACCGTTACAGCACAGGCAGCTAATTATATGTTTTATGAAACAGCTGCTACCGTTATTACATTGGTATTTCTTGGAAATTACCTGGAAGAATATACAATTGCATCCACGCAACGTTCGCTGCAGGCGCTGGTAAAATCGCAAAAAGTAATGGCAAACATGATCGCATATGATGACCAGCATAATGAACACATTTTCCCGGTTGAGAATACAGCGTTAAAAGTGGGCGATCTCATATTGATAAGAAGCGGCGAACAGGTGCCGATGGATTGTAAGATACTTTGGGGTGAGGCACATGTGAACGAAGCCATTATCACGGGTGAAAGCGCACCTGTACATAAACACAAAAAAAATAAGCTGGTTGGCGGCAGTCTTTTACAAAATGGAACGGTAAAAGCACAGGTAACAGCTACCGGTGCCGACACAGTGCTTTCCGGCATCATCAATCTTGTAAAACAGGCACAGGGTGAGAAGCCGCCGGTGCAGCAGCTGGCAGATAAGATCAGTGCGGTGTTTGTGCCGGTTGTATTGGGAATAGCTGCCGTCACATTGATAATTAACTGGATTATCTTGAAAGAATTTACAGAGGCGTTGATGAGAAGTATTGCTGTATTGGTCATCGCCTGCCCCTGCGCAATGGGGCTTGCAACTCCTGCTGCCATTGCTGTTGGATTGGGACGCGGTGCCAGAAATGGCATTCTTTTCCGGAATGCAAAAAGCCTGGAGCTATTTAAAGATATAAGACAGGTTGTGTTTGATAAAACCGGTACGCTGACGAGTGGTAAGTTTATAATCAGTAACTGGCAGGTATTGGTAAATGATATTACAAAGGAAGATTTTAAACGGATCGTGTTTTCGCTTGAGAAATATTCCAATCACCCTATTGCTAAATCTATCACTGCGGCATGGAAGGTGAAACATGGAATACACTGGAAAAAAGTGGATGAGATAAAGGGATCAGGTATGGAGGCAACGGATGCGGACGGGAATTTGTATAAAGCAATCTCATACAAAGGCGCCAGACATTTGACAAACGACGAAAGTCATAATGTTTATATTTTAAAAAACAACAGCCTTATCGGTTGGATAGATATTAAGGATGAGATAAGACCCGAATCAAAAACTGTTATTGATTATTTCCATTCGAAAAACATAAAGACAGTTTTACTAAGCGGGGATAAATATTCAAAAGTTAAACAACTTGCCGATGAATTGAACATCGATGAAGTAATAGCAGAGCAAACACCTGAACAGAAATTGAAGGTCATTGCCGAGAGAAGTGCTGCAATGCCGACAATAATGGTTGGTGACGGTATAAATGATGCGCCTGCGCTCGCAAAAGCAACGGTTGGCATATCGATGAGTGATGCATCCCAAATTGCGATGCAAACAGCGCAGGTTGTTTTGATGAATCATGGTTTGAAAAATCTACCGATGGCATTGGGCCTTGGCAGGCATACATACATAACAATTAAAGAAAACCTTTTCTGGGCATTTGCTTATAATATTGTGGCCATCCCCATTGCAGCATTTGGATTTTTAACTCCAACCTTTGGGGCGTTGGTTATGGCTTTTAGCGATGTCGTATTAGCAATAAATTCTAGTCGATTATTCGTAAAAAAAGTAGCGTAATTTCATTACTCACGAATGACGACTCACGAAATTCTTAAGCAGCACTGGGGCTTTGATACTTTTCGCCCGTTGCAGGAAGACATAATTAATTCTATTTTATCTAATAATGATACTTTGGCTATTATGCCCACCGGCGGCGGCAAGTCTCTATGTTACCAGCTACCCGCACTCGCAAAAGAAGGATTATGCCTCGTTATATCTCCTTTGATCGCGTTAATGAAAGACCAGGTAGAAAATCTGCGGAAAAAAAATATAACCGCCTTTGCGATTTATTCAGGCATGAGCCGCAAGGAGGTTATTAATACACTTAAAACAGCAACGGAGAGCAATTGCAAATTCTTATACGTTTCACCTGAACGATTGGAAACAAATTTGTTTAAAGAATATTTACCCGCCATCGATATAAACCTGGTTGCAGTGGACGAAGCGCATTGCATCTCGCAATGGGGTTATGATTTTCGTCCTCCTTATTTGCGTATTGCGGCATTGAGAGAAGAATTGGCTGGTATACCCGTGCTGGCATTAACAGCATCTGCAACACCTGAAGTACAGGCTGATATTTGCGATAAGCTGGGTTTTAAAGAAAAGAAGATATTCAGGCAGTCATTTGCCCGACCCAACCTTTCCTACAGCGTCTTTAAAGTTGACTCGAAAATCAATAAAATCGTTGAAATACTTACCAAAGTACCGGGTACGGGTATTGTGTATTGCAAAAGCCGGAAACGTACAAAAGAAATAAGTGAACTGCTGAGATTGCAAAACATTTCGTCAGATTTCTACCATGCAGGTCTAAGCGCAGATGAAAGAGCGCGAAAACAGGAAGATTGGATTAAGAATATATTAAGAGTAATAGTTTGCACTAACGCCTTTGGAATGGGAATTGACAAACCGGATGTGCGAACTGTTGTTCATGCCGATGTGCCGGATTGTCTTGAAAACTATTACCAGGAAGCAGGCCGCGCGGGTCGCGATGGAAAAAAATCATACGCCGTATTGTTATATGATGATAGCGATCTCACAGAATTAAATGAGTTAGCTGCAGTACGATTTCCATCTCTTGAAACGATCAGGGAAATATATAATAATGCGGCCAACTATCTCCAAATTCCTTCAGGCAGCGGCGATGGGGAGTATTTTGATTTTGACATAACTGATTTTGTAAAAAAGTTCAGGTCAAACAGTCATGCAGCTGTCTATTCATTAAAAGCGCTGGAGCAGGATGGATGGCTTTCATTTAACGAACAGGTTTTCGTTCCATCAACGATATATTTTACAACCAATAAAAATTATTTATACCAGTTCGAAAATGATCACCCGGAATCAGAACCATTGATAAAAACATTGCTGCGGACCTATGATGGAATATTTGATTTCCCGGCCATTATTTCCGAAACGGTTATCGCAAACCTGCTGAAGAAGGATAAAGAAGAAATTAAGAAAGATCTCCTCCAGCTTCAACGTTATGCTATCATTCAATATAGTCCACAAAAAGATTCGCCGCAATTGATTTTTTTAAAGAATCGCGTGAAAACGGAAGACCTTTTTATAAACCTTTCTAAATATGAAGAAAGAAAGAAAAGATACATCGCCCGTGTTGACAAGATGATCCGGTATACCGCTGAAACAAAGGAATGCCGCAGCAAAATAACCGCTAATTACTTTGGCGATATGAAAATAGAAGATTGTGGAATTTGTGATAATTGCCTGCGGAAAAAAGAAACGGCCCTTACCCAGGAAGAGTTTAAAAAAATACATTTCCGTATCATCGAAATAATGAATAAAGAAAGTATTTCTGCGAAAGAATTATTGTTTCAATTGACCGGAGTTAAAAAAGAAAAAGCCTGGAAAGTGCTCGACTCGCTCCAGGCTGAAAATAAAATTGCAATTGACCACGAAGGATTGATCAGGCTGAAATAGCTTCTTCCATACCCATCGTATTGTACACAGAAAATACCCGCGGCATTGGTGGGTTTAAATTAAGCTTCTGAAAAGCCGGCATCAAATCGTTCTTTGCAAAACTTTCCAATGCTTCTTCAGATTCCCAAACATCTACAACAGTCGACCGACAAAATTCATTTTTGGCTGCTGTTGCAGAATGTCCTTCAGGCGGCCCATGGCAAGTATTGGTAAACTAAAAGTATATATTTCGTAGATATCGCCCGGGAGGTTCCAGTAATGTGAATAAAGAAAGAATTGCTCCATTATTTATAGAAGCAGGAGGTAAAAAGTCATTCAAAAACCGTCAGGGGCGAATTTTATTCTGGCGTTGATCTCTTATTTCTTCAGCATCGCGGTTGATACGAATATACAGTTTGTTTTTCTGCGTGATTTCATGAATAGCCTCCAGCAGATCTTCTTTCCGGGACAGTTTGCAAAGCATGCCGTCGAGATAATCGATATATCTCAACAGGACCCTTTTATGACAATTAAGTGTAAGCAGCAATATTTTGACGTTAGGGTACCTGTTTTTAATTACAGGTAAAAATTCATCGGCATTCTGGTCGAGCAGCCGGTGAGCAACGATCAGTAATTGGGGTGTGAGTCTTTCTAACTGGTCCAGCAAGTCTTCGGCAGCATCTGCCTCACCAATCACCTCGATATCTTTTTTCCTGAATAACCCTTTTAAGTTGTCCCTGAAGTGACCGTATCTATCAGCAAGAAAAATTTTTGTAGTCTCCGTTTGTGCCATTCCCTGTTTGGTTTGTTAACTAATCAGAACAGCACAAAGAAAGAAATTTTCTGCAAAAAATACTATACGTAAAAACGCTATTTAATAACATCAGAATAATCTTTTCCGTCGCCTGCCGCCGAGGCCCAGTACACCCAGCAAGCTCCTCGTAATAACGCTGGCGGCTGTACGCCCAACCTGTTTAACAACCGGGTTATCAAAGAATCCGGGTTCTTTCTTTGCAGGTCTCCTGCTGCCTTTGTCATCATCCTGCTTTTCATCTTCACTTTTTTTTGCCGCATCGTTCAGTTTGTCTGTCAATATTTCATACGCGCTGTGACTATCGATCGCCTCGTTGTATTTAGCCACAAGTTTTGAATGAGATACAACAGTGTCGATCTCGCCGGGTGTCAATATATCCATCCGGCTGCGCGGCGCACAGAGCATTGTATGTGCCAGCGGCGTCGGCACACCCTTTTCATTCAGCATGGTTATCAAAGCCTCACCAATCCCAAGTTGCGTAATCAGGTCTTCTGTTTTATAAAAGGAAGTTTCAGGATAATTGTCAGCAGTAAGTTTGATTACTTTTCGGTCGGCAGCTGTGAACGCCCTTAATGCATGTTGTACTTTCAATCCTAATTGCGCCAGAACTGAAGCGGGTACGTCCATCGGGTTTTGTGTGCAAAAGAAAATGCCGATTCCCTTGGAGCGTATCAGCTTTACAATTGTTTCAATTTGCTGAAGTAATGCGGTACTCGCTTCGTTAAAAATGAGATGGGCCTCATCAATAAACATCACGAGTTTAGGTTTATCGAGGTCCCCTTCTTCAGGGGAACTGGCATAGAGCTCGGCCAGCATCTGCAACATAAATGTTGAAAATAATTTCGGCCTGTCCTGGAGATCGGTAACCCGGATAATAGAAATCATTCCCCGTCCGTCATTGTTTATTCTCATCAGGTCGTCCACTTCAAAACTTTTTTCTCCAAAGAAAACATCCGCACCCTGTTGTTGCAGTTCAATTACTTTTCGCAAAATTGTTCCTGTAGACGTTGTTGATATTTTACCGTAGGTTTTTTCCAGTTCTGCTTTTCCTTCATCGCTTACGAATTGCAATACTTTGATAAAATCTTTCAGATCCAGCAAAGGCAATTTGTTATCATCGCAATATTTAAACATCATGGCGACAAAGCCGCCCTGTGTATCGTTTAAGTCCAAAATTTTCGACAATAATACCGGGCCGAACTCACTTACTGTGGCACGAAGCCTTGCACCTTTTTCATTACTCAACGTGAGAAACTCTGCAGGATAAGCCGCAGGTTTGTACTCCATGCCAAGTTTTTGATAACGATCCGTTATCTTATCATTCAGGGTACCTGCAGCCGCTATACCACTCAGATCGCCTTTTATATCCATCAGCACCACCGGTACGCTCGCATCGCTAAGACATTCACTAATGACCTGCAATGTTTTCGTTTTACCTGTACCGGTAGCTCCGGCTATCAGACCGTGCCGGTTCATTGTCTTTAATGGAAGAAAAATATCAGCGCCTGTAACAACTTCTCCGTCGAGCACGCCGCATCCTATTTTCACTGCTTCTCCTTTAAATGTATACCCGTCTTTTATCGCTTTCAGAAAAGCATCTTTATTCGCCGCCATAAAAAGTTTTTGGGAAAGTTACAGGATTGGGAGAAATAAATATGTATCGGTAGAGAATGTGACCACCGCCGGTTAAAAATTATTTCCCGCAAATCCGATTATTATCGGGATTGCGGGAGATTTTATTTAAATAAAAAAGGACTGGTAACCACTCACCAATCCTTTTGATCCACAATTCCTGCCACCATTTCAGATAACAGTATTCCATTTATAACGATCCGCATCAAGCCCGGTGCGTAAGCG
>Ga0207689_10004123_pt1 | contig 13209 bp, 13 predicted proteins | sample KBSMisM52_FD_184312 | JGI IMG/M metagenome (GOLD analysis project Ga0207689, IMG submission 184312) | Miscanthus rhizosphere microbial communities from Kellogg Biological Station, Michigan, USA - KBS Miscanthus M5-2 (SPAdes) (version 2) | ecosystem: Host-associated > Plants > Roots >... | reverse complement strand
AGAAATGGCCGAGCGTGATGAAGATTCCGCCGGCCAGCACGGAGCGGTAATGCCCGATGACGCGGTCGGCAAACCACCCGCCCGGAATCGCCGACGAGTACACACACATCGTGTAGAGGCCGTAGATCGTGGCGGCGCGGCGCGTCGAGAACCCGAGGCCTCCGGTGGCCGCGGGAGCGACCATGAACAGGATGAGCAGCGCGCGCATCCCGTAGTAGCTGAAGCGCTCCCACATCTCCGTGAAAAAGAGGACCGACAGACCGCGTGGGTGACCGAGCCAGGCATCGCGCATAGGCGATGACGGTAGGTTTGATGTCTCAAGTCGCGATGGCGGATGTCACCAGCGGCTAGGCAGAGGAACAAGCGGTTTCATCTCCGTACATCTGCGTAATCTGCGGATGAAAGCCTTTATCCGCAGATGTACACAGATGAAAACCTACACCTCCATACCGGTCACCTCGCGAATCCGCGTCCGGTATCGACGGCTCATAGTCAGCTTCGTCCCATCGCGCAACACCACGAAGACCCCGCCGCCGAAGCCGCGGTGCATCTCCAGGATGCGTTTCACATTCACAATCGTCCCCCGATGGATGCGCAGAAACTTGCGCGTATCCAGACGCTCCTCGACGTCGCCGATCGATTCACGGACCAGATGTGCCACTCCGGCCGCGTGCAGGCGGACATACTTCCCCTCCGCCTCGATCCAGTCGATCTCCGGCACCGGCAGCAAGAAGGTGCGGTCGCGCTGCTTGACCACGAAGTGATCCAGCGGCTTCTTCTCCAGCATCCGTTCCAGCAGCCGCAGGATGCGCGCCTCGGCATCCTCATCCGGCTCGCTCATCTGCCGCTTGGCGCGGCGCAGCGCATCGGTGAAACGGCGGCGGTCGAACGGCTTCATGACGTAGTCGATCGCTTCCACTTCGAACGCCCGCACCGCGTATTCGTCGTGGGCAGTGATGAAGACCACCATCGGCAGCCGCTCGCCGCGGAGCTTCTGCAGGACCTGGAAGCCGTTCGCTCCCGGCATCTCAACGTCCAATAGAAGCAAATCGGGCTTCTGCTTGCGCACCGCCGCCACCGCCTCAGCACCGTTCGCGCACTCGCCGACGATCTCGATGTCGGCATCGCCGGCCAGCAACGCGCGCACCTTCTCCCGCGCCAAACGCTCATCGTCGACGATCAGCGTCCGAATGGATCGCATCAGGCGCTCTCTTTATGAAACGGGATGATCATCTCCACCACGAACCCGCCGGCCGGCAGATCGTCGGCGGTGAATTGCTGCGCCGCGCCGTAGAGCCGCTCCAGCCGCGCCCGCGTGTTGGCCAGCCCGATCCGTTCGCGCGGAGGATGGTCTTCACTGCCGACGCCATCGTCCGAAACCGAAATGTGCAGCGATCCGGCATCGCGGCGCGCGGCGATGGCGATCGTCCCGCCAGCCGGCCGCGAGGCGATTCCGTGATGGATGGCGTTTTCGATCAGCGGCTGCAACGCCAGCGTCGGCACGCGCGCCTCGCCGGCATCGCCGGAGACATCGACGCTCACCGTGAGCCGGTCTTCGAAGCGGATCTTCTCGATTTCCAGATACCGTCGAATGAACTCCAGCTCCTCGGACAACGTCACTTCCTGATCGAGCTCGCGATCGAGCGTCAGCCTCAGAAACTCGCTCAGCCGCGCCAGCATCGAGTCGGCCACCTCCACGTCGGTGTACATCAGCGCCGAGATGGAGTTGAGCGTGTTGAAGAGAAAGTGCGGCTTGAGCTGCATCCGCAGCGCCTGCAGCTGTGCGCGCGACAGCTCCGCCGCCAGTTGCGCGCCGCGCAGCTCGCGATCGCGATACTTCACGTAGTAGTCGAAGGCGAAGTAGGCGAAGAGGATCATCCAGTACGTCGGAAGGCTGGACTGGAAGTTGACGACGAACGAGTAACGGACGCCCGGCCAGAACGCGCCCATCTCGCGGAGTTGGAGCAGCGTCAGGATGGCCTCGCCGATCACGATCTGAATCGCCGTCAGCGCCGCGCTGGCGATCGCGTGCGCAACGAACGAGATGCTCCACCGCCCGCTCTCGAACCGGAACCGCCGGGCCATGGCCACCACCAGCGGCGTGGTCACGGCCCAGAGGTAGTAGTAGGTGAGGTTGATGCCGATGGCCTGGCTCCAGCGCAGCGGCGGCGTGATGGCCGGATTCCAGTACGCCTGCATGGCGAAGTAAAAACCGGTGACGGTGCCGGCGATGAAGACGAAGAACGCGATGCGGGCGCGGCTCACGAATCGATCATAGAGGATGCGTTGCCCTGTCCGGCGGCTCGCGGCAACACAATCCGCGCGTCCATACTCGCGCACGACCGCTCGTTCCTGAATTCGACCGCTCGTGACATTCCGCCGGTCGAAAAACTTCGAGAATGGTTGACTGGAGGGAGAAACCAATGCGCTTTATCGCAGCTCTCGCAGCTCTTCTGATGACCGCGATCTCCGCCGCCGCTACGCCCGTCGACGACGTTCGCAGATCCGAGATCGCCTTCGCCAAGGCCTTCGCCGACCACGATCAGGCCGCGTTCTTCCGCTTCGTCCTCGACGACGCCACCTTCCTGGCGCCGCGTCGCACGATGGCCGGCAAGCAGGCCATCATCGAACGCTGGACGCGCTACTTCGCCTCTCCGGAGCCTCCGTTCAGCTGGGGTCCGGACCGCGTGGCCGTCAACGCCGCGGGCACGATCGGAGAAACCGCCGGGCCGGTGTTCGACGCCGACGGTCATCACATCGGCAACTTCAACTCCGTCTGGGTGCGCCAGCCCGACGGAACCTGGAAGGTGCTCTTCGACGGTCCCGGCTCGCCCGCCGCCATCTTCGCCGCGGATGCCACGCCGGTCGAAGAAGGAGACATCGCCGCCGCCGACGGCGCGAAGCTGCACTACAAGAAAGCCGGCAACGGATCGATCACCGTCATCATCCCGCTCAGCTTCATCGTCTACGACGACTTCAAACAGCTGGCGGATATCGCCACGGTCATCACCTACGACATGCGCGGCCGCGGGCGCTCCTCGCCGCTCCCGTCGCTCGATTCGGTAACGATCCAGCAGGATGTGAAGGACCTCGAGACCGTTCGCGCGCACTTCAAGGCCGACACCTTCGTCCCCATCGGTTTCTCCTACCTCGGGCTGATGGTGGCGATGTACACCATCGATCATCCCGACCACGTCTCGCGGCTCGTGCAGATCGGACCGGTGCAACGCAGCGCGGAAACGAAGTATCCGAAGCGCCTGACGAACGGCTTCGACGACGTGGCGTCCCCCGAGGCCGATACGAAGAAGTGGCGGGAGATGAAGGCGAACGGCGCGCACGGCAACGAATTCTGCGAAGCGGACGCGAAAGTCTTCCGCTACGTCCTGGTCGGCAATCCGGCGCACGCCTCACGCATCCCGTCGCATTGCGATCTTCCCAACGAATGGCCGGAAAACACGGACCTCCATTTCCAGCATCTGTTCGCGTCGATCAACACCGTCAACATCAAGCCCTCGGAGCTGGCGAAGATCACGATGCCTGCGCTGGTGATCCACGGCACCAAAGACCGCAACGCCCCCTACGGAAGTGGACGCGAATGGGCGATGTCCCTTCCCGATGCGCGCCTGGTGACGGTCGAAGGGGCCGCACACGTCTCCTGGGCCGACGACCCCATCACCGTCTTCGGCTCCATCCGCGAGTTTCTGCGAGGCAACTGGCCGATGACGTCGGAAAAAGTAACGGTGCTCGATCCGGAAAGGTGAGGTGCGCATGTTCACACTGTCATTCCGAGCCGCCGGCGCCTTGGAAGAGCAAAGCGCGGCGAAGAATCCCCGGCCATGTGCGCGGTCGATGGTTTCAGCCGGGGATTCCTCTCCGCGCTCTGCCCCTCCGGGGCGGCCGCCGGCTCGGAATGACAGGTGGACTCTGCTGCTCGTCTGTTTGCTGCTCACCACCTGCGCCCGCTCCAAAGAATCCGCCGACATCGTCGTCGGCGAGTACGGATCGCTTACCGGCTCCGAGGCAACCTTCGGACAGTCGACGCACAACGGCATCGCGCTCGCTGTCGATGAGATCAACGCCGCCGGCGGCGTCGGCGGGCGGAAGATCCGCGTCATCACCGAGGATGATCAATCGAAAGCGGAGGAAGCGGCCAATGCGGTGACCAAGCTGATCTCCAGCAACGACGTCAGCGCCATCATCGGCGAGGTGGCCTCGTCAAACTCTCTGGCTGCGGCGCCGATCTGTCAGCAGAACAAAGTGCCGATGATCACGCCGTCGTCGACCTATCCCGACGTGACGAAGAAAGGCGATTACATCTTCCGGCTCTGCTTCATCGACACCTACCAGGGTCCGGTGCTCGCGCGTTTCCTGGTCCACGACCTCGGCGTGAAACGCGCTGCGCTCTTCACCGACATCCGCAGCGATTACTCGACCGGCCTCGGCGCCGCCTTCGAGCAGGTCTTCACATCCCTCGGCGGAACGATCGTCGGCCGGCAGAGCTATTCGAAGGGCGACAGCGATTACCGCTCGCAACTCACGGCGTTCAAAGCGGCCAATCCGGAGGTGATTCTCATCCCCGGCTACTACAACGACGTCGCCCCGATCGCCGTGCAGGCACGCGACCTCGGCATCAACGTTCCGCTCGTCGGCGGCGACGGCTGGGAATCGCCGAAGCTGCTGGAGATCGGCGGCAAGGCCCTCGAAGGCTGCATGTACTCGAATCACTATCACGCCGACGATCCCGCCCCCGCCGTGCGCGGCTTCGTGACGAAGTACCAGGCCCGCTACGGCGTCCGCCCCGATTCGCTCGCCGCTCTCGGCTACGACACAACGCGCGTCCTCGCCGACGCCATGCGCCGCGCCGGCCCCCACTTCACCCGCGCAAGTCTGCGCGACGCCATCGCCGCCACGACGAAGTTCCCCGTCGTCACCGGCGTCATCACCTTCGATGCGAACCGCAATCCGATCGGCAAGCGCGTGGTCATCGACGAAATCCGGAACGGGAAGCTGGAGCTGAAGAAGGCGATCGAGCCGTAGGCGAGACGGAGCGCTGGCGTCCTCGCCGGCTGGCCAGGCGTGCGTCCCGCCGCCTGTCCGCCAAGACTCCCAGCGTTTGCTGATAACCCTCGGCGTCGGGACGACGCCGAGCCAGCCGGCGCGGACGCCAGCGCTCCGTTACGATGCCCCCCATGGACTACGACCTCTCCTTCCTCACCTTCGATCCCGACTTCTCCTCGCCCCAAGTGATCGCCGGATACGACGAGGTCGCGCTCTGGTCAGCAATGTTCGGTCTGCTGCTCCTCGAGGAAGTGCCGCTGGCAAACGTCACGAGCGTTCTCGACGTCGGCTGCGGCACCGGCTTCCCGTTGATCGAGCTGGCCGAAAGACTCGGCGCTCGCGCGCACGTGCACGGAATCGATCCATGGTCCGGCGGCCTGAAACGCGCCGCGGAGAAAATCGCCATCCGCGGCACTCCAAACGTGACCCTGCACGAAGGCAGCGCCACCGCCCTCCCCTTCGCCGGCGCCACCTTCGATCTCATCGTCTCCAACCTCGGCGTCAACAATTTCGATGACCGCGCCGCGGCAATCCACGAATGCCGCCGCGTGGCGAAAAGCGGCGCCACGCTCGCGCTGACCACGAACCTGCAGGGACACATGCAGGAGTTCTACGCAGTTTTCGAGGATGTCCTGCGCGACGATGCCGAAGCACTCACCCGCCTGCGCGATCACGTCGAGCACCGAGCCACCGTCGCCAGCGTCCGCGAGCTGCTGGAGAACGGCGGCTTCACCGTCACCCGCGTCATCGAGCGCGAAGGTTCGATGCGCTTCGCCGACGGCACAGCCCTGCTCAACCACTACTTCATCAAGCTCGGATTCCTCGATGCCTGGAAGAAGGTCGCCGCGCCCAACGAGCGCGAAGTCTTTGCGCACCTGCTCGATGTTCTCAACAAAAAAGGCGAGATCGGGCTGACGATTCCGATGGCGTATGTCGAGGCTACGGCGGCGTAGCGCCGTGTCAAATTCGCTGTCATTGCGTAACTCACTTATCGATCATCCCCGCCTTCACAGCTCGATCGAACACCCAGCGCGGCCCTTCCTTCACCATCCGGACGAGGAAGAGGCCGTTCTGGCCTTCGAAGAGCTCCGCCTCGAGGTTGAGGACTGCGCTGTCACCGCGCAGCTCGCCGCCGGTGATCTTGCCTGGCTTCTTCGGAAGCCAGAACCCGAGGGTCTGGATGGCGTCGTCGAGATTCTCTTTGGGGGTTCGGTACGACTCGTTGAACGACTCCAGATTCTTGGCAGTGACGTTCTTGCTGATCCCCTCCCAGCTCTTGTTCGCGATCGCGGTCTGCAGCGCCTTGAGCGCCTTCGCCGGCTCGCCGCCGTCCGCGGGGAGTTTCGTTCCGGCCACCGGGTGCGTGACCTCCGTCGAGAATTTCAGATCGATCGTGTACGCGTCGCCGTCCATCGTCTTCAGAGGCTTCGGCGAAAAGACGCGCCCCGCCACCTTCGCCGGCGTGTTCGTGGTCAACTCCGCTTTCATCCGGCTGCCGGTCATCTCGACGTACTGCGTCATCGTCTCCGAGTACGTCGCGTTCATGCTCACGTCGTTGTCGGGGCGGACCCAGAGCAGGACGTAGTTGTGATCGCGCAACGCTTTCTGGTTGATCACGTTCGTGTGCGGATCGAGCTCCGCCGCCGCGGCGACGACGTCGATCGGCTCCTCGGAGAGCACCACTTCGACGACCATCATCCGCGCGTCGCGCTGGTCCCGGGTCTCATACGCCGCCGCGTATTTCGGCCGGATCGGCGCACGCTTCCCGGCCGTGAATTCACCCGAGGCCTCGCCGGCGAGAAGAGGGAGTACGCATGCGACGACAACCGTGAACAGCACGCAGATTTTTTTCATGCGCGGACCGTACGTCTCTCCCGAGGCGAGGTCAAGAGCACCGATTACAATCGCGGACCGTGAGCGAGTCCATCCCACTGAACTGTCCCTACTGTGGCGAAGAGATCGATCTCGACATCGACGACACCGGCGGCAGCCGCCAGTCGTACGTGCAGGATTGCCCGGTGTGCTGTCAACCGTGGCAGGTCGAAGTGACGCGCGATCGGGATGGGGATTGGAGCGCGTCGCTGCGCACCGGTGATGAGTAGCGTCAATCCGGGTTGGTCGCCCAAACCGACAGCTCGGTGATAAACCCGCGGTCGTCCATCTCCAGCATCGACAGCGCCGCATGCGCGATCTCCGCCGCGCGCAGTTTCCGGTCGCTCGGCGGACGATCGCTGCGGAAAAAGTCGGTCTGCACTTCGCTCGGGTTGATCTGCATGACGCGGATGTCGTGTTTGCGAAGCTCGGCGCGCCAGCACTCGGTCATCCCGGACACGGCGAACTTGCTGGCCGCATAGGCCGTCCCGCCGGCGAATCCGCGTACACCGGCCGAGGAGGAGATGTTGATGATGTTGCCGCGCTTCCGGCTGACGAAATGACGGGCCGACTCGCGCGCGACCACCATCGCCCCGAAGACATTCGTGGCGAAGAGGCGCTCCATTTCGGCGAGGTCCGTATCGACGAGCGGCGCGAACGAGCCGAAGCCGGCGTTGTTGATCAGGACGTTGTAGTCGGGAAGGATCTCGATCGTCTTTCCAATCAGTGCGATGACGTCGGCCTCGACGCTCACATCGGCGCGAACCCAATGCACGCCGATTCTCTTCGCCGCCTCGGCCACTTTCGCCTCATCGCGACCACAGATGACGACGTCGCCGCCCTTCTCTTTCAGTTGCCGGGCGATCTCGAGTCCAATTCCTGAACTGCCACCAGTGACCAGCGCGCGAACGTCAGAGAGTTTCATGCGCGGATTCTACTTCCCGCATCCGCGCGCGACCTCCGCGGCCACGCGCGCGCTCGGAAAGAGCGCATGCGCGGCGCGGGCGTTTTCGCAGCGCGCGCGTCCGCCCATGCGCGCGAGGCGCAGACGCAGGCGGAAGTTTCCGGGATCGATTTGCGCCGCGCGCACGAGCGAAGCGCGGTCGCTTCGCGTCGCGTAGATGTCCATGGCAATGAGTTGCGAGGTGCTCCGCACTGCGCCGTAGATCGACATCGCCAGGATGGCGACGATCGCAAATCCCCACGCTCGTGGAGACGAGGTCTCCTCCGGTATCCACAACGCGCCAAAGGCCGTCCAGATGAGGAACGCCGGCACGGCCAGGAGCAGCACGGCGTCGAATGTTCCCGCCACTGCTGCGCCGGCGACGATGCCGAGGAGAGCGGCGGCCGCCAGTGCTTCCTGAACGTCGATCGCGCGTTTGAGTTGGCGCAGGCCGGTGATCGCCAGCCGGAAGAAAAACAATGCGAGAAGGACGAACGCTGCGATACCTCGCTCGGAAATGCAGGCGATCCAGTCGCTGCTCGGCCACGGATTCGAGGTCATCCCTCCGTTCGTCTGATCGAGCGAGGGATCGTTCGCCGGCACGCGCGACGGATAGACCACCGGCCAGTTTCCCGGCCCCACGCCGAAGAGCGGATGACGAACGGACATCAACAACGAGCGTCCGTATTGCACCAGCCGCCCGCGACCGCTCCCTTCCGAATACTCCGCCACCCGCTGCACTGACTCGAGGTAGGGATTCTTGCCGTGCCAGTGCAGCGCGTTCGGAAGAACGAGCGAGAGGGCCACGACGAGGCCCGCAATGAGAACGATGCCGGCCAATCGTTTCCATGTCTTCCGGTCGCGCCGAAGCGGCGCGGAAACGAGCATGGCCACGAGGACGACCAGCATCACGGCGATGAACGCCAGCCACGCCGCGCGCGATCGCGTCAGAACGAGCGACGCGATGACGAGCGCGGTCCCGATCGCCCAGCGGAGATACGCGGCGCGCCGCTGTGCGTGCAACGCGGCGAGGAGAAGAAGCGAAAATCCGAACGCGGCGACGTGGGCGATGAAGTTGCGATTGCCGAGCGTCCCGCCGGGCGCGCGATTCTCGGAAAAAAAGTCGATATCCACTCCATACGTCTGCAGAAGCGACGTCGCCGCGGCAACGACGACCGCCAGCGCCAGCGCGTGAAGAAGCGGCCGCACCAGACCGGCGTCGCGCATTGTCCGCGCGACCCAGAAAAGGATGATGCCCGATGCGCTGACCGCCAGCGCGCGCATGGCCAGCCAGCGATTCGTGGCCATCAACGCCGACAGCGCACCGAGCGCCAGATACCCGGCCAGGAAGAGGTCGACGCGCGTCACGCTCATGCGCCACAGCGCGCGAATCACAAGCAGCCCTGCCAGCGCCGCCGTCAGATGAAGCACCAGCTCCTTCGGAACGAAAAAACGATCGAGCTCGAACACGTGCAGCGTCGTCACCACCAGGACGACGGCGATCGCACCAGCCTGGATGATGCGGAGGGCGATTCGATTCGGCATCAGCGCCATGAGACCACAGGAACCAATTCGCCGGATTCCACGTCCCACCACAAACCGACCCCGACTGGAGACAACGAATGATCCGGAAGCTCATCCCCGCGTGCGTCATCCTCGCGTTGCTAACCCCGGCGCATGCCGCCGAGTTGGTGAGCACCGTTCGCTACAAACTATCCGCCGGGGATCTCGCAAGCGGTATCGCCGCGGTCGAAGATTACAAACGGGCCTCGGGGGTCGACGCCGAGTATCTCAACGCCGTCGGCTGGCTCGCGCGGGGCGCGGAGATGCAGCATCGAAACGACGTCGCGCGGGAGTACGTGGCCGAGCTTCATCGCGAGATCCCTGTCGAAAAAGCGGAGTTGCTCACCCCTTTCGGCGCGGCGATCGAAGTGGAGGCTCGACTGATCGCGGCGCAGACTGGGCGCGGGGCAGCCATCCGCTATTTGGAAGGCGAGCTCGCACACGCCAACGCGCCATCGCTGCGCTCGCGGATCAACAAGGACATCAACATGCTGTCGCTCGAAGGACAACCCGCGCCGCCGCTCGACACGACCAAGGCCATCGGCGCGCCGGCGACGTCGCTGGCCTCGCTGCGCGGCAGACCGGTCCTGATGTACTTCTTCGCCCAGTGGTGCGGCGACTGCAAGGCGCAGGCGCCGTCGCTGACTCGCGTGTGGCAGAAGTACAAGTCGAGCGGATTGGCGTTGATCACAGCAACACGACTGTACGGAACGCTTGATGAGAAACCGGCCACGGCCGAAGAAGAGACGGCGCGTATCGAGAAGGTTTGGAAGGAGCTCTACGCGGGTCTCGACGGCGTCCCGGCCGTGATCGACACCGAAGCGATGATCCGCTATGGCGTCTCCGCCACGCCGACCTTCGTCCTCGTCGACCGCAAAGGGATCGTGCGCCTGTACACGCCAACGCGGCTCTCCGAGGCCGAGCTCTCGCGAAGGATCGACGAGGTGCTGGCCGAAGCGCCGTAGAATCAGCGGATGGATGAACGCATTCGTGGCGCGGGCGGCACAAGCGGTGGCATCGGTCTCTTCCTCATCGGGCTGGGCATGGCCGTCGCCGGCGGCTGGCTGATCACCAACCAGGTCACCGTCACTTCCGGCTTCTGGCAGTGGGGCGGCCACAACGCCTTTGGGTTGACGCTGATCCCGTTGATCGTCGGCATCGGCCTCCTCTTCTTCAACGGCCGCTCGGTCGCCGGATGGCTGCTCACCTTCTGCGGCGCGGTGATCATCCTAGTGGGCATCATCACCAACCTCGAGATCTACTTCCGCCCCACGTCGCTGTTCAACACCGTGATGATGCTGGCGCTGCTGGCCGGCGGCATCGGGTTAGTGGCGAAGTCGCTACGGGCGCGGTGAGGCGGAGAGGTATCCGATTCGTTTCCGTGGCTTCTCGGGTGGAGCAATCAAGCCCCGAATCGCGTCGAAGACAACCTGAAACTTTCCGTCGTACCGCTCCTCCAGCTCGTCGATGCGCTGCGCGAGCTCGGCGTGCTCGGTAACCACCCGCCGAAGGTAGACGAACGCGCGCATGATCTCCACGTTGACTGCGACAGCGCGCTTGCTGCGCAGCACGCTGGAGAGCATCGCCACGCCGTGTTCCGTGAAGGCGTAGGGCGCGCTGCGCCGGCCGCCCCACAAACTTGAGATCTCAATTTGAGATCTCAAGTTTGCGAATTCCCGCTTCGAGAGTCGAAACATGAAGTCGCGCGGAAACCGGGACGCATTCCGGGTTACGGCCTGAATCAATATCCTCGTCGGGACTGAATAGAGCTCGGCGAGGTGGGCATCGAGAATGACCTTCTGGCCTCGGATGAGAAAGATGCTCTGACGAATCCGATCGGCAATTGCTTTGGTTTTCATAGCCATCTGATCTCTCCCTCAATGACCGGGCGATTCGCTACGTGTCTGTTCAGCCTCGCGCGCTGGCGCAACGCAATCGGGGCACGCAAGCACGTCTCTGAGAAACATCTCCAGGATCTTTTCGGGGAGACTTTCGTCGATGTAAATCCGCCCCCCGCGCCGCTCGATCTCCTGTTTCAAACTCCGAATGGTCTTGTTCATACACGCTCCTTTCCTCCCGAGGCTCCCTCGGATTTTTCAGGAACGCAAATCTTCTACAAGGAGTGGAGAGGCCTACTCGGTCTCTCCTCGCGCGACGAGCGCGGCGGCGGCAAGATCGCCGGTCACGTTGAGCACGGTGGAGAACGTGTCGGGGATGGCGTCGACGGCGATGAGGAGACCGATCCCTTCGACGGGAAGGCCGATGGTGAGGAAGAGCGGCGCGAGCATGATGAAGGCGCCGCGCGGAATCCCCGGTACGCCAAACGCCAGGAAAATCGATGCAAATGCGATCGTGGCAAGGCTGCCGATGGACAACGGAATGCCGTAGAACCAACCGACGAAGAGCGCGCCGACAGTCCACGACAGCGGCGCCGCGATCTTGAACGTGGAGACCGCGAGCGGCAGGACGAATCCGGTGGCCTTCGCCGGCAACTCGAGCTCCTCAGCACTCTCGACGAGCGCGGGCAACGACGCGATCGAGGAGCTGGAACTGAACGCGATGAGCTGCGCGGGCAGCGCGGCTTTGGCGAAGCGAAGCATCGGGATCTTGGCAAACACCGCTACGGCGGGATACAGCAGTGCCGAGACAACCAGACACCCAACCGAATACGCCACGATGTAGAAACCGATCGCTCCGGCCAGTGCCGCTCCGGCATGTACGGCAAGCGGCAGCACAAGCGCGAAGACTCCGATCGGGGCGAAGAGGATCACCCATCGCACCAGCAACAGCATCGCCTCGCCGAGGGCCTGGAAAAATCGCGTGAGCGTCGTACGAGCCGTCTCGGGACTGCGCGCGATGGCCAGCCCGAGCAGGATCGTGAAGAGAATCAACGGCATCATCGCGCCCCCGGCGGCGGCGGCGATCGGGTTCGGCGGAAGGAGCGAGGGAAGCCATGTCGCGAATGTCTGCGCCTGCCCGCCGGCGGCGATCTGTCCCGCGGCTTCGGTTGCACCCGGCGGCAATTGCGGCGCGCCGAGTCGCTGCGGGAGGAGACGGAAGAGCGCGGGGCCGAACGGCATGACCACGATCGCGGTTCCGACGAGCAGGAGCACGAACACGAGCAGCGTTCGTCCACCGAGGCGGCCGATCGATTTCACATCCGAGGCCGAGGCCACCGCGGTGATCAGGAGCGAGATCACCAGCGGGATCACCGTCATCCGGATGGCGTTGACCCACAACGTGCCGATCGGCGCGATGAAGTCCGCCGCTCCAAGGAGCGAAGCATTCCCCAACGCGCCGATGGCGATTCCGCCGGCGATCGCGGCGATGAGAGCGATGAGAACGCGTGTGCTTTCTTTCATGTCGTCGGCTACATCATCAGGTCGCCGCCGTTGATGTCGAACGATGCTCCCGTGATGTAGCCAGCCTCCTCGGATGCGGCAAAGCAGATCAGATCCGCGACTTCGCGGGCCGTCCCGAGGCGCGGCACCGGATAACTGGAAGCGAGGCGCGTCAGCAATTCGTCCGTCGCGTTCTCGCGAGTCAACTCGGTGTCGATCATGCCGGGACAGACAGCGTTGACGGTGATCCCGAACTTGCCCAGCTCTTTCGCCGCCGCCCGGGTCAGGCCGAGGAGGCCGGCCTTCGACGCGGTGTAATGCGCGCCGCCGAGCGTGCTGACCATCCGCCCCGCGGACGACGACACATTGATGATGCGTCCGTAGTGCTGCGCCTTCATCGCCGGCAGCGCCGCCTTGGTCAGCAGAAACGGC
>Ga0207689_10004121_pt1 | contig 13213 bp, 14 predicted proteins | sample KBSMisM52_FD_184312 | JGI IMG/M metagenome (GOLD analysis project Ga0207689, IMG submission 184312) | Miscanthus rhizosphere microbial communities from Kellogg Biological Station, Michigan, USA - KBS Miscanthus M5-2 (SPAdes) (version 2) | ecosystem: Host-associated > Plants > Roots >... | reverse complement strand
GCTCAGGAGCGCGAGCCCGTCCATGTCCGGCATCATGAGATCGGTGATCACGAGGGAGGGACGCAGCAGCGGCGCCTTCTCGAGCGCCTGCCGCCCCTGCGACGCGGTGTCCGTCGCGTATCCCCAGGTGCCGAGCAGAGCCTCGAGCGCGGCGCGCGAGTCTTCCTCGTCGTCCACGATCAGGATTTGAGGCTTCACCGCCATTCCGTATTGCCCATGCTCCGGGACTCAGCAAGGGCCGTGCCCCGGCCGCGCACGCGGTGATGTTGTGGAAAGTACGAGGATGTCAGGTTGCTAAGCGCGTCCCCAACGGGCGGTGACGGTATTGTCGTGCGGTAAGAACGACCCGGCGGCCCGTGCTCGCCTCATGACACCGGAAGTTCCTACCCGGTAAGGCTTGGCCATTCGATCGCCCGCCGCGCGCGAGCGCGGCGCCAAACCGGCCCCACGTCTCCGGTTAGGCGGATGGCAGCCGAGTTGCTTTGCTGGGTGTTCCGGATCGCGGCAGTTCACACGATGCGACAGGAGATGACGGGATGATGACGAATCGGCGAGACCTCGATGTGTCGCTCCTGACCGAGATCACCCGCCGCATGGCCGAGATCTCGGAGATCCAGCACGACCTGGCCCGCCAGCAGCGGATCCTGTCCCGCGCGGCGACGCAGCTCCGCACCGGCAAGCACGCGGAGTCGGTCCTGGCCGAGATCCGGGAGCAGAACCCCGAGATGCTCCGAGGCTACTGCGACCTTCAGGTTACGCTCACCCCTCCGCTCCGCCCGGTTCCCCGGGTCGTCGCTTCGGCCTGAAGGGCCCCATCCAGGGTCGTCGCGGCCTGGAGCGCCCACTCGGGCCGGATCCGCATCCGGGTCAGGGCTTCCATCACGCGGTGCGGGCTGCCCAGATCCGACCAGACGATGCGCGGCAGCCGGGAGACCGCAAGCGAATCCGCGGCCCTTTCGAGCACCTCCTTCGAGAAGTTCGCCCGCGGCATCAGCTCGTACGCCTGCCGGACCGCGTCGGCCTCTTCCGGCGTGCCCACGAACGGCTCGATGTGAGCCAGCCGGTCGCTCAGGGCGGGGAGGGCCTGCCAGCCGGTCTGCACCAGCGTGGCCACCTTGCCGACGAGCACCGAGGTATTCCACAGATGCCCGGCCTCGAGACAGGCGCGGGCACGCGCGACCGACGGCTTCTCCCAGAACTGGCGGACGGCCCGGACCGGCCCGGTCGAGACATCGCCGAGCGCCTCGCCCGGCTCGATCCACCCGTACTCCACCTCCGCTGAGGAGGGCGGAGCGCCCAGCAGCACGACTCGCTCCGGATGCCTCTCGACCCAGGCGGTGACTTCCGCGACGTGGGCCATGAAGCTCGTCTCGCCCAGCAGGAAGTGGTCGGACGGAAAGATCGCCACCGTCGCCTCCGGGTTGCGCCAGGCGATCCAGTGGGCCGGGTAGAGCACGCCGGCCGCGGTGCCGCGATCGAGCGGCTGGGCGAGGATCCGCGGATGCGGGCCGCCGGAGAACTCCTCGGCGATATAGCCGGCATGCCGGCGGACCGTGACGACCAGGGTGCGCTCCTCTGGAATCGCCAGCGAGACCCGGTCCAGCGTCTGGCGCAGCAGGGTCCGCTGGCCGAGGAGCCGCACGTACTGCTTCGGCCGATCGGCCCCCAGCACCTGGCGGACCAGCGGGCGCAGGCGCATCCCTTCGCCTCCGGCCAGGATCACCGCCCAGCAGTGCTGCGCCGTGGTACGCGCCACGCCCCCTCCCTCCGCCACAACCGCTTCCTGCCTCATGCCGGCTTCCTCCTGTCGCTGCGGGCTCGAGTGATTTGGATGATGAGTGGCGGCGTCGAGGTATCAAATCGCATGCCAGCCGGCGTGTGAGCAGGGCATATCGCAACCCTTGTATTTTCCGGGCGGCATCGTGCGACCCCCCGCCCGGCGCGGTCGGGCGCGCAGGAACTTCTACCGGGTTGTTTCTTCCACGGCGGCCGGGCCGGGGTGACTCGACCCGGATGAGTCCGCTATAATGCGCCCGATATCCGGAGCCGTGATCCGGGGGGAGAAACCAAATGAAGCCGCTCGTCGTGCTCGGGGGGCCCATCCACGCCGATGGGATGAAACAGCTCGAGGCCGAGGTCCGGGTGGTCGTCACCAACGCCGAGACCGAGTCCGGCATGATCGCCGCGGCCAAGGAGGCCGCGGGCATCCTGTTCCGGTCCAAGCCGGACTGTAGCCGGAGCCTGATGGCCGCCTGCCCGCAGCTCAAGGTGATCGGGCGTCACGGGGTGGGCCTCGACATCGTGGACCTGCCCGCGGCCACCGATCTCGGCGTGGCGGTGGTGCACGCCCCCGGCTCCAACTCGAACTCGGTGGCCGAGCACGCGATCATGCTCATGCTGGCCTGCGCCAAGCAGGCGGTGGTGGTGGACCAGCGCACCCGCAAGGCGGACTGGGGCAAGGCGCGCTGGGAAGGCATGCTCGAGATGAACGGCAAGACCCTCGGCATCATCGGCGTCGGCAATATCGGCCGGCGGGTGGCCCGGACCGCGGCCGCCCTCGGCATGCGGGTGATCGGCTACGACAAGTACGTGCCGGCCGACGAGGTGCGCAATCGCGGGGTCGAGCCGATGCCCGACATGGCCTCGGTGCTGCGCCAGGCCGACGTGGTGACCTGCCACACGCCGCACACCAAGGAATCGCATCACATGATCGACGCCGCCGCGGTGGCCCAGATGAAAGACGGCGTGATCTTCGTGAATACGTCCAGGGGCAAGACCCAGGACGAGGACGCGCTGGTGGCCGGGCTCGAGAGCGGCAAGATCCGGGCGGCGGGCATCGACGTCTTCGAGGAGGAGCCCGCGTCCTCCGACAACCGCCTCTTCCAGCTCGAGCAGGTGATCGTCTCGCCGCACATCGCCGGGGTGACCCGCGAGACCATGCGCGGCATGGCCCTCCAGGTGACCGCCGAGATGCTGCGGGTGCTGCGCGGCGAGAAGCCGCACGCGCTCGCCAACCCCGATCTCTGGCCCCGGCTCGGGCACCTCAAGTAGACTGGGCGAGAGGAGATTCCCGATGCCGATCGATGCGCGTCATCCGAAGGAGATCCGGGCCGACATCCGGGCGGGCCGGCTCGCGACCATCACCGCCGGGCTCGCCCCCGGCTTCGTCCAGGCCAACCTCGCGGTGCTGCCGAAGGATCAGGCCTACGACTTCCTGCTCTTCTGCCAGCGCAACCCGCGGCCGTGCCCGCTCATCGAGGTCACCGACGTGGGCTCCGCGGAGCCGGTGGGAGTGGCCCCGGGGGCCGACCTGCGCCGGGACATTCCCCGGTACCGCATCTACAAGGACGGCGTGCTCGCCGACGAGGTCACCGACGTGACCCCGTTCTGGCGCGACGACCTGGTCGCCTTCCTGCTCGGCTGCTCGTTCACGTTCGAGTGGGCGCTGCTCGACGCGGGCATCCCGATGCGCCACATCGACGAGGGCAAGAACGTGGCGATGTGGAAGACGTCGGTGGCGTGCCGGCCGGCGGGCCAGTTCCACGGGCCCATGGTCGTCTCGATGCGGCCGGTCCCGACCGGGCTCGTCTCCAAGGCGGTGACGGCCTCCGCGCGCTTCCCCGGGGCCCACGGAGCCCCGGTGCACATCGGCGACCCGGCGGCCCTCGGCATCGCCGACGTCAACAAGCCCGACTGGGGCGACTCGGTGGGCGTGCGGGCAGGCGAGGTCCCGGTGTTCTGGGCCTGCGGGGTGACGCCGCAGGCGGTGGCCCTGGCCTCGAAGCCCGCGTTCATGATCACGCACAGCCCGGGGCACATGTTCATCACCGACCTGCCGAACCACACGCTGGCGGCAATCTGATCACTCCCGCCCGGTGACGATCTGGTCCGAGCCGCGATTCCTCCCCTGCGGGGACCGCGCGCTCTCGGTCGAGCTGGGTGACGAGATCACCCGGGACATCAACGCGCGGATCCTGGCCCTCGAGTACCTGCTCCAGCGGAAGCGCGTGCCCGGGGTCGGCGAGACCGTCCCCAGCTACCGCGCGCTGCTCGTCTACTACGATCCGCTCGTGGTGGGCCACGACGAGCTGACCGCCACGCTGCGCGAGCTGCTCACCGAGGCGCGCCCGGAGGTCCTGCCGCCGGTCCGCACCGTGGAGCTGCCGTGCTGCTACGGCGGCGAGCTGGGCTTCGAGCTCGAGGCCGCGGCGGCCAAGCTTGGCCTCGCGCCCGAAGAGACGGCGCGCCTGCACGCGGAAGCCGACTACTTCGTCTACTTCGTCGGCTTCACGCCCGGGTTGCCCTACATGACCGGCATGCCCGAGCGGCTGACGATCCCGCGCCTCACGAACCCGCGCCTGAAGACGCCGCCGGGCAGCGTGAGCATCGGGGGCGTGCAGTGCTGCATCTATTCGGTCGAGAGCCCCGGCGGCTTCTGGGTGCTCGGCCGCACGCCGGTGCGCCTCTACGATCCGACCGCGGCCGATCCGATCCTGCTCCGAGCCGGCGACCACGTGCGCTTCCGCCCGATCGACCGCGCCGAGTACGACGCCATCGTGGCCCTGGTGGACGCGGGGCGCTACGTGCCGCGCATCGCCGGGCCCGGCGCCACGACGCCATGAGCGACCTGGTGGTCCAGGACGCGGGTCCGCTCACGACCATCCAGGATCTGGGCCGGCCCGGCCATCTTCGCGTGGGCATCCCGGCGTCGGGCCCGATGGACCGCGAGGCCTTCCTCGTCGCCAACCGGCTGATCGCCAATCCCGACACCGCGGCGGGGCTCGAGTGCACCCTGATCGGGCCGCGCCTGGAATTCACCGACGAGCGGCTGATCGCGATCACCGGCGCGGACATGGCGCCGACCGTGAACGGCGCGCCGGTGTCCGCCTGGCAGGGCCTGCGCGTCCACGCGGGCGACGTGCTCAAGCTCGGGCCCGCCCGGAGCGGGGTACGCGCCTACGTGGCCATCGCGGGCGGCATCGAGACGCCGCTCGTGCTGGGCTCGCGCTCGACCTACGTGCGCGGCCGGCTGGGCGGCCTCGAGGGCCGCGCGCTGCGCAAGGCCGATCGGCTGCCGCTGGGCCCCATGGGGGCCGCGCGGCCGCGCCGCCTGCACCCCGACCGCGTGCCCACGTACGGCGGCGAGGCCGACCTGGCGGTGGTGCTGGGACCCCAGGACGACCGCTTCACCCCGCGAGGCATCGCCGCGCTCTTCGACGCGGCCTACGAGATGCTGCCCCAGAGCGACCGCATGGGCGCCCGGCTCAAGGGCGCCCTCATCGAGCACATCCGCGGCCACGACATCATCTCCGACGGCGTGGCGCTCGGCGGCATCCAGGTCATCGGCGACGGCCAGCCCATCGTGCTGCTGGCGGATCGGCAATCCACCGGCGGGTACACCAAGATCGGCACCATCTGCTCGTTCCACATCGGCCGGATCGCCCAGGTGAAGCCGGGCGGGCGGCTCCACTTCCGCCGCGTGACAGTGGCCGAGGCTCATGCGATGCTGCGGCAGAGCCTCCGGACGCTGGACGCAGCGATCGAATAGGACCCGGATCCAGGGAGGAACGCCATGTCTCTCGAGCGCGCCATCACCGACTACCAGGCCAGGACCCCCCGCTCCCGCCAGCTCTTCGAGGAGGCGCTGCGGGTGATGCCGGGCGGCAACAGCCGGACCACCACCTTCTTCGACCCGTACCCGTTCTACATCACCCGCGGCGAGGGCGCGCGCATCTGGGACGCCGACTCGGTCGAGCGCCTCGACTTCAACGGCAACTACACGAGCCTGATCCTGGGCCACGCCAACCCGCAGGTGGTGAAGGCGATCCAGGACGCGGCGGTGAACGGCATGTCGTTCCCGGGACCGAGCGAGCACGAGATCCGGCTCGCCGAGATCCTCACCACGCGCATCCCGGGCATGGAGGTGATTCGCTTCGCGAACTCCGGCACCGAGGCGACCATGCACGCGATGCGGGTGGCCCGCGCCTTCACCGGCCGGTCCAAGATCGCCAAGTTCGAGGGCGCCTACCACGGCACCCACGACTGGGTGCTGGTGAGCGTGGCCCCGGACCCGGCCTCCGCGGGCTCGCGCAAGCGACCGAAGTCGGTGGCGTGGTCCTCGGGCGTCCCCGCCGCGGTGGTCAAGCACGTGGTGACGCTGCCGTGGAACGACGCGGACGCCTGCGAGAAGATCCTCGCCAAGCAGGGGAGCGACATCGCGGCGCTGATCATCGACCCGCTCCTGGCCAACGCCGGCCTGATCCCGGTGCGCGAGGGATTCCTCGAGAAGCTGCGCGAGGTCACCCAGCGCCTGGGCATCCTGCTGATCTTCGACGAGGTGATCTCGTTCCGGATCGGCCGCGGCGGCGCCCAGGAGCGGTTCAACATCCGCCCCGATCTCACGACTCTCGGCAAGATCATCGGCGGGGGCCTCGCGGTGGGCGCCTTCGGCGGACGCGCGGACGTGATGAACTACTACGACCCGCGCGACGGCAAGGGCCGCATCAATCACGGCGGCACCTTCAACGCCAACCCGCTCACGATGGCGGGCGGCATCGCCACCATGGAGCAGCTCACCCCGGAGGCCTACGCGCGCCTCGACGCGCTCGGCGACCGGCTGCGCGACGGGGTGCGGCGTCTCCTGCGCAAGAAGGGTTACGCGGGCCAGATCACCGGCACCGGGTCGCTCTTCTGGCTGCACCACACCAAGAAGAAGCTGAGCGACTATCGCTCCGCGCGGCCCGAGGATCCCAAGACGCCCGCGCGCGCCTTTCTGGGCCTGGTCAACGGGGGCGTGCTGCTCTCCCAGCGCGGGCTCGGCGCCTGCTCCCTGGCCATGACCGACGCCGACGTCGACCGCTTCGTCGAGACTTTGGGCCGAGTGCTCGAGTAGCGCCATGGCCACCGTCGCCCCTCTTTCAAATGCGCTCGCCTCGCCTTCGGGTGCGGCTCGCAAGACAATAGACCTCAACTGCGACATGGGCGAGTCGTACGGGCGCTGGGCGCTCGGGGCCGACGAGGCCATCATGCCGTTCATCAGCTCCGCCAACGTGGCCTGCGGCTTCCACGGCGGCGACCCGCACATCATGCGGAAGACGGTGGAGCTGGCCCTCGCCCACCGGGTGGCCCTGGGCGCCCACCCTTCGCTGCCCGATCTCATGGGATTCGGCCGCCGCAAGATGGACGTGAGCCAGCGCGAGCTGCAGGACTACCTCTGCTACCAGACCGGCGCGCTGCGCGAGGTCGCGCGCGCGGCGGGGGCGGAGCTGCAGCACATGAAGCCCCACGGCATCCTCTACAACATGATGGAAGCCGACGAGACCCTCGCCACCGCGGCCGGCCAGTCCGCGATGGACTCGGGCCTGATCCTGATGACGCTGGCCTCCGGGCGCTACGACGCCACCTGCCGGAAGATGGGGACCCGCGTGGCTTCCGAGGGTTTCGCGGACCGCGCCTACAACGTGGATGGCACCCTGGTCTCCCGCAAGATCGCAGGCTCGCTCATCACCGACCCGGCCACGGCCGCCGCGCAGGCGGTGCAGATGGCGATGCTTGGTAAAGTTCGCACCATGGACGGCGTGGACATCGACATCTCGGTCCAGACCATCTGCTGCCACGGCGACACCCCCGGCGCCGAGCGGATCGTGCGGACGGTGCGGGAAGCGCTGGAGAAGGCGGGCTGCCAGGTCAAGCCGCTGCGCGACTGGCTGCCCATCCACTGATGGCCGGGCGCGCCGCGGTTCTCGCCCTCGCCGCCGCCCTGCTGGCCCCGGGCTGCTCGGTAGCCCGCTTGCCGCAGACCGCGGCGGCCCGCGATCAGAGCGCGACCCAGCACCGCCTCGACGTGGCCGACTGCAAGGCCGAGGTCGGCTACCGGCACAACTACAACGGCGACGACTCCCCGCTGGCCAACGCCCTCCGCAACGTCTTCGTCCTCGGCACGAGCGGGGCCGCCCTCGGCGGCTTCATCACCGGCCTGCCCCCCAACGTCGCGGCGTCGACGGCCAGCGACGGGCTGATCGCGGGCGCCGGGGCGGGCGGCATCGCGGGCGGCGCGATCAGCGTCAGCGGGTACTCCCGCTTCGAGCGGGAGTGGATCGCCTGCATGGAGAGCCGCGGCTACCGGATCGTTGCGACCCCGCCCGCCATCAACTAAGATGAGGGCGCCCCGGGCATCCACATGACGGACACCACCGCGTCGACTCCGCTCAAGCGCACCCCGCTGCGCGACGTCCACGTCAAGGCGGGCGCAAAGATGGTGCCCTTCGGGGGCTGGGACATGCCGGTGCAGTACACCGGGATCATCGAGGAGCACCGGGCGGTGCGCCGCGCGGTCGGCCTCTTCGACATCAGCCACATGGGCGAGTTCGAGGTGCGCGGCCCCGACGCGCTCGCGACGGTCCAGCGCCTGTGCACCAACGACGCGCGCACGCTCGAGATCGGCCAGGTGCAGTACGCGGCCCTCTGCTACCCGGAGGGCGGGATCGTGGACGACCTCACGGTGTACCGGCTGGCCGACGACCACTACATGCTCGTGGTCAACGCGTCCAACATCGACAAGGACTGGGCGTGGGTCACCTCCCACAGCACCGGCCGCGCCGAGTGGAAGAACGTGAGCGACGAGACCGCGCTGCTCGCGGTGCAGGGACCGAAGGCGGAAGCGCTGGTGGCGCGCCTGGCCGACCGCGACGTGACCGGGATCGCCTACTACCACTTCGGCCGCGGCGCGGTGGCGGGGGTGCCCGCGATCATCTCGCGCACCGGCTACACCGGCGAGGACGGCTTCGAGCTCTACGTCGCCGCCGGGGGGGCCGAGCGCCTCTGGGCCGCCCTGATCGAGGCGGGCCGTGCGGACGGGATCCAGCCGATCGGGCTCGGCGCGCGCGACACGCTCCGGCTCGAGATGAAGTACGCGCTCTACGGCAACGACATCGACCAGACCACGAACCCGCTCGAGGCGGGGCTCGGCTGGGTGGTCAAGCCCGCCAAGGGCGAGTTCATCGGTCGCGAGGCCATCGAGGCGCTTCGCGCGCGCGGCATCGTCCGCAAGCTGGTGGGCTTCGAGATGGTGGAGCGCGCGGTGCCCCGCCACGGCTATCGCCTCATGAGTGGCGGCGCCCCGGTCGGCGTGGTCACCTCGGGCTCGTTCGGGCCGTCGGTGGAGCGCTCGATCGGGATCGGATACGTCCCATCCGCGCTGGCCGGGGCGGGCAGCGAGCTGGCCGTCGAGATCCGGGGCACCGCGCACGCGGCGCGCGTGGTCAAGACCCCCTTCTATCCCTCGCACACCAAGAAGGCCTAGGAGAGAGGTCGATGGCGAACGTTCCGGCGGAGCTCAAGTACACCCGCGAGCACGAGTGGGCCAAGGTGGAGGGCGACCGCGCCCGCATCGGCATCACCGCCTTCGCCCAGGAGCAGCTCGGCGACGTGGTCTTCGTCGAGCTGCCCAAGGTGGGCGCCAAGGTCACCGCGCTCAAGACCTTCGGGGTCGTCGAGTCGGTGAAGGCGGTTTCCGATCTCTTCGCGCCGGTCTCGGGCGAGGTGGTCGAGGTCAACGCCGAGCTCCCGAAGAAGCCCGAGCTGGTGAACACCGACCCCTACGGCCAGGGCTGGATGCTCGTGATCAAGATGAGCAATGCCAAGGACGTGGACGGGCTGATGAGCGCGGCGGACTACGAGAAGCTCACCGCGGGCGGCGGGCACTAGCATGCGCTACATCTCCAACACGCCCGCCCAGCAGAAGGAGATGCTGGGGATCATCGGCGCCGGCTCGATCGAGGACCTGCTGGTCCGCATCCCGACCAAGGCGCGGCTGTCGCGGCCGCTCGGCCTGCCCGCGGCGATGGCCGAGACCGACCTGATCCGGCACCTCCAGCGCATGGCCGGGCTCAACGCGGGCGCGGACGACCACGTCTGTTTCCTCGGGGCGGGCTCGTACGACCACGCGATCCCCAGCCCGATCAACCACCTGATCTCCCGCGGCGAGTTCTTCACCGCCTACACCCCGTACCAGCCGGAAGCCAGCCAGGGCACGCTCCGCTCCATCTTCGAGTACCAGACCATGATGGCGGAGCTGACCGGCATGGACGTGGCGAACGCGTCCATCTACGACGGCGCCTCCTCGCTCGCCGAGGCCACCTTGATGGCCCACGCGGTGACCGGGCGCGACACGCTGGTGATCTCGCGCGGGGTGAACCCGCTCTACCGCCAGGTGGTGGAGACCTACGTCGAGGGCCCCGGGCTCAAGATCAAGTCGGTCCCGCTCGGCGACGGAGTCACCGACGCGGACGCGCTCCGCAAGGCCCTGTCCAAGCACAGCGCGACCGTGGTGATCCAGTACCCGAACTTCTTCGGCTGCCTCGAGGACGTCCGGGGGATCGCGGACATCGCCCACGAGGCGGGCGCGCTCCTGATCGTGGTCGCGGATCCGATCAACCTGGGGCTGCTCACCCCGCCGGGCGCCTGCGGCGCCGACATCGTGGTCGGCGAGGGGCAGGGGCTCGGGGTGCCGATGAGCTTCGGGGGCCCCAACCTGGGCGTGTTCGCGGCCAGGCAGGAGCTGGTGCGGCGGATGCCCGGGCGCCTCGTCGGCGCCACCGTGGACGTGGACGGCCAGCGCGGCTTCGTGCTCACGTTGCAGACGCGCGAGCAGCACATCCGCCGCGAGAAGGCCACGTCCAACATCTGCACCAACGTGGCGCTGTGCGCGCTGATGGCCACGATCTACGTCTCGATCCTGGGCAAGCGCGGCCTCCGCAAGGTCGGCGAGCTCTCGACCGCCAAGGCCCACTACGCGGCGCGCGAGCTCACCAAGATCCCGGGGGTGTCCCTGCGCTTCGCCGCGCCCTTCTTCAAGGAGTTCACCCTCCAGCTCCCGAAGTCGCCGGAGCGGGTGATCAAGCGCCTCATGAAGGACCGGCTGCTCGCCGGCGTGCCGCTCAAGACCTTCGATCGCGCCTACCGGGACTGCCTGCTCGTCGCGGTGACCGAGAAGCGCACCAAGGACGAGATCGACGCCTACGCGGCCGCCCTGGCCGCGGCGGTGGCCTGAGGCCGCCATGCCCGCCGCCAAGCCCGCCTACGACAAGCTGATCTTCGAGCTCTCCGCGCCCGGCCGCTTCGCCTACTCGCTGCCCGAAAGCGACGTGCCGGACAGCGACCCGGCCGCCCTCCTGCCGAAGGCGCACCTGCGCGAATCGGCGGCCGAGCTGCCCGAGGTCTCGGAAGTGGACGTGATCCGCCACTACTCGCGGCTCTCGCAGATGAACTACGGGGTGGACACCCACTTCTATCCGCTCGGCTCGTGCACCATGAAGTACAACCCGAAGATCAACGAGGACATGGCGCGGCTCGGCGGCTTCGCGCGCCTGCACCCGCTGGCCCCCGAGGCGGCGAGCCAGGGCGCGCTCCAGCTCATGCACGAGCTGGCCCGGGACCTCGCCGAGATCTCCGGGATGGACGAGGTGTCGCTCCAGCCCGCGGCGGGGGCGCAGGGCGAGCTGGCCGGCGTCCTGATGATCCGCGCCTACCACCTGGCCCGGGGCGAGCGGCGCCACAAGGTGCTGATCCCCGACTCGGCGCACGGGACCAATCCCGCCTCCACCGCGCTGGCCGGCTTCGCGGTGGTCGAGCTCAAGTCCGAGGCCAACGGCGACGTGGACCTGGTGGACCTCGAGCGGCATCTTGACGAGGACGTGGCCGCGTTCATGATCACCCAGCCCAACACGCTCGGCCTCTTCGAGTCGAAGATCCACCAGATCACCGAGATGTGCCACGCCAAGGGCGTGCAGGTCTACATGGACGGCGCCAACTTCAACGCCATCCTCGGCATCACGCGCCCCGGCGATCTCGGCTTCGACGTCTGCCACTTCAACCTGCACAAGACCTTCACCACCCCGCACGGGGGCGGCGGGCCCGGCTCGGGGCCGGTGGGCATCAAGGCGCACCTGGCGCCCTTCCTGCCCACCCCGGTGGTCGTGAAGCGGGACGATTCGAGCGAGGGGGGCTACGGCCTCGACTGGAACCGCCCGCAGTCGATCGGCAAGCTGCAGGCCTTCTGGGGCAACTTCGGCATGCTGGTGCGGGCCTATACCTACATCCGCACGATGGGCCCGGACGGCCTGCGCTCGGTCTCCGAGAACGCGGTGCTCAACGCCAACTACATCCTGAAGCGCCTGGAAGGCGACTACGACCGCTCCGCGCCGGGCCCGTGCATGCACGAGTGCGTGCTGTCCGCCCGCCGGCAGAAGAAGCTCGGGGTCACCGCGATGGACATCGCCAAGCGCCTTCTCGACCTGGGCTTCTACGCGCCCTCCACCTACTTCCCGCTGATCGTGGAAGAGGCGCTGATGATCGAGCCCACCGAGACCGAATCGAAGGAGACGCTCGATCAGTTCTGCGACGCGATGATCCAGATCGCGCGGGAGACCGAGACGAACCCGCACCTGATCCACGAGGCGCCGGTCACGACGCCGGTGCGCCGCCTGGATCAGACGCTGGCCGCCCGCCAGCCGGTGCTGAGGTGGCGCCCGCCGAAATGATCCAGGGGTGACGACTCCGTTCCGCCTGCTGGTCACCGAGCCGCTCGACGGCGCCCTCAATATGGCTCTCGACGAGGCCCTCCTGCTGGGCCGGCTCGCGGGCACCGCGCCTCCCACGCTCCGCTTCTTCTCCTGGCAGCCCGCCACCATCTCGCTCGGCTACGGCCAGGCCCTCGACCATCGCATCGACGTCGCGGCCGCGGGCGCGCTCGGCATCGGCATCGTGCGCCGCCCCACCGGCGGCAGCGCGATCCTCCACGAGGGGCCCGCGCTCGAGCTGACCTACAGCGTGGCCGCGCGGGCGGGCGACTTCGAGGGCGCGGGCGACCTGCTCGAGACGTATCGCTGGATCGGCGCCGCGCTGGCCGCCGGGATCAATCGGGTGGGGGCTCCGGTCGAGATGGTGCCGGCGCCGTTGTATTCCCAGGTCTGGGGCGAAGCCGTGCCGAGGAAGTTGTCGTAGAAGACAGTGCGGGCGCGGGAGACGTCGAAACTCATGCTGGGTGAAACTGCGCGGGGACCGTTGAGGGTCCGCTGCACCCACAGCCCCGCCGCGGGATCGAGTTCCCAAGTCTCATGCGTAGTGGTGGTGTTGTGCGTGACGATGAGGCGGTGGCGGGATGAGTCGTAGGCGACGGAGCCGACGGTCTCAAAGGGCCGGTCGGGCGACTGGG
>Ga0207689_10004117_pt1 | contig 13224 bp, 10 predicted proteins | sample KBSMisM52_FD_184312 | JGI IMG/M metagenome (GOLD analysis project Ga0207689, IMG submission 184312) | Miscanthus rhizosphere microbial communities from Kellogg Biological Station, Michigan, USA - KBS Miscanthus M5-2 (SPAdes) (version 2) | ecosystem: Host-associated > Plants > Roots >... | reverse complement strand
GACCCCGTGTACCCGGAGCTCGCGAAGCAGGCCCGCGCCGGCGCCCTCATCATCCTGGAGGCGACGGTGGACGCGAGCGGACGAGTGCAGGACGTCACGCTCCTTCGCAGCTCCCCCCTGTTCGACGAGGCCGCGGTGGACGCCGTGAAGCAGTGGTCCTATCGCCCGCTCCTCCTGAACGGCGTTCCGACACCGTTCATCGTCACCGTCACCCTCAATTTCCACTTCCAGCCCTTCCTGGACAAGGCGGGATCATGAGCACGCACTCGGCCGCGGCCTCCGCACCGATCGGCTCCGCCGTCGTCATCCGCGACATCCTCTGCCTGACCGACCTCTCGCCGCGGTCCGAATTCGCTCTCGACCATGCGTGCGGCCTGGCCGAGCGCTTCCAGGCCGAGCTCACCGTCTATCACGCGGTGGAGCGGTTCGAAGGTGTGTATCCGGACGTCACCTTCGGCATCAGCCGCGAGCTCACGGAAGCCGCGGAGAAGCGTGCCCTCTCCGCGCTGGGCGCGGCCGTCCAGAACATCGGGACCCGTACGGCGGTCAAGGTCGAGCCGGTGGCCTCGGCCGCGGACGCCGTCGTGGAGATGGCCCTGGGACGGCGAGCGGACGTCACGGTGATGGCGACGCACGGCCGCCGCGGCCTCCGCCACATGCTCCTCGGCAGCGTCACGGAGGAGGTCGTCCAGCACGCGCGATCGCCGGTCCTCTGCCTGCGCGAGGCGGCGCCCGCCGCCTATCGCCGCATCCTCGTGCCCACCGACCTGTCTCTCGCCTCTCGCCTCGCCTTCCCGATGGCGGCCTTCCTTGCCCGCTCGTTCGGAGCCGAGGTGATCGGCCTCCACGCCGCGCCCCCAGCCAGCGTGGCGACGCTTAGCGGCATCCCCGAGCGGCGGACGCCGGTGCCTTCGGAAGCCGCGCTCTGGGACTTCTACCGGTCCGACTTCGCGGGTCTCCCGGTGACGGCACACGTGTACACGGACGTGGCCTGGGACTGCATCGTCCGCACGGCCAAGGTGGAAGGCGCCGACCTCATCGTGATGGCCACCCGGGGGCACGACAGCGTCTCCGACCGCATCCTCGGCAGCACGACCGAGCGCACGCTGCGCCACGCCCCCTGCCCGGTGCTGGTCGCATGAGCGAGACCGCCGGCGGGGCGCCGGTCCGCCGGGCGCGGGACGGGTGGGCGCGGCCCTTCTTCTACCTGGGCCAGAACGGGCTGACCTTGGCGGGAGCCGTGATCACCACGAGCTCGGCCGTCACCCTCTTCCTCTTCTGGGCGCGCGAGGCCTTCAGCGCGCAGCCGACCCATCCCTACGCCGGCATCCTCTTCTTCATCGTGCTGCCGGCCCTCTTCGTCCTCGGCCTGCTCCTGATCCCGGCCGGCATCTGGTGGCGGAGGCGGGGCCTGCGCCGGCGGGGCACGCTCCCGGAGACCTATCCACACATCGACCTGCGCGCGCCCGTCGTGCAGAACACCTTCGCCCTCGTCGGCTTCGCGACCGTCCTGAACGTGGGGATCCTCGGCACGGCGTCCTACCGCGGCGTCGAATACATGGACTCGACGCAGTTCTGCGGCATGGCCTGCCACAAGGTGATGGCGCCCGAATACGCGGCCTACGTGGACTCGCCGCACTCCCGCGTCGCTTGCGTGCAGTGCCACATCGGCCCCGGCGCCTCCTGGTTCGTGCGCTCGAAGCTCTCGGGCACGCGGCAGCTCTTCGCGGTGAGCCTGGAGACCTATTCGCGGCCCATCAAGTCGCCGGTGAAGCACCTCCGGCCCGCGCGCGAGACCTGCGAGCAGTGCCACTGGCCGGAGAAGTTCCACGGCGACAAGTTCCTCGTGCGCACGAAGTACGCCGACGACGAGGCCAACACCGCGTCCACCACCGTCCTCGTCCTGAAGATCGGCGGCCGCAACGGGCGTGAATCCGTGGGCATCCACGGGACCCATCTCGATCCGAAGCGCCAGATCGACTACGTGTCGACCGACGGGCGCCGTCAGGTGATTCCGCAGGTGACGGTGGCCGACGCCGCGGGCACTCGCCGCTACGACTCGACGGACGTCCATCCCACGGCCGAGCAGCTCGCGGAGGGCGAGCGCCGCCGGATGGACTGCATGGACTGCCACAACCGGCCGACCCACGCCTTCGAATTGCCCGAGCGCGCGCTCGATCGCGCCTTGTCCGAAGGGCGGGTCAGCGCCGAGCTGCCCTACATAAAGAAGATAGGCATCCAACTGCTTCGGGCCGAATACCCGGACCAGGATACGGCGGCCCGGCGCATCGCCGAGGGACTGGGGGAGTTCTACCGGGCCTCCTATCCGGCGGTGTACCAGCAGCACCGGTCGGCCGTCGAGTCCGCGGTCACCGAGGTCCAGGCCATCTATCGCCGGAACGTGTTCCCCGGGATGAAGGTGGCCTGGGGCACCTATCCCAACAACATCGGCCACGAGGATTTCCTCGGCTGCTTCCGCTGCCACGACGAGAGCCACCAGCGCGCGGACGGGCGAACCATCACGCAGGACTGCAACGCCTGCCACACGATCCTGGCCCAGGACGAGTCGAATCCGAAGGTCCTCTCCGACCTGGGGCTCAAGTAGCGGAGTCCATCGATGCGCCTCCCCATCCTCGCCGCGCTCGCCCTCACCGCCGCCGCCGTCGGCGCGCGCGCGGAGGACCCGCCGGCCCCCGCCACCGTCCAGGACTGCCTGGCCTGTCACGGCGACCCCGACCTTTCCATCACGCTGGGCAGCGGGGAGACGCAGAGCCTCCACGTCGACGCGGGGGGCTACGCCCACTCCGTGCACGGGTCCGCGCTCAACTGCACGGCCTGCCATCCCGGATTCGAGGCGCAGCCGCATCCGACCGTCAACACGGCCAGCCGGGCCAGTTTCCGCTCCGCGTTCCGCGACGCGTGCAAGACCTGCCACCTCGACAACGACCGCAAGGCCCATGACGGCGTCCACTACCAGCTCCTCGCCGCGGGCGACACGCGTGCGCCCTTCTGCGCCGACTGCCACACCGCCCATGCGGTCGCGCCGCCGTCCCGGCCGCGGGCCCACATCTCCCAGATGTGCGGCCAGTGCCACGCCCCCATCGTGGCCGCCTACCGGGAGAGCGTGCACGGCCGCGCCCTCACCGACGGCAACCCCGACGTGCCCGCCTGCACCGATTGCCATCGCGCGCACGACATGAAGGACCCACGGCAGCGCGCCTGGCTGCTGGAGACGCCGCAGATGTGCGGCAAGTGCCACGGCGACCCGAAGCTGGCCGCGAAATACGGGATGTCGGACAAGGTGCTGCAGACGTACCTGGCCGACTTCCACGGCATGACCGCCTCCCTGCACGAGCGCAAGAGCACAGGAGGCACGCGGTTCACGGCCCTGTGCATCGACTGCCACGGCGTGCACGACATCAAGCGCGTGAAGGACCCGGGCTCCCGCGTCGTTCGCGCCAACCTCGTGAAGACCTGCCAGGCCTGCCACGCCGGGGCGGATCCTACGTTCCCCGCCGCCTGGCTCTCGCACTACGAGCCGAGCCCGAAGAAGGCGCCGCTGGTCTACGCGGTGAAGGTCTTCTACATCGCCTTCATCCCCTTCGTCATCGGCGGGCTCGTGCTCCAGGTCGGGCTGAACCTGTGGCGCTTCTGGGTGGGACGATGAGCACCAAGGCCGAGACCGTCATCCGGTTCTCCCGTCGCACGCGGGTGGAGCACGTCGCCGTGATGGGCTTGTTCCTGGCCCTCGCGGTCACGGGTTTTCCCCAGAAGTTCTACCCGGCGCCCGGGACGCGGTGGTTCGTCGACGCGCTGGGCGGCATCGACGCCGTCCGCTGGCTGCATCGGGCCTCCGGCGTCCTGTTCGCGGCCCTCTTCGTCGTTCATGTCGTGGGCGCGGTCTGGCCCACGCTGCGGCGAAAGGCGGCTCTTTCCCTCGTCCCGGACGCGAAGGACTTCCGGGACGCGGCGGCGACGCTGCGCTACCAGCTCGGGACGGCGCCGAAGCCGCCCGCGTTCGACCGCTTCGACTACCGCCAGAAGTTCGAATATTGGGGACTCCTGCTCGGCGGGTCGGTCATGGTGGCGACGGGCTTCCTGCTGCTCTTCCCCCTCCTGGCCACCGCGGTCCTCGGCGGACAGTTCGTGCCCGCGGCGAAAGTGGCCCACAGCAACGAAGGCCTCATGGCCTTCCTCGTGGTCCTCACCTGGCACATCTTCAACGCCCACCTGTCGCCGGAGGCGTTCCCGGGCGACACCACGATCTTCACGGGCCGCATCGACAAGGAGCGCCTCCGCCACGAGCACGCGCTCGAGTACGCGCGCTTCGCGGCGGGCGCGCCCGCTCCCGCTCTCACGGGCCGGCCGATGTGGGCGCTGGTGACGGCGCCGGTACGGGGCGCCCTCCTCGTGATGTACCTGCCCACGCTCGGCTTCGTGATGGTCGGCCTCCATCTGGCTCGTCGTGTGCGGACGGCGGTGCGCGGCCTGCGATCGCGTCCCGAGCCTCGCGACGAGGACGACGCGGGTGAGCCCCCCGCATCAGCCGCCTGAGCCATGCGATCCATGTATTCCCACCAATCCGGAACCGATACTCCGAGCATGAAGACCAGCGACGAAGTACCAGGGGCAATCATCGATCCGCCGGCCGTGATGACCACGTCCGAGGTCTCGCGTCTCCTGGGCGTCTCACCCAACACGGTGACGCGCTGGGCGCGGGAAGGCCGGCTGCCGTGCCGGCTCACGCTGGGCGGACACCATCGCTTCGAGCGGCGAGTGATCGAAGGCATCCGGGAAAGCTTGAACCGCGCGGGCACGGACGGGGTCGCGCTCGCGACCTCGACCGGCCACGCGCATTGAAGGGGAGACGCGTATGAGGAGAGCCGCCGCCGGAGTCGTCATCGCGGGCGCGTTCGTCCTGGCCGCAGCTGTGACCGGGGCGGGCGCTTCCCAGGAGAGCAAGGGACCGCCGACGGTCAGTGTCGAGAAGGCCGCCGCGGACACCGCCACCGTCGACACCGCCGCCTGCCTGACCTGCCACGACGCCGCGGCCACGGGGATGAAGGCCACGCCGCACGCCTCCCTCGAGAAGAGCTGCGTCTCCTGCCACGAGGCCTCGAAAGCGGCCGAGCACATGGCCGGGCAGATGGAAGGGAACAACGTCCCCGGCCCGTCCCTGAAGAACCTCACCGCGGCCAACGTCGACGCGACCTGCCTGCAATGCCACGACAAGGGGCACCAGGCCAACTTCGCGGGCGGCGTGCACGAGCGGCGCAACGTGAGCTGCGCGTCCTGCCACAGCGTGCACATGCCCAAGTCGCCCAAGGCGCAGCTGAAGATGGCGACCCAGAGCGAGACCTGCTTCAGCTGCCACCAGACCATCCGCGGCAAGTCGTTGCGCACCTCCCACCATCCGGTCCGCGAGGGGCGCATGGAGTGCTCGAACTGCCACGAGCCCCACGACTCCACGAGCCCGAAGATGGTCAACGCCGCCTACGTCAACGAGAAGTGCCTGGAGTGCCACACGGAAAAGCGCGGCCCGTTCCTCTGGGAGCACTCGCCCGTGCGCGAGAACTGCCTCAACTGCCACGACCCCCACGGGTCGAACCACGACAAGATGCTGGTGGCGAAGCAGCCGTTCCTCTGCCAGCGCTGCCACCTCAACACGCGTCACCCCGGCACCCTCTACGACGCGCGCAACAGCACGGCCGGAGCCACCGTCGCCAGCGTGAGCAACCGGGCCGCGGAGCATTCCTGCCGGAACTGCCACATCGCGGTCCACGGCTCCAACGCCCCGTCCGGCGCTTACCTGGGGAGGTAGGAAAGCCATGAAATCCATCTGCCATCTCGCTCTCGCCCTCGGCTTCGCGGTCACGGCCGCGGCCGAGACGGCCCCCTCTCCCGCTCCGACGGCCCCACCCGAGGCCACGGGTCCGGCGGCGCCGGCAGTGACGCAGACCCCGGGCACCGTGGCTCCGGACGTCGTGGGCAAAGACCACTTCGGAGACATCACCCTGGGCGGTCAGGCCACGGACGTGACGGGCGACTCCTCGAAGTTCACGGAATACCGCGGCGTCCCCGAAGGAGTGCTGCTCCCGAGCTTCCACCTCTCCGGCCGGACCTCCGAGATGAAATACGACTTCCGCGGCTACACCATCGAGTCCGACGACCAGCGCTACACGCTGCGCACCGACTTCAAGAGCGCCCGCATCGACGCCGACTACACCCGGCTGCCGCACTACTTCGGCAACGACGGGCTGTCGCTCCTGACCCACAGCGGCGCCGGCGACTTCGTCCTCGGACCCGGCCTGCAGCAGCGGTACCAGTCGAGCATCTTGTCCGTGCCCCGCTCGGCCGTGACCTTCGGGTTCCTCAACAACCTGGTGACTCCTGACCTCGCGACGGGCGAGCTCACGGACCTCAAGCTCGTGCGCGCCCGCGCCCGCGTCAACCTCGATCTCACCCGGGGCAAGCCCGTGGACGTGAATCTCAGCTACTTCCGCGAGGACCGGACGGGCGACCGCGCCGCCGCCGGAGCGTCCTTCGGATTCGGCAACGTCGTCGAGCTGCCGGAGCCGGTGGACTACACGACCCAGGACGTCGCCGCCACCGCGACCCTGGACCGTCACTGGGGCTCCGTGCGCGGCACCGTGCGCTACAACTGGTTCACCAACGCCATTCCCGTGCTGGGGTTCGAGAACCCGTTCCGGAGCACGGACGGCACCGACGCCTCGGCCTATCAGGCGCCCGGAACCGCATCCGTGAACGGCCCCGTCTTCGGCCGCGTGGCCCTGCCCCCCGACAACGACGCCCTCACGGGTACCGCGGGCGCGAGCTTCAAGCTGCCGGGCAAGACACGCGTCATCGCCGACGTGAGCTACGGCCGCTGGACGCAGAACAAGACGCCGTTCATCGCCTATTCGACCAATGCCTCCATCAAGGTGCCGGCCGGCGTCACCAACGTCGGCAGCTTGCCGACCCCGCAGCTCGACGGCAAGGCCGACGTCATCAACCAGTCCTACACCGTGTTGTCGCGGCCCGTGCCCCGGCTCACCTTGACCGCGCGCGTCCGGGACTACGACTTCCGCAACGAGACCCCGCGCGTCACCATCCCTGGATACGTCCGCTTCGACGCCGTCTGGGAGGAGATCGGCCGCGTCAGCGTGCCCTACGCGTACCGCAACGACCGCGCGGACCTCACCGCCAGCTACGACCTGGGCCGCGTGACCGTGGAGGCCGGCTACAAGTACCTGGCCTTCCACCGCGAGTTCCGGGAGACGGAGAAGACCACCGAAGACGGCGTCATCCTCGCCGCGAACCTGCGCGCGCGCGACGGCGTCGTGCTGCGCGCGAGCTACGAGCACGCCAAGCGCGGCTTCGACCACTACCTCGCGGAGGAGAGCGAAGACGCCTCGTTCACGAATCCGGGCGCCCCCGCCAATCTCTTCGCCCTGCCCGAGGAGCTGGGGGGACCCGTTCCCAGCCGCTACGATCAGGCCAACAAGGATTTCGATCGCTTCAACGGCCTGCTGCAGGTCGCGCCCAACGACAAGTGGAGCGCGTCCGTCTCCTACCTCTACGCGCTCGAGAACTACAACGACTTCACCCCCGACGAGTTCACCGCCAACACCAACCTCTACGGCCTGAACCGGGTGAGCTACGACAGCCTGGCCGTCGACGTCGACTTCACGCCGACGGAGCGGGTGAACCTCTACGGCTTCTTCGGCCGGGAGAACAACAAGAACTGGCAGCGCGGGCGGCAGAGCGGGGCGACCGTCTCCCTCAACCCCATCGACGACTGGTTCTCGCAGGTCGCCGACCGCGTCGACTCGTACGGCGGCGGTGTCGGATTCGCGCTCATCCCGCAGAAGCTCAGCCTCAGCGCGACGGGCCGCTATCAGAAGGTGAACGGCAACAACGACATCAGCGCTCCCGTCGGGGGTGCGGTGGAGGTGGCCAAGCGTCCCCTGGGCGGGCCGCTGGGGTTCACCGCCTACGACGACACCCGCCTCGCCACCGTCACCACCGAGCTGACCTACACGCTGCCCCGGTCGTGGGCGGTAACGGTGGGCGGATGGTACGAGGACTACAAGATCGAGGACGCCAACGCCGCCCCGCTCAACTACCTGCCCGGCGGCTTCTTCCTCAACGCGAACGACGGCAGCTACCACGGGGTCGTCGGGTACTTGCGTCTCGGCTATCGCTGGTAGGTCCCTGGAGGCTTCGGATGATGACCCACAACCAGACGACACTCCGCCCGAAGCCTCACCGCTCCTCCGGCCGGACCGCCGGCCGTGCCCCCCGGCCGGCGGTCCTCGTTTGCGACCCACCCCATGCCGGTTCCCTCACCGCGCTGACCGCCGAGGCGCTCCGGGCCGGTGTCCTCGCCGGATGCGTTTTCCGGGCCCCTGCCAACCCGCGCGACACCGACATGCTCGGCGACGATGCCGACGACGAGGCTTTCGCCAGCGAAGACGAGATCGGCCGCCTCTACGGAGTCCCGCAGGACGACTGTGGCGAGCTGCGCACGTCCGCGGAGCTGCTGGCCGGGCGCGATCGCCACCGCGCCGAGCTGCGCCCGCTCAAGCGTCACGCCCGCGCTTCGCTGTGTGGGGGATCACGCCGTTCCTAGTTTTTCCTTGACGGCGTGCGAGCCGCGGCCCTAGCCTCGGGCCGCATACAGGAGAACCGGCTGAGGCTGCCGGTTCCGTGACGACGCATCGTAGTTGCCGCTGAGCCGTTTCTTGGAGAAGACGTTCGAGCCGAGCCTCAGGCGGGCCGAGGCCATCCCTCCATAGCCTCAGGTCCCGACCCGTCCTTGGGCCCTGGGGAGCCATGCGCACGCGTGAGCTCCCGGCCTGCGGGCGTTCCCTGCCCGCAAGGAGACGTCCATGAACAAACTCCGAATCCTGATCAGGCGGAGGTCCGCCTGGAAGCTGGCGCTGGTGGCCAGCTTGTGCGTGCTCATCACGTTCCTGGTCATGGCGAGCACACGCGCGGCCAACACCGGCCTCGCGGTGGCGAAGTCGGCGCAAACGGAGCCACCCGTGCGTCTGCACCGGCACATGCACATGAAGAACTGGGCGCTGGAGCCGACCGGCATCCCGGGCGTCGGACCTCTCGATCCGACGACGATCCCGAAGTGGGTGAATCAACTCACCAAGCCTCCCGTCCACGTCCCGGTGGCCCAGCAGGGGAACATCCCCCTGTACGACGTTTCCGCGAGGGCCATTCGTCTGCAGCTCCTGCCCCCCGGCTTTCCGCAGACGAAGGTCTACGCCTACGGCGGCCTCGTGAACTTCGCGGAGCGCGGCCAGAACCCGGATATCCGCACGGCCTTCACGATGCCCGGGCCGACGTTCGAGGCGGTCCGTGGCAAACACATCCGCGTTCACTTCCGCAACGACCTGGAGGGCCGCCACATCTTCCCCGTGGACCCCACCCTGATGGTGGCGAATCCCAACAACGCGCCGATGCCCGATCCGCCGTTCCTCCCGTTCCCTCCCGGCTACGACACCGCGCAGAGCCCGATTCCGATCGTCACCCACCTGCACGGAGGGGTGACGCCTTCCGACTCGGACGGCTTCGTGGAGTCCTGGTTCACGAAGGACGAGCGGCAGAAGGGTCCGACCTTCACGTCCTCCACCTTCGAGTACTACAACGCGCAACTGCCGACGACCCTCTGGTATCACGACCACACCCTGGGCATCACGCGGCTCAACGTGGTGGCCGGCCTCGAAGGCACCTACCTCATCCGTGACCAGAACGACGCGATCGCTCCTTTGCTTCCTTCCGGCAAATACGAGATACCGCTGATGCTCCACGACCGCGCGTTCAACACCGACGGCTCCATCCACTTCACGCAGGTCGGCGCGAACCCCGACATCCACCCCTACTGGGATCCCGAATATTTCGGGGACGTGATCCTCGTGAACGGCAAGGCGTGGCCGAACCTGCGTGTCGACCGCCATCAGTACCGGTTCCGCATCGTCAACGGCTCGAACGCGCGCTTCTACAACCTGAAGCTGTCGAACGGCATGTCCTTCACCCAGATCGGCGGCGACGGCAGCTACCTGCCCGCCCCCGTGACCCTGACCGAAGCGCTGGTCGCGCCCGCGGAGCGGATCGACATCCTGATCGACTTCTCGCGCGTGCCCGCGGGCACGAAGATCATCCTGAAGAACACCGCCAACCAGCCCTTCCCGGACGGCGATCCCGTGGATCCGGCGACGACGGGCCAGGTGATGCGGTTCGAGGTGCGGAACACGCCGTCCGTGCATCCGCGTGCCCTTCCCGCCAAGCTCATCACGATCCCCACCCTGGTGGAGACGGAGGGCATCGGGAACCCGAAGCTCTTCACCCTCAACGAGCAGTTGAGCGACATCGAGGAGCCGGTGGCCGCCCTCATCGACGGACAGCATTTCGACGGCGACATCACGGAGGTCCCGAAGGTCGGCACCACGGAAGCGTGGTATTTCCAGAACCTCACCGAAGACGCCCATCCGGTCCACATCCACCTCGTCGAGTTCCAGCTCGAGGACCGGCAGCTGATCGACGTGGAGCGCTTCAAGGCCTACTGGGAAAGCCTGAATGGGACGACCCTACCGCTCGATCACCCCACCATCCGGGCCAACGTGGAGACGCCCGTGTTCGATCCCGCGACGGGCACGGTCCACGACTTCCTCACCGGCCCCTCGGAGCCGCCTTCACCCGCGGAGAGTGGGTGGAAGGACACGTTCGTGGCGCCACCGGGGAAGGTCACCCGCGTGGTGATTCGTTTCGCGCCGCAGTACACCCGGGAGGCCGACCTGGTCCCCGGCTTCAATCCGTTCCCGTTCGACTCGACGGCCGGCCCGGGTTACGTGTGGCACTGCCACATCCTGGACCACGAAGACAACGACATGATGCGCCCCCTGAGGATGACCAAGCCGTAGGCGGCCATCGCTCCTTCACGACGTGAAACAAGAGGCCTTGCCCGGCGACGTGGCCGGGCAAGGCCTCTTCCTCACCGCACCGAGATGTCGAGGCGTTTCGCGCTATAATGTGTGATCACCCAGCCGCGCGGACCATCCTGGTCCCACGAGCTCCGTGCTCGCGAGGTCAGTATGTCCGCTGAGCCGATCGTCCCCGCCTCCGTCTCGCCTCCGAAGCCAGCTCCGGTCCGTGCCGTTCGCGTCGAATACGTCGCCTTCCAGGACGTCGAAGAGCACCGTGAGTTCCGCTTCCGTGTGCACGAGATCGAGGGACCGACCGAACGTCGCGTTCGCGTCGCGGTCGCCGCCTTCGCCGGCCGGGTCCGGCTTCAGGACGGGCCCGATGCCTGCTACCAGAAGCTGCTCCAGACCCTGGCTGCGGCCGACGCGACTTCCCTGCAGACGATCACGATGGAAGACGCCGATCTCGCCCGTTATGCGGAGGCGCATACCAAGGCGCCCAAGCACCGTTCGTGGTCGTCGACGTCGCCGGCCACCCCCGCCGCGCCTCGGGAACATGTGGGAACGCCGGCTCCAGAGCGACGGGCCGAGGCCATCGTGGCTGTTCCCGTGCTCCAAGGGGGGCAGCGTGTCCGCCACGCCGTGTACGGGCTTGGCGTGATGAGCGCGCCGAGCGGCGCTCACACGACGATCCATTTCGACGTCGACGGGCCGAAGAGGTTCGTCACCGCAATTCTCGCGGTGGACGTGTTGTCGACCCCCCAGACCTGGGAAACGGGACCCCGCGGGAAGAACCGGCTCTGCTCCTGAACGGCCTTCAGGCCAGTGCCGGCAGCGCCCTCCGCGCGGCACCATCCGGATCGTTCTTCACCTCCGACACGTCGTCGAGGACCATCGTCTCGCCCTTCGCCGTCGTGTAGCGCGGCCAGGCGGGCAGGCCCCCGCCGTCCGGTTTTCCCGTGCGCATGAACTGCAGGAGCGAGCCCGCCATCCGCCGCGCGAGCCGCCGCGGCCGTGCCCCGCCGCCGGTGTGGGTCAGCATGAGGTCCGTGTTGTCGAACCAGAAGCAGATGTCGAGGCAGTGGAACGCGCGCGCGCGGCCGTCGAAGAGCGGGGGCTGCCAGCCGAACCAGGCCACGTAGACGGGCGCGGGCTGCTTCGACTTCGCGTCGGCGAGGGCGACCGCGCTGAGCCGGTTCGCGCTCACGAGCGACCAGATCTCGACGGGCTTGCGGCCGGGGAACGCTTTCGCGTAGGCGTCGACCACCTCCTGGGCCTTGTCTCCGAACCCGGGGCCGAAGCCCGCGCGCACCTTCACCTTCTCCACGACCTCGGCCATCGTGACGTTCTCGAGGGAGGCATCCGACCAGCTCGGCGATTGCTCGTCGGTGGTCGAGCAGATGAGCATGGGCACGGCGGCGGCCGTCGGCGCCGGCTCCGGGTAGTACGGATCCTGGGGCAGGATCACGCCGTCCACGACGGGGTTGAACCCGCGGCGCAGTCCTCCGCCGGCCGGTCCCAGCTCCTGGTTGAGCTTCTGCTGCGCCTTCGCCGCCGCGGCCAGGTACGCCTTCCACGGCATCTCCTGCAGCTTGTCGATCTCGGACGCGGTCAGGCCGGCTTCCGCGAGCACGTACGCGCCGAGCTTCTCGCTGATGGCCTTGTCGCCCATCTTCAGCGCGGCGCCGCTCTCCACGACCGCCTTGTGGAAGAGGCCCTTGGCCGAAGGCATCGCGGTGAGCGTGCACACCTTCGCGCCGCCGCCGGACTGCCCCATGATCGTGACGTTGCCCGGGTCCCCGCCGAAGCCCGCGATGTTGTCGCGCACCCATTCCAGCGCGGCCACGATGTCGAGCATGCCCACGTTGCCGGAGGCGGCGTATTTCTCGCCGCCCACGCCGGCCAGGTGGCAGTAGCCGAGGGGCCCGAGCCGGTGGTTGATGGAGACGAACACGGCGTCGCCGAGCCGCGCGAAGTTCTCGCCGCTGTAGCCGTCCTGCTCGATCGCGTTCCCGTTCACGAAGCCGCCGCCGTGGATCCAGAAGAGGACCGGCCGCTTCTTGCCGTCCTTGACCGCGGGCGTGAAGACGTTCAGGCGAAGGCAGTCCTCGCTGACGTCGTCGTAGTTCCAGTGGTCACGGAACGAGGGGAAGGCGTTCGCGTAACGGTTGTCCATGTTCTGCGGCGCGCTGTTGCCCCACCAGAGGGCGGGACGCACGCCCGTCCAGGACTTCGGCTTCTGGGGCGGCATGAACCGGTTCGCGCCCGAAGTGTCCGCTCCGTAGGGGAG
>Ga0207689_10004114_pt1 | contig 13232 bp, 10 predicted proteins | sample KBSMisM52_FD_184312 | JGI IMG/M metagenome (GOLD analysis project Ga0207689, IMG submission 184312) | Miscanthus rhizosphere microbial communities from Kellogg Biological Station, Michigan, USA - KBS Miscanthus M5-2 (SPAdes) (version 2) | ecosystem: Host-associated > Plants > Roots >... | reverse complement strand
GTTTTGAACGTATTTATTTTTCAAGAGGTAGCGATGAAAAGATCTATAACGAACGCAAAGCATTAGGGTATCATTTAAGTAAACAAGTTTTAGAAGCTATTGATTATGATCTGAAGAATACGATCTTTTCGTTCATTCCAAATACCGCGGAAGTCGCCTTTTATGGTTTGATCAAAGGTTGTGAAGATTGGCTGAACGAGATCAAAGTGGAGCGCATCTCATCGTGGACCACGATCGATCCGGATAAGCTTCACGAGATGATCAATCGCAAAGTGAGAATGGAAAAAATTGCGATCAAGGATGTCAAGATGCGGACCTTTATTACGGAGGATGCCGGGCGTAGTGAAATGGTTCAACACGTTTATGACATCACTTACGGAACGGTTAAAAAAGGAACAGACACATTGGTGGTGATCGATGATTCCATCGTGCGGGGAACGACTTTGAAGGAGAGTATTGTTCGCATGCTGGCAAGACTGGAACCTAAAAAGATCATCATTGTTTCATCAAGCCCGCAGATACGCTATCCTGATTGCTACGGAATTGATATGAGTAAGATGGGCGAATTCATTGCATTTAATGCAGCCGTGGAGTTAATGAAGGAAAAAGGAAAAATAAATTGTTTGAATGAATTGTTCGACAGAGGTAAAGAATTGCAGAGGAACAACCAGCTTCACACAGAAAACATCGTTAAGCAGGTTTATAAATCATTTACTACTGAAGAAATTTCGGCCAAGATCGCTGAACTCATCACTCCAAAAGATATTCAAATACCCGTTGAAGTAATTTTTCAAAGTATTGAAACTCTTCATCAGTCCTGTCCTAATAATTTAGGTGATTGGTATTTCACCGGTAACTATCCTACTGCCGGGGGTAACCGGGTTGTCAACAGGGCTTTCATGAATTACATGGAAGGGAAGAACGTGAGAGGTTATTAATCATTCCCTGGTCATTGTGGCTTATCCTTTGCATCGCTCTGCATAAAACTTATGCCGGAAGGGCCTTCCATTGTCATATTGAAAGATTCGGTCCAGGAATTTAAAGGGAGAAAACTAATGGAGATCGGTGGGAATACAAAGGTTGATTTCAGCAGCCTTGTAAACCAAAAGATCACCGGTCTTAAAAGTTTTGGAAAGAATTTTTTCATTTGTTTTAAAAATGCTTCGATAAAAATTCACTTCATGCTATTTGGTTCCTACCGGGTAAATGAAACAAAACAAACACAACCCAGGTTGAGCTTGCACTTCAATAAGGGAGAATTGAATTTTTATGCTTGTTCAGTTAAATTAATAGAAGGTGACCTCAATGCGATCTATGACTGGAGTGCCGACGTAATGAATGAGAACTGGGACGCTGCAAAAGCACGAAGGAAGCTAAGAGCAATTCCAAAAACTTTGGTGTGTGATGCGTTACTTGATCAAACCATCTTTGCCGGCGTTGGTAATATTATCAAAAATGAAGTTCTTTTCAGGATCAAAGTACACCCGAAAACAAAAGTCGGTAACCTGCCATCAAAAAAATTGACGGAACTAATTAAAGAAGCACGTCAATATAGTTTCGATTTTTTAGAATGGAAAAAACAATATGTGCTAAAGAAACATTGGCTCGTGCATACAAAAAAGATTTGTCCAAGAGATGGATCGCCTGTTGTTAAAGAATACATGGGAAAGACAAACCGCAGAACTTTTTATTGTAATACTTGCCAGCAGTTATATTAACTATTCATATCTCAGTGCTTCAATAGGATCAAGCCGTGAAGCTTTTTGAGCGGGATAATATCCAAAGAAGATCCCGGTTATCGCACAAACCACAAATGATAAAACGATCGAAGATTCCGAGACCAGTGTTGGCCAGGATAAAAATACAGTTATCAGTTTTGATGCAAGCAAACCCAGTAACACTCCCAGGATTCCACCCGTGATACTTATAACAATTGCCTCAATTAAAAACTGCATAAGTATATCAATACCTCTTGCCCCGATCGACATTCGCAATCCAATTTCTTTTGTTCTTTCAGTGACCGACACGTACATGATATTCATAATGCCTATGCCTCCGACCAATAATGAAATACCGGCAATAGCGGCCAGCAAAACCGTTAACAATTGACTCGTTGAACTGAATGTATTTATCAATTCAGCCTGCGTGCGGACAGTAAAGTCATCTTGTTCCGCGTTGGTGAGTTTGTGTGAGCTGCGGAGTATCTGGCTTATCTCCTGGGTTGCAGGTTCAGATGTTTCGGAACTTGCAGAAGATGCGTAGATAGTTTGAATGTAAGGGATCGCAAGAATTCTTTTTTGAACAGTTGTATAGGGTGCCAATATTATATCATCCTGGTCCTGTCCAAATGCGTTCTCACCTTTTTCAGACAACACACCGATGATCTTAAAAGGAATTTTATTAAAACGAATTGTTTTTCCCAGCGGATCATCACCGGGATCAAAAATATTCTCGACAACAGTTTGACCAATTAAGCAAACCTTTGTTGCACCATTTATATCTTCATTGCCAAAGGCAACACCTTCCTTTAATGGCCAGTTTCGGATATCCAGGAAGTTCGGACTTACTCCCTGCATCGTAGTAGGCCAGTTAAGCGCTCCATTGATCGCTTGCCCACGACCTTGTACAGCAGGCGATACCGCATTTATATATTGTGCCTGTGACTGGATGGCTTTGATATCATCGATCGTCAGACTTTGTACAGTGCTTGCATCCAACCTTGCAGCACCTCCTGCGGCCTGGTTACTATTTGGGCGAACAGTGATCATGTTTGAGCCCATGCTTGATAATTGATCCTGGATGCTTTTTTTTGAACCCTGCCCGATGGCCACCATTGCAATAACGGCGCCTACACCAATAATGATCCCAAGCATGGTAAGGAATGCACGAAGTTTATTTCGTTGTAAGGCCCTGACTGCAATTCGTATAAGATTTATAATTTTCATTGTTTATTAATAATCTTCAGCTATAGGTAAGCCGGCTAATACTTCTTTTGCTGAACGAACATTTTCATTTTTGCTGTCTTTAATAACGCGGCCATCTTTCAGTGTAACTGTCCTGCCACTGAAGGCAGCGATGTCAGGCTCGTGTGTTACAAATACGATCGTTCTGCCTTGTTTATTCAGTTCCTGGAATAACGCCATGATCTCATAAGATGTTCTTGAGTCGAGATTTCCGGTTGCCTCATCCGCCAGTATCATTACCGGTTCATTCACCAATGCTCTTGCAATAGCTACACGCTGCTGCTGACCTCCTGATAGTTGATTGGGTAGATGATCAAGACGATCTGAAAGACGAACAGCTTCCAGCGCCTTTAGCGCCATTTTATGGCGTTCGTGTGTTGAAATCGAAGAATTATATAACAAAGGCAATTCTACATTTTCGATCGCTGAAGTTCTGGCCAGTAAATTATAAGCCTGGAACACAAAACCAATTTTTCTGTTTCTTAACTGAGCCAGGTCGTTTCTCGAAAGTCTTTTCACATCGACATTATCCAGCAGGTATATCCCCTCTGTAGGTTTATCAAGACATCCTATAATATTCAGCAAAGTTGTTTTACCCGAACCACTGCTTCCCATAATGGTAACAAACTCTCCCTGTTCCACAGAAAATGAAACACCTTTGAGTGCCCTTACTATTTCAACACCCATTTTAAATTCTCTTTTCAGATCATGTATTTCCAATATTTTATTTCCCATACTTATTTATTTTATCATCCGGGACGATTTCCACCGCCTTGCCCACTTCCGGTTGGCCGGTTGTTTCCTTGTCCACTTCTTCGTTGCGGCATAAACGGACTTCTTTGATTGTTATTTGAATTTGCTTTTACTCCTGCCTGCTGTACTCCATCTACTATCTCATCATTAGGAGTTAATCCACTAAGCACCTGCACTTGTGTTCCATCTTCAAGTCCTGTTCGAATGAAACGTCTTGTCAAGGTGTTTCCGTTCAATATCCACACAGATGCCCTTTTGATCTTGCTGGAATCAGTGGCTAAAGAATCTCTGCTCATTTTTCCATTGGTCTTCTCCGGATCCGTGTTTGTTCCCGGAGCACTTGCTGTCTGCTGCCCTTTTGGTTTTTTTCTTTCATCTATAATTTTATATTTCCGCATTATCGTTGAATCGGGTTTGAATTTGGTGGCACGGGCAGAAATAAGCAAAGCATTATTTTCTTCTTTTGTATAGATGGTTATGTTAGCTGTCATTCCCGGCTTTAATTTCAGTTGTTGATTTGGAGCATTAATGATAGTAGTGTATGTAACTACATTCGCAGAGACTGTAGGTTGCAGCCTTACTTCAAGTAATTTTCCTTCGAATACATCGTCCGGGAAAGCATCCACCGTAAAGGATACACGTTGCCCGGTCTTTACATTACCTATATCAGCTTCATCAACCGCAGCACCCACTTGCATTTGAGCAAGATCCTTTGCAATACTGAATAAGGTTGGCGTGTTAAAGCTCGATGCTACTGTTTGTCCTTCACTTACATTTCTTGAAAGTACCGTACCATCAATGGGCGAATAGATGCTTGCGAGTGAAAGATTTTTTTGTGCTGCCTGCAACTGTGATTGGACAGATCTTAGCCCGGCCTGGGCTACCTTAAATCCATTTTGTGCCGTTTCAAGATCAGCTTTACTGATGGCACCTGCATTGTATAGTTGTGATTGCCGGTCAAAATTACTCTGTTGATAAGTTAATTGACTTTGTGCCTGTTGAATACTGCTGACAATTTGTTGAACCTGCGCATTTAAAATTGTTTTATCTAATTCCGCAAGGAGCTGTCCTTTTTTAACCTTTGAATTGAAATCGACATATACTTTGCTAATAGTTCCTGAAACCTGTGTACCTACGGCAACAGTATCTACCGGCTGCACCGTACCTGTGGCTGTAACCGTATTGGCAATAGATCCGGCTTGTGGTTTCTCTGTAGCCAAAACTATTTCCGGTGACCTGTCTCTGATAAACAAAACAACTGCAATTAAAACTGCTGCCAGGGTAATTGTGATCCATATTATCTTTTTTCTTTTTTTCATAGCCTTCTTTTTATCTATAATGTAATGGGTTGCCCCATATAGAATTCATAAATTTTTGTATTAAGAACCGAGTTATATTTTGCTTCTATAAAATTTTGTAATGACTGCACATAAAGGTTTCTCTGTACTAAAAGATCAACTGTGGTGATCGCACCAAGTTTCAATTGTTCCAATGAAATATTGTATGCTTCACGATTAGCCTGCAATTGCGCATCCGCGCTTTTGTACTGTGCCTGCGCATTCAACGCGCCTATATATGCCTGTTCCATTTGCTGATTTAAAGTTGTCTTCGCTTGTTCCAGTGTCAACCTGGCCTGGTCAATCAGTATTTTTGATCTTTCTACATTTGTTTTATTAGTCCGGTTATCAAAAATGGGAATGGCTAAAGTTGCTCCAAGCCGCTGATAGAGATTGTTATTTACCTGGTTGAAATATTTTACATCCTGGTTGTCAGAATACCCTGTGGCAATGGAACCGCCGAGAGAAATGTTTGGTTTATAACCTGCCCTCGCTTTTTGCAATTCTGTTTCTGCAACCTGTATTTCTAACTGGTTGTATCGTATTTCCGGCCGGTTTTGAAATGCTACACGCTGTGCTTCCAATAAGGATGGTATTGCTTGTTCGGCTATTAATGTATCCGGCAATACAGGTTTGAAATCTGTTGTGGTTGGTAATTGCAGGATCTGCTTTAGGATAAGGACATTTTGCCGGTATTGATTTTGCGCATTCACCAGGTTATATTGATCGCCCGCAGCCTGTGCTTCCAGTTGTAACAGATCTTTTTTTGCAATACTTCCTGCATTGTAACGAATTTTTCCCTGGTCGTACTGTGTTTGCGAAGCCTTCGCAAGCTCGTCTGAGTAAATAATGCTCTCTTTCGCCAACAATATATTTAAATAGGCCTGCGTGATCTGTAACGTAATATCATTTTGAGTGACCTCAGTATTTAAATTAGCTGCCTGCAGCTGTAGATTTTTTGACTTCACATCGTAGTTCAAATAGCCTCCGCGATAGATTGTCCATGCTGAGTTAAGGCCATAGTTTCCGGCAAGATTTGATTGCCTTTGAAACCCGCCGACCACAGGATTTGTATTGCCGCTATGTGTGAGTGATTGGGCTGCTGAACCCGATAGATTGGGATATTTTGCCGCTCTAGCCAATAAGAGATCCTGCTCGCTTAACTTTTCGTCTAGCCTGACAATATTTACCTGTATGTTATTCTGTTTAGCATAAGCGATCGTTGTGCCCAGGTCCCATTGAACAGTTGAGGTTATAAGACTTGTATCCTGCGCGTGGGAAAAAAAGGCTATAAAATTTGCCATAAGTAATACCGCATGTGGAAAAATTTTCATCATCATGTTCCATTTTAATTTTTTCTCTCATAGCAGGAATGGTTGATTTTTTATATTCGACGATCACTGGTCAGTAAGCATGCGCAATAAAGTTTTATTTATTATAAGCGGCGATTCAAAAAAGACGAACCACATACCATCACTGTGAAAAAAATAAAATATTTGTGAGCTGAAAGCCGAAGGCCTGTAGTGGCACGATTTTTCCTTAACAATTATTAACAAAAGATCTTTTCGAAACGGGGTGCTTCACAACTCGATAGCTGAGAAATACCCATAGTACCAGATCTGGGTAATGCCAGCGAAGGGAACTCGAAAGATTTTATGGGGAGCTTCTTTTAATTAAGAAGCTCCTTTTTTATGTGCTTCTTGTATGGGTAACATTTCCCTTCACAAAAAAGCTCCTGATCGTTAAAATGTTTTTAGTCATTCATTTCCTCATCAGCGAATCGTACATTTAATCATATGAAACGGTCAGGATCTGCAGATCTCCCATTGCATTATGGTTATGTACCAAAATGGCTCGCTGAAAGGATGGCGAAACTTGGTCTTGCTATTACCGAATCCATCGTTGCAGAATATGGAAAGAAGGAATTTCTGCGCAGGTTAAGTGATCCATTTTGGTTTCAGAGTTTGGGTGCGGTAATGGGGATGGACTGGCATTCATCCGGCATTACAACATCAGTAATGGGTGCGTTAAAAAGAGCAATTAATCCTCATGCAATAGAATTGGGAGTTTTTATTTGCGGAGGTAAAGGAAAATTTTCCCGCGAAGCACCCAAAGAATTATTGGTTATAGCCGAACGTACAGGACTTGATGGCCAGGGACTCGTGCGTTCCAGCAAACTAAGTGCGAAAGTTGATAATACTGCAGTACAGGACGGATTCCAGTTGTACACACATAATTTTATTGTGAGTGATAGTGGTGATTGGACAGTTATTCAACAGGGAATGAGAACAGGCGACAAGACGGCAAGACGTTATCATTGGCATTCAGAAAATATCATATCGTTTGTGGAAGAACCTCACACTGCCGTTTGTGGGATCAACCAGGGTGAGATCTTAAATCTCACTGCCAAAGAAGCATTTCTGGCAAAGGAAGGAATGATGAGGATTACAAAAGAAAAACCAGAATTGATGTTGCATGAAATTCAACAACTCGTTCTTCCGTCCCACCACGACGTAAGGAGTGAAGATGTTGATCTGAAAAGATTGGGTACGGTACTTTGGCTGGCACATGATAATCATCCTGGAAATTTTGAAGAATTATTATTGTTGCACGGAGTGTGGCCAAGAACGCTGCAATCCCTCACACTGGTCAGTGAAGTAATACACGGAACGCCTTCCAGGTTTAAAGATCCTGCACGGTTTGCATTTGCACATGGAGGAAAAGATGGTCACCCATTCCCGGTACCCTTAAAGGTATATGATGAAACGATTGCAACGCTTCAAACAGCAGTCCATAAGTCGAAACTTGGACAAACAGATAAACAAGAAGCAATAAAAGCTTTGACAAAGCTTGCACAGCAGGCCGAGAAAAATTTCATTCCTAATAATAATGTTCATGCACTGATCGAAAAAGAGAGAGATGATTCATGGAGATATGATGGTCGAACAGTATTGGGAAAGGCAAAGCCACGAAGGACTTCTCAAGGTGTTCAATTGAGATTGTTTTAATGACAAGCTAACTTCAAGGACGGGTTTACGAAATGGTGCAAAAAAAAAGCCCCGCTGTAGAAACAGAGGGCCTCTAACGATTGCTTGCCATATGAAAAAAAGTTCTATGCTTATCTTTGCGCTGTTTTTAGCAGCTTTGATTTTTATAGCTCAAAAACATCTGCTTCAAACATTGCCTGCCATAAAAATCGTTTCTGGTTACAAAAATAAGTTGAGTCTGGGTAGTTTGTGACTCAACTTATGATCGATTTCATGATGACAAAGAAGTTTGAACTAAGCTAAACCCTTGATTTTATTGGGGTTCAGATAAAATATTTGATTATGGCCAACCGGTTTACGGACTCCCTTTTTCAGCTGATACACTCACTTCAGAAGTCGGAAAAACGAAACTTTAAGCTCTACATAAAGCGTAGCTCTGGCAAGGAAGATCTAAAGATCATTCAGCTTTTTGACGCCATGGATAAGCTCAATGAGTATGATGAAAAGCAGCTGTTGAAAAAGATGCCCACCATTACAAAAACACAACTGGCTAATTTAAAGGCACACTTATATAAGGAACTATTGGCAAGCCTTCGACTTATAAAATCAACGGATAGCATCGATATGCAATTGCATGAACAGCTAGACTATGCTCGCATCTTGTATAATCGAGGATTATATATGCAAAGTCTTAAAATATTGGAAAAGGTTAAAGAATTATCCCATGCTTATTTCCAGGACAGCCTTCTTGGACAAGCGATTTCGCTGGAGAAGAAAATTGAAACGCTTCACATCACCCGAAGCATGCAAAACAGACCGGAAAAATTAACGGAAGAGGCGATTGAAGTAAACGAACGAAGGAAGAATATCACCAAGCTATCGAACCTTGCTTTGCAAATGTATAGCTGGTATGTGAAGTACGGGCACGCAAGAAACGAAGAGGAGGAAAAAAAAGTCAAAAAGTACTTTAATCAGAATCTTCCCTCAAATGCGCGGAAACTACATGGATTTTATGAGCGATTATACCTGTACCAAAGTTCATCCTGGTATGCTTTTATTTGCCAGGATTTTTTGACGTACTATCGCTATGCTCAAAAATGGGTTGACCTGTTCAATGAACATTCCGTGATGATCGCTGTTGAGCCCGGGCACTACATTAAGGGCATGCACAATATTTTGAATGCACATTTTGATCTTCGTAACTACAAAGGGTTTGCTGATGCTCTTCACCGATTTGAACAATTTGCCGAATCGCCAATTGCCAACCAGCACGAAAATTTTAAAGTACAAACCTTTATTTATCTGTATACGGCCAAGATCAATCAGCACTTTATGCATGGAACATTCAAAGACGGCCTTTCTATAGTTCCCTATATTGAAAGCAAATTGGAAGAATACGCCCTCTATTTTGACAACCATCGTGTGCTGGTCTTTAATTATAAAATAGCAACACTGTATTTCGGTAGTGGCGATTATGCGATATGTATCGATTATCTGCATCGTATCATCAATGACAACGTTGATCTGCGCTACGATATCCAGTGCTATGCACGACTCCTTCACCTGCTTGCTCATTATGAAATGGAGAATTTTGATATTATGGACTCACTGATCAAATCGGTATACAGGTATATGACCAAAATGGAGACAATAACCGTTATAGAACAAGAAATATTCAAATTTTTAAGAGCTTCTTTTAAACTAACGCGCCGGGAGTTGAAACCAGAACTTGAAAAACTACTACAAAAAATAAAACATCTTGAAAAAAGTCGTTTTGAAACCAGGTCACTGGCTTACCTGGACATCATTTCATGGCTCGAAAGCAAGGTTTATGAAAAGCCGATGAGTGAGATTATACATGAAAAGTACCTGGCGAGCAAAAGAAAACTTGTAAATCGCGTCGTATAGATTTCACACGAGGTGTTTTTGCCGAAACTTTTTCAATTCTTCTTCATTGGTGAGATCCAATCTTAGGGGTGTAATCGAAACGAAGCCATTCTCTACAGCCCAGCGATCGGTTCCTTCTTCTGCGGGCTCTAACGGGCTTATCGTAAACCAGTAGTGTTTTCTTCCCATTGGATCAATACCGGGAACAACTTTCCCGTCATAAAACCTTACTGACTGTCTTGTCCATTTAATTCCCTTTGGCTGCGAAGGTAAATTGACATTGAAAAGGGAAAGCCCGGGCGTCTCCAGGAGCATTTTCACCGTTTCTTCAACATATGGTTCAAGGACATTAAAATCAGGTTCAGTTTTTCCGACAGGCGTGCTAAAAGCAATTCCTTTCATTCCCAATAAAACGGCTTGTTTTGCCGCCGCCAGCGTACCCGAATGCCACATTGAATTACCCAGATTTGGTCCCATATTTATTCCTGAGAGCACTACATCTGTTATATTACTGATATGAGTACCTAGCGCCACGCAATCGGCAGGTGTTCCATTCACACGGAACGCTTCAATACCTTCAAAATTGATCGGAGATTTTCTGTAAGAAAGTGGTCTTGAGTGTGTAACTGCATGTCCCATCGACGATTGTTCTACATCAGGCGCCACTATCTGGACCTCGCCAAATTTTCTTGCGACTTGTGCCAATGCTGCAATGCCAGGACTGTAAATACCATCATCATTAGTTACCAGGATATTCATACCATTTAATAATACATTATCATGCCATTTCAAAAATGGTACAATTTTATAGATACACTACGAGTAAACTTTTTTATGAAGATTATTACCCTTTTACACAACCCAACAGCAGGAAACGAGGACCACGATAAAGAAGAATTGATCTCCCTGATGGAGAAAAACGGTTTTGAATGCCAGTATTCTTCGATGAAAAAGGACTGGAAGGACATTGATGAGAAGGTGGATTTTATCGTAGCCGCAGGAGGAGACGGGACCATTAGAAAAATAACCAAGCAGTTGCTGGATCGCAAGCTATCAGAAAAAACATGGCCGATCGCTTTATTGCCGTTGGGGACAGCCAATAATATTGCCCAGACCCTCGATATCGAAGGGAGTTCCGAAGAAATTATTCAATCGTGGCATCATACCCATATAAAAGCATTTGACGTAGGAAGAATTTGCGGCTTGACCGGGACCGATTTTTTTCTGGAGAGCCTTGGATACGGAATGTTTCCTTACCTGATCAAAAAAATGAAAAAGGTGGAGACCCCAACTCCGGAACTGGAAATAAAAACGGCCCTTGAAATTCTTTATGACATCATTTTTTCTTATGAGCCAAAGCAATGTCATTTGACGATTGATGGCGTCGACCATTCAGGAAAATTTTTGATGACGGAGATCATGAATACCAAACTTATAGGTCCCAATCTTTTTCTTTCTCCTCACGGCGATCCCGGTGATGGAGAGTTCGAAGTGATTACAATACCGGACAAGGACAAAGAGAAATTAGCAGCTTATATTTCAGATAAATTAAAAGGAATTGAGTCGCCGTATACTTTTCAGCAATTCAAAGCAAAGGAAATAACGATAAGCTGGGAGGGCACCCATATGCATGTTGATGATGAGATCATTAAAATAGACAAGGGTGTAGAGATCGAAATTGAAATGAGAAAAGGTTTGCTGGAATTCATGGTACCGAACAAAGAAGGGGTGCTCTGATCAAAAAAAACCGCAGCTTTTGGCAAGTGCGGTTTAACACGTGTAAAAAATTCTACTTACATAGTATTTCGGGCTTCGTCAGCAAATGATCTTGCTTCTCTCCGGGCATTATTTGCCATGTTCTCAGCGTCACCCCTGAACGAATCAAACTTTTCTGTGACACTATCAATAAAATCATCAAATTTTTCCTTTAAATCATTTGCTTTGCGGCTGATACGCTGCCTCGTTTCCGAACCTTTTTCAGGTGCCAGTAAAAGCCCTGCAACAAGGCCTAGTGTAAATCCCCATAAGATTTTTGACATAAAATATATTTTAAGGTGATCAATTCTTCTTTATTTAATAAAATATCATGCCATCAAGCCAAGTAACTTACATATTCCGTCGGTATTGCCCACCTACTTCATACAATGCGTGGGTAATTTGTCCCAAAGAACAATATTTTGCCGTTTCCATCAATTCTGAAAATAAATTGCCATCTCCAATAGCCACCTCCTTCAATCTCTTTAAAGATTCTTCCCTCTTAGCTTCGTTGCGTTTCCAGAATGCATGCAAATTTGCGATCTGTTGCTCCTTCTCATCTTTCGTGCTTCTTATCACTTCATTAGGAATGATAGTGGGACTGCCCTTTTTGTTGAGAAATGTATTTACACCAATGATTGGCAGTTCACCGGTATGTTTTTGATGCTCATAGTACAGGCTTTCTTCCTGTATCTTGTTTCGCTGGTACATTCTTTCCATCGCGCCCAGCACTCCTCCCCTTTCTGTTAACCTGTCAAATTCGATCATTACCGCTTCTTCGACCAGGTCAGTCAGTTCTTCAACTGCAAAGCTTCCCTGTATAAAATTCTCAGTTTTTGCAGAGCCCAGTTCCCTGTTGATGATCAGTTGAATTGCCATAGCCCTTCGCACGCTTTCTTCGGTTGGTGTCGTGATGGCTTCGTCATAAGCGTTTGTGTGTAGCGAATTACAATTGTCATAAATAGCATATAATGCCTGCAAGGTGGTGCGTATGTCATTGAAGTCAATTTCCTGGGCATGTAAACTGCGACCCGAAGTTTGAATATGGTATTTCAACATTTGGCTTCTCTTATTGGCTTTGTATTTATACTTCATTGCCTTAGCCCAAATCCTTCTTGACACCCTGCCAATAACGCTGTATTCTGCATCCATTCCATTGCTAAAGAAAAAGGACAGGTTAGGGGCAAAATCATCAATGTTCATTCCGCGGCTGAGGTAATATTCAACATAGGTAAACCCATTGGCCAGGGTGAGCGCTAATTGTGTGATCGGATTAGCTCCTGCTTCAGCAATGTGATAGCCACTGATGCTTACGCTATAAAAGTTTCGAACCTTGTTTTGAATGAAATACTCCTGGACATCGCCCATCAGCTTTAGTGCAAATTCAGTTGAGAAGATGCAGGTGTTTTGGGCCTGGTCTTCTTTTAAAATATCTGCCTGGACCGTTCCTCTCACATGCTCCAGTGCTAATTGTTTACATTGAGCATATATCTCTGCAGGTAATACTTCATTACCACTCAATCCCAAAAGTTGTAATCCCAGGCCATCGT
>Ga0207689_10004111_pt1 | contig 13235 bp, 13 predicted proteins | sample KBSMisM52_FD_184312 | JGI IMG/M metagenome (GOLD analysis project Ga0207689, IMG submission 184312) | Miscanthus rhizosphere microbial communities from Kellogg Biological Station, Michigan, USA - KBS Miscanthus M5-2 (SPAdes) (version 2) | ecosystem: Host-associated > Plants > Roots >... | reverse complement strand
CCCGCGCGCTCCGCCCGCCAGCCCGGTTCGACGACGATCGTGGATGTGGGATCGAAAATGAGGGTGGGGCCTAGAATCTCCTCCCCTGCGTTCGCAGAGGAGGTGGCGGCGCGCAGCGCTGACAGAGGGGCCCCTCCACCAGCTTCGCTGGTCCCCCTCCCCTCGAAATCGAGGGGAGGAAGAGTGCGCCCAATCGCCTCCACCACTAAAGCATCGACAATCACCTCGGCGCCTTCGTCCCAATAGCCGAAGCGACGGCGGTGGAGCGCGGAGAAAGCCGCGTGCATTTCGTCGGCCGAAGCGATTGCGATTTCCAAGGTCGTGTCGCTGCCTGCTGTCCGAAGCCGCGCTCTGCAATTGAGCTCGATCCGGTCGGCGTGGACGTGCTGCTCGATCAATGCCTCGCGGGCACGCTCCTCCAAGTCAGCAAGCGCAACGAGGAAATCCTCGCCCAGCGGCTTCAGCCAACTCGTCTCGCGGATCGCTTTCACGTCGGCGAGACCGATCCCGTACGCCGAGAGCACCCCCGCGAGCGGATGGATCAGGATCCGTTCCATGCCGAGCGCGTCGGCGACCCGGCAGGCATGCTGCCCGCCCGCGCCGCCGAAGCAGGCGAGCGTGTAGAGCGTGACGTCATGACCTCGCGCGATCGAGATCTTGCGGATCGCCGCGGCCATATTGTCGACCGCGATCTCCAGGAAGCCTTCGGCAATCTCCTCAAGGCTCTTGTTCCCGACGGCATCGGCAACTTCCTTCAGTCGCGCGCGCGCGGCGTCCGGATCGAGCGGTTGATCGCCCGCCGGGCCGAACACCTTCGGGAATTGCTCCGGATCGATTCTGCCGAGGAACAGGTTGCAGTCGGTCACCGTCAGCGGGCCGCCGTTCCGATAGCAGGCGGGGCCCGGGTTCGCGCCGGCGCTTTCCGGCCCGACGCGGAAGCGCATCCCGTCGAACCGGCAGATCGACCCGCCGCCGGCGGCGACCGTGTTTATCTGCATCATCGGCGCACGGATCCGAACGCCGGCGACGACGCTTTCGTCGGCCAGCTCGAAATCGCCGGAATAATGCGACACGTCGGTGGATGTACCGCCCATGTCGAAACCGATGAGCTTGTCCCCTTCGTAGGGCTCGCTCGCAGCGACCATTCCGACAACGCCGCCGGCAGGACCAGAGAGGATTGCGTCCTTGCCGCGGAATGCCGTCGCTTCCGCGAGGCCGCCGTTGGATTGCATGAAATGCAGGTCGGTGGCTGCCGGCAGCCCGGCCGCGACACGATCCACGTAGCGCCGCAGGACCGGCGACAGGTACGCGTCGACCACGGTCGTATCGCCCCTGCCGACCAATTTGATCAGAGGCGCGACCTCGTGACTTATCGAAATTTGCCCAAAGCCGAGCTCGCGAGCGATTTGTGCGAGCCGCGCCTCGTGCGCCGGATATTTCCAGCCGTGCATCAGGACGATGGCCAATGCGTCGATGCCGGTATTGCGTACTTCGATCAGCCGGGCCCTGGCCAAATCCTCATCCAGAACGGCGAGCACTTCGCCTTCGACCCCGATCCGCTCGTCGACCTCGACCACGCGCTCGAAGAGCATGGACGGGAGGACGATGTGACGGGCGAAGATTTCAGGCCGCGCCTGGTAGCCGATCCTCAGTGCATCGCCGAAGCCGCGCGTGATCACCAGCGCGAGCCGTTCGCCCTTGCGCTCGAGCAGGGCGTTGGTCGCGACCGTGGTCCCCATCCGGACTTCGGCAACCGTCCCGCCCTCGTCCGCAAGGACCAGGCGGATCGCCTCCAGCGCGGCGTCGTCATAGCGGCCGGGGTTCTCCGACAGCAGTTTCTCGATCCGCTGCCGCCCATCGGACGAGCGGGCCACGACGTCGGTGAACGTTCCGCCCCGGTCGATCGCGAAGGTCCAGCTCGGCTCCACACCAGCCGCTGAAGCAGATACGGGCGGCATGCTCAATGATGACCATTATTTCACTTTGACCGAGCCACCCCCGCCCCTATGCGCCGGGACATGGCAGTACTGGTCACGGGCGTTGCAGGTTTCATCGGCGCATCCACGGCCAGTGCCTTGCTCGATCGCGGCGACGAGGTCGTCGGAATCGACAATCTGGACGGCTATTACGACCCCAACCTCAAGCGCGCCCGGCTTGAATGGCTGGCGAAGCGGTTCGACAACCGTTTCCGCTTCGAGCAAGTCGACTTCTCGGACGCCGAGGCGTTGGCCAGGCTGGCGTCGAATTCGAAGTTCGATCGAATTGTGCACCTCGGCGCCCAGGCGGGAGTGCGGCACAGCCTCGAAAATCCGCAGGCCTATGTCCAATCCAATTTGGTCGGCCATTGCAACATGCTGGAGCTGGCTCGGCAAAATCAGTCGAGCCATTTCGTCTACGCCTCGTCGTCCTCGGTCTATGGCGGCAACAAGAGCCTGCCGTTCCGCGTCGAGGACCGGGTCGATCATCCGCTCTCGCTCTACGCGGCGACCAAGAAGGCCGACGAGCTTCTAAGCGAATCCTACGCGAGCCTGTACCGAGTGCCGATGACGGGCCTTAGGTTCTTCACCGTCTATGGGCCCTGGGGCCGGCCTGACATGGCAATGTGGATCTTCACCGACGCGCTTTACGCCGGCAATCCGCTCCCGCTGTTCAATCGCGGCGAGATGCGGCGCGATTTCACGTACATCGATGACATCGTCCGCGGCGTCCTTGCCTGCCTCGACGCTCCGCCCGCGGATGATGGCGCGGCCAAGGCCGGCGGGAGCATCGCCCCGCACGCCGTCTACAATATCGGCAATCACCGCAGCGAAGACCTGATGCGGGTGGTCGAGCTGCTCGAGAAAGCGACTGGGAAAAAGGCCCTCCTCTCGCCCGAGCCAATGCAGCCCGGCGACGTCAAGGAGTCCTTTGCGGACATCAGCGCGATCGAGCGCGACCACGGCTTCAAGCCGACGACGACGATCGACGAAGGCGTGCCGCGGTTCGTGGAGTGGTACCGGGACTATCATCGGCTATAGCCGCGGGCCATGAGCCTGCCGCCGATCCTTCAGGGCCTCCGAATCCCGGTGATCGGGGCGCCCATGTTCATCGTCTCCAACCCGAAGCTGGTGATCGCGCAATGCACCGCGGGGATCGTCGGCAGCTTCCCTGCGCTGAATGCCCGGCCCGCCGAACTCCTCGATGAATGGCTGCACGAGATCACCGAGGCGCTTGCCGGCTGGGACCGCGACCACCCCGACCGGCCCGCGGCGCCGTTCGCGGTCAACCAGATCGTCCATCGATCGAACGACCGGTTCGAACATGACATGGACGTTTGCGCCAAGTGGAAAGTGCCGATCGTCATCACCTCGCTCGGGGCGCGCGTGGAGCTCAATGATGCGGTTCATTCCTGGGGCGGGATCACGCTTCACGACGTGATCGACGACCGTTTCGCGAGGAAGGCGGTCGAGAAAGGCGCTGACGGGGTCATCGCGGTTGCCTCGGGGGCCGGCGGCCACGCAGGGCGCTGGTCGCCTTTCGCGCTGATCCAGGAAATCCGTTTGTGGTTCGACGGGCCGCTGATCCTGTCCGGCGCGATCGCCAACGGCGGATCGGTTCTGGCCGCTTTGGCCGCCGGCGCCGACCTTGCCTATGTCGGTTCTCCATTCATCGCGACGTCGGAGGCGAACGCGCCGGATGGCTACAAGCAGGCGATCGTCGAGAGCGGGGCGGCCGACATCGTCTACACCGACCTCTTCACGGGCGTTCACGGCAATTATCTGAAGGCGTCGATCGTCAATGCCGGGCTCGACCCCGACAACCTCGCGGGAATCGATCCAACGGTGATGAAATTCGGCTCGGAAGGTTCCGCCAAAGCCAAGGCCTGGCGTGACATCTGGGGCTCGGGCCAGGGAATCGGAGTGATCGACCGGGTACGCCCGGCCGGCGAATATATTGACCGTCTTGCCGAGGAATATGCCGCCGCCAAAGCGCGGCTTTGCAGTGCCTAGGCCTGGCCGCCAAGTCCCCGCTCGAGCCGGCCCATCAGCGCTCGGGCCGGGCTTTGCGCCGGCTCCATCTCGAAATTACCCTCGTCTATGCGCTTGATCCGGCTGTAAAGGTCGGCGCTCGCACGGATCAGGCGTTGGGCGGATTCGGGCAGCTGGTCCACGACGGCCGGGTCGCTGTCCGCCGCGTGGCCGAGGCGCCGCTCCGGACGGCGACCGTCGGAAAGACCAATCTCACCTGATTCGATCGCCCGCTGGGTGAGCAGCCAGGCGACGATGTGCATGATTCGGGTCGTCACCTTCAGGGACTCGCAGGCGAAGCCAACGCGGGCGAACGGGTGCAAAGTCGCGCGATCGTCGCGGCCGACGTCGTCGAAATAGTGGCGCGCTTCATCGGCGAGCAGCATCGCCTCGGTGTAAAGCGAGTCGATGAGGCGCGACGTAATGCGCACCTCTTGCTGCGGAAGATCCGACTCGTCCATTGCCGACCAAAGTGCCATCGTTCACCTCGTCTGGAAACGCCCAAGTCCGAAGCCCGGCCGCTCACTTTGCCCGAATCGTCCCGCCGCGGGACAAATTAGGCGATGATGTCGGGGATATTCGAAGTGCTGATCAGCTGGATCTGGTCCTTGAGCCTGAGCTTGCGGCGTTTGAGGCGGGCGATCTCCAGCTGATCGGGCCCGTGCTCCGCCGACAATGCCGCTATTTGGTCGTCGAGCTGCCGATGCTCGGCCTTGAGGGCGTCGAGCATGCCGCCCGGATCGTCATCATTCATCGGCGCGGATCATACAGCAAACGGGAAGTGCTTAGAACGCGCGTGGTCGCGACGATCCGCGCGGCCCGCTCGGCGGGCCGAGGGAAGTGCTGTGAGATGGGTCAAGACAAATCGAACGATTCGTGATTTATTACGGGGTTGTCAGTCGCAGCCGCGAAAGGAATGGCATCCATGGACAAGGCACAGGTCGAAGCCCTCGAGTCGAAGCACCAGGCGATTCACGCGCTGATCGACGAAGAGGAGCATCGACCGCATCCGGACGAAGACCTTCTCCACCGCCTTAAGAAAGAAAAGTTACGGATTAAGGACGAGCTCGCCGGCCACTACACGCATTAGGCGAGCCGCTGATCGCGCGGCGACTAATCGCGGCGTGCCCAGCCGACTGAAGTCCCCCGGACTTCAGTCGTCCCTTGAGACTTTCTCGATTCGCTCGTGGCGCTCCTGCGCCTCCAGGGTCATGGTCGCGATCGGCCGGGCTTCGAGCCGAGCCAGCGAGATCGGCTCGCCGGTCACTTCGCAATAGCCATATTCGCCTTCGTAAAGGCGGCGGATCGCGCAATCGATCTTGGCGATCAGCTTGCGCTGGCGGTCGCGAGTCCGAAGCTCGATCGACCAGTCGGTCTCGCTCGACGCGCGGTCTGCGACGTCGGGTTCGCGCAGCGAATCGACCTGGAGCTGAGCCATCGTCTGGCGCGACTCCTCGATGATCGCTTCCTTCCAGTCCTTCAGCTTCCGCAAGAAATAAGCGCGATGCTTCGCGCACATGAAGTCTTCGTCGTCCGAAGGCCGATAGCCCTCGGTCAGAATGACCCGGTCAAATCGTTCGAAGTCATCCCCGCCGTACAGGTCGACAAGAGCCGTCGCCATTACATCCCTCCCCGCATGGGCTCCGCAATGACTCGGAACCCAGTTACGCCTGCCACCTGCTGCGGCCGGCCCGCCGGTGCAGCCGGAGGCGATTACTCGTGACTTTCCCGGGACTTAGAACCGGATAAGTCGCTCGTCCCCAACCGGGGCCTATAGATATGGACCCCAGACTGAACAAGCGCTTACCGGCGGATAGTGAAGAAATCGCCAACCTGTTGCGAATATGGCGCAATGTCGGAGTTGGCAGGCCGCCATTGCCTCGGCGAACGCTGCCCGCCATAGCCCCAAACATGCGGATCCTGCTTACCAACGACGATGGCGTGAATGCACGCGGCCTGCGGCTGCTCGAGGCGGTCGCGCGCAAGTTTACCGACGATCTTTGGATCGTTGCCCCGACCGAGGAACAGTCGGGCGCCGGTCATTCACTGACTCTCACAACGCCGGTCCGACTGCGAAGGCACGACGAGCGACGCTTTTCGGTGACCGGGACCCCAACCGACGCGGTGATGCTCGCTTTGGCCCACGTCATGAAGGAATTCCCACCCGACCTCATCCTGTCCGGTATCAACCGCGGGGCGAACCTCGCCGAGGACGTCACTTATTCGGGTACCGTTTCGGCCGCGATGGAAGGCGCGCTGGCGGGAGTGCCCTCAATCGCGCTCAGCCAGGCCTATTCCCGTGAGGGCATGGGAGACACGGTTCCTTTCGCGGCGGCCGAAGAATGGGCCGAACGGGTCCTTGCTCCGCTGCTCGAGTTCACGATGGAACCGCGCACTCTCATCAACGTGAATTTCCCCGCAATGCATCCGGGCGAGGTCCGCGGCATCCGCATCTGCCGCCAGGGCCTGCGCGACTATGGCCGGCTGCGCATCGTTCAACGCACCGACCCAAGAGGCTATGATTATTACTGGTTCGGCCTCGGCCCGATGGTCGAAACTCCCGGGCACCAGACGGACCTTGAGGCGGTGGCGGATGGCTTTGTCGCGGTCTCGCCGCTGCACCTCGACCTGACGCACGATGCTTCGATCGACGCCCTTCACAAACAATTCGCGGCCACCTCCGAGGAGGCAGCCGCGAAATAGTGCGCCTTCGGGACGCGGCTTTACCGGCCGCGTTCGCCCTTTTGGCCCGGCGGAGGCGGCGGAGCATTCGTGGACGCCGCAAGCCAGGTCGACGTTGAATTGCAGCTGCTGGTCAAAGTGAGCGGCTGGCCGGCCTGGAAGGGCGAAGAATAGGGCCAGCATTCCTGCGCGGCACCATTATTCAGGCATAGTTGACCGTTCGCCGCGGTCCACGTTCCTGGAACGGTATTCCCGCCCGGAGTTACGATTCGCGCCGATCCGCCTGCGTCGAGATAGACGGTGTTGGTGACCCCATTGGTCGTCACCTGAAGCGGCTGGCCGACGATTTCGGCCCCGGCCTGCGCAAGTGCCGCGCCGGAAAATGAGGCCGCTGCAACGATACCCAGTGAAACGGAGAGCAATCTCATGATCCTAGTCCCTTTCAGCTCTGCAACGGCTGCGGCCGTCCCCGAATTAAGCTGGGCTGGTCGCGTGCTTGTGGTGATGCCTCAGCAGGAAATAGGCTGCCACGCCGATGGCGATCGCACCAAGCGCAAGTAGCAGAGGCGATATTCCAAGGCCGCCGCCCACCGGCTCAACCGGCGGGACCGGGGTCGGCGGAGGCGGTGCCGTCTGCACGACCGGCGGAGCTACGTCCGCCACGGGCAGGACGCATCCGGCTGCGGGCTGGGCCGCGGCCGCCGCGGCGACTGCAGCCGTGCCGCATAGCGCAGCAGCGGGCGCACCGGCGCTCATGACGGACAGGGCCGCCCAAGGATCGATTTGCTGGGAAGACGGAAGTGATGAGGTCGCCGCTGCCGCTCCGGTGGAGCTCACTAACATCGACCCTGCAACAAGCAGGAAAACAGCTGGTTTAAACCGCAGAATCGCCATCCCAAACCTCCTGGCGCACCGGATCTAGTCCCCGCCCCGCTACTCTTCCTAACGCCCGACAACAAATAATCCATAACAAAGTTGCGCGGCGCCGTAACGAACGGATTTTTTTAGTCTTCTGCCGTTTTTTTGCCACCAGACTGTTACGGGACCGATACTCCAATGACGTTTCCGGCGGGCGAATAGCGGCAGACGAGATAGTCGTTTCCAGCGGACGATCGCAGCGCGCACCCGACGCGCGTGGTCCCCCGCCAAATCATCTGCGAATAATGCCCGACCTGCTCCCAATTGCCGGTCCGGCTGACGTCGGGAAAGGCACCCCGTTTGAACCAGCGGCCCTCGCCTGCCCAGGAGCCGACCATCTGATCGACCGAAAAGGCCCCACGGGTCCCCATCCATAGATTTTCGCCTTGCCCCCGCCTCGCCGCCGGCGGCGAATGGCCCCAGCGGCCCGTCTGCGCGAGCTCGCCCGCGTAGGTGTCGGCGGCAGCGGCAAGCGACGCATCCCAATAGATGGGACCGACGCCGGCAGCCGAGCGGGCCTGATTGTGAAGGACCACAATGCGCATCCCCAACGCAGTCGAAGGGGGGATCGTCAAAGTCGATGCGCCCCCCGTCGCCGGGCAGGCAATAGCTGTCATCGCCAGCGACACCGCAACCGCCATGAATCGCACGTCGTTCACCCCTCGCCGATGCGCGCAACTATAGACAAGTATGTGTGAACGTTGCGTTTCTGCGGTCAGGCAGCCTTGGCGGCGACGTCGGTCTGGTCGCGAAGCCACGACTGAAACATCAGGATCGACCACAAAGCCGGCGGCGAATCGCGACGGCCGGACAAATGGTCCGCCCAACGGCGCTGGACCACGTCCGGATCGAACCAACCTTCGGCGCGCATCGAGCCGGGATCGAGCAGATCCTCAGCCCAAGGCCGAAGCGGCCCCTTGATCCACTCGCCGACCGGGATTCCGAACCCCGTCTTTGGCCGTTCGACCAGCTCGCGCGGAACGAGGCCGTAGAGGAGCTTGCGAAGGATGTGTTTGCCGTGGCCATCCCGCACTTTGAGGTCGATGGGGATGCGCGCAGCAAGCTCGGCAACGCGGTGATCGAGGAAGGGTACCCGGGTCTCGAGCGAGACCGCCATCGAGGCGCGATCAACCTTGGCGAGAATGTCGTCCGGCAAATAAGTGACCGCGTCGCAATACATCATCCGAACCGCGTCGGGTGCCGCCATGCCGACATCGAGATCGAAATCCATGCCGGCGCCGTCCCCTCCGATGACCGGGGAAGGCTGGTGGCTCCACTCATCCATGAAGCTGCAAAAGAGCTCGTCGGAGGAGCCGGCCGCGCCGGCCGCGCGGAAGGTGTGCTTTATCACCCCGCCCCAATGTTCGCCGCGCTTGCCGGCCAACATCGCGACCCGGGTCCAAAAGCGCGATGGGAGGCGACCCAATGAACCGCCCGCAAGATTTCGGATCGGCAGCGGGACCTTGCTTGTTCTGCGCCATATCCAGGGCGCGAGCGTGTGCCGGCGATAGCCGCCGAAAAGCTCGTCCCCGCCGTCGCCGGTCAAAGCGACGGTGACCTTCTCGCGCGCGAAACGGCTGACAATGTGGGTCGGGATTTGCGACGAATCCGCGAAAGGCTCGTCATACATTTCCGAGAGCAGCGGGATCACGTCGCGCGTCTCCTCGACCGTCACGTAGCGCTCGTCGTGGATCGTTCCGAGATGCTCGGCCACGCGCTTCGCATCCTCAGCTTCATTGAAGCCCGCCTCGGCGAACCCGATCGAGAAGGTTCGCACCGGAATCGAAGAGTATTTCTGATAGAGCGCGCAGATGGTCGAGCTGTCGATGCCGCCGGACAGGAAGGCGCCGACCGGGACGTCGGCCATCGACTGACCCTGGATGGCTCGGGCAAGTACCCGCTCGAGCTCTGCAAGCGCCTCGTTTTCATCGCCCACCGGATCGGCGAGACCGGACCGCACGACATCGCGATACGACCAGTAGCGCTCGAGGCTCAGCTGACCGGCCCTACCCTCCTCCGGCGGCTCGCTCAGCGGTTGCCTGGCCGCTTGCGACGTTACCGTAAGAACGCATCCGGGCGGCAGCTTGAAGACACGCTCGTAAATGGACAGCGGTGCCGGGACATAAGTGCGCGCAGCGAACAGCCGAAGCGCCCGCCGGTCGATATTGCTGTCGAATTGGGGATGAGAGCGAAGCGCCTTCAGCTCCGAGCCGAACAGGAAGTCGCGGCCGGCCCAGCCGTAATAAAGCGGCTTCTCGCCGAAGCGGTCGCGCACCAGGCTGAGAATGCGTTCCCGGCGATCCCATAGACCGAAGGCAAACATTCCGGCGCTGCGCCTCAGTGTTTCTTGCAGGCCCCACTTTGCGATGCCCTCAAGAAACACTTCGGTGTCGGAATGGCCTCGCCAACCGCCCTCGGGAATCGCACCCAGGTCCTCGAGCTCTTTCCGCAGCTCCCGATGGTTGTAGATTTCGCCGTTGAAGGTGAGGACGAAACGACCGTCAGAGGAATGCATCGGCTCATGCCCGGCCGGTGAGAGGTCGACAATCGCGAGCCGGCGATGACCCAAGCCGATTCCGACCTCGGGATCGACCCAAATACCATCATCGTCCGGGCCCCGGTGGGCGAGCGGACGGATCATCCGACCGATTAGGTCGGGGGCCATCCGGCCGCTGCTGATCAGTCCCGCAATCCCGCACATCGAAGACCGCTGCTAGCCCCTCGTCCGATGACACGCCAGCATTCTTAACCCCTTGAAGACGCCAAGGTTCATGCTACCCGCACACGCCGCGACCGCCGTTGTAAAGTCAGTGAGGCGAACTTGAACGAGGATTTGTCCAGTCTGCGAGCGCCGGACACAGGCGAGCGGCTGGAACGAGAGGGTGATTTCCTGGTCGCATCGGGAGGACGGCGCTTTCCGATCGTCAACGGAATTCCCCGGTTCGTGGGTCACGAGGACTATGCGGCCGACTTTGGCGCCCAATGGAAGCGATTCCCAAAGACCCAGCTGGATTCGTGCACCGGTGCTCCCATCTCTCACGACCGCCTGGCCAACTGCTTCAATGGCGAGCTTCCGAACGTCGCTGGCCGGCGGGTCCTCGAGGCTGGTTCAGGCGCCGGACGATTCACTGAAGTGCTGCTCGACCGCGGCGCGATCCTCGATTCCTTCGATATGTCGACAGCCGTCGAAGCGAATGCACTGAACAATGGCTCGCGGCCCTTCACCCTCGTCCAGGCAGATCTTCGCGCCATGCCATTCGAGCCCAACAGCTATGATTTCGTGGTTTGCCTCGGGGTGCTTCAGCACACTCCAAATACGGAGGAGAGCATCGAAAAGCTGTGGGAGATGGTGAAGCCCGGCGGGCGCCTGATCATCGATCATTATGATTGGAATCGGTGGAGGCTTCCGCCGCCCATCGGCGGCGCCGGCTCGATCTACCGGCGCTTCATCCTTCGCTTGCCCGCAGAGAAGAGATGGCCGGCGGTGAAGCGGCATGTCGACCGCTGGTTTCCGCTCTATTGGCGTTATCGCGACAACCGCTGGGCACAGCGCATCCTGGCGCGGATCGCGGGTCTCAATTTTTACTACGGGGCGCTTCCCCTCCGCACACGCGAACAATTCTATGGGTGGTCGCTGCTCGACACGCACGACGCCATGACCGACGTTTACAAGCGTTATCGCACTAGCGGCTCTATTCGCCGTACCCTGGAGCAGCTAGGCGCCACGGGCATCCAGGTGTCGCAGGGGTCGCTCGGGATCGAAGGGGGGAACGGTATCGAGGCCTCGTGCCAGAAGCCGCTCTAAGCGCTACCCACGGTCGCCGAAGGGAGTTCCATGCCGTCCGATAGGTTCGCACCTCGACAGATCGATTGGACTCCGGAGCTCGTCCGGAGGTTCTGGGATCATTACAGTTCCAACCCCGCCTTGGCTGACACCTATTTCACCAAGTCGCTCGGGCCCCATCTCATCGACTATATCGCGAAGCGGATTCGAATTGGCACGGCTGTGGATTTCGGATGCGGGCGCGGCGACCTCATCGGCCATTTGCTGCCTCGCTATGAATGTTACGGCGTCGACCAGTCGCCGGAAAGCGTTGAGGGCGTCAATCAACGATTCGGGGACAATCCAAACTTCAAAGGCGCCTTCGTCGGCAGCGGGCAATTGCCGGATGCCAGCGCCGACACGGTGTTTGCCGTCGAGGTCATCGAGCACATGGATGACGCGTCTATCGAAACCATGCTCCGCGAAGCTCGTCGGATCCTGAAGCCAGGAGGGCATCTCGTCCTGACGACGCCAAACGATGAAGACTTGCGGGCGTCGGAGATCATGTGCCCGTCCTGCGGCTGTATCTTCCACAGAATGCAACATGTTCGCTCATGGTCCGCCCAAACGCTCGAGCGCTACGTGGCCAGCTTCGGTTTCGACGGCCGAGCGCGCGCCACGATGCTTAGCCGCAGACGCGGCATCGCCCGGTCGGCGCACGAATTCCTGCATCGCTTGTTGCGCTTCAAATTCTATCAGCTGATCTACATCGGCACGGCTGTGGCGAGTTGAGGCTATTCAATAAATTCATACCACGCGACGAGACGGCCGGCTTCCTACTGAGTGCAAGCCTTCTCTCCGCGGCTATGCGAGTGGGAGGCGTCGCCCTCGGCTATCTCAGCCATCTCGTTGTCTCCCGCACCGTGGGCGTTCACGGTTACGGCATTTATCTCATCGCCCTTAGCTGGGCCTTGGTGCTGGCGCTCCTGGCGCGCCTCGGCTTCGACCAGGCCCCAATTCGCTACACGACGCTGTACTTTGAAAGCGGTGAGTTCGGCGCGTTGCGGGGCTTTATCCGGACGGCCCTTGGAACCGTTGCCCTGGCGTCCGTCTTCGTCAGCGGAGCGTTCGTATTGATCGGCACTGCGGCAAGCACCGCAGATATGGCGGTCATTATCGCGGCCGCGCTCGTCATCCTGCCACAAGCTATGCTCTCGGTCGTCGCGGTGATCATCCGCAGCTCCAAACGAATCTTCGCCTCGCAATTCTACGACCAGCTGCTTCGGCCGGTACTGCAAATTGCGCTGCTTGTGGCGCTCGTCCTTGCCGGGCGCCATGTCGGCGCGGCCGACGCCCTGGCGGCAACTGCGGTCGCATCCTTTGCCGCGCTAGGTGCGGCGGCGTTCCATTTCCGAAGGATATTTTCCCATACGCGAAGCGCGCCGGCCGATTACAGTCCCGTTCGAAGTTGGTTCTCGCTTAGCGTTCCACTCCTTCTCATTGCGGTGTCACAAGAGCTGCTGAACCAGCTCGAAATCATCCTGCTCGGTCTGCTGGGCGATGCACGGGAAGCCGGTTTGTTCGGAGCAGCCTGGCGACTGGCCAGCCTGGTTGTGTTCGTCCTCGGTACCTATGGCGTCGTCTGCGGACCGGTGGTCGCGTCCGCCCTCCACAAGCGCGACTTCGTCGAGCTTAATCGCGTCGTGCAATTTGCCGCCCGCCTGACAGCGGCGTCAGGAGCATTCGCGATTGTCGTGCTGGTTCTCGCCGGCAAATTCCTTCTCCGCATTTTCGGCCCCGAGTTCGACGCGGCCTATCCGGCCCTCGTCGTGCTCCTCGCTGGAGGCGCGGTAAACGCCTTCACC
>Ga0207689_10004110_pt1 | contig 13237 bp, 11 predicted proteins | sample KBSMisM52_FD_184312 | JGI IMG/M metagenome (GOLD analysis project Ga0207689, IMG submission 184312) | Miscanthus rhizosphere microbial communities from Kellogg Biological Station, Michigan, USA - KBS Miscanthus M5-2 (SPAdes) (version 2) | ecosystem: Host-associated > Plants > Roots >... | reverse complement strand
CCACGAGCCGGTCCTGCCGCCGCGCGGCAGCGGAAACGGATTTGCGCCGACACGCCGCGCAGGTAGTGGACCCTCCCGTACCGGCTGCTTACTGTCCCGGCAGCGAAGAGGTTGACATAACATTAACCGTCGACCTGAGGGTGAGACCTGACGGACGGGCGGCCCGGCGATCACCACCGAGGGAAGGCACTGCCGATGACACCACCGCACAACTACCTGGCGGTCATCAAGGTCGTCGGCATCGGGGGCGGCGGTGTCAACGCCGTCAACCGGATGATCGAGGTCGGTCTCAAGGGCGTCGAGTTCATCGCGATCAACACCGATGCGCAGGCGCTGCTGATGAGCGACGCGGACGTGAAGCTCGACGTCGGCCGCGAGCTCACCCGCGGCCTCGGCGCCGGTGCCAACCCCGACGTCGGCCGGAAGGCGGCGGAGGACCACCGGGAGGAGATCGAGGAGGTCCTCAAGGGGGCCGACATGGTCTTCGTCACCGCCGGCGAGGGCGGCGGCACCGGCACCGGCGGCGCGCCGGTCGTCGCCAGCATCGCCCGCAAGCTCGGCGCGCTCACGATCGGGGTGGTGACTCGGCCGTTCGGGTTCGAGGGCCGGAAGCGGGCCGGGCAGGCCGAGCTCGGCATCGAGCAGCTGCGCAACGAGTGCGACACGCTGATCGTGATCCCGAACGACCGGCTGCTGCAGATCAGCGACCGCAACGTCTCGGTGATGGACGCGTTCAAGAGCGCCGACCAGGTGCTGCTCTCCGGTGTCCAGGGCATCACCGACCTGATCACCACGCCCGGCCTGATCAACCTCGACTTCGCCGACGTGAAGTCGGTGATGAGCGGGGCCGGGTCGGCGCTGATGGGCATCGGCAGCGCCCGCGGCGACAACCGGGCGGTGGCGGCGGCCGAGCTGGCGATCGCCTCGCCGCTGCTCGAGGCCTCGATGGAGGGTGCGCACGGCGTGCTGCTGTCCATCTCCGGCGGCTCCGACCTCGGCATCTTCGAGATCAACGAGTCCGCGTCGATGGTCGCCGACGCGGCCCACCCGGAGGCCAACATCATCTTCGGCGCGATCATCGACGACGCGCTCGGCGACGAGGTGCGGGTCACGGTCATCGCGGCCGGCTTCGACGGCGGCGCGCCCAAGCACAAGCCGGCCGAGCAGCAGCGCCGCGAGCAGGGCGGGGAGCGCCCGCCGGCACCGCTCCCACCGGCCGGGTCGACCACCCCGACCGTCACCTCCCGGTACGGCCCGCCGGCCAGCGCCGGCGCCCGCGGCGGCGCCGGCACCACCAACGGCGGCCACGTCCGGCGGACGGTCGAGCTCGACGACGAGCTGGACGTGCCCGACTTCCTCAAGGGGTGACCGCCCGGCGCATCGTCACCTCGCGCTCGGGCGGGGTGAGCACCGGCCCGTACGCGTCGTTCAACCTGGGCGACCACGTCGGCGACGACCCGGCCGCGGTGGCGGCGAACCGGCAGCGGCTGGCCGCCGCGGCCGGGCTCGAGCCGGACCACCTGGTCTGGATGGAGCAGATCCACGGCGCGACCGTGCAGGTCGTCGACGCCGCGCGGACGGCGCCGGTGGAGGCCACGGACGGGCTGGTGACCGCGACGCCCGGGATCGCGGTCGCCGTGCTGGTGGCCGACTGCGTCCCGATCCTGCTGGCGGACCCGGAGCACGGGGTGGTCGCCGCGGTGCACGCCGGCCGGGTCGGCGCCGCGGCCGGGGTGGTGCCGCGGGCGGTCGAGGCGTTCCGGTCCGCGGGCGGCGACCCGGCCAGCAGCGACGCGCTGCTCGGGCCGGCGATCTGCGGCGCCTGCTACGAGGTGCCGGCGGACATGCAGGCCGCGGTCGAGTCCCGGCTGCCCGGCAGCGCGGTGCGGACCCGCGCCGGGACGCCCGGTCTCGACCTGCGTGCCGGGATCGCCCGCCAGCTCGCCGCGCTCGGCGTCGAGCGGATCGTCACCGACCCGCGCTGCACGGCCGAGGACCCCGAGCTCTACAGCCACCGCCGCGACGGCGTCACCGGCCGCCAGGCCGCGCTCGCGTGGATCGAGTGATCCCGCCCGGCGAACAGCGACCGCCGGGCGGAGCGGGGACGAGGCCGCCGGTGGGGACTGGCAGGATCGGGGGGTGAGCGACGACCCGCGCAGCGCGCAGATCGCGGCCAACCTCGCGCAGGTGCGGGACCGGATCGCCGCCGCGGCCAAGGCGGCCGGCCGTGACCCGGCGGAGCTCACGCTGATCGGGATCACCAAGACGTTCCCGGCCGAGGACGCCCGCCGGCTGGTCCGGCTCGGCGTGCCGGACCTGGGGGAGAACCGGGACCAGGACGCCAGGGTCAAGGCCCGCGAGGTGCCCGAGGCCCGCTGGCACTTCGTCGGCCGGCTGCAGCGCAACAAGGCCGCCGCGGTCGCGTCGTACGCGGCGGTGGTGCACTCCCTCGACCGCCCCGAGCTGGTCGGCGCCCTGGCCAACGGGGTGCGCCGGGCCGAACGGGGCCCGCTCGACGTGCTGGTGCAGGTCAGCATCGACGGCGATCCGGACCGCGGCGGCGCCCCGGCCGGCGAGGTGGTCGCGCTGGCCGATGCCGCCGCGGCCACCGGGCTGCTGCGCCCGGTCGGGGTGATGGCGGTCGCGCCCATGGACGCCGACCCGGATCGGGCGTTCGCCGCCCTGCGGGAGACGGCGGCCGCGGTGCGGGCCGCTCATCCCGGTGCGACGGTGATCTCCGCCGGCATGAGCGGCGACCTCGAGGCCGCGGTCAGGAACGGCGCGACACACCTTCGAATCGGTACGGCGTTGCTCGGCGGTCGGCCGCCAGTTCGGAGGTAGTGTCGGCGCGCGGCCGGGTCTGGATCGCCCCGGTACGTGGTCAGTTCCGGCGCGGAGGAGGGTCCTGGTGGCGGGTGCCATGCGCAAGATGGGGGTCTACCTCGGCCTCGTCGAGGACGACGACCGCCGTGAGATCGCAGAGTACGAGGAGTACGACGAGTACGCCGAGGCCGAGGTCGTGCCGGTCCGCCGGGTCTCCGCCGGGCGCGGCTGGGAGGACGCCGAGCCCCGCGCCGCGATGCCGGCCCCGCACGAGGGCTACCGCGAGCCGGCCTACCGGGACGTGGTCGAGGAGCCGGTCAGCCAGCGGATCACCACGCTGCACCCGCGTACCTACAACGAGGCCAGGACGATCGGCGAGCACTTCCGCGAGGGTGTGCCGGTCATCATGAACCTCACCGATCTCGACGACACCGACGCCAAGCGCCTGGTCGACTTCGCGGCGGGACTGATCTTCGGCCTGCGCGGTAGCATCGAGCGGGTGACGAACAAGGTGTTCCTGCTCTCTCCGCAGAACGTCCACGTCACCGCGGAAGACAAGGCCCGCATCGCCGAGGGCGGGTTCTTCAACCAGAGCTGATTCGGGAGATCGGTGCGCGTAGTCCTTGAGGTGGCGTCCTTCGTCCTCCTCGTCTTCTTCATCCTGCTCATCGCCAGGCTGGTGTTCGACTACGTCATGATGTTCGCCCGCTCGTGGCGTCCATCCGGCGTAGCGGCGGCTGGGCTGGAGGTCGTCTACTCGGTCACCGATCCGCCACTCAAGGCACTCCGGCGCATCATCCCGCCGCTGCGTCTGGGAAACTTCAGCATCGATCTCGGCTTCATGGTCCTGCTGTTCGTGGTGTACGTGCTGATGCAGGTCGTGCAATCAGCTGCTGCCTGAGCGGGTACCGTCTGCCGAGGCCGTAGTCTGGCCTGTGTCCCATCGACCCGAGGTGATCCGATGCCCCTGACTCCAGCGGACGTGCACAACGTCGCGTTCAAGAAACCGCCGATAGGCAAGCGCGGTTATGACGAAGACGAGGTGGACGCCTTCCTCGACCTGATCGAGGCCGAGCTGGCCCGGCTCATCGAGGAGAACAACGACCTCAAGCAGCAGGTCGACGACATGGCGCGGTCCGGCCCGCACGGCCCCGGTCCGCAGCAGCTGCGCCAGCAGCCCCCGCCGGCCCCCGAGCCGATGCCGATGGTTGCCCCCGGCCCGCCGCAGGCGCCCCGGATCGACGAGAACAGCCAGGTCGTCAAGGTGCTGGCGATGGCCCAGGAGACCGCCGAGAAGTACGTCTCCGACGCCAAGGCCGAGGCCGACCGCATGATCGGCGACGCCCGGTCCACCGCCGACCGCATGATCGGCGAGGCCCGCAGCAAGGCCGACTCGATGGTGGGCGAGGCCCGCACGCAGGCCACCACGGTCGAGCGCGACGCGCGGAGCAAGGCGACGTCGCTCGTGCAGGACGCGGAGCGCCGGCACAACGAGATCATCGGCGGCCTCGAGCAGCGCAAGGGCACGCTCGAGAACGAGATCGAGAAGCTGCGCACGTTCGAGCGCGAATACCGGACGCGGCTGAAGTCCTACCTGGAGTCGCAGCTGCGTGACCTCGATGGTCGCGGTTCGGCCGAACCGGCCACCGTCGCGGCCGGTGCGGGCGCGGGCTACGCCGGTGCCTACGGTGGGCGGGGCGAGGGCGACGGTCGCGGCGGAAACTGACGCTCGCGCCGGCACGCTCACCCGGTCACGGCCGGATCCCGGGTCCCGACCCGGGGATCGCCCGTGATCCTGCTCAGCCTCGCGCTCGTGGTCGCCACCGCGACGACGCTGGCGTGGGGTGTGTTCGCCTCCAGCGACCCGCTGATCTGGGCGTCGCTGGCCGCCGGCCTCGGCGCGGTCGCGTCGGTCGCCGGTTCGGTCGCACGACGCCGCCGGCACCTGGTGCCGGAGGCGATCCCGGACGCCGGTCGGCAGCAGGCCGGCTCCACAGCGGTCGGTGCAGCGTCAGCCGGACTCGACCCGGCCCCTTCCCCGGCGCCGCCGTCCCGACCAGCAGAGTCGGCGCCCGCCCCACCCGCCGCCGATCCCGTGTCCCCGACCGGGACCCGGCCGGAGTACGCGCCGGGCGCCAACCCGGAAACCCGACCCGGCACCGCGCCGGGCAGCCAGTCGTGGCCCTGGTCCACCCCGCCACCCGGAGCGCCCGAGACCGGCGCCCGCCCGGGCTGGACGGGTCCCGTTCCGGTGCCCCCACGATCCGCGGACGACGCGCCCGCGGACGAGGCGTCCGCGCCGGCCGCCGCCGCGCAACCCCAGGCGCCGCCGGCGGCCGGGCCAGCGGAACCGGAGGCGACGCCCATCCCCGAGCCGGCCGGTGAGCCGGCGGTCGAGCAGGTCGCGGTCCGCGACGCGCTGCGGGTGGCTCAGCTCGACGACGAGGTCCTCGTCGTCGACGGCCACCCCCGCTACCACCTCGCCGGCTGCCCGACCCTGGCCGGCACCGCCGCCGGCACCGCCGCCGGCGCCGCAGCCGGCGCCGCAGCCGGCGCCGCAGCCGGTGCCGAAGCCGGTGCCGAAGCCGGCCCCGCGACTGGTGCCGCAGCCGGCGCGGGGACCGTGCCGCTGGCCGTGTCCGCCGCCCGCCGGAGCGGCTTCACACCGTGCGCCGTCTGCGCCCCTGACCGCACGCTGCTAGCCCGTTCGCGGGAGCGGGCGCAGCAGAAGGCGCAGCAGCGGGCGCAGGATCGCGCCATCGAACGGCCTACCGACGACAGTCAGCAACTTTAACGCTGCGTAGCCCGCGGGCGAGCGCGGACGCACGACCTTGCGCCGATCGGCCGGCCTCAGACCTTGGCGAGCGAGAACTCCAACCCGAGCTCGTCGTCCCGCCGGCTGCCGCTCATGCCGCCCGCGCTGCCGACGCTGCCGACGCTGCCGACGCTGCCCTCGGTGAACGAGGTCGCGAGCACCTCGCCGGCCACCGCGGCCGCGTGCTCGCGCACCGCCTCGGCCACCTCCGGCTCGGACGCCGACCAGGTCAGCGCGATCCGGTCGGTCATCTCCAGGCCGCTGGCCTTGCGCGCGTCCTGCACCAGCCGGACCACCTCGCGGGCGATCCCGGCCCGGCGCAGCTCCGGCGTCACGGTGAGGTCGAGCGCGACGGTCTCGCCGGCGTCCGCCGCCACCGCCCAGCCCGACCGCGGCGTCTCGGTGACGACCAGCTCGTCGCCCGACAGCGCCACCGGCGCGCCGTCCACCGTCACCGTGGTGGAGCCGCCCCCCCGGACGGCGGCGGCCAGCCCGGCCGGGTCGGTGGCCGCGACCGCCGCCGCGACCGCCTTGGTGCCGGCGCCGAACCGCTTGCCCAGCGCGCGGAAGTTCGGCTTCACGGTCACGTCGACCAGCTCGCCGCCGGCCGACCCCAGCGCCGCCACCGACTGCACGTTGAGCTCGTCGGCGACCTGGGCCCGCAGCTCGTCCGGCAGCGAGGCCCAGCCGGGCGCGCCGACCAGGGCCCGGCCCAGCGGCTGCCGGGTGCGCACCTTCGACGCGGTCCGGGCCGACCGGCCGAGCTCGACCAGCCGCCGCACCAGCGCGACCTGCTCGGCCAGGACCGGGTCGTACCGGCCGGCTCCGCCAGCCGCGCCGGCTCCACCCGTTGCGTCGGCTCCGCCGACCGAGGGCCACTCGCACAGGTGCACCGAGTCGGGCAGGTCCGGCCGGACCGAGGTGACCAGCGCCCGGTGCACCGCCTCGGTCACGAACGGCGTGAACGGCGCCAGCAGCCGGGTGAGCACCTCGAGGCACTCGTGCAGGGTGGCGAGCGCCGCCGGGTCGCCGTCCCAGAACCGCCGCCGCGACCGCCGCACGTACCAGTTGGACAGGTCGTCGATGAACGCGGCCAGCCGCTTGCCGGCCCGGGCGGTGTCGAAGCCCTCCATCGCCGCGTCCACCTCGGCCACGGTCCGGTCGAGCTCGGACAGCGCCCAGCGGTCCAGCAGCGGCCGATCGGCGACCTCGGCCACCGGCGCGCCCGGCTCCCAGCCCGCCGCGCCCGCGTACAGGGTGAGGAACGAGGCGGTGTTCCAGTAGGTGAGCAGGACCTTGCGGACGATCTCCGCCAGCGCCGCGTGCCCGATCCGGCGGGCCGACCACGGCGAGCCGGAGCACAGCATGAACCAGCGCAGCGCGTCCGCTCCGTGCCGGTCCATCAGCGGCACCGGCTCGAGGATGTTGCCGAGGTGCTTGCTCATCTTCCGGCCGTCGTCGGCGAGGATGTGCCCGAGGACGAGCACGGTCTCGTACGCCGACCGTCCGAACACGACGGTGCCGACCGCCATCAGCGAGTAGAACCAGCCGCGGGTCTGGTCGATCGCCTCGCAGATGAACTGCGCCGGGTAGGTCCGCTCGAACTCGTCGTTGTGCTGCCAGGGCGCGCCCCACTGCCCGAACGGCATCGAGCCGGAGTCCCACCACGCGTCGATCACCTGCGGCACCCGGCGCGCCTCGGCGCCGCAGGACGGGCAGGTGATCGTCACCTCGTCCACGAACGGCCGGTGCGGGTCCACAGTGGACAGATCGCGACCGGCGAGCGAACCGAGCTCGGCCAGCGATCCGACGCAGGTGTCGTGCTCGTCCGGGCAGCGCCAGACCGGCAGCGGGGTGCCCCAGTAGCGGTCCCGCGACAGCGCCCAGTCGACGTTGTTGTTCAGCCAGTCGCCGTACCGGCCGTGCTTGACCGTCTCGGGATACCAGGTGGTCCGCTCGTTCTCGGCCAGCAGCTGGTCCTTGACCGCGGTGGTGCGGACGTACCAGGACGGCAGCGCGTAGTAGAGCAGGGCGGTGTGGCAACGCCAGCAGTGCGGGTACGCGTGCTCGTACGGCTGCTCGCGGAACAGCAGCCCGCGCTCGCGCAGGTCGGCCACCAGCGGCGGGTCGGCGTCCTTGAAGAACAGCCCGCCGACGAGCGGGATCCCGGCCCGGAAGTGCCCGTCCGGCTCGACCGGGTTGACCACCGGCAGCCCGTACGCGCGGGTCGCGGCGAGGTCCTCCGCGCCGAACGCGGGGGACTGGTGCACCAACCCGGTGCCGTCCTCGGTGGTCACGTAGTCGGCCAGGATCACGTAGTGCGCGCCGGGGATCTCGACCAGCTCGAACGGCCGGCGGTAGCCCGAGCGCTCCAGCGCGGTGCCCGGGAACCGGTCGAGCACCTCGACCCGGTCCTCGCCGAGCACCGCGGTCAGCAGCGGCTCGGCCACCACGAAGGTGCCCTGCGGGCTGCGCGCGACGACGTACTCGACCCGAGGGTTGACCGCGACCGCCGTGTTGGACACCAGCGTCCACGGCGTCGTCGTCCAGACCAGGAAGTCCGCGCCGTACCGCGCGGCCGGGCCGGAGGTCACCGGGAACCGCACGTACACCGAGGGGTCGACGACGGTCTCGTAGCCCTGGGCGACCTCGTGGTCGGACAGGCCGGTCCCGCAGCGCGGGCAGTAGGGCGTGACGCGGTGGTCCTCGACCAGCAGGCCCTTGTCGAAGACCTGCTTGAGCGACCACCAGACCGACTCGACGTAGGACGGGTCCATCGTCCAGTACGCGTCGTCGACGTCCACCCAGTAGCCCATCCGCTCGGTCATCACGGTGAACTCGTCGACGTGCCGCAGCACCGACTCCCGGCAGCGGGCGTTGAACTCGGCGATCCCGTACCGCTCGATGTCCGGCTTGCCGCTGAAGCCGAGCTCCTTCTCCACCGCGATCTCGACCGGCAGGCCGTGGCAGTCCCAGCCGGCCTTGCGGGGCACGTGGTAGCCCTTCATGGTCCGGTAGCGCGGGAAGACGTCCTTGAACACCCTGGCCTCGACGTGGTGCACGCCGGGCGTGCCGTTCGCGGTCGGCGGGCCCTCGTAGAACATCCAGGTCGGGTTGCCGGCGCTCTGCTCCAGGGTGCGCTCGAAGACCTTGTCGGCGTGCCAGCGCTCGAGCACCTCGTGCTCCAGTTTCGGCAGGTCCACGTGGGCCGGCAGCGGCGAGAGGGGCACTGTCCTTACCTTTCCTCCATCGGCGTCCGATGGAGGGACGAGCCGTCGCCGGCCCGCGGTACCACCCTCCTTGGGTGCCCGTCGGGGCACCCCGCTCTTGCCGTGCTCGCCGGGTCTACTCCGCGCCGGGCGCGTTTCTTCCGGGGCTCCGGGGTGATCTTCGCACCGGCCAGGCCCCCGGGCTTCCACCGCCCCCGGGTCGCTGCTGGCTGCGTCCGGCGCTACTCGTCCCCATCGACGCCTTCTCGACATCCAGCGTAGCGGCCCTCGCAACCGGCATTCGGGCGGGACCGCCGCGACTGAGATCATGGCCCGATGGCGGGGCTGGCGTTGCAGGGCGCTGAGATAGCCGGCGTCCCGCTCGAGATCGTCGCCCTCGCCGGCGCCGCGGTCGTGCTGCTCGGGGTGGCCGCGGTCCGGGTGTCCAGCCGGCTCGGCCTGCCGAGCATGCTGATCTACCTCGGTATCGGCGTCGCCATCGGCGAGGACGGGCTCGGGCTCCGGTTCGACAACGTCGCCCTCGCCCAGACCCTCGGCCTGGCTGCGCTCGTCGTGATCCTCACCGAGGGCGGCCTGACCACCCGGTGGACCGCTGTCCGCCCGGCCGTCCCGCTCGCCGTCGTGCTGTCCACGCTCGGGGTCGCGGTCAGCGTCGCGGTCACCGCCGGCGCGGCCGTCGTGCTGCTGGACACCGGCTGGCGGACCGGCGTCCTGCTCGGTGCGATCGTCTCCTCCACCGACGCGGCCGCGGTGTTCTCCACCCTCCGGGTGCTCGGGCTGCCGGCGCGGCTGACCGCCACGCTGGAGATGGAGTCCGGCTTCAACGACGCCCCGGTGATCATCCTCGTCATCATGCTGTCCAGCGGCGCGACCGGGTCCCCGGTCGAGCTCGTCGCGTTGATCACCTACCAGCTGCTGGCCGGAGCCGTGATCGGGCTGGCCGTCGCGTTCGGCGCCGCCTGGCTCCTTCGGCGCGGGGCACTGCCGGTGGCCGGGCTCTACCCGCTGTCGATCCTCGCCGTCTCGGTCGGCTCGTACGCGGTGGCCACCGTCGCGCACGCCTCCGGTTTCCTCGCCGCGTACCTGACCGGGCTGGTGCTGGGCAACGTGCACCTGCCGCACCGGCACGCGACGGTCGGCTTCGTCGAAGGGCTGGCCTGGCTGGCCCAGATCGGGCTGTTCGTGCTGCTCGGGCTGCTGGTCACGCCGAGCCGGCTCGGGCCGGCCGTGCTGGCGGCGGTCGGCTTCGGCGCGGTGCTGCTGCTGCTGGCCCGGCCGCTGTCGGTGGTCGCGTCCGCGGTCTGGTTCCGGGTGCGCTGGGCCGAGCAGGTCTTCGTGTCCTGGGCCGGGCTGCGCGGGGCGGTGCCGATCGTGCTGACCACGATCCCGCTGACCGCGGGTGCGCCGGAGGCACGCCGGATCTTCGACATCGTGTTCGTGATCGTGCTGGTGTACACGCTGGTGCAGGGCACGACGCTGGCGCCGCTGGCCCGGCTGCTCAGGCTGTCCTCGGCGAGCGAGCCGCGCGACCTCGAGGTCGACTCCGCCCCGCTGAACGACCTGGACGCCGACCTGCTGCAGGTACGGATCCCGACCTCGTCGCGGATGCACGGCGTGCTGGTGCGCGAGCTGCGGCTGCCGGCCGGCGCCGTGCTCTCGCTGCTGGTCCGCGACGGCGACGGGATGGTGCCGGGGCCGGAGACCCGGCTGCGCCGGGGCGACCAGCTCCTGGTCGTCACGACCGCGCCGGCCCGGGCCGCGGCCGAGCGGCGGCTGCGCGCGGTCGGCCGGGCCGGCCGGCTCGCCGGCTGGCTGGAGGGCCCGGGCTCGACCGGGGCCCGACCGCGTGGGACGGGATTGCGGCGCCGTCCGGCATCCGGCGGCAGTGACGCCGAGTGAGCGTGGCGTTGCGTGCCGTCGTTCCGGTCAAACCCGGTCGTACGGGTCGCCAACCTTCCGGTTTCGTCACTCTGCGTCGATAGCTGTTGTCGGGGAGTCTCGCCGAACGTATCCTCTGGACCGCCTCGTGATCCCCGTGATCACGGGCGCTTCTTCTGCGAGGAGCTTCTGCGAGGAGGGGGAGCGCTCCATGACCGAGGCCTGCGGCCCCCGGGTCGCCGGCCAGCTGGCAGTCGACTGAAGGCGGTGTGGACGACCGTGGCGAAGAACGCGACGACCGCGAAGGTGGCCGAGGCCACTCGCGGTCACGTTTCCGAGACGAGCACGACGGCGACCCCGAAGTCGGGGACCCAGCCGGACAAGACACCGGCACGCCGTGCCCGGGGAACGGGGGCGGGCGCGAAGGCCGCCACCGGGCGTTCCACCCGGTCGACCGGCACGTCGACTTCAAGCCGCACCCGCGGCCGGGCTCCCGCGCACACCGCGGTCGCCGACCGGGTGCCGGTGCCCGCCGGCACCGACTGGACCGCCGAGGAGCTCGCCGAGGTCCGCGGTGACCTGCAGCGGGAGATCACCGAGCGGCGCGCCGACTACGACCGTGCGATCGCCGAGCTGACCCGGCTGCAGCAGGCCAGCGGCGACGGCGCGGGCGACGACCAGGCCGACGCCGGCTCGAAGACCTTCGAGCGGGAGCAGGAGCTGTCCATCGCCAACAACCGCCGCGACCTGCTGGTGCAGATGGAGCGCGCGATGGAGCGGCTGGACAAGGGGACGTACGGGCGGTGCGAGAGCTGCCACGAGCCGATCATGAAGGCGCGGCTGCAGGCGTTCCCGAGCGCGACCCTGTGCGTGACGTGCAAGCAGCGGGAGGAGCGCCGCTGACGCGGTCGGCGAGGCCTGGGACGATGGGAGGGTGAGCTCCCACCGTTCCCGGTCCGGCCCGCCCGCGGGATCTCCCGGGTCGCCGGGCGACCCGGCCGCGGGCGCGCCGGCCCGCCGGCGCACCGGTGTGCTCGTCGGCACCGCCGTCCTGGTGCTGGCGCTCGACCTGGTCTCCAAGGTGCTGGTGGTGGCCGAGCTCATGCACCGCCCGCCGGTGAAGCTGCCGGGCGGCTTCCTCTGGCTCGTGCACGCGCGCAATCCCGGGGCGGCGTTCTCCTTCGCGGAGGGCGCCACCGTCGTGTTCACGGCGGTGGCCGCGATCGTGATCGTGGTGATCGTGCGGACGGCCGCCAAGCTGCGGTCGACCGCGTGGGCGATCAGCCTGGGGCTGGTCCTCGGTGGGGCCGCCGGCAACCTGGTCGACCGGCTGTTCCGGTCGCCGGCCCCGCTGCGCGGCTGGGTCGTCGACTGGATCAGCCTGCGCTCGCCGGACGGGCGGATGCTGTTCCCGATCTTCAACCTGGCCGACTCCGGGATCGTCTGCGGCGGCATCCTGGCCGTGCTGCTGGCCCTGCTCGGGGTGGAGATGGACGGCACCCGCGGCACCCGCGGCGGCCGGGACGAGCCGGCCCCGGTCGCACCGCCCGCCGCGGCGCAGCCGCCCACACCGCCCGGTCCGGCCGACCTGAGCCCGCGCGATCCGGGCGCCACCGGCTACGTCCCGTCCTCCGGGCCGACCGCCGGTCCGATCACCGGACCGACCGCCGGGCCGATCACCGGGCCGATCACCGGGCCGATCACCGGGCCGATCACCGGGCCGACCGGCGGGCCGGCTGCCAGACCGGCCGTTCCACCCTCCGTCGGGTCGGGGTCGGCCGGGTCCGCCGGCGCGGCCGTTCCACCGCCGCGCGGTGCCGAGCCCGAGGCGTGGCGCGGCTGGCGGCCGGCGCCCGAGTGCGGCGGCCCCGGTGGGTGAGCGGCGGACGGTGCCGGTGCCGGACGGGCTCGACGGCCTGCGCCTCGACGCGGCGCTGTCCCGGATCTTCGGCTTCTCCCGCGCCACCGCGGCCACGCTGGTCGATACCGGCGGGGTCACCGTCGACGGCCGCGCCCGGGACCGGTCCGACCGGGTCACCGCCGGCGCCTGGCTCGAGGTGGACATGCCCGAGCCACCGGCCCCGCCGAGCGCGGCGCCCGAGCCGGTCCCCGGCCTCACGGTCGTCTACGCGGACGACGACATCGTCGTGGTCGACAAGCCGGTCGGCGTCGCCGCCCATCCCACCCCCGGCTGGGACGGCCCGACCGTCACCCAGGGCGTCGCCGCGATGGGCCACCGGCTGTCCACGTCGGGGGCGGCCGAACGGCAGGGCGTGGTGCACCGGCTCGACGTCGGCACCACCGGGCTGATGGTGCTGGCCAAGAGCGAGCGGGCGTACCGGGTGCTCAAGGACGCGTTCCGGGACCGCACGGTCGACAAGCGGTACGCGGCGCTGGTGCAGGGCCACCCCGACCCGACCCGCGGCACCATCGATGCGCCGATCGACCGGCACCCCGGCAGCGACTGGAAGTTCGCCGTGGTGGCCGGCGG
>Ga0207689_10004104_pt1 | contig 13243 bp, 9 predicted proteins | sample KBSMisM52_FD_184312 | JGI IMG/M metagenome (GOLD analysis project Ga0207689, IMG submission 184312) | Miscanthus rhizosphere microbial communities from Kellogg Biological Station, Michigan, USA - KBS Miscanthus M5-2 (SPAdes) (version 2) | ecosystem: Host-associated > Plants > Roots > Rhizosphere... | reverse complement strand
AGATCACCAAGGTGTTTGTTAAAGTGAATCCGGCGGTCCACAGTGAAGAAGTGTTAGCTGCGCTGGCCGAAATGCAAAAGCATAGCTGATCGTCTCGACATTTGAGTTCTCTACATATCGCGCCGGACCAACGAAACAACTGGCCCGGCGTGATTGTGCTTACTGCCGTTGTTTCCCTGGCAAGAGTTTTCGCCAAATTCTCAAGTGATTGCTGGGACCGCGGACGTCCCGCCCGCAAACGCGCCAAAGGCGTGCAGTCTTTCAAAAGTAGCTCCGTCAATTCCTTTTCGCGATCCGCGCTCATTTGCGGCGGGGCGCCCGCGGTCCCAGACAATCACTTCTGACTTGTCAACCTACCTTAGCGGCTTTCCACCGGCAGTGATGGAATTGATCTTTGCTTCCGTACGCTTCACGATCTCGGCAGGCAGCGGCGCATACTGCAGATCCTTCGCAAACTGTTCGCCGTCGTGAATTCCCCACCAGAGAAAATCAACCAGAGCTTTGCCCTTGTCCGCATTCTTCTGGTCCTTGTAAGCAAGGATGTAGGTGTAACTTGAAATCGGGTAAGCATTCTCTCCGGCGGAATTTGTGATTGACACGCGCAGGTCATCAGGTGTTTCCGCCGAAGCCGAAGCTGCTGCCGCGGTAACCGCGTCGATTGAAGCCTCAACAAATTTTCCGCTGGCGTTCTTTATTAGCGCGGCGGGAAGTTTGTTTTGTACCGCGTAAGCGAGCTCGACGTATCCAATCGTATTTGGCTGTTGTTTGATCTGGCCGGTGACCCCTTCATTCCCTTTGCCACCCTGGCCGACGGGCCATTTCGGCGATTTATCAGTGCCGACCTTTTCTTTCCACTCAGGGCTGACTTTTGAAAGATAGTCAGTGAAAACGAAGGTCGTGCCGCTACCGTCAGACCGATGTACGACAGTGATGTCTGCCGCGGGAAGGTGTACACCAGGATTGTCCTGCTTGATATTCGCGTCGTCCCACTTCTTTATCTTACCCAGGAAGATGTCGGCTACGACTGCCGGCGAAAGTCGGATAGGTTGGGCGATGGACGCAACGTTGTAAGTAACCACTACTGCACCGAGCACTGTCGGAATGTGCAAGATCTCGGCGGGAGCCGCTTTAAGATCTGCATCGCTCATCGGCGCGTCCGAGGCACCGAAGTCAACTGTTTGCTTCTGGATTTGCTGGATGCCGCCGCCCGATCCGATGGATTGGTAATCGATTTTCACATTTGGGCGAGCCTTGCCGAATTCGCTTACCCACTTTTGATAGAGCGGCATAGGAAACGTCGCGCCGGCGCCCTGAAGAGTGACTGCTCCGCCACTCCCGGCTGGCCCGCCGCCAGGGCTACAGGCAAATGCCAAAAGCGCGAATGAAGCGAGCAGCATAGCTGCAGTTATTCGAGGAGACTTCCAGAAAGAGGGCATAAATTTCTCCAGTAGACTGTGGATTTTCAACTGGGAATCTAGGCGGCGAGTGTTACGCCTATCTGAACTATGGCTGAACTTTGTGTTAACACTGGTCCAAGTGCGGATTTCGGACTGCTGAATGCGGATTGGAAGAATGAGGCGGATTGCCGGCCCAACCGCTGATTGAAGCGGCATCCACCTGTTAACATGTAGCTGAATGGCACACACACACGACCACGGCGTTGGCACGACCGGACGGCGGCTAATCCTATCGATCATCGTCACCACCGCTTTCGTCGTGGGGGAGGCAATCGCGGGCTACTTTGCCCATTCGTTGGCGTTATTGTCAGACGCCGGACATAACTTCTCTGACGCGCTGGCGCTCGTCTTTTCCTGGTACGGCATCTGGATGGCGCAGAAGCCGTCCACGCCCAAACGCACGTTTGGTCACCATCGGGTCGGTATTCTCACGGCCCTGGTAAATTCTGTCTCGTTAGTTGTTATTGCCTTGCTGATTTTCTGGGAAGCTATCTCGAGGCTGCGTCATCCAGCGCCGGTTCGCAGCACGCCCATGATCATCGTCGCGCTCGTCGCAGTGTTAATGAACACGGTGATTAGCTTGTGGCTTCGCAGCGCGGCGCGGAGAGATTTGAATATTCGTAGCGCGTATATGCATATGCTTGGTGATGCAGTCTCGGCGGCCGGAGTAGTTGTAGCCGGGTTCATTGTTGCTTTCACCGGAGCCTCGATCGCCGACCCCCTCGTTTCAATCCTGATCGGATTAATGATTCTGTGGAGCTCATGGTCAATCCTCAAAGAGTCGGTTAACGTCCTGCTGGAAGGCATACCGAAAGGTTTGAATATGGACGCGGTGGAGCAAGCGATAGGCGGCGTTTCCGGCGTCGAAGCGGTCCACGACCTGCACGTCTGGACTGTCGGCTCGGGCATCGTCGCTTGCAGCTGCCACATCACCGTGGAGGAACAAAGCGTCAGAAGCGGTCAAAATGTATTACGTGCAGTAGCGGAGGAGTTGGAACACGACTTCGGGATTACGCACACTACGATTCAGGTTGAGGCCGAAGGCTGTGAAGAAAATGATATGTATTGCCTGTTGAAGATTGCGGAGCACAGCGGTCACAAACACAATTAGTTCGGCGTTGCTTGACTGATGAACGTGGCAGTGGGGTTTAAGTCCGCGGAGCGGGTGACGGCATAAAGCCCTGGTGGGAGCACAGCGAAACCCCAGGCTCCTCAACACGGAAACCAGCGCGAAATGGCCGATAGCGGTTCGATTAGAACGTCACTCGTAATGATTCGACTTTCCGCCGCTTCAGCCAATAATCAGCCGGTAGCCGACGTTTACCATAGTCTCAATTTGCAGTTGATGAGGGTTCAGTTTATTGCGGAGCCGGTAAATGTAGACGTGCAGGCTTTCCATGTTCACGGGCTTATCATTACCCCAGGCATATTCCCAGAGGTCCTCGGCAGTAACGATTCTTTCGGCTGAACGCGATAAGCGCGAGAGAATCAGAAACTCCGTACGCGGCAACTTCAGCGCCTGGCCGCCGCAGGCGACGTAGTAGTTCTTGTGCTCGACACGCAGATAGCCGTCGTCGTACACATCTTCGGCTATCTGCGGATCCCTTGTTTCGGTAAGTGATAATTCTGTGGTTGCCATATCGTCTTCCGAGTTTACGAGCACATTAGAAATTCAATCGCAGAGCAAACTGAACCTGCCGGCTGGTACCCAGTCCCACATCGCGAACAACTGTTTGCCGGAGCAGGCCAAAAGTTCCGCCGGCCGCCGCCTGCGTATAAGCCTGGCCCGGTTGAACCACGTTGCTGGTGCTCACCGTGTAGACTCCGCCAGCCTGAGTGACAGACGGCAGCGCCAGATTCAAGCGCGAGCCCGGGATATCGAAATTGGTGTGATTGAAGACATTGAAGATCTCGGTCCTGAATTCAAGATTCGTCGTCTCTGAAAACCTGATGCGCTTGTTCAAGACGATATCGAACTGCCTGAAGTTAGGTCCGCGCAAAAAGTTCCGAGGTACGTTGCCGAATGTTCCGGGTGCCGGAGTAGCAAACGCCGCCGGATTCAGAATGAGACGATCATTGGACAAGTAAGGACTGACGCCGGCTATCAGGTCGGGCCGTCGCACATTTCGCGAAGCGCCGCCACTGGGTGTGTTGACGACAGCAATGAACCCCGGTGGCAGCGGATTCGCCGCATTGATCGTACCGGGCAGTTGGGCAACAAAGCCGTTTGCAAATGTTGTCGTCGCCCGGCCTGCACCGGTGGGTACAATACAACCCGCCGCGTTCTGGCATTGAATGACGACGTCGGGACGGACAATACCGATCTCGAGTGGTACTCCGGACCGAGCATTGAGAATAGTGCCGATCTCCCAGTTGCCAAGAATCGCATTCCCCGCGCCACCGAAGTCATACTTCTTACCCTTACCGAATGGCAGATCGTAAAGAGCGCTCAAGTTGAAAGTGTGGCGCACATCAAAGTTGTTGTAGCCGTTGTCATAGTCAAACTCACTCAGCGCGCGTGCGTTGTTGGCAGCGGTGCGCGCCTCGTTCGAACCGGAAGTATTGCCGAACGAACGAGAGAAGGTGTACTGCGAGTTCAAAGTCAGGCTCGAACTAAGTCGCCGGCTAAGGGACATTTGCAACCCTCGATAGCTGTCGTGCCCTCCACTAGTCTTGTCATCGATCTCGGCGAACGGGTTTTGCACCGACGATGTGCCGGAAACGATAGAGAACTCGCGCACCGTATTGACCGCTATAACCCGCCCGCCGGCGTTTGTTCGGTTGATAACGCCAACGCCAAGAGGAAGCGTTGTGCCATCCACAATCGACGTTTGGCCCGGGAGGATGCGATTGGCGACGCTGCGGAGGAACAAGTTGCGCCCTTCCGAGCCGACGAAGGCCGCGGTTAGCACCATCTTGTAGGGCAGGGTTTGCTGGAGTGAGACGCTGTATTGATAAACCTTTTCGGGAATCGTGTATTCCGGCGCGTAAGCTCTTGGTTGATACTGCCGGTTATTTGGATTGCTGAGAAACGCAGACGCTATGACGACCGGGTCTTGCGGAAAAGTGACATTGCTCAGAGTCGAACTAATCCGATTGGACTCAATCGGCTGAATTTGATCTTCCGTCTGACCTGGACCGTAGTAGATGCCGAAACCTCCACGTAATACCGTGTTCCCGCCACCGAAGAAGCCTTTGCCAGCGGGATTCGGGGACCAGGAGAGGCCGACGCGCGGCCCGAAGTTGGTCTTCGATGAGCGCAGAGGGTCCTGACTCGAATCGCGCAACGTGCCGCTGATGATGTCGAACAAGATCTGCCGATCGTTGGCCTCGCGCAGCGGAGTGTAGTACTCGTAGCGCAAGCCATAGTTCAAGGTTAAGTTGGGTTTGATCTTCCATTCGTCCTGCGCATAGGTGATGTAATACTCCTGTTTCGCGTGAGCCTGCCCGGTCGAATTGTTGAAGAAGGGCGAAGGTGCAGACAAGTCGCCCAGATATTGGACGGACTGTACATTATTCGCCAGGAAGTTATTGATATTTGCAAAGGTGTAAGTGATACCGCCCTGGCGATCCGTGTACAAACGAATCTGGCGAACTTCCCCGCCGAACTTGAGACTGTGATTGCCGTGCGTCCAGTTCAAACTATCAATGAACGATAACGAATAGGGCGTGTAGGGCTGGCCGCGTCCGTTTTGTGCGCTGTTAGCTCTGATTAGACCTCCAGGAGTCGCGACGCCAGCGTTCGATCCCTGACCTGGTAGCGAAAAACCGGCGACGCTGCCCGCAATGCTGAATGACAAGTTCGACAAGTCGATGCCGTTCACGGTTGGAGCGACCCCGATGATGCGCGAATATGAACTGTTGTAGCCCAGCTTAAATTCGTTGAGCAGTGTGGGAGTCAAAATTGACTGCAACGCGAGAATGCCATTTTGCGGCACCTGTCGAATCGATATTTTCCGGCCCGTGACACCATCTGGTTGAAGGTTTGAGCCCTGATCACGGAAGAAGCGAAAATACGCGGAGTGCTTTGGGTTGAATCGGTAGTCAACGCGCAGGGCGGCCGTGTTCTCGTCAACAATGTTATTGGCTTGTAGTTGGACGGTGTCGAACAGATCCGGGCCGGTTCGCAAAGTCACAGCGCTCGTAGAACGAAACGCCGGAATCAGGGCTGCTGTCGCCGCATTGCAAGCGATGGTTCCAGTGCCCAGCGGCGCGGCACATATCCGTGAAGCTAACCCTGGAACCGCCTCGATGGAATTTACACCCCCGCGAAGCCGGTATCCTTCATACGAGAAAAAGAAAAATGCCTTGTCCCGTTTAATCGGACCGCCGACCGAACCGCCAAACTGGTTGAGTCGCAACTTGCTCTTCTGCCCGATGATGTTGTCAAAGAAGTTCGCCGCATCGAGCTTGTCGTTTCTGAAATATTCAAACGCCGATCCATGAAAGCGATTGCCGCCTGACTTGGTCAGCACGTTGATCTGGCCGCCGGTGCCGGTGCCATACTCCGCCGGGTAATTATTTGAGTCGACGCGAAACTCCTGAATGTTTTCCAGTGAGGACTGAAGGCGGAAGGGCGTTGGTATTTCGCCGTTGAGGTTGCCGGGTGAGCTGTCGATGATCGCCGTCCCCTCGATACCGTCGTAACGAATGATGTTCTGTTCGACCGCACGGCCCGAAAAGCGGATATCGCCAAACGTACCCGATCCGCTGTTAACTGATCCTGGAGCTTGCAAATAAAGCTGCGACAGTTGGCGTCCATTGATAGGAAGGCCTTCCACCTCGCGCGCGTTCACGTTGGCTCCAATTGCGGCAGAACTAGTTTCAAGCGCTGTCTCGCCGTCTGCCCTCACATCGACTGAAGCGGCCACGCCGGTCGGCTGCACGACCATTGCGATGGTGAATTCCTGGCCCACCAGCAATTCGACATTAGTAGTCTTGGCGGACAAGTCTTTTGCGCTGGCACTGACTGTGTAAATCGAAGGACGCAGAGCAGAAACAACGAAGTAACCAACCTCATTAGTTACCCCTGAACGTTCTTCGCCGGTGCGTTCGTTTTTCACAACGATTGCAGCACCTGGGACGAGCGCGCCGTTGGAGTCCGTTACCGTTCCGGCGATCCTTCCCTGATCGGTCTGCCCGTTTACGGCTAGCGGCAAGACGAATAGTGTCGCCAGAGCAATAACGATCAAAAGAATGCTGTTAGGTAACTGGGGGACTCGACTATGCATAGTATTTCTCCTCGAATTTGGAAAGATTGCCGTACGTTTGTTTTGCGGGCTTGTTAGTTTTCGAAGCCAGACTCTAGAAGCGCGAGGTTAAGGTGCTGTGAATTGCGCCTTAAATGTTTGTTAATCGCGAAGGAAGGCAGCCAGCGAATTGGTGTGCTTTTTAGAAGAGGTCTTAAACACCAGGATCTAAAGCAGGGCGTTTCGGATTAGGAGGACCACTACGAAGTCTATTTGCATTGTGGGTCGACGAATACAGAGCCGGGAGCGGTAGCGACCAGGTCGGACTTGGGATAGACAACTTGTCCCTTTTGTCGAGTCTACAATCACGATGAACCCGCCCATCGTAAACCCGGTCGCTACCGCTCCCGGCTCTGTAATTGTCGGCCCACGGACAAGTCACCAAAAATCGACAGTTAACATGTTGTTAACATCGTGGTAACAGCGTGCGAGTAGGATGTCTTCTTCCGGAACCAATCGTTGGCAAATTTCAGGGGGCGTTCGCAGGTGAACTCTATGGCAATCTCTCATGAACTCAGCAGCGAAATCGCCACCGCCTTACTGGCAGCTAAAGATAGATCACCGCGCGAGCTGGCTGATCTCAAGGAGGTCTTGCTGCTGATTCATTCCACCCTGCAACGATTGACCGACGAAGCCAGAGGAAGAAAGTCCCGATCTGCAAAGCAAGCCGCAGCAGGCCGTTAAAAAGCTGTTAAGACATTAAGAACTGTTTTGAGTTAGAAGCGGCAGGCGAGGGGTTATCTCAACGCGGCAACAGCTGTTTGTTCCTGACCACCAACGACGTTCGCATCCCAAACAAGCCAATAGCGTTTCTTCTTATTAGCAGTTGGTAGGGGCTGCTCAAACGCGATCCTGACGAGGCGAGTGCGAAACGCTCCCTCGTCGATCGGTAGCAAAGTAGAAAAGTAGTCTGCGCGCTCGGGAAGGTTACATTCGCGACGCATTTGATTGACGTGCGCTTCGCATTCGCCGGAATCACCTAGCGCAGTCGCGTCAGGACTGTCGTTAACAACGTGATCGAGTTCATGAAGAAATCCCCAACCAACATTAAAAGCTTCGAGCGCCCGCTCATCTCCGACTACCTGTTCAAAATCGGCGAAATCAATCTGGATGACGAACGCCGGCGGCAGGTCGGTCGCATGCTGTCTCCACCTGGCTGGAATCACGCGACAAAAGGCCACCTCCGAACTGTTGCTTGAGTCTTCAACTACCACCACGTTGCGCCCGTTTATTGCGTTAGCGAGCAATGCCCTGGCGCTTTCCGAACCTGCAAGTGGAGTCCTACCACCCAACCGTAGAATTCCCTTGTCGTCAAAATTCAAATCCGGCAGACCGGTGATGTTGCGCAGCTTAGCGGCCAACTGTTCGCGGCGCTCCGGCGAAACTTCGTCGCGGCAAACGACATGGTTGCTATTTTGTTCGGCTTGTAACGCGATTGGCAGGAGTAGCAGAAGAATACTGGCGAGCCCAACTGCTCGAATGATTGAAGAGAAACGTATTCCGCATTTTCTGGGTAGCACCGGAGCTTCCTCCCAGATTGGACCGGCGAACTTTTGTGGAGGCGTCGGTTCAGATTATCTATGACCTGCTGCTTCGCAATGCGCTGTTTGGGGAGCGCGAGTGCGGCGATGTTACCAAAATGTTAACTGCATGAATAGAACTTTTTCCACAGGGTGACACGTTCTGAACGCCGCCTGAACGTCATGTGAAGAAAGCGGCGTTTGATCGCTTTAGCATTCTTAAATTTGATTTAACTGCACGGCTACCTGTTCGTAACACCCGAAGCGCAACAGTTCTCTTGAACAACCATTGGGAGGGCCGAAAGAGATGGCTAAACAAACGACGAGGAGAAATCCCGGTTTCAAAGTGATTTGTATTACCTGCGGAGTGAAGATAAGAGAACACGCGAGCGACGACTCGTATGGAATGTGCCTGCGGTGCTTTTACAAAATGTTGGCGGTGAGATTGCGCAGCCAGAAGCGTGTGACGGCCGGCGAGTATGTAAGCGAACGGTGACTGTCAACGGGGGAGAAGTTCGTTAGGCCTCACAATCAGATGCAGGCTGCCGCTCGCTTCGGTGACGCTGCTCCACTCATCAAAACCGAAGTCAATACTCGCAAGTGTGCCAGGCGATATCGGCTCTTCTTTACCCGTTAGTGCTTTGAGCAGTTCCTCGATTCCAGGATTATGGCCTACCAGCAGCACAGTGTTCCTGGCTGCGTCGACCTCTGAAATCACTTCCAAAAGTTGGTGCGGACTGGCCTCGTAGATCCGTTGGTCATAACGCACCTTCGCATCTACCTCCGCTGCCGAGAGAACTAATTCCGCCGTCTCCCGCGCTCTAACGGCAGGCGAACATACCACCAACTCCACCGTTAAGTTTTGTTTCTTGATGAAGTTTCCAATTGCTTGAGCTTGTTGTTTTCCCCGTTCATTCAAGGGACGATTGATATCCGATGAACCGGGTGTGGCATTGTCTGACCTGGCGTGTCTCAGTAGGAGGAGCGTCTTCATGATGACGGACACTGATACCAGATAGACAAAAAGAAAAAAAGCCCTGGTGGGGGTCGGTACCACCAGGGCCCCGGTCGTTTCAGCAGCAAACAGCAACGGGCGATGAAATCCGTCGTGTTTTCAATGGGCGGGAATACTCAGTACTGACTTGGTCTTCTCTTTCAGTCTCTCGCGGCTGCGCGAGCCCCCTTTGATCCGCACAACTACCTGGAAGAGTCGATCCACGAATGTCCTCGTGTCGCTCACGCGATCTGCCGGTAACAAGTATCTGTTGATGACTGTAGAGCTGGAGTCCTAATTCGTGATTACGGCAAAGTTAAATATTCGTTAAGTGAAAGGCGGCGGTTAGTGTTTTAAGATAGTGGGTCTCGCTTAATCGCGGACGGACCGGATCTTATAGCCAGGTAGGCTATGACATTGAGCTCCGCTGGAGCGACAAACCATTATCCCGGCGCAAGTCTATAAACATTTGGCTCCTCTGGAGCCGGAGCAGCTACGATGATCTTTACAATCGATCTGCTTGCTATATTATTTCGGCGAGTAGCTTAAATCTGTTTGGGATAACGATGGAATAAATGAAGCTTGTCTTTCTTCATGGAGCGCCGGCGGTGGGAAAGTTGACGGTCGCGCGCGAGCTCGCTGTACTGACGGGTTTTCGTCTGTTTCACAATCATCTTACCGTCGATCTGGTGAGTTCACTTTTCCCTTTTGGCAGTGAACCCTTCGTTCTTCTGCGGGAGCAAATTTGGCTGGCAGCCTTTGCGGAAGCCGCAAGAAATAACCTCTCGCTGATCTTTACGTTCAATCCGGAACGGTCGGTTCGCGAGCGTTTTGTTCCGGACGTGATCGAAACTGTCGCAGGGGCGAGGGGCGAAGTGGTTTTTGTGGAGTTAACTTGTGACGAAGGAGAACTCGAAGGTCGTCTTGAGGATGCGTCGCGCAGGGAGTTTGGCAAGCTGGCTTCAGTTGAGCAGTATCGATCGCTGAAGGACGCGGGCGCTTTTCGCTTTCCGACCTTGCCCAGGGAAATATCTGTCGACACCACCGATCGCTCAGCGGCAGCCAGCGCCCAGTTGATCAGCGAACATCTCCAAAACAGAAAAGAAGGCGGGAGCAAGCCCGCCTTCCTGACCTGAGAGGCTCTAAGCCTTGAGTTGATAATCCTGGTAAGGGTCTTTCAAATCCAGAATTGCCAACTCAAGCCTAATTACCCAGGTCACGAAGGCGGGGTTTGCCCCCGCCTTTTCTAACTGCACGTCTTAGAACGTAAACTTCACCGCCAACTGCAATTGCCTCGGATCGCCCACGCCCTGCCGCAGGAAGCCGTCGAAGTTGAACAGCGCCGCCGTGGTTAGCGGGTTAACGTTGTTCTTGCTGTTGAAGGTATTGAACATCTCCACGATTGGGATCAGCGCGAAGCGTTCGCCAAACTTAAACGGGCGCTGCAGACGCCAATCAAATGAAAAGTAAGCGTTGTCCTTCCTGAGTGAGTTCCGGTTAGTCGCAGTTCTCGTCGCCGGAGTAATCGGCTGTGCTGAACGCGCCTGCACGCGGAAGTTTCCTTCCAACCCGCCAGGTAGTTCCGCAAAAGTAATGAAGTTAAACTTGTGCCGGATATCGCGATCAGACAGGGCATAGTCAGCCTGCAAATTATTCAGGTCGAAAGCGCGATCCGTGAATGGATCGCGTTCATTTGAATCGTCATCCTTGTCTTTCGAGAACACGTAGTTCCATTCAAATTGATAACCCTTCGTAAAACGCTTGCGCATGCCAACTGTAAAACCGTTGTAGAGAGACTTGCCCAGCGCGGACGTTACGAAGACGTCACCAAGATTCGGCGCGAAGATGCCGGTGCGACCGAGGTTCAGGAAGCGCGTTAGGTGGACGCCCTGTGAATGTGTGAAATCGAAATACAAGGAAAGATCGGTGGCAATCTCCTGTTCGAATTGCAGATTCGCCGTGTAGATGCGCGGATTCGCGTAGTCTTTGCTGAAGACGCGGACGCCGCTAAAGCACGGAAACGGATTCGAACCGCAGCTGCTGGCCGTCGGTGTCACTAAGCCCGGCCAGGTTGGTCGCACTGTCGGGTTCGCAAACAAGCCGCCGGCGATCGTTTGTTGTTGCACGCCATTGGTCGTAATGGAACCCACTTGCGACAGCATGTTTTGCCGCGCATAGTAGATTCCGTAGCTGCCTCGCAGAACTGATTTCCCATTCTTGGAAGCATCCCAGGCAAAGCCTACTCGCGGTTGAAACTCTTTCTTCGGACTGTGTAGCGTGCCATCAGATGGGAATCTCGGATCGCTTAGAGCGAATCCGAAAGCGGTTGCTGACGGGGGCACGGTAACTTCGGGAAAGATTTGTGCTTCCCAGCGCAGACCGTAGCTGAGAGTAAGGTTTGGCCTTACCTGCCACTTATCCTGTGCGAAGAGCGAGTAGTCCTGATTAGTAATTCTGGATGCGCCGGCCGCGTCGGTGGCTGGCCCGCTGGGTCCAGCACCTTGCAGGAACAGAAGCAGCGGCGTGCCGGCCCCGGCGCACGAGGGCGCGTTCAGATCTGTCCAGGTTCCGTCGGAACATTGCCCGGCATTTGGGCCAAACCCTGGGCCCAGGGCTGCTGGCGATGCGTAACGCAGGAAGCCGGAGACAGTGTTGAAGAGATAACGGCCAGTGAAGAAACCACGAAACACCTGGTCGTTAAGCGTGTGGATCCACTCTCCACCTACTTTGACGTTGTGGTTACCGGAAATAATCGAGAAGTTGTCCCTGGCATCGGTGCGCCAAATCAATTCGTCAACGTTCGGTTCCAGGAAGAATGGATTGCCGAAGCGAAACGAAAGCTCGTTTGGATTGAAGCCGCCACCGGCGCCCGTATCGGCTGGGATATTCGACGGTATGGCAGAACGCGGCCGCAGTTCTCGCGTGTAAGAGAAGTGGGCCTCATTCAGTTTGGTGGCTGAAACAGTGGAGAAGAGGTTGACGTTCAAATTGTTAATCTTCGACGGGCCTTCGATGCCGTTCGCCGAAGTGCCGTAGGTTGCGACGTCAAACGTTTGATTAGTGTTCTTCGAGTAGTCGAAGTTATATGAGATCGCCAGCTGATGCGCACGGCTGAGACTGAAATCAGTCTTGCCCAGGAAGGCATAGTTTCTGATTGGATGCGGCACGGGCAGGCCTTCATTCTGGCCCCGGGTCGCCTGAATAAAGTTGATCAGAGCCAACCGCTGGCAGTCGGAGCTGTTATTAATCAAGGCTTCATGGGCTGGGTTTGTTATCACCGGAGTTGCGACGCTGCAGGGTGTACCGATGGTCTCGCTCAGGTTTGCGCGCGTCAGGTTCTCGCGAATCCCCTCAAACGACAGGAAGAAAAACGCTTTATCCTTTTGGATTGGTCCGCCAATGGTGCCGCCAAATTGCTCGCGACGAAAATCCTTGAGCGGTTTGCCATCTGATGTGTTTGCCGTAAGCGCCTCCAGACGCTGAAAGTGAAACAAACTGCCGTGCACCTGGTTGGTTCCCGACTTGGTAATCACGTTGATAATCCCACCCGCCGTACGGCCGAATTCGGCAGTGGCTCCGGTGGCAACAACCTGGAATTCTTTTACCGCATCCAGCGGGATGTCGATGGCTGCGCGCTGGCCTCCCAATTGCTCGCCGAAAAAGCCGTTGTTGTAGTCGCCGCCGTCCAGGCTCACGTTGTTGAAGACGCCGCGTTGTCCGGCAAACGTTATCTCGTCGCCATCCGGCCCCTGGACCACGCTGACGCCTGGAGTTAGCGTTAACAGATCTTCAAATTTTCTACCCAAGATAGGTGTCGTGTTTACCGTGGTCTCGTTCAGAGTGGTACTGGATTCTGTCTTGACGGTATCGACAGTTGGGGTAGCAGTGATCGTTACGGTCTCCTGCACCGAAGAGACCTTCATCGATAGCGGAAGATTCATTGCCTGGCCTACCGTCAGGTCTGCCTTCTCGACCACCAGGGTCGCAAAACCCGTCTTGGTAACGGTCACGTTGTATCGGCCT
>Ga0207689_10004103_pt1 | contig 13245 bp, 10 predicted proteins | sample KBSMisM52_FD_184312 | JGI IMG/M metagenome (GOLD analysis project Ga0207689, IMG submission 184312) | Miscanthus rhizosphere microbial communities from Kellogg Biological Station, Michigan, USA - KBS Miscanthus M5-2 (SPAdes) (version 2) | ecosystem: Host-associated > Plants > Roots >... | reverse complement strand
TCGACATCGTCCGCCGGCGCGAGACCGAGGCGAAAGCCGCCGAAGCGCGAATGACGGACGCCCTCACGCCCGAGCCGGCTTCGCACGCGGATCCAGAGAGCTCGACGCACGTGCGCGAAGCGAGCTCACGACTCCTGCAGCGCCTCTCGCCGCAGGCCGACCTCGACTCTTCCCGCGCCGCGTATGAGGGAGCGAATGCGCAGGTCCAGCAATCGACCGCCGCGCTCAACCAATCGCTGACCAACCTCAAATACACGAAGATCATCTCGCCCATCGACGGCGTGGTCGTCGATCGTCAATATGACGTCGGCCAGACTGTCGCCGCGTCGTTTTCCGCGCCGACGCTTTTCTCGATCGCCCAGGACATGACCAAGATGCAGGTGCAGGCCGACGTCGACCAGTCCGACATCGGCCGCATCGCCGTCGGGCAGACCGCGCGCTTCACCGTCGACTCCTATCCCGATCAGGAGTTCCGCGGCCGCATCTCGCAGATCCGGCTCAATGCCACCGTCAGCCAGAACGTGGTCACCTATCCGGTCATCATCGAGGTGCCGAATCCGGACGAGAAGCTCCGTCCGAAGATGACCGCCAACGTCACCATCGACGTCGCCAGCGTGCGCGATGTACTGCGCATTCCGAACGCGGCGCTGCGATTCAAACCCGACACCGCAGTCCCGGGCGCGAAGCCCGCGACCAGTTCCGCCGGCCGCAACGCACAGGCAACGCAATCCGCCGAAACGACACAAACGACCGCGACCACGCAGACCATGCAGACCGCCACGACTTCGGGCGGCCCGACTCCGGAACAGCGTCAACGCTGGCGCGAACGCCGGCAGCAGGCCGGGCAGAGCGGAGCACCAACCAGCACGATGAGTCCCGAGGAGCGTGCCGCGCGCTGGGGCAATCGCGCCGGCGGAATGGAAGGCGCTGCCGGAGCGATGGGCGGCGCACCCGCTGCACGCAAGCGACCGCAGACCGTCTATATCCTCGGCGCCGACAACAAGCTCAAAGCGGTCGAGATCCGCACCGGCATCACCGACGGCCACTACACCCAGGTCGTCTCCGGCGATCTGAAGGAAGGCGACAACATCGTCATCGGCCTGGCAACGTCCAAGGTCGAAACAAACGCTCCTCCGGGAGCCGGCGGCCCGATGGGCGGCGGCGCACGTCCGGGCGGCGGACGAGGTGGTCGTTAAGTGCCGAAAAAGGTCATCGAGATTCACGGCCTTACCAAGGTCTACGAGATGGGAGAGGTCGAAGTCCGCGCGCTCGCGGGCGTCGACCTCCTCGTCGATGAAGGCGAATTTCTGGCGGTCATGGGACCGTCCGGCTCCGGCAAATCGACGCTGATGAACATCCTCGGCTGCCTCGACCGGCCAACCGCCGGCTCGTATCTGCTCGACGGCGTCGATGTCTCCACGCTCAATCGCGACGAGCGCGCCGTCATCCGCAACGCCAAGATCGGCTTCGTCTTCCAGAGCTTCAATCTGTTGCCGCGCACCTCGGCGGCCGAGAACGTCGAGCTCCCGCTCATCTACGGAGACCTCGGCTGGTCGCGCACGGAGCGCCACAAAGCGGCCATGGATGCGCTTCATCGCGTCGGCCTCAAAGGGCGCGAGCACAACCACTCCTCGCAACTCTCCGGCGGTCAGCAGCAGCGCGTGGCCATCGCCCGCGCGCTGGTCACCGATCCGGCCATGCTGCTGGCCGACGAGCCGACCGGCAACCTCGACTCTCGCACATCCGAGGAGATCATGGGCATCTTTCAGGCGCTGAATGACAGCGGCAAAACCGTCGTTCTCATCACCCACGAGCCCGACATCGCCCAGCACGCCAAACGCGTCGTCACCGTGCGCGACGGCGTGATCCAGCACGACGAAAAGATCCAGCAGCATCGCGTCGACGTTCGCGGAATCGCGGCGCCGGTCGCCCCCATGCCCGCGGAGGCAACCCGATGAAAAGCTCAGTCATGCGCATCAGCAACATCACGCTGGTCGGCCTTCGGGCCATCGCGCGCAACAAGATGCGCTCCTTCCTCACCGCTCTCGGCATCATCATCGGCGTCGGCTGCGTCATCGCCGTCGTGGCCATCGGCAACGGCGCCACCAAGTCGGTCGAGAACACCATCAACTCCCTCGGCACGAACTACATCATGCTCTTCCCCGGCGCCTCGACGTCCAGCGGCGCCCGCATGTTCACCGGCAACTCCACCCTCACCGCCGACGACGCCGAAGCCATCAAAGCGGAGGCTCCTGCCGTCGCCTACGTCTCCCCGACCGTGCGCGCCGCCGCGCAGATCGTGGCCGGAGAGCTCAACTGGGGAACGTCGATTCAAGGCGTCAGCGTCGACTACCCGCTCATCCGCTCCTGGAACGTCTCGCAGGGAACCTTTTTCAGCGATCAGGATGTGAAGAGCGCCTCGAAGGTCTGCGTTCTCGGCAACACGGTCGCCGAGAACCTCTTCACGGACGGCCAGGCCGTCGGCCAGATCGTGCGCATTAAAAACGTTCCCTTCAAGGTCGTCGGCGTCCTCGAGAAGAAGGGCGGCAACATGATGGGCCAGGATCAGGACGACACCGTCGTCGCGCCCTACACCACCGTCATGAAGCGCCTCTCCGGTAAGACCAAGATCGACATGATCCAGCTCTCCGCCGCCTCGGCCGGCCAGGTCCAGGAAGCGCAGAACGAGATCGACGCCATCCTCCGCCAACGCCATCGCATCGGCCCCAACGGCGACGCCGATTTCCAGATGCGCTCGCAGGAAGAGATCGCCCAGGCTCAGGGACAGCAGACCGCCATCCTGCGCATGCTGCTGCTGGTCATCGCCGCGATTTCGCTGCTCGTCGGCGGCATCGGCATCATGAACATCATGCTGGTCTCCGTGACGGAGCGAACGCGCGAGATCGGCATCCGCATGGCCATCGGCGCGAAAGGCCGCCACGTTCTGCTGCAGTTCCTGTTCGAGGCGGTCACGCTGGCCATCGTCGGCGGGGTTCTCGGCGTCGCCCTCGGCGTCGGCGCGTCGCTCGCGGTCAAGCACTTCCTGCAGTGGCCGATCGTCGTCACGCCCGCCTCGGTCGCGCTTTCCTTCGGCGTGGCGGCCTTCGTTGGCATATTCTTCGGCTACTACCCCGCACGCAAAGCAGCCAAACTCGATCCCATCGACGCCCTTCGCTACGAATAGCGTTAAACCCGAGCCCGATTCGTCCGTATCAACCGATCGTCCAATCGACGTGCGCAGAGGCGCTGCGCCAGGAGAAATCATGAGCTCTCGCCGTTTCGTGACCCTCGTTCTGGCCATGCTCCTGTCGCTGGCCGCCGTCACCCTCCTCGCGCAAACACCACCGGCACCGGGCGCCCCCATCGTCTCGCCGAAGCTGGTCGTGCCTCCCGGCGCCCAGCCTTCGCCGCAGTTCGATGCCGATAAGGCCACCGAGGCGTACATGGCGCTGATTCCGCCGGCAGCGAAGGCGAGATCGGATGCCTACTTCGAAGGCGGCTACTGGCTGATCCTGTGGGACTTTCTGTACGGAGCGGTGATCTGCTGGATCCTGTTGCACTTCCGCTGGTCCGCGGCGATGCGCGATCGCGCGGAGAAGATGACGCGATTCAAGCCGCTGCAGACCTTCCTCTACTTTCTGCAATACCTCATCGTCACCTCGATCCTCGGATTTCCGCTGGCCTGGTATGAGGGCTTCTTCCGCGAGCACAAGTACGGAATGGCCACGCAGACCTTCGGACCGTGGATGGGCGATCAGGCCAAAGGGCTGCTGGTCGGTCTGGTACTGGGCGGCCTCATCACCATGTTGCTGTTCGGCGTTGCCCGCCGCCTCCCGCGGACGTGGCACATCTGGGGCGCGATCGTGCTGTTCGCCTTTCTCATCTTCACCGTGCTGATCGCGCCGGTTTACATCATTCCCATCTTCAACAAAGTCACGCGTCTGAACGACCCCGTCGTCACCACGCCGATTCTCTCCATGGCGAAAGCGAACGGCATTCCGGTACACGACGTCTTCCAGATCGACGCATCGCGCCAGACCACGCGCATGAGCGCCAACGTCAGCGGCTTCGGCAAGACCATGCGCATCACCCTCAACGACAACCTGCTGCGGAGAGCGTCCCCCGAGGAAGTGCAGGCGGTCATGGGGCACGAGATGGGGCACTACGTGCTCAATCACGTCTACAAAGCGATGTACTTCTACCTGATCATCATCGTCGTCGGCTTCGCCCTGTTGCGCTGGTCGCTCGATTGGTCGCTGGCCCGCTGGGGCGAGCGCTGGCAGATCCGCGGCGTCGGCGACACCGCCGTATTGCCGCTGGTGATTCTGCTGGCCAGCATCTTCTTCTTCATCCTCACGCCGATCGGCAACACCGAGACCCGCACGGCCGAGAAGGAAGCCGACATGTACGGCGTCAACGCAAGCCGTCAGCCCGACGGCTTCGCCTGGGCCGCCATCCATCTCTCCGAGTACCGCAAGATGTCCCCCGGCCCGGTCGAGGAGTGGATCTTCTACGATCACCCGAGCGGCCGCGATCGCATTCATTCGGCGATGCAGTGGAAAGCGGAGAACCAGCAACTGTTCAAGTAAGGGCGACGGGAGCGCTTACCAGCTAATTCGGTCGCGCCTCGTCCGCGGCATCGAGCACATCGTGATCGACCGTGCTCTCCGGCGTTTGGGGAGTGCGGGTCAGCGCAACTTCGCGAACCATGGATACGAGCTGCGGGACATCGAACGGCTTCCGCACGATGGCATGGACAAGGTTCGGCGCCACGTGGCGGACCATCACGTCATCGAACGCGGTCATGACGAAGATGACCGTGCGCGAGTCGGGACTTGCCTCATGAAAGGCTTGCAGGAACTCGACGCCGTTGCATTCGGGCATCATCAAATCGAGCAGAATCACCGCGTACTCTGATGCCCGCGTGAGCGCGAGCGCATCGGCACCGTTGACCGCGGCATGCACGTCAAACGGCTCGCGACGCAGCGCCGCCACAAGCAGGGTGCGAATAGCGTCGTCGTCTTCCACCACCAGGACTTTCGGAGACAGGGACATTGATCGCTCGCGACATGCGGATTTGGCGCCAGCTTTTTTTCAACGCAGCCGCTAGACGTAAAACCTGTGCTCGCATTTTGCAATACGCGCAATGCGGATTGTCGGCAAAATGAAGCAACTCTGCGAGGAGATTCGCGTCTTCGAAGGGATCGCCGAGCGCACCGGCGAGCTGCTGGAGCTGCGCGGCCTCAAGGCGCACACGAACGGTTGCACCAGCATGCGCGACCTCGTTCGCAAGTACCGGATCTTCGGCGACGGGCATTTCTATCTCCCCCTCGGTAACTGGCCGGAAGACGCACCGTCCGTCTCGCTCGACAACGTCAAGTGGATCGGCCTCGACCGCACCTTCCAGGCCCGCCAGCGATTCGCACCGCGACCACCGGTCGTCGATGACGATGCATAACGTCCGATTCTCCCGTTGAGCCCGTGTCGAACGCGAATCTCGGCTTCGCCGTTGCACACTCCTCCCATCACGGCGGCTTCTGCAGGGCGAAGCCACGGAGGAAGACCTCATGAAAAAGATCGCATTCGCACTATTGCTTCTGGCTTTGTTGCCTCTGGAAGCAAAAGCACTCAACACCTACGATAACGGCCAGATTCTTTCCTATGTCGCCATGCCGCTCGCGGTGTCCGCGGTATGTGACGTCCGAGGAGTACAAACGGACAGGGTAGGCGAGCTGGTCACATACATGAATCAGGCGAACGTCGAGCCCACCGATTTCATCGAGGTGTTCCGTTACGTTCCCGTCGCGCTCGTCTTGCGAACCGACAATCGTCCCGATTTCGTCGGATGGGTTCATGGAGAAGTCGATCGCGGCCTGGTAGGCACAGCGCTCGTGACATCAATGGAATCACGGCTGCGAACCTACGACGACTATGTGCCCGTCTCGAGTTACCGAACCCGGCACAGGCACTACACGCGAGAGTCGTACGCGTATGCGTATGAGCCCGACTACGTTCCGGTCACGATCCGGCGGCATTGCGATCGGTTGATCCTCGATCCGCTCGCCCTCGTGGAGATGCCGATCGCCGTCACCAATGTATACGACCTCGGCGTCCCCTACGATCGCGTGAGCAGTCTTGTCGTCGAACTGAACCTTGGCAATGTCGCTCCGGTACAGTTCGTCGAAGTGATGCGCTATGCGCCGGCCGCGCTGGTCGTCAGCGATGATTACGGCCAGCCCGATTTCGTCCAGTTCGTCCGTACGCGCCGCCTCGGCGGAATCAGCGGCTATCCGCTGGTGCAGGCCGTCAATCAGCAGCTTCAGTACTACGACATCGCGCCGCAGATCGACTACGCGCCGCCGCTGTATACGAGCCAGACGTACTACGTACCGCAGATTGCACAAAACTTCGTCGAGCCTGTGAGTCCCACGTTCTTCCCGTCGACGATTCAAACCCGCGTCGCTTCGAACTTCGCCGCGGGACGTACGGCGGTCAATCAGCCGGCGCCGGCGGTCGTGGCCGCACCGCAGGTCCAGCGTCTGCTTCAGTCGCCGAATGGCGGAGCAGTCATTACGAATCCGGCCCAGGCGCGCCGCGAGCTCGCGCGCGCGAACAGGGCGCAGCGTGAGGCTCCCATCGCCGCCGCTCCGGTACCGTTTGCGCCGGGAAGGATTGAAAACCACGGTCGAGGACACGGCAGGGCGACCGCGCCCGTGCTGACGCCGATGATTTCGTCCGCACCACCGGAGCACGAGCACGGACGCGGTCATGGAAAAGGCCACGCTGCTGCGCCGTCGTTTGTCCCAGCGCCAGCCGCCACCCCCGCGCCGCCACGCGAGCACGGACATGGTCGCGGTCATGAAGCGCCGGCGTTCGTTCCGGCACCGGCGGCGGTTCCCGCGGCACCTCAGGAACACGGACATGGACATGGTCATGGTCACGGAGCAACAGTTGCCGCAGCTCCGGCGCCCGTAATGGCTCCAGCGCCTGTTGTCGAACAGCACGGCCATGGTCAACCGGCCAACGCCGGACAACCCGCCGGACCTCCCGGACAAGAGAAGAAAAAAGGAAAGGGACACGACTAATGCGAAAACTACTCATTCCCTCGGCGATCGCGATGCTCGTCTTCGCGGCGGGCTGCAAGAACAACCCGTCATCGACGACAGCATCGTCCGATAAGTACGCGCCAACCGCACAGTCAGCCTCGGCACCAACCTCGCTCACGCCCGAACAGCTAGGCACCCTCGGCGCGCAGATCAAGAAACAGCCGAATGACGCCGACAAGATCCTCGCCGATCACGGCCTCAACGAACAGCAGTTCGCCGCCGCGATTCGCAAGGTCAGCGAGAATCCAGCGGACGCGAAGCGCTACGCCGCCGCATACAAGAGCGCGAGCTGAGAAATCAGTCGAATCATCGGCGATACTAATTCGACATCGCGGTGTGCCCGAGGACTAAGCGCTTTACGGGAAAGTGGAGTTTGAGCAACCCACATCGGTGGCCACAGGGCCTGCGTTGGGAAGCATTGCCAGCATCGTCGACCAGCGATTCTGGCGATTACCGGCCGTTGCAATAGGGATGATGGCCGGGGGGTCTACAGGTGGCAGACGCAATATGAGATAGCTGAGCAGGAAGTCGAAGGGACTCGCCTGGTTAGGGTCGGCCTCTGCGTTCCAGAAATAGAGCGTGTTCGTGGCCTGCTGGGGTGGCAAAGCCGTAAGGAGTCTCGAGGAGAGACCTGTCGGAAACGGCTTCAATTGATACAGCGGCTCATCGGTCGTCTCGATCGTCACAATGGTCATCGTCGCGCCCCCTACGCTTACAGCCGAACCGATGACTCCATCGTCGACGTCGAAGCAACACGCCGTCAGCGAAGGATTATGACCTACCAGAACAGCCAACGACGCCGACTCAGGGGTCAATCCCAGCTTCGGATTGAGGGCAGCGAGCGACGGAATGGCGTCATACGATCCCGGCTCTCCTTTCGGAATGTACCTGACTCCCGTCGGCACCGCGTTTGCGATCTGCACGACTGAACCGCTGATCGGAAACATGGGCGCGAACGGACTGAGGTCTGTGCTGAACCCGGCCGTGTGTGGAGCGATGTCCTGATTCCAGACCCGCGTGATCGTCGAGGCGTTGATCATTACGATGCGATGGGCCGTCGGCAGGAACGGGAAATCCTGCCGTCTGAAGTTGACGCAGGTGCCCTCGAATTGAATAACGACCTGTGGCATGACGCGGCTCCTTTACCCGCCGGAGCGGGAGATGTGGGTTGTCAGAAGCGTGACGACGCGCCACGCGGTCTGGTGCTGCGGGTCGGACAATGCCTCGAGCTGCGCCTGCCGCACGGCGGAGGCGACGTCGAGACCCGACGCAAGATGACGATGGATCTGACGGAAGAGCTGCCGGGCATCATTGTCGGCAACCGGCGCCAGCGTCCCAACGACGTCGCGGGCGCCGGCGGCGAGGAAACCGCCGCCGAGACTCATGGCGAAGGTCTGGGCCGACTGCGGCACACGCAGAGTCTCGCACGCGGCAAGAACGACCACCGGCCGTGACGCCAGGCGCGCGGCCGCGATCGTCCGCCAGGACATGCGGTGCCCACCGGCGAAGACCAGCGCCGCTTCGCCGATTCCCGGCTCCCGTTCGGTGTGACCGGCGATGTGAACGACGTCGGCGCCCGCGGCCGCCTGGATGACCGCGGCGACGGTTGCATCCCCCCCGGCGATCCGCGTTGCCCGCGCGTAGCTCTGCGATACCTCGGCCAGCTCCTGCCCGGCCGCGGGGAGCGCAGCCAGGGCCACGGCCGTCGATGGCGGAAGCGCGATCGCCGCGACCGATCGCGGGATACGCGGCGCGACGTCACGCAGCGACGAGGCGCTCAAAGCGCGCGTCACCGCCAGCCGCTCGATGAGATACGCACGCGTCTTCTCGTCGTACAGCGCCGCGAAGGGGACGTTCTCGATCAGCGGATCGGCAACCACGATGATCCGGTCGGCGCGCGCCAGTGCGTTCTCGACGGGGCGGATCAGCAGCTCGAACAATTCGCGGGCCGCGCCGTCATCGCGGGCGTCGGCCATGCGGACGACCGTTCTTTCGAGCCGGTGTTGCGGGATCCGCGCGCGGCCAACAACGGTGTCGCCGGCGGTCACACAGAACACGACCACCTCGTCGGGCAGCACCACAATCTGCAACACGGCGGTGCTCGTCCCTGCCAGGTGTCGCTGCAGTTCCGGTAACGTCACCCTCTTCCCATCGCCGCCGGGAAGAGTCATGTGCGAGCGCTCCGCGTACGAGAAGGCGCGCGCGACGTCGCCGCGATCAAGGTACAGGCGGATGGCCTCACGAAACATCGCCGGCCCGGCATCGCGTATCACGGGCCCGGAGATCGTTGTCGCAAGCTGCACCGGCTGCCGTTCCAGCAGGGAGATGCCGCTTTCCAGATCGCGAGCGGCGTTCACGGAGTCGCCCAGGCGTTGCTCGGCGCGCGCGCGAGCCAGATAACATTCAGGCAGAAAGATGACTCGGTTGGTGCCGGCGTAATGAGCAATGGCGGCATCGAGCGACGCGAGGGCTCTCCGCGGCTGCTGCCGCAGAGTTACTTCGGCTTCCGCGAACTGCACATCGGCGGTGAGCCTGGCCCGGATCGCCGGATCGGCGATCCTGTTGGCGATGGCACGGGCTTCGCGGACGAGGCGCTCCGCATCGGCGTCGTCTCGATCATCGGCGCTAAGGATCGCCTCGCGAACCAGCGCCGCGCAAAGCAGCTCATGATGTCCGCCAGCGCGATCGATCTCCTGCTCGATGTGCAGCAGCGCGCGCGCGGGGCTCATACGGCCGGCGCGGAGCTCCATTCGTGCCGATGTGCCCACACTCACGGCAAGCCAGTAGGTGTTTCCTTCGTCGCTCTCTGCCTCGAAAGCGCGGATGCGCGCCTGCCACGCCTCGTCGAGACGGCCCAGTAATACGAGCGCATCGGCGCCGATGGTCTGCATGATGGCCAGGTTGCGCCGCTCGCCGAGGCGCTCGAACGCCGCGGCAGCCTGCTCGGCGATCGGCGGAACGCCGTCCCAGTCATTCTCGGCCGTCCGGCAGACGGCCAGCTCCCAACGAATCTGCGCGCCGAGAGCCTGGTAGCCGGGAACCGCACCCGTTTCTACGAGCAGAGCCTCGAGCTCCGAGTGCGCACCGGCGACGTCGTTCTGATCGAAACGCGTATTGGCGGCGAAGTAGCGCGACACCATCGACATCGGGCTGCCCGCGGCCGCGAAGTCTGCTGCCGCCTTTCGCAGATCCGGCTCGGCTGCGGCGGGCTGACGATGGCTATAAGTGATCCGTCCCCGGCGATAGATGACATGCGCGGAGGCAAGGCGCGCCCGGGAAGCTCCGGCGTTATCGATCGCGGCCACCGCATCGCGAAGCAGCCGTTCACCCGAGGCGCGCAGGAGCGCATCGCCAACGCTCCGAGCCACCATCAGCTCGCGATCGGCGGTCGCGACATCGCCTCGCGCGACCGCCTCGCCCCACCGCCCGAGGAGCTCGGCCTCGGCCCATGCGCGGGTCTGTTGCGGGTAGCGCTTCACCATCGAGCCGGCCACCGTCGTATCGCCATGTTCCAGCCGCGGCAGCTCGCGTTGAAAGAGCGTCGCCGCGGTGTTGAGCGGCAGCTTGCCCAGGCGTGTCCGCGCTTCGTCGGCCCACTGGGAGGAGGGATCGGCGGCGAGATAACGCTGCCAGGCGTCGTGCGCCTGCTGCGTCAAACCGAGGCGCTCCAGGACCAGGGCGTGGTTGAAGAGCGCCTCGGGAAGGTGCGGGTCGAGCCGCAATGCGCGATCGCTCGCAGCCAGTGCCTCGGGATAGAGCGATGCCCGCCCATCGCGAGTGGCGGCCGCATATTGTGCCGCGGCCAGATCGTTCCAGGCAGTGGCGCTCGACGGATCGCGTTGCGCGGCCTCTTGGAGCACCGGCACCGCGTCCGAGGGATAGCCAGTCAACATCCGCGCCACGCCGGCGAGATGCTGCGCATCGGAGGTCTTGTTGTTCTCCGCCGCTTCGATGAGATCCCCGGCCACGCCACCCAGCATCATCCGCCGCGGATCGCTGGTCTGATCGCCGGCACGAACCGGCCCGCGATAGGGAGCCCAGGCAAAACCGCCGGAGATGCGCGCCTCAACGATGCGCTCCGAGCGCGGCGTCAACGCGGCCAGACGTCCAACCGGGTCGCGCCAGCGAAGAAGGAACGGAATCGCCAGCAGAGCGATGACGACCATCGCCGCGCCGGCCAGCCACGCAATGCGAATCCGCATTCGCGGCGGTGCACCGTGCTCGCCGGCACTCCACGGAATGCTCGCAGCTTTCATTCCGATGCCTTCGCCGGCAACTCGCCCAGGTGTGCCCGTGCTTCGGTCGCCCAGGAGGAGCTGGAATCGACTTCGAGATAGCGAAGCCACGCCTTCCGCGCCTCGCCCGTCAGCCCCATGTGCTCGAGGATCAGGGCGCGATTGAAGAGCGCTTCGCCCGACTTCGTATCGATGCGCAGGGCGCGATCGGCGGCGGCCAGTGCCTCGGGCAGGAGTGACGGCCGCTGCAACTTCACGGCGGCGGCGTAACGAGCCGCGGCAAGATCACTCCAGGCCCGAACGTCGTCGGGCGACTGCTCTGCGACACCTCGCAGACGATCGATGGCCTCAGCCGGTTGATCGACCAGTACCAGGGCGACGCCCGCCGCGTGCTGTGCCCGTTCGGAATGGTCGCGCTGTGCGCGCGCGATGGCGTCACCCGCGGCCCCGCCGAGCTTCAGCCGCTCCGCATCGGCGGCGGAGTCCGTCGAGCGCATCGGTCCGCGATAGGGAGCCCACGCGAATCCGCCGGAGAGGCGCGGTTCAACCTGTCGCGCCGACGCCGGCGCAAGGGCGATCAATCTGGCGATCGAGTCATCCCGGTGGCGAAGCAGAGGGAAGGCGATCACCGCGATGATCACGGCCGCCGCGACGGCTCCCAACCACCGGCGGGATTCGCTCCATGCACGCCGGCCGCTCCAATCGCGTACAACGCTCCGCTCTTCTTCGAGATGCGCGTTCGCGGAGAGAACCGCGGCCATGCAGTCGTTGCAGCTTTCGATGTGTGCAAGCACGTCGTTTCGGGTTGATTCGTCAATGTCTCCGCTTGCGAAAAGCGCGAGGGTCTCATCGGTCGGGCACTGCGTAATCGGTAAACGGCTCAATTTGACGCCTCCACATCATCGGTGTGACGGCCCGACCCGTTTTTCCCGTCTCGCAGGCCGAAATCGAACAATTCCGACCCTCCGGCGCTGATCAGTTCCTCGACGGCAGCCGCGCCAACGCCTTCCCGTTCCAGTTCCTCCCGGAGCAGGCGCAGCAGCGCTTCGATCCGGCGATACAGCGGACGTTGCGGCACGCCGAGGAGGCGCGCCGCGTCGGCGATGCTGAGCTCGGCCCCAAAATGAAACCGAATCAGCATCCGGTCCTGGAGAGGGAGCGCGGCGATCGTTTCCCGCACCACCCGCGCGGCGCGCTCGGAGTTTCGCCTGGCCTCGGCTTCATTCGCGCGTGCATCGGCGGTATCGGGCGCAACGAATTCACGCTCGTCCTCAGGCATCGGGACGAGGCGCGGACGCGCGGTGCGATGGGGCAGGCTCTCGGCCAGCGCCCGCGCGCTTCTCGCGTCCAGCGACGGATCGACGTTCCGAACGATAGCCACCGCTTCGTCGAGAGAGCGCCCGTCACGCACCGTCAATTTCTCGAGCATCACAGCCGCCGGACCCTTCCGCTCCGCCTCCGTCGAAGGATGCCAGCGTCCTCGGAGACGCATCCACTCGCGCGACAACATCCGCTGCACGACCACCGTGAGAAACGCGCCGAGCGGTGCCCGTCCTTCGTATCCGCGAAGGATCGCGTAATCGTTCTCGATCAGGGCCAGCTTCACCGTCGAGGAGAAGTCCTCGGCGTCGGCATCACGCAGCCCCGCCCGGCGGCACACACCCCCAATGACACGCTCAACGAGCGTGAGATTCGCTCGAAACAGCTCCTCGGCAGAATTTGGGATGAAATCAGGATACCGGATTTTCAAGAGGCATGGAAAAACGCTTTGGCCCGTCGCACCCCCTCTTCGAATCGCAAAGCCGGCAGCGAACAAAAACAGATCGCAAACAAACGTCTTGCAGAGAAAGAGAGGGCCACCATGACTTCTACTTGGAAACTTTTCGTATCCACAATCGCAACCG
>Ga0207689_10004098_pt1 | contig 13254 bp, 8 predicted proteins | sample KBSMisM52_FD_184312 | JGI IMG/M metagenome (GOLD analysis project Ga0207689, IMG submission 184312) | Miscanthus rhizosphere microbial communities from Kellogg Biological Station, Michigan, USA - KBS Miscanthus M5-2 (SPAdes) (version 2) | ecosystem: Host-associated > Plants > Roots > Rhizosphere... | reverse complement strand
CTACAAGGATTGGGGCCCGAAGACCGCTCAGCCGATCGTCTTTCATCACGGCTGGCCACTCAGTTCCGACGACTGGGATGCGCAGATGCTCTTCTTCGTCGGCAAGGGTTATCGCGTCATCGCGCATGATCGCCGCGGTCATGGCCGTTCGACCCAGGTGAGCGACGGGCACGATATGGATCACTACGCCGCCGATGTCGCGGCTGTCGTCGAACATCTCGATCTTCGCAATGCCGTTCACGTCGGCCATTCCACCGGCGGCGGCGAGGCCACGCGCTACGTCGCGCGTTACGGCAAGGGCCGCGTGGCCAAGCTGGTACTGATTGCTGCCGTGCCGCCGCTGATGCTGAAGGTGGATAGCAATCCCGGCGGCTTGCCGATTGAAGTGTTCGACGGTTTGCGCAGCCAGCTTGCCGCCAACAGGTCGGAGTTCTACCTCGATTTCGCAGGCGGTCCATTCTACGGATACAATCGCCCGGGCAGCAAGGTATCGCAGGCGATTGTCTGGAACTGGTGGCGCCAAGCCATGATGGGCAGCGCCAGGGCGCACCACGACGGCATCAAGGCATTTTCGGAGACCGACTTCAGCGAAGACCTGAAGAGCATCACGGCGCCGACGTTGGTCCTGCACGGTGACGACGATCAGATCGTGCCTGTCGCCGACTCTGCCCCCCTTTCAGCGAAATTGCTGAAGAACTGCAAACTCAAAATCCACGAGAAGCTGCCGCACGGCATGTGCACGACCCATGCCGACCTCGTCAACGCTGAACTGCTCGCGTTCATCGCGGCGTAGTTCGCCTTCACATCTTTGAACCGAAGCTCAACCACAGGAGTAAATCACATGCGACTTATCATCATCGGCGCCGGCTTCGCCGGCATGTACGCCGCACTTTCTGCCGCCCGCCTGCGCGACATCCAGGGCGTCTCGCCCGAAGCGCTCGAGATCGCGCTGGTGGCTCCGGAGCCGACGCTGGTGGTCCGGCCGCGGCTCTATGAACAGAAGCCCGAGACCCTGACCGCGCCTCTGCTGGATGTCCTCAAGGCCATCGACGTCGACTACGTGCAAGGCAGCGCCGAGACGATCGACGCCAAGACCCGCGTGGTGCAGATCGCGACGGCCAAGGGCACGCGGAAGACGCTCTCCTACGACCGGCTGGTCATCGCCACCGGCAGCCGGCTGTTCCGCCCCAACATTCCCGGCCTTGCCGAGCACGGCTTCAGCGTCGATCAGCTCGAGGACGCGGTCGCCCTCGACAAGCATCTGCATCGCCTTGCCGATCGGCCGGCCATGAACGGGCGCGACACGGTCGTCGTGGCCGGTGGCGGATTCACCGGCATCGAGGCGGCGACAGAGATGCCGGCGCGGCTTCGCAAAATCCTCGGCAAGGACGCCAAGCCGCGCGTCATCATCGTCGAGCGCAACAGTGCGATCGCTCCCGATATGGGCGAAGGCCCCCGTCCCGTCATCGAGGACGCCTTGAGCAAGCTCGGTGTGGAGACCCGGCTCGGCGCCGGCGTCGCCTCGCTGGACAAATCCGGCGTCACGCTTTCCAACGGCGAACACATCGAAACCGAGACCGTGATCTGGGCGGCCGGCATTCGCGCCGCGCCGTTGACGCAGCAGGTCCCCGCCGAGCGCGACAATTTCGGTCGCCTGCTGGTCGACCGCGATTTGCGCGTGCCGGGGGTCGCCGGCGTCTTCGCCACCGGCGATGCCGCGAGGGCAGCCTGCGACGATGTCGGCAACTACGCGCTGATGTCGTGCCAGCACGCCACGCGGATGGGCGCCTTTGCCGGCAACAATGCCGCGGCCGAACTCTTGGGCGTGCCGACCAAGGCCTATCACCAGAAGGCTTACGTCACCTGTCTCGACCTGGGAGAAGCCGGCGCGCTGTTCACGCGCGGCTGGGAGCGCAAGGTCGAGATGGTCGGGGAAGTCGCCAAGAAGACCAAGCAGGAGATCAACACCGTGTGGATCTATCCGCCACGGGCCGAGCGTGCCGCAGCCCTGGCGGCGGCCGATCCGGAGCATGTGACTGAACTCTAGACACTTCACGCACAAGGGCCGCGCTCCCCGCTGGCTGCGCGGCCTGCTCAACCGAAACCAGCCAGCACCCCTTTGCCATGAAGGAGACAAGCATGAGCCTGACAGACATGAGCCTGGACAACACCTCACACTTCGGCGGACCCGGACCCGACGAATTGGTGCCGTCGCGCTACGCGCTGCGGGTCGGCGAGATTGATGTAATGGTGATCAGCGATGGGGTGGTAACGCCGCCAGCCGAGTCGATGGCCACCAACGCCGACCCGGCTGTCCGGGCGGCCTGGCTGGACGACATGTTCCTGTCGCGGGACGCGTTCGATTGGGCGCTGAACGAGGTCGTGGTGCGTAGCGGCAGCCAGACCATACTCATCGACAGTGGGCTGGGGGTGGAGGTCCCGGACTTCCCGCGGGCCGGGCATCTGGTCCATCGACTGGAAGCCGCCGGCATCGATCTTACATCCGTGACCGACGTGGTGCTGACCCACATGCACTTTGACCACGTCGGCGGGCTGCTCGTCGACGGAGTGAAGGACCGGCTGCGTCCGGACCTGCGGATCCACGTGGCCGCCGCCGAGGTCAAGTTCTGGGCGTCGCCCGATTTCTCCCGCACCGGCATGCCGCCGGCGCTCGCGGACGTGGCCCGGTCGGCCGCCACGCGGTTCATGAAAGAGTACCGCAGCTATCTGCGGCCGTTCGAGGAGGAGTACCAGGTGGCGCCGGGGGTGGTCGTCACTCGCACCGGCGGCCACACCCCCGGGCACAGCGTCGTCCGCCTGGCATCCGGCGGCGACCGGCTGATGTTCGCCGGCGACGCCATATTCCCGGTCTCGTTCGACCACCCCGAGTGGCACAACGGCTTCGAACACGACCCCGAGGAGGCGGCCCGCGTTCGAGTCCATCTTTTGCGGGAGCTGGCGGCGACCGGCGCGCGGCTGGTAGCCACGCACATGCCGTTCCCATCGATCGGCCGGGTAGCGGTCGCCGGCGACGTCTTTCGTTGGGTACCAACCTGGTGGGACTACTGACCACCCGTTGGGTCAGGCCGAATAGTAAGCGCTTCATCCGATACGGGTCGCGTTTCCAGCGCCGGAGCGCGGCCCGTTCACCCGGTTCGACCTCGATGAAACAGTCTGACGAGCATCATTGGCATCAGAAGACATAGAGCAGGTCTGGCTTCAGCCTCAATTCGATCGCAGCCGTGAATCACCGGAGCGGCGGCTCGCCGACATAAGGTTAATCGTTTGTAAACGCTATCGTGAAAACGTCGGTGTACTCCGTCGTGCCGCCGGCCCGACCGTGTTGCGGGTAGTGGTGCCGATGTTTGCGACCGATCTCCTGAGCCGCAGGCTCCGGCCTGCGGCCATGTTCGGGATCGGACGGCACGAGCTGGAAGCGCTTGGCCTCGACAAGACACATCTGCTGCGGATGCCGTGGTCGGTCGTCGCCGCTTCGGTCGCGATCAATCTGCTGGCGCTGGCGCTGCCGCTGACGATCCTGCAGGTCTATGACCGGGTCATTCCGCACCAGTCGGTCGAGACGCTGACAATACTGCTGATCGGCCTCATCGTCGTGGTGGCGATCGACGCGATGCTGCGGATCGCGCGCGCCTATGTCATCGCATGGGCGGCGATGCGCTTCACCCAGTCCGCCGTGGCGACCGCCTTCGACCGCGTGATGCAGGCGCCGCGCCGCACCTTCGAACGTGAACCCGTGGCCCGCCAATTGCAGAAAATCCAGGCAGTCCAGCGATTGGGCGAGTTCTATGGCGGACGGTCGCGGCTGGTGCTGCTCGACCTGCCCTTTGTCGCGGTGTTCATTGCCATCATGGCGCTGATCGCCCCTTCGCTCGCGGTCGTAGCACTCGTGGTGCTGGTCATCTTCTCCGCCGTCACGATGCATACGGGCAGGATGCTGAAGCTTGCGATCGAGCGGCGCGACGTCCAGGACGCCAAGATCTACGACTTCATCGCCGATGTTCTGACCGGCATCACCACCCTCAAGGGCCTTGCGATGGAGCCGATGATGCTGCGCCGCTTCGAGCGGCTGCAAGGCAGCGCGGCCGAGATGGACTTCCGCGCGATCGAGACCGGTATCCGTTCCGAAGCCAAGATGACGTCGCTCGGCAACGTGACCCTGGTGGCGATGGTGACCTTCGGCGCCACGCTGGCGGTCTTTGACCATATGACCATCGGCCTGCTGTCGGCCTGTACCCTGCTGTCGGGCCGCGTCATTCAGCCGATCCTCGGCGCGGCGGCGCTGTGGAGCGAAGTGCAGAAAGCGCGGCTGGGGCTGGAGCAGGTCAAGACCCTGTTCGACCTCCCCGAGCCCGGCCCCGCAGGTTCCGCCGCCGAATCGCCGCCCGCCATCGTGCTGTCGGGCGTAGCATTCGCCAATACCCATCGGATCGTGATCGAGCCCACCGATATCCGTATCGATGCCGGTGCCATGGTGGCCTTCACCGGACAGGACGCGGCTTGCCTGACGACCCTGATCGCGCTGATGGCCGGAGACATCGTACCCAGCGCCGGCAGCATTTCCACCGGCGGGATTGATCCGGCCCAGTTCCGGCGCAGCCGCCCCGGCGCCGTCTGCGTGGTGCCGCAGAGCCCGGTCTTCTTCAGGGGAACAATTCTCGACAACCTGACCTTGTTCGGCCGCGGTCCCTCGGCACAGGAGGCCTGCGGCGCGGTGGCGATGGTCGGCCTCGATCGCGACATCGACCGGCTGCCGCGCGGCTATGCCAGCGAACTCGGCGAAGGCGTGACGGAAACCCTGCCGCCCGGCCTGTTGAAACGTCTGGCCTTGGCGCGCGCGCTCGCGATACGGCCCGATATCCTGATTCTCGATGAGCCGCAGGCTTTTCTCGATGCCGCAGCGGATCGCCAGCAGATCGACTGTCTCAGCCGGATCCGCGGCCTTGCCACCATCGTCATGATCACCACCCGCCCCTCTTATGTCGCGATCGCCGACCGCGCTTTTGAGTGCCGGGATCGTCGGATCATCGAAATCCCCATGCGCAAATCCGCGGCCGCGGCCGGCACAGCTCCCGTGCCAGCAGCGGGCCTGGCGCAGCGGGGGCGAATGTGAGCGGCCCGGACCTGAAACCGGGAGCGGTTGCGGCGGGCGAAGCGACCGCCTTCGGCCTGCAGGAGCGTCTGCACGCGGCATTTGCCGAGCGCGCGGCGGCGCCGGCACCGCCCAGCGCCGCGACACCGCTCGAGGCCTGCCTGCGTCCGCTGCTCGAGGCACTGCACTGGACCGGGGAAGAACGCCGTCTGTTCGAGGCCAGCCCGCATCTCGAACCGATCGAGAGCATCGGCGTGCTGCGCGCCGTACTGCTGCGGATCGGCTTCCGCACCATCCCGGCCCGGCTTGCCCTGGATCAACTGGGCTCGCAATCGCTGCCGGCACTGGTTGAGCGCGGCGGTGGCGGTGCCGTGGTGATCGAGCGCAACCCCGACGGCAGCCTGCTGGTTTTCGACGGCGTCTCCGGCGACTTTCGGTTCGAAACCGCGTCCTGCAAACCCGAGCGGATCTATCTCGTCACACCGGCCGCGACGGATACCGTCCCGGCGCAGCAACGAAACTGGTTCTGGCAGTCGGTGCGCCGCTTCCGGAGCCCGATCGCCGCGGTCCTGCTGATCACCTGTCTCACCAATTTTCTGGCGCTCGCGACCCCGATCTATACCGCCAACGTCTACGACCACGTCATCGCGGCCCGCTCGCTTCCGACACTGGCCTTTTTCCTGACAGCGATCGCGCTCGCCATCGGCTTCGACTTCTATCTGCGTTCGATAAAGGCGCGACTGGTCGCCCATATCGGCGCGCGCTTTCATGCCGCGCTGGCCAATGCCGCGCTGGAGAAGGTATTGCTGCTGCCGATCGGCATGGTCGAGGCGGTCTCGGTCGGGACCCAGATCGCGCGCTTCCGGCAGTTCGAGAGTGTGCGCAGCTTTTTTTCCGGCCATCTCGTCAACGCGCTGCTCGATCTTCCGTTCATGCTGCTGTTCTTCGCCGCGCTCGCATGGGTCGGCAGCGTGTTCGTGGTGGTGCCGTTCGCGCTCGTCGTGGTCTACGCGGTGATCGCCGCGATTTCGATCCCGCTGACCAAGCGCAATATCGCGATCGCCGGGCAGGCCCAGTCCAGGAGCCAGGCTTTCGTCGCCGAAAGCCTGGCCAAGGCCGAGACCATTCGCCAGCTCGGCGTCGAACAGATCTGGGCGGAACGCTTCCGCGCGGTGTCCCGCGATGCGATCGTGCAGAAATTTCGCGCCCAGATCTTCGGCAGCGCGCTGCAGACCACGACGCAGGCGCTTTCCACGCTGGCCGGCGTCGCCACTCTCGGCGTGGGCGCCATCATGGTAATCAACGGCTCGCTCAGCTCCGGCGGCTTGATCGCGGTGATGATGTTCATCTGGCGAATGCTGGCGCCGATCCAGACCGCGCTGCTCGGCATCAACAACATGAACCAGTTCGTCCAGACGCTGCGCCAGATCAACGCGCTGATGCGGCTGCCCGCCGAACGCGATCCGGGCGAGGCGCTGCCGATGCCGCGGCGGCATAACGGACGCATCGCCGTCGACGGTGTCGCCTTCCGTTATCCCGGCCGCGGCGAGCCTTCCCTGCGTGGGGTCTCTCTCGTCATCCCGCACGGCGAGATCGTGGCGTTGACCGGACCGGCCGGCGCCGGCAAATCGACGCTGCTCAAGATGATGCTGCGCTTCTATCAGCCGCTTGCCGGAACATTGTATCTGGACGGCCTCAACATCCAGCAAGTCGATCCCGGCGAGTTGCGCGTCGCGATCGGCTATGTGCCGCAGGAACCTTCATTCTTCTTCGGCACGGTGCGGCAGAATCTGCTGCTTGCCGACCCGGCCGCCGACGAGCCGCGGATGCGGGCGGCGCTGAAGGCCGCGGGGCTCGACGATCTCGATGCGCGCCTGCCGGACGGGCTGGACACCAAGATTCTCGGCCTCGGCCGTGTCGGCCTGCCGCAGGGATTGCAGATGCAACTGGCCCTGGCCCGGGCCTATGTCAAATCTCCAGCCGTTCTGCTGATCGACAATCCCGGCGCCTATCTCGACCGCAATGCCGACGAGGCGCTGATCGCGGCACTACGGGCGCTGCGGGGGAAGACGACCGTGATTGTGGTGACCGGCCGGCCGAGCCATATGCGGGCCTGCGACCGCGTCATCCGGATCGAGCGAGGCTTGATCACCGCGGACGGGGCGCCCGAGGACGTATTGGCAAAGATCGCGACCTCCCGTGAAGGCGATGTTTACCAGCGCATGGCATAGTCAACGATTGTGTATCAGTAGCAAAGTCTGGACTTGCCGTGCCGCCAACCGCCGCCAAGCCGCCATCGATGCGGGCCTCGCCGCCCGCCGTTTCGCGTCTGGCGGAGGATCTTGCGCTGCCGCTCGAGATCGAGGTCGGGCGCTGGCCCGCGATGTTCCGCACCATCATGGGCAGCGTCACCCTGGTGCTGGTGCTGCTTCTATTGCTGGCGGCGGTCGCGCCGGTGCGCGAGCTTGCCGTCGCGGAAGGACAGGTCGTACCGGACGGATCCACGCTGCCGATCCAGCATCTCGAGGGCGGCATGGTCTCAGCGATCCTGGTCAAGCCGGGCCAAATGGTCGAGGCCGGACAGGTCATGATCCGCATGGAACCGACCATCGCCCGCAGCGATCTCGGTCAGCTCACCGCGCGGCGGGCCGCGTTGGCTGCCGCACGCATCCGGTTGACCGCCCTGCTCGCCGGCAAGATTCCTGATTTCTCCGTGATCGGCGCCCATGCGGCCGACGTGATCGGCGAGCAGCAGGAGCTCTATCAGCGCGCCGCCGACTCCCTGCTGAAGCTGCGCGAGCTCTACGGCGCCCGGCTGGCGCAGCGTCGGGGCGAGGTCACCGCCGCGCAAGCCGAACTCGCCAGCCTCAATGCCCAGCTCGCCGCCAATTTCGAGCGCCTCACCTTGCGTGAGAAGCTGATGAAGGAAGGCTATGCCTCGAAGAACGCCTTTCTCGAAACCAAGGTCGTGCTCGAGCAGACCCGCGCCCGCGTCGCCCAGGTGAGTGGCCAGGAGGCGGCAGGACTTGGCGCGGGGACCGAGGTCAGAAGCCAGCTCGCCGATGCCGAGGCGACCAAGCGGGTCGAGTGGTCGACCGAACTTGCCAAGGTCACCACCGATCTTGCGGAGACCGAGGAGATGCTGGCCAAGAGCCGCGACCGCGCCGAGCGGGTATCGGTGGTCGCGCCGAGCAAGGCGCTGGTGCTTGAGATCCTGCCGAAATCCGTGGGCGAGGTGCTCAAGCCCGGCGATGTCATCGTCAGTCTGGTGCCGCTCGAAGGCCCCCTGGTCGCGGAAGTTCGCCTGCGTCCCGAGGACGCCGGCTATATTCACGACGGCGTGCCGGCGCGGGTCAAGCTCACCGCGTTCGACCCCGAGGCCTTCGGCCCGATCGACGGCAAGGTGCTGTCGATCTCCCCGACCACCTTCCGCATGGAGAAGGGCGAGCCCTACTACCGGGTGAGGCTGTCGCTGTCGCGCACCAAGATGACGATGGGCGCGGAGCAGCACATGGTGCTTCCCGGCATGGTGGTGCGGGCCGAGATCGTTACCGGCGAGAAATCCGTGCTGCGCTATCTGCTGAAGCCGATCTACCGGTCGCTCGATCTGGTGTTCTCCGAGCGCTGAAGCGCAACGCAGCGAACCGTCGGCGCGAAGCTAACGATCTCGTGTCCCGGACGCCGTGCGGATACGCTTCGGCGGTACACTGCGGGGCCTAGACACAAAATCGCGAAAACAACCCCATGCAAAGTAGAATTGGCCTCCGGTTCGCAGCGCGGCAACGGACGGGCGCGAACGTTCTCCGGCGATGACGACTACGCGCTTTATCGCGACCTGCTCGCGGCCTCCTGCCGCACCGCTGACGTTGAAATCTGGGCATGGTGTGCCTGATGCCGAACCACGTCCATCTGATCCTGGTGCCGTCGGAGGCGGATGGATTGCGCCGCGCGCTGGCGCCGGTGCACCGCCGCTACGCAGGCGTCATTCTTCTGCAATAGCGGAGCCTGCCTTGCACCATTCAGATGATTGATAGAGGAAAAAATGAAGACCTACAAAGCGATGATCTGGGATGACGATCCTGAAAAGCCGGGACGGCGCGTGAGTGTGCTGGCGGAGAGCCTTGATGATGCAAAAAAGAAACTAGAGGCGAAATATGGTGAAGACCATGTATTCGATTTGCGCAACGAAGAGGATGCCGCTCGACCACGCTAACTGTATTACGGTGACAGTGCTGGACTGCACCCCGTCAGTGAGACACGATAATTGCAGTGACAGGCTCATCTCGAGAATGACCTGTGGCAGCAAGCGCAAACAGCCGTCAGTATCCGACCGCATACAAACTAAAGGCGATCAAGCGCGCGGAAGGCGGCGAAGGTGTTCTGCCTGTGGCCCGCAAGCTCGGAATAGCGCGCAAACTCCTGCATGACTCGATCAAGGCGTGGAACGCCGATGGGCCTGAGGGGCTGAACCGCAAGCGCGGGCTGATGGCCTCCACCCGCACACCGATGTCGGCCGCAGCGTCACCCGCGCCCGATCAACGCGCCGCAAGCTGGGCCGGGCCGGCCAGCCGGCCGACGCTGGCGAGCAGCACATAGGCCGATGAGTCCCGCTCATAGCGGGCGTTCGCGTTGGTCACCTCGGCATTGACCGCCTCTGCCTCGGCGTTGAGGACATCGAGCACGCTCCGTTGCCCGCCCTCGGCTTCCTTCTTGACCCCGATCAGGGCGGCCCTGACATATCCGATCTGACGGGCGAGCGAACTGGCGCGGGCGACGCCGGCCTGATAGCGCCCGAACGCCGTGCGCGCGGCCGCGGTCGCGCCGGCCCGCGCATCGGTGGCTTCGTAGCGGCGCTGGCGTGCGAGCGCGCGCGCCTGTCCAATCCTGGGGATCGCTCCGGGCTCGAACAGGGGAACGCGTACCCTCACCTTGACGGCGTATTCGTCCAGCCTGTCGATCGTGGCGGAATAGGCGTCGTTGCGGTTTCCGGCGACCACGAGGTCGACAACGGGAAAGAGCTCGCTGAGCGCGCCCGTGGCGGCATGGCCGGCCGCGATCGCAGTAAAATCAGCCTTGCCGATTCTCGGATTGGCCAGTTCCGCGAGACGGACCGCCTCGCCCGCCGTCCGCGGCAGCAGCGCGACCGGAACCGCCGAGGGCACGACCTGGCCGGGTTTCGCGCCCACCAGCCGCTCATACTCCGAACTCGAAGCCGCGAGATCGCCGGTGACCCGATCGAGTTCGGCCCGCGCCTGCTCGACACGGCCGGCCGCCTGGGCAATGTCGGTTTTGGTGGTCTCGCCGCCGACAAAGCGGGCGCGCGTCGATGTCAGGATGCCGGTGAGGTTGGCGAGGCTGCGCCGGTGCAGTGCGAGGATCGTCCCGTCACGCAGGACGGCCAGATAGGCGGTGGCGGTATCGAGGCGAACCTGCTGTTGCGTGTCCGACAGCGCGAAATTGCCGGCGGCGACCGAGGCCGTGGCACGGTTGATCTCGTTGACGCGGCGCAAGCCGTCGAACAGCGGCTGGACGATGGTCGCGCCGACCGAACGCGGATGCGCCGGGATTGCGGGATTTGACGCGGGCCACGACTTGACGGCCCCGTTGAAGGTCGAATCGAAATTGACCGAGACCGAGGGAAGCACGGCCATGCGTGCCGCCGTCAGTTCCTGAAGGGTGCCGTCCTGCCGTGCCTCGTCGGCTTTCAGCTTCGGGCTGTCGATCATCGCGCGGAGCGTCACAGCTTCGAGCGTTTCGGCGCCCGCACTCGACAGGCCCGCCACGGCGACCGCCGCAACAACGGCGCAGCCCGCCGCGAGCAAGGTGCGGCCTGGTACGAACGAACGCAACTTACTCGAACTTGCACACATGTTGGGAAAGCCCCGGACACCGAACCATTACGCGGCCCGCGGGGACATTTGGCGTCTATTAACCTTAATGGGTCATGAAATTTCAGATTATATCAGACTAGTAGTACTACGTATAAAGTAATTAATTGATTAAATTAGGTTAACCAGTGCGCTTGATCTTAAGTATATCAAGTAATGCCGTATTTTTACTGTTTCATTTACTTGATTTTTGATCCGTTTATTGGATGTACCCGAAATTACGTTAGGAGTTCGGTGCGAGGATCGTTCGATGCGACGTCACGGTGGGGCGTGCTTCCTGCTGCTGATCGCAATCCGAGGTTCTCGACATGTCTCTCCCGGGCCCGCCGACCGCCAATGACGCCGTGAGCCGGGCGTCCGCCGATCCGAGCGACGCCGCAGCCCATCAGTCCAATTTCGAAGTCTTGAAGAATCCGCGCGCATTCCTGCTCGAGGAAGCGCCGCTGGATCGCGTCGACCGGATCAACGGCAGCCTTCATCTGGGACAGACGGTCAAGCTGGATGCCACGCCGATCGTCGTCGCCGAAATTGTCGAGGACGACGCCCGGCTCGATATGATGAAGCCGGCCGATGTCGAGCCTCCGAACACGCGAGCGGAAGCGCCACACGTCGCGATCGGCATCGAGTCGCTCCCGGACACCCCGGAAACACGCCCGACGCCGCTTTCCTTCGAGGCACCGGCAACCCCGCCCCCGGTGCAGTTGATTGTCAGCCCACCGATGGCACCCGAGATGCCGGCGCACCATCTTGGCGGCGAGTCCATCGACTGGGGCGACGGCGCCGGCGCGGTTGCGAAAGCCGGCGGGGTGCTGGTGCCCTTGCCCATTCTCCCGGAGGAGGACGAGCCGCATATCTTCGAACCGATCGAGACCGCGCCGGTCATCACCTCGGATGGCGGCAGCGACGCGGCGTCCGTCAACGTCGCCGAGAACGCGACCGCGGTTACCATCGTCTCCGCCAGCGATTTCGACGCAGGCGCGACGCTCACCTACTCGATCATCGGCGGCGCTGACGCCGCAAAATTCACCGTCGACGCCAGCACCGGCGAACTGTCGTTCGTCTCGGCGCCCGACTACGAGACTCCCACGGATGCCGACGGCAACAATATCTATAACGTCACCGTCCAGGTCTCGGACGGCACCCTGACCGACACCCAGTCCATTTCGGCCACCGTCACCAATATCAATGACGATGCCCCGGTGATCACCTCGGATGGCGCCGGCGCCACCGCATCCGTCACCGTCGCCGAGAACGCCACCGCGGTCACCATTGTGACGGCAACCGATCTCGACGCCGGCGCAACCCTCACCTACTCCATCGTCGGCGGCGCCGATGCCGCAAAATTCACCGTCGACGCCAACACCGGCGCCTTGTCATTCGTCTCGGCGCCCGATTACGAGAATCCGACCGACGCCGGCGGCAATAACATCTATGACGTTATCGTGCAGGCCTCGGACGGCTCCCTGACCGACACCCAGGCCATCGCCGTCACCGTCACCAACCTCAACGACAACGCCAATGCCCCGGTCATTACTTCGAATGGCGCTGGCGCCACGGCGTCTGTCGGCGTCGCCGAGAACGCGACTGTTGTCACCACCGTCACCGCGACCGATCTCGACGCCGGCTCGACGCTCACCTATTCGATCGTCGGCGGCGCCGATGCCGCCAAGTTCACCGTCGACGTCAATACCGGCGCGCTGTCGTTCGTTTCCGCGCCCAACTACGAGACCCCAACTGATGCCGGCGGCAACAACGTTTACGACGTCACCGTGCAAGTCTCGGACGGCGCCCTGATCGACACCCAGGCCATCGCCGTCACGGTTACCAACCTCAACGACAATGCGCCTGTCATCACCTCGAACGGCGCCGGCGCCAGCGCGTCCGTCAACGTCGCCGAGAGCGCCACTGTTGTCACCACCGTCACCGCCAGCGACCTCGACGCCGGCGCGACGCTCACCTACGCCATCGTCGGCGGGGCTGACGCCGCCAAGTTCACTGTCAATGCCAACACCGGCGCCCTGTCATTCGTCTCGGCTCCCGACCACGAAACCCCGACCGATGCCGGCGGCAACAATATCTATGACGTCACCGTCCAGGTCTCCGACGGCACTTTGACCGACACCCAGGCGATCGCCGTTACCGTCACCAACCTCAACGACAATGCGCCGGTCATCACCTCTGATGGAGCCGGCGCCAGCGCGTCCGTCAACGTTGCCGAGAACGCCACCGCGGTCACCACCGTCATTTCCACCGACC
>Ga0207689_10004096_pt1 | contig 13256 bp, 9 predicted proteins | sample KBSMisM52_FD_184312 | JGI IMG/M metagenome (GOLD analysis project Ga0207689, IMG submission 184312) | Miscanthus rhizosphere microbial communities from Kellogg Biological Station, Michigan, USA - KBS Miscanthus M5-2 (SPAdes) (version 2) | ecosystem: Host-associated > Plants > Roots > Rhizosphere... | reverse complement strand
CGCCGGGATCAACGGCCGGATCGGTCGGTAATTGCCGCATTTGCGGGTGCGGAAAGTGCGGTGGCTCATGCGCGCCGGGTTTACCGGGAGAACTCCTTGACTGGCGCGGATCTCGAAATAGGTAGTTCATTACTCGTCAGTTGAGTAGCGAGTGAAGGTCATCTTTTCCGGTTTGATTAGACCAACGCAGGTGCCAAAGGTGTTTTCCTTGCCTACCGTGCCCGCGATAATTTCCTGGAAATCCATCTTCACTGACTTGAAGAAATGTTTAGGAAGATTGGAGCAGTGGAAGCAAACCGCTTTATTCGGATCCGGTCCGTAGTTATTGTTCCAATCGAGCAATGCGGAAGGCGTGCCGGACGCCAGGCGCATGGCATGCATCCCCAGCACGCCGACTATATCGACTTCACAAGCGCTAGAGAGCAGTTCGTTGCTCATCATGCTCATGATGGTACAAGGAACCACTCCGAGATTTTCTTCAAGCGATGTCCAGCATTGCACGGCGCTGATGGTCACTTCGGTAGCCGCCATCCATTGGTCCACAACAGCTCCGAGCTTCGCCATCTTCATTAAAGCAGCGGCTGGAACATTGCCTGAATCGACGTATTTTTTGATGGAGGCCAGTTTCGCTTGGGCGACGTCATCGTTGTCTTTCATGCGATCGATGCGACCGAGAACCTCAGAAAGATCCAGCGTCTCAATCGAAATGCCGTTCGCTTCCAAAATCTTTTCGCTGTAGCGGACAGTATTGAAAGCCGTAGGACGTGCGCCGATCGCTCCCACCCGAAGATTACGGAATCCCTTTACCACTCGGCAGACCGCCGCAAACCATTCAAGGTCTTTCTTAAACTCTGGCGAATCCGGAGCTTCGGTGTGCAACGATGTCAGCGAATAAGGGATGCCGTACTGCCGCAAGTTGTTGCATGCGGACATCTTTCCGCAGAAGCTGTCGCGCCTGGACGCAATCGTCATCTTCTTTGGGTCATCAGGAGTCGCCTGTATTAACACCGGAACATGAAGATCAGCCCAGCGCAAAGCATCCGCAATGGCACGTTCTTCCCCGAAATTTGGCAACGTGACGATGACGCCGTCGATACGGTCGCGGTTGGCCTTGAACAAGTCCGCACACCGATGCGATTCTTCACGGATCTCAACCGCGCCATACTTGCTTTGCTCCGGTGTCAGCGCGACCACCTCCATGCCGGCAGCCTGCAATGCGTTTAGCATTTCTTCCCGGCCGCTTTTGGCCAGGTGGTCGGGAAAGAACCCACGGTTCCCTACAATGAGACCCATGGTCATTTTCTTGTTTGCCATATCACTCCTCAAACCGTTGATGAAACGACACGGGCTACCAGATTAGACACCGAGCTTACTTCGATTGATTCGGCTGTCCGTAGTACGCCTTGGCTCCGTGTTTTCTTAGATAGTGCTTGTCGTGCAATTCTTTGGGGATCGGCGGTGCTTCGGCATTAATGCCGATCGTGTAATAGGCCATGCGCGCTACTGACTCGAGAATGACCGCATTATGCGCGGCGTCGGCCGCAGACTCTCCCCAGCAAAACGGAGCATGTCCCGCAACCAGCACACCCGGGATGCTGTCGGTGCCCAACTCATCAAAGCGTTGGCAGATTGCCAGTCCGGTATTTTTCTCGTATGCAGTGGCAATTTCTTCTGGCGTCAATTTGGCTGTAACGGGAATTGCACCGTAAAAATAATCGGCATGCGTGGTACCGAAACAAGGAATCGGTCTGCCAGCCTGCGCCCATGCCGTAGCAAACTCAGAATGGGTGTGAGCCACTCCGCCGATCTTGGGGAATCGTTTGTAAAGCTCCACATGAGTAGGCAAATCCGAGGATGGACGAAGCGTGGTTTCAACCACCTTACCGTCCAGATCGGTCACGACAATGTCTTCAGCCTTCATGGTTTCGTAGGGCACGCCGCTCGGCTTGATTGCAATCAATCCATCTGCCCGGGAGATTCCGCTCACATTGCCGAACGTATAAAGGACCAGCCCTCGCCGCACCAGCTCGAGGTTGGCATCCAGCACTTGCTCCCGCAAAACTTTCAATAACATAAAAGGTTCCGTGGTCTTCTTGTTTGCGCTTGTGAATACTGCGGGTAAACGTTTACTAGACTATATAGATTCCCCACCATCGTCAATCGGTTCAGCGACGCTAAAAAACGATCCATTACCGCTTGCCGCGTATGAACCGTTTGTTGACCAAGTGAGTGGATTCTCGCAGTACCAGATGCGTCGTCAGCATGTACTCGGTCCCCTTCGGTGAAGCCTGTTCTCTCTGCGTGTCCTCGAACAGCGCATGGAAGGCCAACCGCGCCAGTTCTCCCTGCGACATCTGCACCGTAGTCAATGCGGGCAAAACGAACTGCGCAAGGCGTATGTCGTCGAATCCGATAACCGAGAGCTCTTGCGGAATGGTGATACCTTCCTCATAAGCTTTGCGCATGACGCCCAGCGCAGTCATATCGTTGGAACACATAATGGCGGTGGGACGATTGGACAACGCCAGCAATTGCGCGCAGGCTACCACGCCGCTTTCGATAGTATGGTTCCCGTCTGTGATCAGGCTGTCGTCGGCGGCCAACCCGATTTCTTGCATCGCACGCTGAAAGGCGCGTTTGCGCGCGTCCGCCGACTTCAGGCCCGGCGGACCGGAAATAAATGCGATCCGTTCGTGGCGTAACGCTGCCAAGTGCTGCACGGCCTGCCGAATTCCGTGCTGATAGTCGATGCGAATATTGCTGACTCGCGGCCGCGATGGGCCGACATCGACGAAAACCAGCGGCACTTTGCGCAGCTTAAGGTCGGCGAGAAGTCCTTCTTCCATACCGAACGTCATGATGGCAACCCCGTCCACCCGGCGTTCAATCATTCGCCGGACCGAGGTTTCCATGCGCTTGGGATCATTCCCGGTGGAGGCCAGTAAAATTTCGTAATCGTTCTGCACCGCAATCTGCTCGAATATCTGCACAATTTCCGGAAAGAAGGGATTGGTGATTTCTGAGATGACTAAACCAAAGATGCGGCTCTTTCCAGAAACCAGCGCCCTCGCCTGCGTATTGGGGTAGTAACCGAGCTCTTCAATAACGGCCCAAACCCGTTTTGCCAGCACGGGATTCACCGTGGGAACGTGATTAATGGCGCGTGAGGCGGTGGCTGTGGAAACCCGGGCCCTGCGCGCTACCTCGTGAATATTCATCCCTTTTGCAATTCCTTATCAGCAGATGCGAAAAATAAGTTGGTGGATTTTAGCATGGTGGCCGGCCCTTAAATTAAAGACAAATTAGGCAGTAAAAATGCTGCATCTCTTGGGGGCAAAGTGTCTGCCGGAGGTACGACAAGCGAATGACTGCGCCCAAATTAGGACTCTCAATGATCGTCAGGGACGGGGCGGACACACTCCGCAACTGCCTGGAGAGTGTGCGTGGTCTGGTGGACGAAATGATCGTGGTGGACACTGGTTCCACGGACTCAAGCTCAGAGATTGCCCAGCAATGCGGAGCAGTTTGTATTTCGATTCCCTGGGCCAATGATTTTGCCCAGGCACGGAATGCAGCACTGGCCCACTCGACGACTGACTGGGTCCTTTCCTTGGATGCCGATGAGGAATTGGACGCACAAGCCTTGCGGGTGATTCCATCATTACTTTCGCGCCCCGCGATCGGCGGATACATCGTGCCTGTCCGCAACTACCTGCCTGCGCGGCATGGCAGCGTCAATGGCAACCGGGCCACCGCAAACGACGGTCGATGCAAGAGTGCTGCCAGTGCTCCTGCTTATGCCCAACATCTGGTTGTGCGTTTGTTCCGCCGCCATCCGAACATCCTCTATAAGGGATGTGTTCACGAAAACATCGCACCGCAAATCATGGCGGCCGGATTCAGGCTGGCCAATGCTGATTTTTCGATTCACCATCTGGGATTTCTGGCACGCTCACGTTACGGCAAGAAAGCCGAAATCTATCTTGAGCTGTTGCGGAAAAAAGTCGAGCAGGAACCGAAGAACCCGCTGGCATGGCTGGAATTGGCCCGGCAGTTTCACGAACCATTTCACAAAAATGAAGACGCACTCAGTTGTCTGAAGTGTGCGCTGGCCCTCCAGCCGAAACTGGGTGCGGCTTATTTTCTGGCAGGGGTGGTTTATCTCGACATGGGGCAGGACCTGGAAGCGCTCTCATGCCTTGATCACTGTCAGGACAACGACGAATATGCCGTGGAGCGGGAACACTGCCGCGGTGATGCGCTACACAATCTGGGACGACTACAAGAGGCGCAGCTCGCTTACACAAGAAGTTTGCAACTGGGGGGACACGACCCGCAAATGGAAAGCAAGCTGGGTTATGTGGAAGTACGACTAGGAGAGCAAGCAGGATTTCAGCGGATGCAAAGCGCGATCGCCGCCTTGCCCCTGGGAGCGGAACTTCACGAACGGCTGATCAAAGCTTACCTGGCGGCAGGAATGTTGCCCGAAGCGGCCGCCGCAGCGGAACATTTTGCTTCGACTCTGGTTCACCCCAAAACCATCTTGCGCGCTGCTGCCATACGCGCACATCTCAAACAGGATGAACAGGCACGAAAGCTGATCGAACGTGGACTCGAGTTCTTTCCCCAGTCGATGGAGTTGCATCAAGTCCGTGCGGAACTCGCCGCTCGCTCCTATGCTGCGAGCACAAACCGTAAGCAATGAATACCCAAAGACCATCAGAGAACAGAGGGATGCAACTGCTGGTGGTCAATGACTTTCTTCCGGACAAAGCGACTGATGAGGGTCGTCGGCTCAAGCAAATTTTGCAGGCCCTGCGGGAACTGGGGCATGCCGTGACTTTCATCGCTCGCGATGGAAGGAACCAACCATCACTTGAACCAGGTCTTAATGCCTTAGAGATTCGGGTTTATTCAGGAGACGCTGAGCGACTTCCGGCGCTGGGAAAAGATGTAACCAATTCTTGTTGGTCATTGGACGTTGCTCTCGCCGAAAAACAGTTTGACGTCGCCATCCTGATACAAAATTTTCGTTGTGGAATTTCCATTCCTGAACACTATCTGGATGCAATTCGCCGGCATTCCCGGCAAACACCTATCGTTGTTTTCAACGAGGCACTTTACGGAAAATCCGCCCCCCGAAGGGCAGAAATCACGCAACAATTGGCACACCGTGAAGTGGCCGAAGATTGGTCAGCGCGCGAAGAAGAGGCATTCCGCCGCGCAGACCTGGTAATTGTGCGCCATACCGGCGATGAGACGTGGGTGCGACAGCATCATTGCCCTGTCCAAACTGCGGTGGTACCGCCAAGTTTTCCCTGCAGCCAGAACCAAGCATGGAATGAGCGTAAGGATGTACTGCTTACTCTGAACCTGACACAACCGGGCGATGTAGATGGTTTTGCCTGGTTCCTGGAGAAAATCTGGCCCGCTATCTGCCGCATGACCAGTGACCTTGAGTTGTTGGTATGTGGGGCAGAACAAGTTCCACTGGAGACTCGCAGGAAACTAGCTCGGGTGCAATGGCTGGAAGCAAAAGATCAAGAGCAGATCACCAATGCACGGCTTTTGGTCGCGCCTATGCGATTTGGCATTGTGTCCGACAACCTGGCACAAATGATTGCTCAAGGAATGCCAGGAATCACGACCAGCTACACGGCGGCGTTCGCCGGTTTGACGACAGACTCCGGCATAGTCCTGGCGAATACACCTGGAGAGTTTGCCACTTCGGTTGTGCAGCTTTACCAGAATCCGGAAAGATGGAAGGACGTATCGACGGCAGGCCTGAAGTTCGCCCGGGAACATTTTTCATGGGAAGGATTGAAGTGCGGACTGCAAAATGCGCTGACGTATGCGCAGGGCCTCAGTGCAAAATCTGCGCCGAGCATACCGTTCTCCATGACGCAGCTGGATTCGTGTTACGGCGAAGCACTCAACAGAGCTTCGCGGGAGCGGCGTGGCGCGCTGCGACTCGATGGCCACGTACAACTCGCGCAAGAACTGTTACGAAGCGGGAAACCCGCCGAAGCTCGCGCACAGTTGCGGCATGTATTCAGCTGGTTGGGTGAATCGCTACAATATTCGGCTCCGCTGGCGCGCCTGCTCAGCGTGCTTGCCCGTTGTTATCGCGAACTGGGCGATCAAGCTTCGGTGGCGATTTGTGCTCAGCAAGCGCGACGATGCTTTTTCAGCCAGACTCCGAATAAAACCGAGAACCCGCCTGCAATCAAGACGACCAAGGGGGCAGCAACAATTTCATTGATCGTGCCCACTTTCAATCGCTTACCGATACTCGAAAAATGTCTGGCCGCGCTCGAAGCCCAGACCTTTCCGGCAAAACAGTTCGAGGTCATCGTGATTGATGACGGTTCAAGCGACGGCACCGAAGCGATGATGCGGCAATATCATCCGCCGTTCCGCTTGCAGTACCTGCGGCAAACCAACTCCGGCACCGGCGCTGCAAGGCGCAATGGCGTGGCCCATGCCAACGGCGAGTATCTCCTGCTCATGAATGACGACACAATCTGCGATCCGGACTTGATTGAACAGCACATGCGTGCGCATCGGGAACTTGCATCGGAACGCTGGGCGGTACTGGGAAATTTTGAATACCCTGCCGGGGCCCACAGGCGCGCATTTACTCATTTCCTGCGCACGGGCTCTTTCATGTTCCCGCAAATCGACATGGAAGCAGGGTTCCCCTATCCCTACTCTCATTTCATCACCTGCAATCTAAGCATTCGCCGCGAGGCGGTGATCGAGGCTGGCTCGTTCGATTCGAGATACAAATTGAGTGAAGATACCGAGCTAGGAATTCGCCTGTTTGAAATGGGCTATGGAGTTCTCTATCATCCGACAGCCCACGCCTGGCACGATCATCTTCCATATGCGGTGGGAAATCTCGTCCGCCGCGCACGGGTGTACGGCACCGATTATTTCTACATGTTCCGCAGGCATCCGCGAGTCATCCGAGAATGGGCGATGCCGGTCAGCCTCATGGGGATGGACAGCAGCGCGGCACAGTCGATCCGGCAATATCTCGAAGCAAATCGCAGCCGTGTGGAAGAGGCCGCTGCGGCCCTCGATCAGTGGGAGAACGTGGAGTTTGAACCGTTTTTGACGCGACCGCAGGACGCGGCCCAAGTGGTGGCGTTGTTCCAGAAGGCCGTCCCAGCCATCCACTGGTTTTACTTGTTGGAGAAGATGCTGGAGACGATGATGCGGGAACTTAATTTATCGTCCCCTAGAATGGACCAGATGCTAGTAGCAGGTGCAGCCCAGGGCAACGGGTAGATTGTTAAGCGATCAGCTGTTGCGTCGCGAACTCTCCAGACAAGTTCATGCCTGTATCTGTCTAATTGAAGTTGCCAGGAATTCGGAACGGGATGATCAGAATTAACGGTTCGGGTTTTCAAATAGGAATTCGTTGTTCCGATACGGGATCGAGAATCACTATCTTGATACCCTCTTCCTAAGGTTTCTCCGGTAGTGGTGCAGTTTGAATTTCCACAGGGGTAGCGAACTTTTGGCCCCTGTGGAAAACTATGCGCATGCAGATTCCAGAAGCAATCATGATTAGCAAAAAGCCCTGTAAGGTTAGACGCCCAGCGTGCTCTTTAACCTTTAACATCGCCTCATATCAAGGCGGCAGCGGCCAAAGACAAGCTTAACAACAAGATGGTTGCGGATTACGAAGCACACTTCCAAAATACCCACGCCAAAGAAGATGCCAGCCAAGCTTCTGCCCGGATCGTCAAAGAAGCTACCTAATGATAAATGGTTGCAAGTTTCATCAAACTGCACCACTACCGTTTCTCCCTTCAGTTTGACCCTCCATCTGCGCGCATGTTATAAAAGCGAGTTTTGTGCAGGGACGGCCAGGTATGGTTCTGGCCCCAGCCCGACCGGCGCAAAACATCCGACGCGGCCAAGCTCAGCATTCCCGTAAAGCCTTGCGGTGGAAGCGTGTTCGGAACTCCGGCGATGATCCTGCGGTGCTCCGACGGCACCTCACGCTCGGATCCGGAGATGGTTTTTCAACACGTCATTCTGACTTGAGCTCTCATTCCCGGAGGAAATCAAATGCGCACCTTGCTCACAAGTGTTGCGTTCCATGGATTCCGCGCCGCCAGGACGCTGGCAGCTATCTTTGCAGTACTCACTTTTTGTGCATCATTGGCCTCAGCGCAAGAGGCTGGTGGAGAAGCGAACCTTAAGCTACCTGACTTGTCGCAAGTTTCATTCTTAGGGTTCAATGGCCATTCCCTACTTTCTATCGGCCTTCTATTTTGTGTGTTTGGCCTGGGATTTGGCATGGCGATTTTCGTTCGCCTGCGCAATTTGCCGGTGCATCGGGCGATGCGGGAGATCTCCGAACTTATCTATGAGACCTGCAAGACGTATCTGGTAACTCAGGGTAAATTCCTGCTGATCCTCGAAGCCTTTATCGCGGTCATTATTGTTCTGTATTTCGGCGTGCTGCTCAAACTTGAAGCCATGCGGGTTGTGATCATTCTGTTTTTCAGTTTGGTGGGAATCGCCGGTAGCTACGGCGTGGCGTGGTTTGGTATTCGCGTTAACACTTTCGCGAACTCCCGTACTGCGTTCGCCAGCCTGCGCGGCAAGCCTTATCCCATTTATCAAATTCCGCTGGAAGCTGGCATGAGCATCGGCATGATGCTGATCAGCGTGGAACTGCTAATCATGCTGCTGATTTTGTTATTCATTCCGGGAGATTATGCGGGTCCGTGCTTCATCGGCTTCGCTATCGGTGAGTCGCTCGGCGCCGCCGCTCTGCGAATTGCAGGGGGCATCTTCACCAAAATCGCAGACATCGGCTCTGACCTGATGAAGATCGTCTTCAAGATCAAAGAAGACGACGCACGTAATCCTGGCGTAATCGCCGATTGCACCGGTGACAATGCCGGTGATTCAGTTGGCCCGTCCGCAGACGGTTTTGAAACTTACGGCGTCACGGGTGTGGCGCTGATCACTTTCATTCTGTTGGGCGTGCACAAGTCTGAAGTACAAGTGCAGTTACTGGTCTGGCTGTTTGTCATGCGCATCATGATGCTGGTGGCCAGCGCACTGGCTTATTTCGTAAATGGAGCCATAGCGAAAGCCCGCTATATCACTAAGGATGTGATGAACTTTGAAGCTCCTCTGACTTCACTGGTCTGGATCACTTCGATTGTTTCGATTGTGATGACCTACGTGATCTCGAAGATCATTATTCCCACATTAGGCCCTGATTCCACACAATGGTGGAAGCTGGCGACGATCATCTCCTGCGGTACTCTAGCGGGAGCGATCATTCCGGAGTTAGTCAAAGTCTTCACCTCAACGGAATCCAGGCACGTGAAGGAGGTTGTCACCTCCGCCAGAGAAGGCGGAGCATCGCTCGGCATTCTTTCTGGTTTCGTTGCAGGAAATTTCTCCGGCTACTATCTTGGCCTCTCCATGGTTGCTCTCATGTCCATCGGCTACTACGTAAGCACCATGGGGTTGCACAACTTGATGGATGCTGAAGCTGTTTTCGCTTTCGGCTTGGTGGCCTTCGGCTTTCTTGGCATGGGCCCGGTCACTATCGCTGTGGATTCGTACGGTCCAGTGACCGACAACGCGCAGTCAGTATACGAACTTTCCTTAATTGAGAATGTGCCCAATGTCGTGCAAGAAGTAAAAAAGGATTTCAACATTGATGTGAAATTCGAGCGTGCCAAAGAGCTGTTGGAAGAAAACGACGGTGCGGGAAACACATTCAAAGCCACGGCTAAACCGGTATTGATCGGCACCGCGGTGGTAGGCGCAACCACCATGATTTTCTCCATCATCATGGCCCTCACCCATGGGCTTACCCAGGACGTAGGCAAGCTTTCACTGCTACACGCACCCTTTGTGCTGGGCCTGATCACGGGCGGAGCCATGATCTATTGGTTCACAGGAGCTTCTACGCAGGCCGTAACCACTGGAGCATATCGGGCAGTAGAATTCATCAAGGCCAATATCAAGCTGGAAGGTGTGGAGAAAGCTTCAGTCGCCGACAGTAAAAAGGTCGTCGAAATTTGTACCAAGTACGCGCAAAAGGGAATGTTCAACATTTTCCTTGCGGTCTTTTTCGCAACGTTAGCATTTGCATTCGTTGAACCCTTCTTCTTTATCGGATACCTCATCTCCATCGCCATCTTCGGTCTTTACCAGGCAATCTTCATGGCGAATGCCGGCGGCGCATGGGACAACGCCAAGAAAATCGTCGAGGTTGAGCTCAAACAAAAAGGCACTCCACTGCATGATGCCACGGTGGTCGGCGATACGGTCGGCGATCCCTTCAAGGACACTTCCTCTGTCGCCATGAATCCGGTCATCAAATTCACCACGTTGTTCGGATTGTTGGCGGTAGAGTTAGCCGTGAAACTGACAAGCGATGCCGGAAGCGGACTGAGCCATGGGCTGGCTGCAGCATTCTTTGTCGTCTCATTCATCTTCGTCTACCGCTCATTCTACGGAATGCGGATTGGCGCGGAATAACCTCCGCAATGTAAAGGAGACCGTATGTTTGTTGGCCATTTCGGTCTTGCTTTGGCTAGCAAAAAAATTGCGCCCAAGACATCCTTGGGCGCTCTTGTTTTTGCAACCGAATTTGTCGATTTGCTCTGGCCGATCTGTCTTCTGCTTGGAATTGAACACGTTGCTATCGCTCCGGGGATCACCCGGATGACGCCGCTCGACTTCACTGACTATCCCATCACTCATAGCCTGTTGATGGGCGTGGTGTGGGCCATGGTTGTGGGCGGAATCTACTTTCTGTTTCGACGTTATGGACGTGGCGCTTCGGTCATTGCGGTGGGAGTTTTAAGCCATTGGATACTGGATTGGCTGACTCATCGTCCGGACCTCGCCTTATACCCAGGCGGTACCGCCAAGTACGGACTTGGGCTGTGGCACCATCCGGCGGCGGAAATGATGCTTGAAGGCGGAATTTTTGCGATTGGAGCAATTATGTATCTGACGGCCACCAATGCCAGCGACAGAGTGGGACGTTATGGCACATGGTCTCTGATCGTCATTTTGTTACTTGGCTGGCTCAGCGCGCTCTTCGCGGGCGGCGCGCCACCGAATGCTAGAGCACTTGCCTGGGTAAGCCTTTCGATTTGGATCACGGTTCCGTGGGCCTGGTGGGCGGACAAACATCGGGTCATCCGCAACTGAATAAGAAACCGCTGCCGACAATTCTGACGGCGCTTTGCAGCCAAATTGTCCTGTAAGCAGGTTCCACTGTTGCAGTCCAGTTGCACTTAAATGCAACAGGTAAACGTGCAACAAAAGTTGCTTCTTTTATTTCAAGCTACCGAGTAGCGAGTTCAGGAGGATTGCCTTGGGTGCGGCAGTCAGAGCAATAACCTCCGCACTCCAGGCGGGTGACCACGATGTGGAATTGGCAGTCGCGCTGAATCTGCCCTTTGAGGCGGTCGAAAAGATCGCTCTCGAATTCCGTGATCTTTCCGCAACGCAGGCACGCCATGTGAATGTGGTCCCGTTGTGGACGTCGTTCGTAAAAGTGCTTCTCTCCCTGCATATGCATCAGGTCCAGCTCATCGACCAGACCATGGCGTTTCAATAAGTTCAGCGTACGATAGACGGTCACGCGGTCAATTCCCGGATCAAGCTTGCGTGCCTTGCGTAATATCTGGCTCGCGTCCAAATGCTGCTTGGCTGTCTCCACAACACCCAGAATGGTTCGGCGCTGGTGAGTCATGCGCAGCCCGCGCGACATGAGTTCAGCTTGCAGGCGACCCGGAACTTCAGTTTGAGGAAATGGCATAGTTTTATTGCAAACGAGTTGCAACTAGAGTTGTTGTGATTGTAAATGGCAGGATGAGGAAGAATCAACCCTATCTTTTCATTAGGTTAGGAACTTGAGATTTGTCAGTAGCTGGTTTTCATCTTCTCTTTCACAGCATGAGCCAGTTTCTCGATTTCTTCGGCCTTCTTGACTACATCGAGTGAAAGAATATTTTCATCGGTCTTACCAACATATTCTTTCAATTCAGTCGCCAGCTTGAGCAGTTTCTCTGTATCGCGCTGGATATCCTCTTGCCGCTCTTTGTTGGCTTTTTTGGCGGCCTCTTTTTTGAATTTACGCATCTGCTCACTTTCAGCCGGAGTGTGCGTCGGCTCCGGCACAGGATTGCTTGGCCCTATTTGTGCTTTCATCATGGACGGGACAATCAGGACAAGAAACAAAACCGCACGCAACAGCCAAGGGTCGATTTTCACAATCACCTCATCGATCGATTAAGGCGATTATAGCGCCGTGGTTTGTGAGGCGGATCTCGGCCGCTTGCTATAATCCGCCTAGGTTCACGCACTCATGTTTTTTGCAGCCATAGTTTCGGAAGCGGCAAGTCTGCGCGAGTTGCTCCTCGCGTGGCGCGGCGATGCCATGGAATTTTTGCATAAGCATGCGCCTCGGATCGCGTTAATTTTGATTTTGGCGTTTCTTGGACTGCGCTTATTCAAAGTCATCGTGCGAAAGATGGTCGCGTTCCAAAGCAAGCGGCCATCGCAAGCGGTTCGCGCTCAGCAGATACAAACTCTAGCAGGCGTCATCAACAGCATTGGTGTTTTTCTGATCGTTTTCGTGTCGGGGCTAGAGGTATTGCAAGAACTCGATATCAACCTTGCCCCCTTGCTGGCCAGCGCTGGAATCGCCGGCCTAGCCATTGGCTTTGGCGCACAGACGCTGGTGAAAGACGTCATCAACGGCTTCTTCATTCTTCTGGAAAACCAGTACGACCTGGGAGATGCGGTCCGCATTGCCGGCGTCAAAGGTACGGTCGAAGCCATGAGTATGCGCACCACAACATTGCGCGACGATGACGGCACGATACACGTTGTCCCCAACAGCGAAATTCATATCGTGTCCAATACGACACGGGATTGGTCTCAATTGACGATGCGTGTAATCGTGGCCTTTGAAGAGCCAAGCGAGAAGATATTGAAACTGCTACGGGAAATTAGTGAGGAGATCAGGCATGACCCGGAGTATGCCAACGATATCGTCTCCGATATTCAAATTCCTGGAATCGACCGCGTGGGAAATGGCGAGGCTGAATATTTGGTGTTGGTGAAAACGCGGCCTACCAAACAATATCCCGTAAGCCGTGAGCTGCGACGTCGCATCAAGGAGTGCTTCGTTAAAAACGACATCCGCCACGCTTCCGCAGGGCGCGTCTATGTTGTAGACCAAGGGCCGG
>Ga0207689_10004095_pt1 | contig 13256 bp, 11 predicted proteins | sample KBSMisM52_FD_184312 | JGI IMG/M metagenome (GOLD analysis project Ga0207689, IMG submission 184312) | Miscanthus rhizosphere microbial communities from Kellogg Biological Station, Michigan, USA - KBS Miscanthus M5-2 (SPAdes) (version 2) | ecosystem: Host-associated > Plants > Roots >... | reverse complement strand
CCGCCATGCAAAGCATTCTTTCCATTATTGGCTGCAAGCTTGTACTCCTTACCATCGAGTGTAAATTTTGCATCTCCAATGCGGTTGCCATAACGACCAATGAGTGCACCAAAGTATGGAGGCTTAGCCAGGTAACCGCTTAAACTATCAAAGCCAATAACGATGCTTGATCTGTTGCCGGCTTTAACAGCTGTGACAAAAGAAGTAACAATGCCGCCATAGTTTGTAATTTTCACCTGGTCGCCTTTTGCATTCGTTAATGTATACAGATATACCGGCTTACCATCCACATTACCAAAATCAGATTTTGTAATGCCGGCCTTTGTAGTTGTACCAGCGGCAGTATCCGGTTTTTTTTCTTCGTCATTATTGCACGCTGTCACAAGAAATGATATTGTCAATACAGCTAAAAAATGATGCATGGTTAATTTCATAAAACTTCTTTTATACTTTACAAAAATTTCAATCCTTCTTTATCTAATTTTTTGTATTTCTTTTTATCGAAAACATAATAGAACGCCCCTTTCCTCGACGATTCTTTTTCTTTTTCTTTCAGCTTATGCAGAATATTCAGTGAATGAATTTTGCGGGTAAAATTCCGTTTATCCAGGGGCCGTTCATAAATGGCTTCGTATAAAGCCTGCAATTGCTGCAGTGTAAATTTATGTGGCAGTAATGCAAAACCGATCGGGTGATTGGAAACTTTTTCACGTAAACGTTCCATAGCAAGATGGATCATTTGTTTATGATCAAAAATCAAATCAGGAATAGCGTCTAATGAAAACCATTTCGCATTATGTTCCTGCATTAAGTCTTCGTTGTAATCGTCAATCTTAATCAGGGCAAAAAATGTAACAGAGATTACACGGCCTCCCGGATCACGGTTTACACCACCGAAACATAGCAGTTGCTCCATATAAATATCACTAAGCCCAGTGAGTGTATTTAATATGCGGGATGCAGCATCGTCAACACTTTCATCTTTATTTACAAAACCGCCCATCAGTGACCACTTACCCAGGCCTGGTTCGAACCCTCTTTTGACTAACAATTCCTTTAAATGATTGCCGTCGAAGCCGAAGATGATACAGTCCACGGCAACGAGTAAACGATCATGGTTCTTATATTGGGCTATACTCATGAAAGCTTGATCAAAGAGTTTTCTACCAGAATTTAATATATAGTGCTGAAAGGATCAACAAGATCACAACAATCATGGCCATGTTTGTCGGGTTCACCTTGAACATGCCTGTATCCAGGTCAAATGCTTTTGCATTAATCTTAGGCCCGGCGAGGCTTAATGCTACCATTACAATGATTGTAAACATAAAGGCTAATCCCATACAAATCAGGAATGGTATTTCATATCCGCCTTTACCATTTGGATATGCCGTATACAGAAACGTTTCATTACCCAATACCGCCGGTGCAAACTCATTGAAGAATACACAGAGAATGAAACCTGTTAACAAACCGGCAATGGCCGCAGCCCCTGTTGTTCTTTTCCAGAACATTCCGAGTATAAACATGGCAAACACACCCGGGCTGATAAAGCCCGTATATTTTTGAATAAAGGTAAAGCCGCCTGCACCTCCAATACCTAATAGATCTTCCCACGTAAATAAGATCGCAACGATCATGGCTACAATGACGACAACCCTTCCAATCCTTACCTGCTTTTTTTCATCCGCATCTTTCTTCATGTACTTTTTATAAATATCAAGGGTAAAGATTGTCGATATGCTATTTGCTTTACCCGCAAGTGATGCAACAATAGCAGCGGTTAAAGCTGCTATTGCCAGGCCTTTCAGACCATTTGGCAAAAAACCAAGAACTGCAGAATACGCACCATCCATACCTCCCTGTATTTCCAGATGTCCATGCTTATTTAATACATATGCAGCAATACCCGGCAGCATAACAATGATAGGCATCATCAATTTCAGCATAGCCGCGAATAAAATACCGGTGCGGGCTGTTTTCAAATCAGCACCTAATGCACGTTGTGTGATATACTGGTTACATCCCCAGTAATTAAGATTTACTATCCACTGCCCCGCTGCATACATTAATATACCGGGCAGGATAAGATATTTATCAATATAGTTTTGCGATGAATTGGGACCGGGCTTTTCCAGTATCATTTTAAAATGGTCTGGTGCATCTTTCATCAGCGCTTTAAAGCCAGCGAGTGCGTCTTTGCCTAATCCAAATTTTTCGCTTACAACTGTCAGCGCCATATAAATAGTAGCAAAGCCACCAATGATGAGAACACTTACCTGTATTACATCTGTGTACCCGATCACCTTCATACCACCAAGTGTAATAATAATAGCAAATATGGAAAGGCAAATGATGATTGCATGCAGGTAGTCATGCCCCGGCAATAATCCGTTAATCGCAATAGCACCGAGGTAAAGTATTGAAGTAAGATTTACAAAAACATATAAGAATAACCAGAAGATAGCCATGATCAGTGCTACCGACTCATTATACCGCGTTTTTAAAAACTGCGGCATTGTGTAAATCTTATTCTTCAGGTAGATAGGTATAAACCAGATAGCGATAATAACCAGGGCCAATGCGGCTATCCATTCATATGCTGCAACAGCAACGCCCACAAAAAAACCATTACCACTCATTCCGATAAACTGCTCTGCAGAAATATTGGATGCAATTAATGAAGCACCTATAGCCCACCAGGTCAGCGAACCTTCCGCAAGAAAAAAATCGTGCGTAGCACTTACCGCTTTTTTCTTTCTTCTGTAAATCCAGTAACCGTAGCCCGCAACGATAACAAAGTAGATGATGAATACCAGGTAGTCGCCAAAAACAAGTGCATTATTCATGAGCAGTAATCGTTAGGTTTTATAAATCTTATTTGTGCTGGTAATATACTTCACTCCAGCGTAATTCATTTTTAAATTGGTACAATTTCGTGTCTTTATTGATCAAAACATATTCTATCCCTGCCATATCTGCGAAATCTTCCAGGTGCTCGGACGTTAGGTTCTGGCTATAGCATGTATGATGTGCCCCTCCGGCGAGTATCCATGCCGCACATGCAGTTCGCATATCCGGATAGGGCCTCCACAATACACGGGCCACAGGCAATTTAGGCAGGGCATGTATCGGCGCTACAGCCACAACTTCGTTTACTAATAACCGAAAGCGGTTACCCATATCCACAATAGAGCCGTTAATAGCTGGTCCGGCAGGTGAATTAAACACTAACCGCACCGGATCAGCTTTACCGCCTATTCCCAAAGGATGTACTTCACAGGAAGGTTTGCCGTCGGCAATGGATTCACAAATCTCCAGCATATGCGCCCCCAGTACTAATTGATTATCGGGTGCAAAATGATACGTATAATCTTCCATAAACGAATTACCGCCTTTCAACCCACTGCCCATTACTTTCATTGCCCTTACCAGCGCGGCCGTTTTCCAGTCACCTTCTCCCGCGAAACCATATCCTTTATTCATTAAGCGTTGTGCGGCTATACCCGGCAGTTGCATCAGGCCATGCAGGTCTTCAAATGTATCTGTAAATCCTTTAAAACTTCCTGCCTTCAAAAAGTTTTCCAGGCCGATTTCTATTTTTGCTGCTTCACGCAGAGAAGAATGTTGTTCGCCACCTTTCAGTAATGAAGGCGCCAATGTATATGTATCACTATATTCTTTTATTAACGTATCAATGTCTCCATCGGTTACATCATTGATCACTTTCACGAGATCACCAACACCATACGTATTTACTGAATATCCGAATTTCATTTCCGCTTCCACTTTATCGCCTTCCGTTACAGCTACATTGCGCATATTATCACCAATGCGTACAAACTTAGCTCCCTGCCAATCGTGCCAGCCAGCCGCTGCCCTTGTCCAGACATTAATGTGCTCCAATACATTCGGATGCTGCCAGTGGCCAACAACAACTTTCCGGTTCAACCGCATGCGGCTCATGATAAAACCAAATTCCCTGTCGCCATGCGCACTTTGGTTGAGGTTCATAAAATCCATGTCAATCTCATTCCACGGAATATCACGGTTGTATTGTGTATGCAGGTGTAATAGCGGTTTTTGTAAAATCTTTAAACCCCCGATCCACATTTTTGCCGGGGAAAATGTATGCATCCACGCAATGATGCCGATGCAGCTTTTAGCAATATTCGCTTCCTGGCATACAGCATAAATTTCTTCGGCTGTTTTTACAGTGGGCTTAAAAACTACCCGGACAGGAGTAGATGCCGCATCGTTTAAATACGCAGCTATTTCTTTTGAATGCGCGGCTACCTTTTTCAGTGTTTCATCACCATACAAATGCTGGCTGCCTGTTACAAACCAAACTTCTAATGATTTTAAATCTGTCATTATTTATGTTTCCTTTTATAATACTCTTTTCTTAATTCTGTATTGTTCCATTGTTTGATTGTTTAATTGTTAACGTTCAATCGGCAGCACCTAACCATCAAACAATTCAACCATCAAACAATAATACTAACTAGCACCAGCTCATTGCTCACGACTGCTGCCCATAATAACTATCCGGCCCATGCTTCCTTTCATAATGTTTTTTAATTAACGCATCTTTTAATCGTGCCGCATTGCTGTTAATTGTTTCTGTTAAATAAGCCATATGTGCAATAGATTCAAGAACTGCGCTGTTATAAACGGCTTTATCCGCAGTCTTTCCCCAGGTAAATGGGGCATGATTACCAACAAGGATCATTTCCACTTCTTCATAACTCAATCCTTTTTCCATAAAGCAATTAATGATTTGCCAGCCGGTTTCATGTTCATAGTTACCATGTATCATTTCATCGGTCATTGGCGCTGCACAAGGTATATCGACTGTATTGTGATCCGCATGAGTAGTTCCAAAGATGGGAATATCCCGTTGCGCCTGTGCCCACGCTGTTGCATACGTGGAATGTGTGTGCGATATGCCTCCTATGTTTTCCCAATGTTTATATAATAATGCATGAGTCTTTGTATCAGACGATGGGCGCAGTTTCCCTTCAATAACGTTTGCATCAAAATCTGCTATTACCATTTTATCCGGAGTCAGTTGGTCATAAGGAACACCGCTTGGTTTTATTGCAAATACACCGAGGCTTCTATCCACAGCGCTGACATTGCCGAATGTAAATAACACCAATCCTAACTTTGGTAGCTGCATGTTTGCTTCGTAAGCTGCTTGCTGTATATGTTGATATTTCATCGTATGGCTTCATCGGTGAATGATGTTTATTATCCATCACTCATTATCAATTATCCGTTACTTATTTTTTCGATAAACTTACCGAGTTTCTTATACTTTTTATATCTCGCTTTATATAAACGTGTATTTGCCTTAACAGGTTTGTATATTGCATCGAACCCCTGGCCCATTGCAGCCATTGCATCTTCAACTTTATCATAAACACCGGCTGCTGTAGCGGCAAACATAGCTGCTCCCATAGCACATGTCTGCTCCGATTTATGAATGCGTATGGGCATTCCCATTACATCCGCCATTGTCTGCATAATATACGGAGATTTTTTCGCTACGCCACCCAAACCGATCAATCCTTTGACAGGCACATCTTCATCATTAAAGCGTTCAACTATTGCTTTCGCTCCAAAACATGTCGCTTCAACCAGGGTTTTAAATATTCGCGGGGCATCAGTGGCCAGGTTCAATCCACTTATCGTTGCTTTTAATAACTGATTTGCGTCCGGGGTTCTCCTGCCATTCAGCCAGTCTATCGCCAGTTCATCGCTTTCGCTCAATGGAATTTTTGCAGCTTCTCCGGAAAGTTCTGCAATGAGTTTATCGTTTATTTCTCTATTTAATAAATCGGCTGTAGCAGCATCTATTACCGTGCTTGACTTTAACAGGTTTTCCAATGGCCAGGACAATATTTTCCTATACCACGCATATACATCGCCGAATGCACTTTGTCCGGCTTCCATACCCATCATTCCGGGAATGATTGAACCGGGTACCTGCCCGCAAATACCCTTTACTAATTTATCTTTCACCTCATCTATCGGGGCTACCAGCATATCGCAGGTGGAAGTACCCATCACTTTACTCAGATGGTACGGTTCTATTTGTCCACCTACTGCTCCCATATGTGCATCAAAGGCGCCAACACCTATTATCACTTCTGTTGACAGGCCAAGTCTTTCAGCCCATTCAGGGCATAAATTACCTGCTGCTTTATCAGCAGTGTATGTTCGGGTAAATAATCTGTTTGTAAAGCCATCCAGCAAGCTGTCCCATGAAGTAAAAAAATCATTGGGAGGCAACCCATTAAATTCAATTGCCCATAACGCTTTATGCCCGGCTGAGCAAACTCCTCTTTTCATCTGGTGCACATCATTTCCACCGGTCAATAAAAAAGGAACCCAGTCGCAATGTTCCACCCATGAATAACAGGCCTTTCCAACGGTCTCGTCTGACCGTAAAGTATGAAGCAGCTTTGCCCAAAACCATTCTGAAGAATAAATGCCACCGACAAATTGAAGGTAGTTAGTATCAAACTTTTCAGCATGTGCATTTATTTCCGCCGCTTCTTTAGTAGCGGTATGGTCTTTCCACAATACAAACATCGCATGTGGGTTATTTTCAAAGCCGGGAAGGAGCGAAAGGGGCGTCCCTGTTTTGTCTACAGCTATAGGGGTAGAGCCGGTTGTATCTATGGAAATACCTTTTACATTTTTTGCAACTTCCGGACCAGCCTTTTGAAGGCAGTCTTTGATAGTCGACTCCAATCCTTCAATATAATCCAGTGGATGTTGCCGGAATTGATTAGCAGAGGGGATACAAAACATACCATCTCTCCAACGGGGATAATAAAAAACAGACGAGCTTATTTCATACCCGTTTGAAGTTTCAACAATTACAGAACGGACAGAATCGGTTCCATAGTCCACCCCTATTACAAATGAGTCAGCAGTCATATTTTTCAGTATACAAACAATCCGAGTATCGAAAATAAGGGAAAAATTTAAATAAGTGTATTTGTTACATTTATTTAATCAGCGCCATTCTTTCTTCTTTAAGAAGGGCTGAAATACGGGGATCCAGGTAGTTATCTGTACAAAATAAAACATTATCATACTCACGGAACTCATCTGCATTATGCATCGTAGTTAACACGATGGCCTGCATACCTGCGCATTTAGCCGCTTCCACCCCTTTCGGAGAATCCTCGAATACAATACAATCTGCCGGCGCCATATTTAATTGAGAAGCGCATTGCAGGTATGTCTCCGGATCAGGCTTGCTTATTCTCACATCATCTGCGCTTACAATGCTATCAAAGTAGTGCCTGATATTCAAACCTTCCATTACAAAATCTATATTGTACATAATGGCGGCGGAACCAATAGCCATTTTATATCCTTTTTTGTAAGCAGTTTCCAGGAAATCAGAAAGTCCCTGAATTAATTTCATTTCCCCCGCATATTCTGATTGATATTGCCTTTCTTTCTCAATGCTCATTTTATCTTTCTCTTCTTCACTAAATCTTCCCGGAAATACGCGTTCCAGTATTTCATGATTCTTACCATAACATTCAAGCCTCGTTTCTGCAAAAGATTTCGCTGCGCCTAATTCATTAAATATCCTGTGCCATGCTTTAATGTGATAGTCCATATCATCAATCATGGTTCCGTTCAGGTCAAATAGAAAAGCTTTTTCTTTCATAAGTCAATTATCTCCTCTCAAATAAATCGCAAATCTGCCGTTTTTAAATTCAGGACCGGTTTATTTAGCCAATATTATCCCATTTGTTTCAAAAAAAATAATTCGTGGGTAATTTTTGCATAAAACCAGCAAATTACAGCACCCTTTATACACCAATTTCAAAATACTTTTATAAAAAAATTCTATGAGCTTAAAATGGAAGGGAGTTTATCCTGCATTGACTACTAAATTCACTGAAAAAGATGAGTTGGATTTACCCCTGTTTGCCAAAAACCTGCAAACACAGATTGACGCCGGTGTAGAAGGAATAATATTGGGAGGAACATTAGGTGAAGCCAGTGTGTTAACGACAGATGAAAAAGAAACGTTGGTAAAGTTTGCCGTTGAGCAATCAAATAATCACATACCTGTTGTACTAAATATAGCTGAAGGGTCTACTAAAGAAGCGATACAGCAAGCTGAATATGCACAAAAATGGGGAGCCAAAGGATTAATGATGCTCCCACCTATGCGTTATAAGACTGATCACAGGGAAACAGTTGCTTTTTTTAAAACAGTTGCCAACACTACTTCCCTGCCAATAATGATCTATAATAATCCCGTTGATTATAAAACGGAAGTAACCCTGGATATGTTTGAAGAAATACTGGAATGCAGTAACGTGCAGGCTGTGAAAGAATCAACAAGAGATGTATCGAATGTTACACGATTAAAAAGCAGGTTTGGCAACCGGCTGAAAGTATTGTGCGGCATTGATACTATAGCAATGGAAGAAATGCTGATGGGTGCAGAAGGATGGGTTGGCGGTTTGGTGTGTGCTTTCCCGGAAGAAACAGTGGCTATTTATCGCCTTGTGAAAGCAGGGCAAATTGAAGAAGCATTAAAAATACACCGCTGGTTTCTGCCGCTGCTCGAATTGGATCTTCATTCAAAACTGGTTCAATATATTAAACTGGCGGAAGCGAAAACCGGTCTCGGCAGCGAGTATGTCCGTGCACCCCGTTTAATGCTTGCCGGCGCGGAAAGAGAAAATATTCTGAAAATTATTAACCAGGGAATCGCTACAAGGCCTGCTATACCTGTATTGCAGGAAAGTTAACTTGCGTGCTTAATTAAAGAACAATTTCAGCATTGAGTAAGAAAAATTTCTTTTGTGTGGATGCGCATACCTGCGGCAATCCTGTGCGGCTTGTTGCCGGGGGCGGACCTGTATTACAGGGCAGCAATATGAGTGAAAAACGCCAGCACTTTTTAAAAGAATACGACTGGATACGAAAAGGCCTGATGTTTGAGCCACGCGGACATGATATGATGAGCGGAAGCATTTTATATCCGCCGCATGATCCGCAGAATGATGTAGCCGTTTTATTTATTGAAACAAGTGGTTGTCTGCCGATGTGTGGTCATGGTACCATTGGTACAATTACCATTGCAATAGAAGAAGGATTAATTGCACCAAAAATTCCGGGCACCGTCCGCATGGAAGCGCCGGCGGGCTTAGTCATGATTGAATACAGGCAGGAAGGTAAAAAAGTAAAATCGGTTAAGCTGACGAACGTGCCTGCTTTTCTCGCTGCAACAGAGCTGACAGCAGAATGCCCCGAATTGGGAGAGTTGGTTATTGATGTTTCCTATGGCGGAAATTTTTATGCAATTGTGGATGTACAAAAGAATTTTAAAGGGCTGGAACATTACCCGGCCGATAAATTAATTGGCTGGGCAAGGGAATTACGTAAACGGATAAACGAAAAATATGAGTTTATTCATCCTGAAAACCCGACCATTAATGGCTGCTCTCATATTCTCTGGACAGGTGCTGTTCTGGATAAAACATCTACTGCCCGTAACGCAGTATTTTATGGCGATAAAGCGATTGATCGTTCGCCCTGCGGCACTGGTACGTCAGCGAGAATGGCCCAATGGTACACGAAAGGCAAATTGAAAAAGGGCGATTTGTTCGTTCATGAAAGTATAATAGGTTCAAAATTTACCGGCACGATTGAAGAGGAAACCACCGTGAACGGTAAACCGGCCATCCGGCCGGGCATTGAAGGCTGGGCAAAGATATATGGATACAATACGATCTCAATTGACCCGGACGACGACCCTTACGCTTTTGGCTTCCAGGTAGTGTAAGAATAAGTTTTTAAAAAATACTCTCTGCACCCGGCTCATAAACAACCACTTAAAGAATTATTTGTCGCTTTTTAAAAAATACCCGGTTCGTGGTATTTTTTTTATCAAATCTCCATGTTATTATTGTATTGGTTTTTCATAGGATATTGGATTTTAAAAGCGGGGTTGAATTTCCATTCTGACCCCATTTTTATTTTGTAGAGTGCCTACCCAACCCGTCCGGCTATTCAACGCTTCTCTATTCTCTTTCGCTCTAAATTTGCCGCACAACCTGCATTATGATTAATTATAACCCGAAGGACTGGTTCACTTTTATTTTTCGTTTTCATAAAGCCGATACATTCCGTACATTATTACCGCTGATCGTTGGTATCTGCATTTATTCAGGTGTTATTGCTTTTCTTGAAATTGAATATTTCAAATTATCAGATGACAGCCATGTAAGGAATATACCCCTGATGCATAACCTGCTGGGTTTTGCTATCTCTATGCTACTGGTGTTTCGTACAAACACAGCTTATGATCGCTGGTGGGAAGGCCGGAAATTATGGGGTAGCCTGGTAAACAATAGCCGCAATCTCGCCATGAAGCTATCGGTAATGTTAATGGAGAATGATGAAGAGAACCGTTCTTTTTTTCGTAAAAGCATACCGGCTTATGCGTTCGCGCTTCGTGACCACCTGCGCTCCGAACAAACAAGAACAGAGCTGTTTGACGAAGCAAAGCACACGCATATTCTCAAACAGATTGATACAGAAAAGCATATTCCCAACCAGGTCGCCAGGCTTATGTTTACCCATATTCATAAATTATACAGAGATGGAAAGATAAGCGGTGAACAATTAATTGTTTTGAATGCAGAACTGCAATCATTTACTGATATATGCGGAGGCTGCGAACGTATAAAAAACACGCCTATCCCTTTTTCCTACAGTGTATTTATAAAGAAGTTTATCTTTTTTTATATAATGACATTGCCGTTTGGCCATGTATTCAGTCTTGGGTACTATGTCATTCCCGTTGTCGCTTTTGTTTTTTATGTAATGGCCAGCCTTGAATTAATTGCGGAAGAAATTGAAGATCCGTTTGGCGGCGACTCTAATGATGTGCCGACCGGAAAAATTGCAGAGACAATTCAGAAAACTGTTGCGGAGCTGATTTAAGATCTTTCGTCAAAATATAAATTACAAAGAGCAGAAACTGCAAATTGCCAATTGCAAACTTGATATCTTTAGAACCTAAATTTTTTACATGATACACTGGGGTATATTAGGCAGCGGCCGCATAGCCCGCAAGTTTGCCTCCGACTTAAAATATGTGAAAGACTGTGCCTTGATTGCGATCGGTTCACGAAGTATAGAAGCCGCTAACGCATTTGCAGCAGAATTTCCTGTGAAATATAAACACGACAGTTATGATGCATTGGTGAGAAATAAGGAAGTAGACGTCATTTATGTCGCTACTCCGCACAATCTTCATTACGAAAATACATTGTTATGCATTAATAATGATAAAGCCGTGCTTTGCGAAAAGCCTTTTGCTATGAACAGTTCACAGGCGAAGGCTATGATCAATCTTGCCAAAGAAAAAAAGGTTTTTCTGATGGAAGCATTATGGACCAGGTTTATGCCGCACTATAATAAAACAATGGAAATGGTACGCAGCGGCGACATCGGCACAATAAAAAGTGTATTGGTAAACTTTGGATTTCGTCCTGCACCGCCTGTTCCGCAACGTTTATTTGATCCGGCATTAGGCGGTGGGACAATAATGGATATCGGTATTTATAATGTTTTTATCGCTTTATCTTTTTTAGGAAGACCCGATTCAATTGAAGCATCAATGACTCCCGCATCTACTGGTGTTGATGAACAATGTTCTGTTTTGTTTAAATATAAAAATGGCGCCCTTGCGCAATTATTTTCTTCCTTTGCCAGCGACCTGGCCACAGAAGCTGATATAGCTGGCAATACCGGAAGGATAAAACTGACAACGCGTTTTTATGAACCTTCTTCAACTATTGAATTTTATCCGGGCAGAGTTGATTCCCGAAAAGTAATTGCGGTGAACAAGGAGCCTGGTTTTGGATACCAGTATGAAGCGAGGCACGTAGCAGAATGCCTGCAAAAAGGTTTAACTGAAAGTCCGGTAATGACGCACACAGATACAATGTTACTAATCGAAACATTGGATAGCATCCGGAAAATAGCCGGTATCAGGTATTCAGAAGATACCAGCGCATAGTATTCTGATTAAATTCTTTTATTTTTAGACTCCATTTAAAGCCTTTAAATTTTCAGAATGACTGAAAAAAAGAATCCGCAGGATAAGTTTTTGCGAGCGTTGGCATGGATACTTTTTATATTTTGTATGCTGGTACTCTCCCGTTATATCTTGTTTAAAGGAGGCGCAGATCGTTTTGAAATCTATCTCGCAAAATACGACGGCGAAAAAATGATGAAGCGGGGAATTAAAAGAGCGAATTTTGTACCTTTTAATACGCTAAGATATTTTTATATCATCCGCAAACGCTACAGCTATCTTGTGGCGAAAAATATTTTAGGAAATATCATCGGTTTTATACCACTTGGAATTTTGCTTCCTGTATTGTTTGCACGGCTGCAAAAAGCCGGTAAAACAATCTTATCAGTATTCCTTATCAGTCTTGGTTTTGAAACGATTCAATTGCTTTTTGACCTGGGTGTATTTGATGCTGACGATCTTCTGTTAAATACCGTTGGGGGCGCTATTGGCTATATTATATATGTAATTTCAAAAAGGCTGATGTATATGGATAATACTCCTGCCGCTTTCCGCTGATCATTTTGATTTCGGCAGATTTGCCGAATCGCTAAATTTACATACGATAATTTCCCTAAAAATATTTCATGATCAGAATTTGTTTCCCGTTGGTCTTCTTTGCCTCCGTTTATACAAACGCACAAAATGTTTCAGGACTCACGAAAAGCCTTGATTCCTTATTCGAAAAATTAGTTAATCCTTCTGACCCGGGTGGCGCGGTATTAATAGCTAAAAATGGAAAAACGATTTATGCAAAGGGATTTGGAGTAGAAGATATAAAAACGAAAAAGCCGGTTACAACAAAAACCCTTTTTAATGTCGGATCGATCAGTAAAACATTTGTTGCTTCGGCCATACTTCATCTTGCAGACGAAGGCAAACTTTCATTGAATGATGATATCTATAAATACTTCCCGGATTTTAAGAATAAGGAAATCGCCAAGAAGATAAAAATCTATCATCTTCTTACACATACATCAGGCCTTCCCGACAATCGAAAAATTATTGAAGACAGTGTATTCTTCCTGACGGCAAAAGACGAAGAGAATTTCGCACCAATCAAACAAACTGATACATTAAACTTTGAACCCGGCGAAAAATTTGAGTATTCGAATCCGGC